>ERZ1292625.891-Hain-H41-01um-R1-891-length-40046-cov-10_pt1 | contig 40046 bp, 47 predicted proteins | sample MGYA00564400_ERZ1292625 | MGnify/ENA primary metagenome ERZ1292625 (study PRJEB36523, sample SAMEA6512639) | groundwater metagenome | collected 2019-01-08 | study: AquaDiva: Metagenomics assemblies of 32 groundwater samples
TGATGCAGATGCCGTCGCCGTCGCCAGAAGCACAAGCGTTTGACTGCTTGCAGCCTGAAACGTAGGCAAAGCCCCTGCACCATTCGAGGTTAATACCTGTCCAGACGTTCCAACAGTGCCACTCTGGAAGGCTCCAGTTCCGGTAGTGCCGCCGAATAATGGCGCGTATACCGTAGCAGTCGCAAGGCCAGTGCCGCCATTAGCTACAGGCAGCGTACCTGTCACTTTCGCCGTAAGGTCAAGCGTTGTGTTGGCGATCTTCGCATTCGTCACTGCGAGATTGTCAATCGTCCATGTCGCTCCAGATGCGGAGACTGTGATATCTCCCTTATCTCCGTCAGCTACAGCAGCCCCTGTGTCGCCATTGCGAGTGAAGCTAAGATAAAGACTGTCCGAAGCAGAGAATGTGCCAGATCCGGTAACATAAGTGACCGCCAGCTCAGTCCATCCAGCGTTATCCGTGAGGCCGGTAATCGTATAGATTGCGAATGTCGCTGGAGCAGAGCCTTTTGTAATCCTGAGTGTGCCTTTATTAGTGCCAGTCGCGTCATCCCATGAAACGATAAACGCAGATAGATCTGGGTTTCCGGTTTGCGCCGAGAGATCGTCAATGGCAATTGCAGTGACAGAAGCTGGTGTTGCGTTGTTAAGGCGAAGAAGACCGGTTGTAGGATCTGCCATAGTCGTCGAGCTGGCGAAAGTATATTTCATCGCGCTTTCTATAGCGTCAGCAGCGCTTACAACATCGGCGGCATTAGAAGCAACAGTCGTCACATCAGCGCTAATGCCAGCCACTGTGGTGACGTTAGAACTGATCCCTGCGACGGTTGTGACGTTGGCGCTAATACCAGCCACTGTGGTCACATTGGCAGATATACCAGCCACCGTTGTGACATTGGCGCTGATCCCTGCCACCGTATTCACACTGGCGATATTCGTGGCGACGGTGTTGACGCTGGCGATGTTGTCAGCAACGGTCTCAGCGTCTCCCTCAAGGTCAGCGAGCGATGCTGTTGTGTTCCTCATGCGACCAGCTGTGCCATCCCATACGATGCCATACCCGTCTGCCGGAAGATCCCCATAGAACGGATCAGTGATCGTCGCTTCGTTGCCGATTGGAAATTTTATAGACCTGTCGCTGAGATTTTGCAGATCCTGAGATATCGCAGTCAGCTTGTCGAAACTATTTTCAACGACAGCGCCTTGAAATCCAGTTGACGTTTTGTATGGATCTGTCTGGTCAAGCGTAATATCTCTTGCGCGTATCACCCACACTGTTGACGGTGGAATGTAGAGCGCGTCATGCGTGGCTGTATATCCAGAAGCCGTGAAAGCTAGCGTGTAGTGCGTGCCTTTTGTTTTCAGCGTCTGTACGCCAGTTGTCTTGTCTTCCCAATACAGCCGGAAATAGTCTGCCGATATGGTATTCCAGTTGCCCGTAAAGGCTGTCGTAACCCCGTTACCGCTTGTCTTGTCTGGCGCATAGTTGTCTGAAATACTCATGCCGTTCCCCTCTTTTTTTGATTATACACATTTCTCACGGAGAGGAAACTTTTGATTTCTTCTTTTGGCTCGCCTTGCCGCCTCCCCACCACCAGTAATAAAATTTCCCGACGACAGGAATGCCACCGAGCAACCTACTTTCTTGTAGCTTTTTATCATCAAATATTATCTTTCCGGTATCTCTCATAATGTCATAAGTTAGGTTGAGAGGCGTCGGAACAAAGCCCTCTTTCAGGACATTCGCCGTGCCGAGGAAGAGCGTCTTGAAGAATGTTTCTGCTATCATGTCGTTTTTCGCTTTGTAGATCTGATATTTGCTATATCCCATGATCTTGAGTATGTTGTCGACCACAAGGTCATCTAACACGATATCACGACCAAGCAGCAGATCTTTAAGCGCATCAGCCCCCATGCCCATCATCATCAAGCTGGCAGCCAGAGAGATCATGTTTCTCATGCCAAGCCCGACCTTTTTCAGATCTCCGCTTGCTAGGTTTGAGAAGACCTCCCTGCGGTAAATATCAAACTGCTTTATTGTGTAGGTCTTGAGCATATACAGAATTCTGCCATTGCCGCCGTTCAGGTATCCCACGGGCATTTCAGCCAGAGAAATTGGCTGAACATCCGACAGTTCAGAGAATAGAAGATACTTGACGTTCTCGCTCATTGTTCCGTCGAGAATGTCTTTCTTCGTCTGCGCCGCTTGCTCTCCGAAGACCATCTCCATTTGATTGTCGAATTCCGATCCACCTTTTTTCGCAGCCGCGACAATACGATCATAAGAAGCATTGATGTAGGTTTCCTTACCAACGTTGTCCATCCACTCAAGGCCGACGACTTTGAATGTCGCACGCACATAATTACTCGCCCGTGTTTCGTCTTCGAACTCGCGTAGGATATTGTCAATTCCGAGATCTTCTTTCTTCAATATCTGCTGTCCTGTGAGTGACTTCAGTAAAGATTTCGTCGTGCGATAGTATCCGTTCTTGTGCAGAGAGAAAGCAAGATCCTGTATCTGCGTAATCGCGCTGATCGGAGATCCCATTAAATAGATATATGAAGCGTTTTTTGCCCACGAAACAAATCCATGCGTGCCGGTTGGCTCTACAACAGCTTTCAACAGCTTCCTCAGGAGAACCTCTTGATCCGGCTTGATCACGCCTGTCTCAACGAGGTTAAGGACATATGCTCCGATATTATCTTCAGTCTCTTTTTCAGACTTGCCGAATAACTTACGGCTCTCGATGCCATGCCTAATTCCAGACACATACTGCATAAGAGTTGGCATGCTGTCTTGATAGTATTTGTTGAACTCAGGTTTTATATAATTAACAGTTCTTTGCTTTGTAAACCCTGATCGAGCGAGCGTCAAACGAGAGCTTGCAAAGCCGCGCAAGTAAGAGTTAACGAACTCTGCCTTCTCTTCTTCTGTGAATTTTCCATTCGGATCAGCGACGCGCATGGCTGTTTCAATATCAGACCATTCGCGCTGGTTACGCATGTCAGCCATGTACTCACCGGCTTTCCCTGCGATAACTTTCCGAGGGAAGTAATCCTCGATAAAGTTCACCTCAATTCCCACATCACGCGCTTCCAGATATAGATCGTCAAGAACCTTCCTGACAGCACTCCACTCATTCTGAACGCCGTATTTATCAACAAGAAAATCAACCTTGACAGTATCTCTGTTTTTCAGCGCGAAATCGAATATTCTATAATCTTGCTCACTGAATGTATTCGATACCTTCTCTATGAACGGCTTTATTATAACGCGATCATCGTGCGTGTGTAGGCCGGTGTTGAAGACGAATTTTCTGACCGCATGCTTCAGACCCTCATGTATACTCCCAAGGCGAGTTGAAACGGGAACAAAGGCGTCTGCCGATATATCTGAAACGCTCCTGAATACAGCCTTAGTGTCCTCTGGTAGAGTGTTAATAGGCTTTATGTTTGCAATCTTCTCGTAATCAGCTTCGATGTTTCTCTCAGCAGCTTCCTGATTGAGCTTCTCTGCCATCGCAAAATCGCCGCCGAGCATACGATCAAACACTTCGCGGATCTCAGGCGTCAGGTTCACGTTCAGCTGCTGGACGGATTTATAGATGCTCTCCTGCCATTTTTTGAAGGTGTCAAATACACTCTGAAGCTCAGGCTTGGGTGCTTTACCCTCACGGAGATATGCTTCAAATCCTCTTGCAAACTTCTCTTCCTGTGCAACAGTAAGAGTATCACCTTTTGCTCCAAGCCATTTTTTGGCCGCTTCATAATCAGCCCTCACTCTTGGACGTTTCGTGACTTTCGCCACGTCACGCATATCGCGCAAGAAGACGTGACCGAGTTCATGCAGCAGCGTCGATGGATTGGCGCTCTCGAAAAGCTGGATCAGTGTTTTGTTTTTTCCGAAGTTGACTTGGCCTTGAGGATTTTTCTCGCCTTGATTGAGAATGTTAGCATCGGAAGGATCGAATGTGCCTTTGTTGTTGACGGACTTAATTTGCTCAGAACGGAAGACGACGATCTCTTCGATGTGACCGTCTTCGTCCTGAATGATAATGCCATCATGACCTTGCGCCATAGCATCTTGAGCTAGATACGGCTCTGTAATTCCACCATAGGTATAGTACAGAGGTTTTTGGATAGACAGATAAACTGAATAAACTTCACCATCTTTTGATTGCTCTGCTTTTTTAAGCTCCTGACGCCATACTTTTTCTGCATCCTGAACCAGATCATATTGTTCCTTCGTAATTTTTCCGCTTTGCTTATCAAGCCAGACACTCATCGGATCTGTGCCAAAGCTATTGGCAATTTTTTCCATGTTATCCCAAGCGCCCTGAACATCTGCGCTTTTTTCTTTGGATGCTCCGTCACGATAGCCTTCAGCCATAAATTTTGATGGTGTGAAATAGATACCCTTACCCCAATCAGATGTAAGAACAGATCCAGCTTTTTCTATATCAAAAGATTTTATGCCTGTTACATGGCTACCATGATAAACGACAAGAGGATTACCGTTTTTATCAACAATCTTGCTTTTCTTAAACCATTTTTTAAATTCTTCGCTATCTGTCTTCGGCGCTGACTGAAATAGAACATCTTCAACGTCTGCCAATTTATTGACAAACTCTTCCTGACCGGCGCGGCGCTCACGCAGCACGGCAGCGATCTCTTCCTCAGTCATGTTTTCATCGATACCGATCTGAGCGAGATAATCAAAGTTCTTCGTCGTGACATCTTCTTGATCATTCAGAGCGTGCTCAACATCCGAAGGATAGATCTTTCCGTTATTCACTTCGCGCTCGATCAGATCCAGAACAACCTGAGCATCTGATCTGTCTTGATGTTGATCAGCATCAGCAGCTTGATCGATATATCCAGCTTCAGCGAGAGCCTGATAAATTTCATCAAGACCTTTACCGGACTGCTTGCCGTTTCCAGCTTGCTTGCTGAGATAATTCTTCAACTGAGATTTCATGTTGCCATCGAAAATGCGCTTCAGCTCGCCAGAGGCTTCTTTGCCCTTTGCATCGCCTTCCTTGATCTTCGTGGAAATACCGCCAAGACCCTTGATAAACTGCATCACACTCTGCGGCTTTTCTTTCATGCCGAGCTTGCGCTGAACCTGAGAGCTGTCTTCGCGGTTGAAGTTTCTGATCGAGCGAGCTTCCTTGAAGCTCTCCATGATCTGCTTTGCCTCTTCAATATCAGGATCTTTTGCCGAAGAAGGAGTTTGCACTTCGAGCTTCTTGCTCTCAAGCCACTCCATCGGGCTGACACCGAGAGCGCGGCTTGCAGCGTCTGCGCGAGCGCCGACGATCTTTGAAGCTGCGACAGCTTGCTCCTGATCGACGCCGTTCTTCAGAGCGCCTTCATAGAATTTCTTCTCAACGTCCTGCACGCCGCGAGTGTCAAACTTGCTGTTGTTGAACATTTCAACGTATTGGTCGAAAACTTCGCGCTCTTCTGGAGACAGGCTTTCTCTTGTGCCAATCATGTCACCGTTGCCGAATTTCTGCATAAGAGTGATAAATTCCTGCGCCGACTTTTCGTCCTTGGCAATTGGGGCAAGCTCTTTGTCAATAAACTCAGCCATCTGGTTTTTGAGCGTGGGCAAATTTTCCTGAACGTGAGCGCCGAAATCAGACGCTACTTTTTCAGGGACGCCAGCCTCAACTGCGCTGTCTTTTACAAATGCACCGATGGTTGCGCTTGTAAGGCTGCCTCCGAAGAACCCGACAAGTGAGCCATAAGCAATGTCCTGAAGAGTTTGCCCAATAGTTTTTACTCTTACTTTTTCTGACTGCGTGACAATTTCTTCGTTTAAATTTTGGATGCCTTCAGTGCCAGCCTCAGTAAGACCACCTTTGAAAAATGTTTTGACGAGCGAGTTACCTTTAATAAAGTTAAGAGTTGCGCCGATCCCAAACGCTTCAATAATCGCATTTGGTACAGCTACATCTACAGCAATAGAGCTTGCATCTTCTGGAGACTTCTTCGCTGCTCTAGCTTCTTCATAAGAGTTTGAATATTGGTATGCCAGCATAGGAACGGCGGCAAGCTGCGGAGAGCGCATCGCCATCGCCCCACCGAGAGCTGCGAACGATGTTCCCATTGAAAGAGTACCATCGTACACAAACTTATTGATGCCTTCCAAATCTTCGCCAGTGATGCCGCTGTCGGCCATATACGTTTTGGCTCTTTCCGACAACTGATTTCCTTTATCAATCATCGCCTGATCGTTGAAGATGGTTTCGTCAAGCGTCTTCTGCATCCTTGCTGAAAGATCTTTTACTCCGAAGAAAGAGGAAACCTTATCAATTCCAGCCTTAACCGACTTCTGTGTTTTCACAAGGTCATCAGACGGAATAGTTGTGTCAGCCTGAATTTGCTCACCTTGGGATTTAAGAAGCCAGCCAGCAGCGTTCTCCAAAACAGGCGGCACAGCCATAAGTGCTTTGCTGAAGGCATCGAATGTAGATGGCGTTTCTTCCATATACAAAAAGTTTCTCACCTTATCAGCGTCACGCTTAATCAGGAATGTACTCTCAGCGGCGTTTAGCGTCTGTGGGAGAGACACCACACGATCATTATCCTGATCGAAAACAGTGTTGTTAGGCGCGTCAACAGCCTGAGCATCATCCCAATATGAAGGGTTATTGATGTCGCTAGACACTTCTTTCGCATCAGACCAGTAAGAAGGATCTTTGATATTTTCTTCCATTAATAAATAACCTCAATCGTTCCGTCTTCATACTTGCGAGCCATGTGACCATTTTTCATGATCGTCTTAAATTTTCCGTTTACCGTAAAATCTGGCTTCAGATCCCGATTACCGGCAGCGCCCTGAATGAGCTTGTCTTTGCTGAGCGTCTGGTTGGGAAGGTCATTTAAAGTGGCAAGCGCGGGGTTCTCGTCAACGCTGAAGAGCTCTACCGCCTTAGCCTGTGCATCGGTATAGAGCTGGCGCTGCTGCGTCTTGTTGAGGTTCTTTATGCCAGCCAAAGGCACGCCGACAGTGCCAGCTTTTTCTTCCAGCGCCTGAAGATAATAGTCATAAAGTTTAACCTTACGCCGGTTATTCTCGATGGCCGTGAGCTTGCCGGGTTCCGGCTCGTTCAGGCCGAGCGCCTTTGTCACGGCATAGCGATCATCGGATGCGTCCTTGACCGCGATCTGATCCTGAAATATTTTCTCCAGACCGCCGAAGCCGACATCGGGCGCGATCCAGCTATTATCAGAAAACTTGCCAAGCTGCTCTTCGCGCTGATCGACGACAGGCGTGAGCAGCTGGCTCAGGTATTGCGTGGCCTCTTTGTCGTTGAGAGATCCGTTGTTCATGCCCTCATAAATTCTTTTCTGAAGCGCCGCGACATCTTTTGATGAAATGCTGTCCTGCGTCAGCACAACACCCATATCGTTGAAGATATCGACCTTGTTTTTCATTTGCTCTTCAGGCGTCAGCTTCCCTTCGCGGCTCGCATATCCATTTGCCTTCAGGAAGAAAGATTTTGCCGCAGAAGACATCGGAGTTCCTGCGGTTTCAAGGCGCGAGAATTCGCTTTGCAGATCACTGTAGGAAACATTCGTTTCCAGCGAGCGCGTCAGCAGATTGTTTTCATCGCGCAGCACGCCAAGCACATCGCGCTCAGAATTGATCTTCTGAATGTTCATGGCGCGAGCTTCGACAGCATCCTTCATCTTCAGGTATTGGTTTTGATCCTTGAAGCTGTCCTTCACCTTTTTATCTTCCATCATACGGAGAGCCTTCAGCGGATTGGTCTCAGATACGCCACTGATGAACGATTTCAGGTAATCGCCATCGTAGTCTTCCAGCAAAGCAGTCGTCGATAGCGCGCCAAGATGCTTGTCGCCAAAGCCCATCAGCTGCTTCTTGCTCTCAGAATAATTTAGCAGCGAGCCGACTTCATCCTGATCACTATTGCCGAAGTTTTGACCGTCAAGCGCGGCTTGGCTCATGTTGTTTTTGATGCTCTCGTTGATGCTGACGACAGTATTCTTCTTCGTCTGCGAATATGCCCACGCCTCAGTCGTCGCATCGTCCTTGACAGCGAGCGAGCGCGTGCTGTCCTGCCAACCTTTGCGGAAGAAAGGTGATATCTCTTCGCCGTACTTTGCAAATATCTCGTCGCGCTTTACCTTCAGATCTTCCATGCCGCCAAACGGGTTCTTCTCGTTGGCGATCTGATACTCCTGATTGACACGCTGGAGATCCAACTGAGCCTTCGAGAAGTTTTCCGTGATCTTCGCCTCTTGCCCTTCAGCAATAAGTTTCTGCCCGATTGTCGCAAATGTCTGTGCAACCTGATTAGGGTTTGACTGGATCTGCTGGACGCTAGAACGATAATTTTCTATTTCTCTATTTGCCATTATCCCCTCGCATCTTTCAGCTCAAGCATACTGTATGCGCTGTTACCAAATCCAGCATTGTTAAGTCCGTAAGCAAAGCTCTCAGGCATGTATGATCCAGCAGTCTCGAACATCGAACCGGCAGATCCAGCCAGCGCGGTATTGCCAAACCCAGAAGCGATAGTGCCGATAGCCTCTGACCTGCCTTTCGAAAAAATATCCTTGCTCTTGTTTGTATAGTTTGCCCGTATGTTTGCGACATCCTCAAGACCGGTGCTGAAGGTTTCACCGATAACGTCTTGCGGAGTACCTTCGAGCGTCAGGCCGCTGTTCAGAAATGATGAGGTCTGACGCGCCACCTTGTAGCGGATCTCTTTCGCCTTTTCTTTTGCGACAAGCTCACCCTCTCGCACGGCATTCTTCGCTTGCTTCTCAGCAGCGTTCATCTGAGATACAGCTTTAATTCCAGTCAGTGCCGCGAATACAATGGTCTCCCATCCCATATTAAAAATCCCTTCCCTTAACAAATGCCCAGCATTTATAGTCGGTGTCATATAACATTTTCATTCTCGTTCCTTCCAGCGTAAACCCAAGGAACTTGTGCCAACGATTAATAACAGGACAATCTACACTGTCCGTCTGGACACGTTTCATTCCAAAATCCATCATGACATCGAAAATCCAGCGCTTCAACATCCTTCCATGAATTGCCGTCATTTCCTCAGAAATCAGGAGGAAGGCGTGATAGTTATCCTGCCAGTATTTCTTGAAGCAGATGATACAGAGAACGCGCCCATCACTGTCTTCAAGTGTATGCTTCTGGAAGCTGTCATCTTCAAGCACCCATCCCATATCCTTTACATCACTGAAAGTGTTTGCCTTTAGTCTCCTCGTATCCAAAGGAAGATACGGCCTGATCATCATGGCGTCACAGTGTAGTTAGTTGTTATAATAACGCTCGTTATCACGGCAGGAAGCGGCTCGTCCTGAACGATGTAGAAAAACTTATCCTTTTCCGACTTGTCCGTGAACTGGACATACTTCGTTCCGTCAATCGGGATCGGCGGCAGATAGTTGATGTCGTCCTGCGTCAGCTCCTGCACCCTCTCCGTCTTGTAAAGGGATGAGCCAGCCTCAAGACCTGCGCTCGATACACAGCGCACGCCGAACTTGGCAATATTCTTCATCGTCGCTTGTGTGTTGACGCCCTGCATCGGAAACCCGAGGCTGAATGATTTCAAAATACCTTTGTACTTGTACCCTATAACCGCATGCGTGATCTGTTGCCCGAAGTCTACAGCACCGGCAGAAATAGCGAAGTCATTGAGATACCCTCCATCAGCGACAACGGCGACTGTTGTGCCGTCAAATTGCGCCAAGCCTGTCGTGACTTCGCTGAAACTGAGATACCAGTCTGTATAAGTGTTGCTTGTGGGCGTTTGCAAAACATCTACATCAACGACGTTCGCGCTCACTCTGTTTGTAATTAAGAACCTTCCGCTTTCATAGCCTGTAATAGTCTGGTAAACGATATGTTTACCGACGTCGCCGACAACAAACACACCAGCCGTGTCAGTAATCCGGCCTGTTCCGCTGTTGTATGTGATTGCATTGCTTTGGAGATTGCTTACCGTGAGAGCGCCGTCAAGGAACATGCAGCTCTTCAACTGCTCAGCCACATAGCGATTATAAGCAATGTTGTCAGCAAGCTCGTAAGCGTCCATCTCCGCTAACGGCGTTTCAGATGGCGGCGTATAGAAATGAACGCGCTGCTTGAACTCTACATACATGCCCTGCCGTTCAATAAAGTAGTCAGTGCCGCGCTTTGCCAGCACAAACAACTGCGGCCTTCCTTCGTTATCCGTGATCACAGCTTCATCAAGAAACTGCCCGTCGTTTCCGCTTATATGGTCGTGCCAGCCGATGATGTTTTCCGCACCGAGGAAGAAGTTGCATGAGAGCATACTTGCCTCAGCGTTGTTTGTTGTGCAGAATATTAGATCGTTCCTGTCCTTCTTGAACCGGATCTTTGTAATCCCACCATTGGTTATGTCATAGCTTAGGAAGTTAACGTCAGCAGCCTGAAAGCTCTCTTTTAACAAGTCATAGCTAAAATGGTACAGATTACGTCCATCGACGCCGACGTAAAATATCAGACCATCCTTTTTAAGCGGATAGACGCCATTACAAGGGGGTGCAGATGTTAGGGTAGCTTCTACCGTCGCGGCGGTAATAGCCTCATTCACAGCCCCACCGTTGACTGCCACGATGCCATCTGACGCGCCGATGATCAGGCTGTTGTCACCGGCAAACATCCATTCGAAACTCTGTGCAATTTCCGCAATAGTTACGATCAGCGCCGTCGTTGCCGTTACGGGCGTTAAGGTAAAGTCGTCGTAGATGCCGCTATTGCTTGCGAGGAGTGTTGTAATCCTTAGGCGTGTCGATCCGTAATACAGCCTTCCTTTGTAGAAGAGACAGTTTCGCGGATAGTCGCCAGTCAAGACCTTCGCCGCCGTCCCACCGGCTGCGTAAGCTGTGAATGCCGTCGTATCCACATCAATGCTGAACGTGTCAGCTGTTGGCGTTGTGACAACGCGAGCCGTCCAAGTATTCAGCTGCGTCATGCCGGTGATGCTTGCAAACAGCACCCTATCGCCGACAGTGTACCCGTGAGCAACAGCGGTCACAACGCCATTTGCAGCCTGAGTAATGCCAGTGATTGCCTTCGTTGCTTGCCACGTCAGAGGAAAAGGATCAAGCTTCCGAGCAAAGACACGGAAAGTAAACATGTCAGCAGCCGTCCTAATTAGCTTATACGGCTCGAATGTGCTATGCGTAACAACCATCGTGTCGTTGTTCTGCGTGTAGTCCAGATCAGCGCATTGAGCGAGCGTGTACGGCGTCGCCACTTCAAGAGGTGTGCCAGTGTTCAGCACCCATCCGAAGTTTCCATTGCTGTCGTAGGACAAGAAGCGGATCTTGTTGAGGTAAAAAACGCACAGATATTGCTGCTGAATATTGAACTTGAACTCGATAAGCACACAATCTTCAAACTCCACCATGCTCTCGAAACCGCTGCGGTAAATCGCATTACCTTTAAAGTTGGTGATGAAGTTCTCGCAAAGATCCACGCCAGATTGGTAAACAGGGAGATCATAGCGCCCAGACATATCATGATCAATTTTTGCACGGGCAAAATTATTGAATGATGTATCAATCTTCATCAGCGTTTATCCGTATTCTGAGGGTTGCTGCTGAACCGCGACTTCTTGAACCGAGAATGGGAAATCCTAACAGGCATGTTCTCCTGAGCATTGAGGCCGCTTGCCGTACTGATTTCTGCCGGTAACTCATCCTTCAGCTTCTTGGCGCGCCCAGTGTCCTGCGTGATTGCGAGACAGACATATGCAGCAAGATACTGGCTGAGCAGCAGCTTAGCCTCTGGAGAGAACCTGTTAATATCCGTCACATCATAGATGATCCTGATACCCATGCCGTCCGTGTAATCTGTATCATGAGCAATCGCCATAACCCCAAGAGGCGTGCTCTCGATGGCATAGTTGTTTTCTTTATCTTGAACTTCTCCGACGCCAAGTATCTTCAGCGCATAATTTGGGTATTCGTAGAAAAATCCGTAACCGAACTCAGGAGTTTCAGATAGCTGCGCCACAGTGACGCGCTGTAATGCAAAGTTTGGCATTAGAAGTTTAAGCACAAACTGGCGACAGATGTCATACCAAAGGGAAAAGACCCTCTCCTCATCTTTGGTTGGGGTGTCGATGTTGGCAATCGTGCCGTAATTTCCAAGGTGAGAGAGAGCGAGATTGCAGATGTCAACCTTCGAGTTGATAGCCATGTTATTTCCCCCTCAGATAAAGAAAGTGGCGTGCGCTTTTTTACGGCGCACGCCAGCTTGTTACTTCGTAGTAGCTTCTTCGATACCAATACGCAGCTTCAGCACTTCAGAGGCCGCTGTCGAAGCGACAACGAGCTGAAGGCCGAGATAAACACCGCCAACCGGCTCGCTCTCCGAAGAGAGGCCGAGCAGTTTGCCGATGTTGTCATCACGATCAAGCGAGGTGTTGAGCGTGCCGAGCAGCTCGCGGTAGGAAAGAGCCGAAGACAGATCCGCGCCATCAACGAGAATATCAACGTCGATTGCGGTGAACGTGCCGTCTTCTTCTTTCTTCCAGAAGCCGAAGTTGCAGTCGTTTGCAGATGTCAGAGCAGGAGTTGCGCCGACGATCTCTGCAATTTTATCATCGTAGCTATGAGGTCCGGAAAGAATATGCAGGGTGTTCGTACCAGCGCCTGTTGCAATCGTTTTCTCATAGAAAACGTGCTTCAGTTTCTTGCCTGAGCTGTTAGCTGGGTTGTAGGGATATTCCGTGAACCCGTTGGATCTAATGCCTGTAGCCATAGTTTTTGTTTCCTTTCGTTATAAGTTTTAAGATAGACGCTGCATGGAGAACGTGGAGCCAGTGTAGAACGTGCTTTCATCAGCGTGCGAAGCGTTTTGCTCCGCATTGAGCTGAATTGTGCCGCCTGTACTGACAACCATCGTACCCTCAAGGATGATCTGAGTGACCGCAGCCGTAGCGCCGTAGAGAACAGCGTTATCGGTTGTTGTCGTAGACCTTGCTTGAGCCACGCCGGAAGCTGTGAAAGCTAGCGCCACGTTCTGAATAGACGTAAGAGCCGCCGTCGTCAGATCCATCGTGATCTTCACACCACCGTTTGCAGTCGATAGACATTGGAGCACAGCGCGGTATGCGTATGTTCCAGCCACTACCGTATGCACTAGACCTGTCAGAGCCGAAGCAGCTGCACCATCATCTTTTACAACGTCAGCACTCTGCCGAACGGTGTTCCAGATGTTGATTGCCGTCGGCGTGACGGTTGTGAATGTCCCGACGCCTGTGACGGTTGTCGCCGCCACGGTTGTCGCGTTCACGGTCGTGCTTGTCAGTGTTGTAATCGTCGCGCTGGTGATCGTCGCTATTTCCTTTGAAGCCCCAAGGACAAGAGCCTTGGAAGCCGTCGCGGTTCCAGCAACAACACCATCGAGAAACAACAACTCAGGCGCTGTAAGACCTGTTACCAGATCCTCCAGCGTCTTAATCCTTCTTTCAACAATATCAGACATGTATTCTCTCCTTTATGTTGAAATTACAGGGTTGTCGTGACGATCTGTACCAGCACGCCTTCTGTACGCATTGCGTTGATCCAGAAATCAATCGTTATGTCGAAGCTGTTTACTTTCGTTGCGGATTTCTCCACACCGAGAGCAGCCAGTTCCATTGACATCGCGACGCTTTCAGGAGCGAGAACGACGCAGGAGCGCGTGCTTACGCCTTCAGCCAAGATCGGGTTCGTGACAGTGATGCCGCCGTTGACAGAGCCAGCGAACAACTCGATGCGGAAAGCACCTGCCTTGTCAACAACGCCCTTCTCAACAACACGCCCAGAGATGTACTGGTTGTTGATGAACTCTGTCTCGCCCATCAGGTCAGTGTTCTCTTTGCCGGTGATGCAGATTACTGCGCCAGACCAGCTGTCGTAGGGAACATCGTTATTGATGAAGTTTTGCGAGATAGCTTGGATCGTTGCATATACGAAGCCAGAAGTTGCCGTGACAGTCAGGACGCCATCCGTTGCCGCCGATGTTGATGTCGGGGCAGCGTCAGGAGCGCCGGTTAGAACTGCGCCAGTAGCTGCGGCAACCGCGATACGGTCAATCACACGCTCTTTTGCGTTGTTCAGCTGCGTCAAGATATCCGAAGAAGGATCTTTGATCAGCTCGTTGATGTCGTGCTTTGCGTCGATCTGGATGGTCTTTGTAAACCGGCGTTTAGAGAATTGGCGGTTATCCAGATTGTAGTCGCCATATTGCTTGTCTGGGTTACGGGTATTTACTTCCGTCAACTCGACGCGACCAAGACGAGCCATGTTGTTTGTCTTGCCCTTGGAAGGCATGAACTTAATGGCGCGGCTCGCTACGAGGCGAGATTTCGTTTGCTGTGCCAGAGCGTGAAAGCTATCCTGAAAGTTCAGGGCAGCGGCTTGATCAATCCCTGGACTGATGGTGAGTGAAGTCATGATTTTCTCCTGTGTTGGTTGATGATGTTTAAATAGTAGATAAGTGGATTTTCTCGAAAGGTGTCCGAAAAAACGGGCTTTCTAGCTATTCTGGCAGCTTCACCGTACAGGGGCGCGAAGATGCGCGTGTCCTATGATTAATAGTTTTGCACAAGACAGAACTTTTTGCAAACAGCAAAAATGGATAGGCTCGTTAGAACCTATCCATTCTCGGGGGTTCTGCGTATCGTGGGGCAACACGCAGGGGGGTATGTTATCCAGAAAATGCCTTTGAATAAAGCTCGTCGAAGCTGGCATCCTGATCGTAAGATACTTTCTTGCCATCTAGGATCTGGCGCAATTCCTCAATAGAGAAGCGTGCCTTTGGATTGTCGCGCTCACCAAGCCCGACGGGCGCTTTCATCTTATCGGCCTCAAGATCAATCATCTCATCGTTGCTCAGTTTCTGTGATATCTCTCTACGGCCTTGACCATCAAGGATGATATCCGGCAACTTTGCGAAGTTAAATCCCTCTTCCTGATACTTGATTGTCTTTTTCAGCACCTTGTCGGCATAACCAACATAGGCAAGGATCTGCATATCACGCTTCGACATACCGGCTTTCGGAAGTGGGATCATGCGAATGTCTTTCGCCACCGCCAGCTCCTGCATCTCGTCAATGCCAAGCTCTTTCAGGTTCTTCCCGACGAACGACAAGGTTCCCGTGGTCTCCTTAACGTCGTCGATGAACACCTGCCGCATGCGGTCAATACGCTCTGGATACTTCACGTCGCCATGCCGGTCTTTCTCTTCGCGTACCCATTTAGACGCAAATCGAGATCTGACGTGCATTGAGCCAACACCATTCTCTTCATCGCAGAATGGGATAATGCCCTTTACGCCATCAAAGTCGATGACTTCTTTCTTTGAGTTGTAGTATGAGCCGCTGATCGTGAACTCGAGAAAGCGATGGACGGCTTTCGGGGTATTGGTAATCGTTTGGGTTGGTCTTGTTTGCGGTTGAGCCATGTCTATTTCCTCACTGGTTGTTGTGCGTATGTTGCTTGCAGCTCGTCAATCTTCTTCTGCTTCTCTTCAGCAGTGTGTGGACGATTGCTGATCGTTTGTATTTCCTCACGCAGTTTCGCACGAACTACGTTTACATCGGGAGCAGGTATGTTGCCGCCTTTGTTCAGGTGAGCGTTTCCATTTTCTTCGACGCCGTACTGCTTCTTGAGAGCCGCAACTTCTGCCTTGTGCGCGTCAGCCATCTTCTGTGTCAGTCGGTAGACGGAGCCAAGGTATTCATTCGGCATGGCATCCATTACCCTCTGATCTTCTGGCGTCAGGTGAGCTTTGTGAGCTTCGACGACCTGAGCAACCATCGGCTCGTATTTTTCACCGAAGCTCTTGGTCATCTCTCCACGGAAACCCTCTTCACTCGTCGCCTGTGCAAGAGCAGCCTCTTCAATCTTCGAGTACTTCGTCGCAATGTTCTTTGCCTGATATGGCGTCAAGCCTTCTTCTTGGAAGATCGGCGCGATTACCTTCATGCGCTCGGCGTTGATGCCTTCGATCTGGTCAAACCCGTAAGCAGAGACATCGGAAGGAGCGAGCGACGCATGATGAGCCTTGATCTCTTCAGGCGTTGCTGTTGCATAGTCGATAGTAATCGTCTTCTTACCGACAAGGCCAGTCAGGTTGTCGATTTGCTTGTATAGATCTTCTTCGGACTTGATCTTTGCCGTCCACGGCTTGTCTTTGTATGCGTCTGGCACTTGCCACGGCTTTGCTTCGACTGGTTTCGCTGGCTCTCCGCTTGCTGGCGACGCTTGGGGCGATGCTGGCGTTGCCGGTGATGCTGCTGGAGCTGCTGGTGTGACGGGCTGGGCGGCAGGTGCTGCTTCGACAGGTGCTTCATTTTGCATTACTGAGTGATCTCCATGAGAATTGTTTTGTCGAGATAAGGCCGGATCAGCTCAAGATAGATCTTGCGCCTCTCCGCATCCTTTACATCTTTCGTCGGATTGATGGAATTGTCAAACGAATAAACGCCACAATACTTGATCAGTTTCTTGAGGAAATATTGCCCGTCAGGAGATGCAAAAAGCCTGTTAAGGACGAGGCGATATTCAGCCACTTCCTCAGCGAGCAGCTCTTTCTGCTTCTCTCTTGCCTGTCTGGCTTCCGTGATCTTTTCAATACTGCTTGTGGTGTCGAATGGATTATAAGGGAAATCGCTACTTGGCACTTACCGCTTCCTTGTTTGTTTTGTTTGCCGTCGCCTGATTGACTTGGATCTCAGACCCAGCCTTGCCAGCCTCAACCATCATCGCCATCTGTCGCTGCTGAGCAATAGCCGCTATCTTCGCCTTAAACTCTTTCTCAGGCATCAGGATACCGTTGTTATAGTCGAGATTGTCGTTGATATCCCGTATCAGCTTATACCAGTTTACGGCCTCTATGATGTCAGGATACACTCCAGCGACAGCAATGATCGTCTGGAGCACTTGCAACAGGTTCTGAACAGCTTGCGTGCGTGTCAGCTTCTCAAGCTCATTGTTGAATTTCAACTCAAACCACGGTCTTCCTGAGCGCATTGTCTCAAGAACTGCCGAAGGAATGATGCGCTCTTGTTTTCCGCGCTCTCCCAGAGCCTTTGCACGGGGATCGGCAGGATCAACGCCAAGCTCGTTCAACGCAAGCAGTAGCGACAGAGAGCGTTTCGTCACAGGCTCAAGACACTCGATCTTCTGCTGTTGGAGCATGCCGCTGAGCGACTTGCCACGGATCACATACCGCTGCAAACTCTCCGTCGCAGTCATTTCTTTCGCGCTGGAGAAGTCAAGCAGAGCGTCAACCTTGAACGCAGTCACGATCTTCTCGTTAAGGTATGGGATCAGGAACTTGATGATGCCCTCTGGATTACCTACATCGTAGAGAGGGAACATAGGAGATTGCGAATTACCAGCAAGTGCATTGTTAAAAATAGTAAGACCGTTAGGAGAACTATCAAGAACGCTGTCACCGAAAATTGCATTGTTGAACATCCCGAGTGCAGGGTTGGACATCTTCTCAAGTATCTCGATCACCGTTCCGACAATGAAGTTACCAGCCTTGATCGTAGATAGAAGCATTGTTCCGCTGGATCTGCCGTAAACCTCTCCACGCACCTTGATTGCACGCGCCCATGATATCGGCTTCTCTCCGAAATCCTCTTCGTAGAACGGCACGGAAGCAGCCTCATTGCCGTCATCGAGGAACCAGACGCCGCGATACCGTGCACCTCGCTTGCCTTTCAGTTTTGGATCGAAGTCAGTGCGAGGGAAGATGCCGCATACGATGTTGAACTCTTTGTTGTAATCGCCACTCTCATAGGCTTGTTTAATGGCGCGAGGGATCTTGTCATACTTCTCGTTATCCATCACGCCGTCGGTCATGCACATGTCACCGATGATCCTGTTGACCTTCCAGTGATACGTTGTGAAGACGATCTCTACAGTTCCGGACTTGCCTTCGTCGATGCGCGTGTTGTCGATGCCGTATCCACGGAACAGCAGCGCATTGTCTGCCGTGCGGTTGGTGAAGTCTTTGTTCGGAAAGACGCCGATGCCTGAGTTGCCAAAGGCAGATTGATCATACGCATACGGCTTCAGCGCGGTATGAAAGCCAGCATCCGCATGGTTCATGTGATAGAGAAGCTGATTGCTGATAAACGAAAACCATGGCGACACTTCAGCGGTTTCAGCCAGCTCCAGCACATAGCGCGACGGGATCACATCGACAACTTTGTCGCCTGTTCCCCACATGATGCCGATCAGATAGTCGCCAGCTTGGTTGACAGACAGTGCGCTCGTCGGATCATCGACGAACTCATCTACCTGTTTATTAGCAGTCTCATCAGCCGAAGCCTTCCACGTGTAGTCAGGCTGAACTGTGATGCCGGTTACTTTTGAGATGTCATCCCAGATGCCTTTGTACTTGTCGCCGTTTGTCTTCAGCGCAGACCAAAGCTCTTGGATGTTAGTGACATCTGTTTTCATGCGTCAATTACCCAGCAGCGATGGACGCTTCTTTACTTGGTCAGGCATCAGCTCTTCACCAGCGACACCGCCAGCAGTCGAGTAGAGAGATGCGCGTGCTGTCTTGCTCGTCGCCTGATCTGCGGCAACTTCTTTACCAGCTGCGCCTGAGACCGCCGGAGCAGACCCAAGCCCGACAATGTTCATCAACCCTTTGAATATTTTTGACATGAAGACCCCCTTTGAAACGAAATCCAGATTTTCAGGCTAACATGGAAAAAGCTTCTTGACAAATGCCTATTTTCTTCCGCGCCTAGACACGTTCACACGACGAGGCTGCGACGCTCTGTCGCTGTCCCTGTTGGATGGTTTCCCTAAACAATGAACAGCGCCCCACACCGCCATCATCAGGCTGTCGGCATCGTCAGGGGAGTACTTCATCAGCTTCTTCATCGTCTTTTTGTCTTCGATAAAGCGCACGCCGTTGCTGCGATAGACACGCTTGATCTTCTCCAGCTGCTTGATGACCTCACGATCCTTCTCCGTCACGCATAAGAAGCCGCTATCAAACCAATCGTCCAGCAGATGGTATGCCGCAGATCTCTTGTTGCCATAGTGGTTAGTATCCACGCCATCCGTTGAGCCGCCATCGAAGGGAAACAGGTTCTTGATGTTCAGCTCGATGAGCCTGTCGTAAACAACCTTGCCCATGCCGCCGATGTCGATGATCACGATGTCAGGCTTGAACTCACCGACCATCGCAACGATCTTCCCTATGCTGTGCATGGTGTTCTCTTCATCCCATGGGAGGCGCTCGCTCAGGTTCCAGTGCTGATTACTGACGCGATCAAGCACCGTCGCCACGCACTGGTCATTGCCTTGAGCTGCGAAGTCGATGCCAAGCACGCGCTGTTTGAAGAACGTCTCTCCGAATGGCTTCCGTCCGATGCTGGCGTGCAGCTGGTCATAGTTGAACAGGTAATCATCAGCCGAAGCAAGTGGATGCCCAAGCCAGATGTGGTTATAATCGCGCATTGATCTGCGCTTGACGTTCTCAGCTTGTATCTTGAGGTTGAGAGGGCAAAACGGATTTTCAAAGTAGTTGATCTGGATATGCAGACATTCAGGATTACCCACCATTTCTTCGCAAACAGCGTCGTCGCGCATGAAGCGGTTCATTGTGAAGATGGTTCTGCAATAAGTTTTGTTAACAAGATCTTCTTTACGCATCGTTGGCATGATGATGTCTAACGTTGTCTTCGTGATGGCCTGTGCTTCGTCTATCCACAGAATATCTACGCCTTCAAGACCTTTAATGCTAACAGATCCCTGCTCGCGGAAGCCCTTGAACTTGATCGTCGTGCCATTGTACTTGTGCCTGATCTCATGTGCGAGAACATCGTAAGCAAGGTCATACTGGCTGATCAGATCTTTGAGAAGTGTGTAAACGCTCTCTTCAATGTTTGCTTGGATCTCTCGACCACAGACGATCCGAACCTTGCGCTGATCGCCAATGTACAGCAGCAACCGCCCTATCGTTTGCGACTTCCCCGAGCCACGACCACCTTCGGCGAGAAAATACCTGTAGTCATTGAACTGCGTGACAACAGGCAGCAGCTTTGGCGGTATTTGCAGCATCTCCGGAAGCAGGAACTTGTGCTTGATGTCAAGCAGCACTGGCAGCCTTGATCTTCTTTTTCAAATCGCCAACCATACTTCTCAGCGCATTGTTAGACCCTTCAAGATCGACGTTGATGCGCCGTAGGATGGAGTTCTCGATGCGAAGTCGGTCATTGTCCATCATGACGAGTTCATACTTGCGGCGGAATACAAACGGAAACTTCACGCTATTCTTCCTCTTCTTCTTCGATGATGTTATCTGGCTCAACTGACGGCTCGCCAACGTTGAAGGTTAGAGCAACACCTTCTTGCTGGCTATCGGTAATTTCTGCGCCGATAGGAACAGCCACGATCTGAGGCATTTTCTTGAAGCTGTGCGTGTTGTTCACCTTGTCCGTGAGCTTGCCGTACGCGCTGTCTGCAATGAACGCCGCAGCAGTCGTGTCGCCCAAGCTTGCCTTGATGACCTGCGCGATGACAAGCTGCTCGAAGATCGTTTGAGGCTGCACCCCGAGATCAATCTTGCTTTTCAGCACCTCAGCAGCAGCAGCCTCAACGATTTCCCGAATGATGGTTGAGCGATTGCGAACGCCTTTTCCTCGACCATTCGGATTTCGGATCTCGCCCTTAACAGGTGGTATCAGATTACCGTTTCCCGTGCGTCTTCGCTCGGTTTCCGTATCTTTGATATTTTCATCCACTTGTCAAATTACTCCCAAATTAGTCTTCAAATGATACCACAGCCCCTAAAACAGGCTCCTGAGCCGTTTCTACGAGCTTGTTGTATTCTGCCACAGTTTCCTTCACTTTGCCATTACCTTCGTTGCCAAGTGCCTCCACGGTCTCCAGTGAGGATTTAAACGCAGCTTTGAAATCATCAGAAGGATTGAGGCAAGTTACGTGAACATTGCGTCGAACTTTCTGGCCTTGCTCGTTTACCTCATCAGTTTCCATTTGAACCATCAGGCGCTTGTTTGGATCGAGCACGATGGCATGGATAATTCCAGAACCTTCAACCATACCATCGCCAACGCCTTGCCGGACGAAGTTTACGCGAGTGCCGAGTTGTGGGTAAGTAGCTGTTTTCATGTTGCTTCCTGTTAATTAACTGCGCGGTATTACGCATTGTTTTACGCTACATCAAACTTATGCGTTTTGCAACATAGCGGAAATTTATTTTTCTTCCGCTATGTTTCCGCTACGTTTCCGCTATAGTTTCCGCTATGCTATCCTATTATTATTATTATCTTTTTTAGAATAAATAAATAAATAGCGGAAATATATCAGGATATATACCCTCATGTGATAACTGAGGAAATGAGAGAAAATCAAAAATGGTGTTTTCACAGACCCCTGTATTTTCTGGAGAGTTTCCGCTATTGTAAGCCATTGAAATTATTAAGAAATCGTAGCGGAAATCGTTTTTTGCTTTTTTCCGCTATGCTCGAAATCATTGGATAATTTGGCTTGACGTACGGGATTGTACGTGTAATACACTGAGACAGGTACACAGTATTACTCACAGTAAAAAACGTAAGGATACGGGAATGACAAATACAATACTTGAATTATCGAAAATGAGAAAAGATGCAGGGCGCTCACCAATAACCTTAACTATAGCGGAAACGCTTAAAAGCAACCTGCTGCTACACTCGCAAGCTACGGGCTGGAGCAGAAGCATGATCGTTGAGATTGCTGTTTATGAATATCTTGAGAAGTTTGCGGAAAAGCAAGTTAAAGCTTCTGAGGCTAAAGAAAAACCACAGCGCACTCGGTTTAAAATCTGCAATGACTGCACAAGTACAGCAGATTGGGAAGATCATAGATGCCAGAGCTGCGGATCAACTAACCTTTCGGCGCTATAAAAAAGAAATAAAATTGCTGAAACTATCTCTTGATTTTGTCAGACAGTCGCTTAAATTGAAGAAGCTGATTGACGACAAACTAACAGAGAGTATCCATGAAAAACTTCACAGAAGAATTCCATAGTGCTATGAGTGCGGCTGGTTTCGAGCCTGTTAAAGGCAAGATCGTGGCTGACGACAAATGGCATCAGGCGTCCTACATGGGTGAGAAATCCGGCAAACTTTCCGGCGCGTACAGCCTTAAAGTTGTTGATGGAGACTTTGCGATAGGGTGTTTTTTCACGCGAAAAGACCCTGATAATAAGCATAAGTGGCACAGCAAATCAGATCAGAAACTCACGCCAGAAGAGAAAAAACGTATAAAAAAGGAGATCGAGCAGCAGCGCCGGAAGAAGGAAATCGAAGAAGAAGCACGCCAGCTTCGCGTATCAAAACTCCTTATGCGTGTATGGGATGAGCTGCCAAAGGCAACCGATGATCATCCCTATCTCGTCAAAAAGGGAGTTAAGGCACACGGCTTGCGTCTTCGGAAGAAAGGCAATGAGCTGGTCATGCCCCTGCGGAGTGACGGAAAGCTCTGGACGATCCAGCGCATCACGGAACAAGGGGGCAAATATCTCTTCTCTGGCGGCAGGAAGCGCGGATCTTATTTCACCTTTGCCTCGCAGAAAGACGATCTCTCGCTCTTCCTGATCTGCGAAGGGTATGCAACCGGCGCGACGATCCGTGAAGCAACCGGATTGCCAACCATCGCCGCGATTGACAGCGGCAACCTGAAGCCAGTATTGGTATCCCTGAAGGCGAAATATCCTGCATCGCGGTTCGTGATATGCGCTGATAACGATGCTTTCACAAAGAACAGTAAGGGCGAAGGCTGGAATGTCGGAATTGAAAAAGCAAAAGAAGCAGCCGAAGCTATCGGTGGTGCAACAGTCTTCTGGCCTACATTCTACGCGCCGAAGGAAGGATACACAGACTTTAACGACCTTGCTGAAGCTTCAGGCCTTGGCGAAGTCACCAAACAGATCAGAGAATTTTTAGATAGAATTCCCGAAAGGGAACAAGCCGCCATCATGGACGATACTCTCTCTGGAGTTGTCGATCAGCACCATGATGGCGGTGATTTTATTCAAGGCACGAATTGGGAGCCAGACTACGAAACTGAAGCTGCGAACATTGATCCGCTGAAGGGGGATTTTGGGCTTAACTTTAAAATATTGGGCTATAACAACGGAAATTATTATTACTTCCCATTTAAAAAACGACAGATAGTCGCATTAACAGCGTCAGGGCACACGATGAATAATCTGCTCCAACTTGACGATCTTGACAACTGGATGGGAAAATTCGCCGGAGAAACGTCTGAAAAGAAAGTTGTGCTATATGCAACGAACATGCTTTACCGCATAGCCGAGCAGCGTGGGGTTTTCAAGGAAGAAACAAAAGTAAGAGGTTGCGGAGCGTGGACAGACGAAGGGCGTAAAATACTGCACTGCGGAGACGCTCTTTTTGTTGATGGTGTTGAGACGAAATTCGACCAGCTTGTTTCGGACTTCACATACGTCGCAGCCAGTAAATTAATGCGCCCATCTCCAGACCCTTTGACCAATAAGGAGGCATATGCGCTGCGTGAGATCTGTGAGGCCGTGACATGGGAGAACAAGCTTAGCGGCTCTCTGCTGGCTGGATGGCTCGTTATCGCCCCTATTTGCGGAGCATTGAGTTTTAGACCCCACATATTTATCACAGGCGAAGCAGAGAGTGGGAAGTCTACCGTCCTTAATAAAATCATCAAGCCGGTTATCGGAAAAATATCAATCAACCTTGACGGTGGCACGACAGAGCCAGCGATCAGGCAGATGATGGAGTACGATGCAAGGCCGCTGATATATGACGAAGCAGAGAAATCTGATCAGATGCCAGCAGTCCTATCTCTTGCGCGAGCATCAACAGACGATAAGGCAATAAAAAAATTCGGGCAGGGAATGATGCAGCCACGTTTTTGCGCTTGCTTCTCGGCAATTAACCCACCGGTGAGCAAGGTGTCAGATGAAAGCCGGATTGCGTTCATGGTGATTAAGAAGAATAGAAAGCCGAGCGCAATTGAAGATTACAACAAGCTGCTCGACATGATTGAAAAGACGATTACTCCAGACTACGCAAACAGAATGCTTGCAAGAACGATGAGTAATATGGACGCGCTTTTTGCAAATATCGCCACATTTCAGAAGGCAGCTCGTCGCGTGATAAAGGGAGCGCGTGCATCTGAGGTGATAGGAACGATGCTCGCCGGACTGTATCTTTTACGCGGTACGGATATTATAAGCCCAGAAGCTGCTGAAGAATGGATAAAAGAGAGAGATTGGACAAGCCATACAATCGTTGACAAAGAGACTGATCCGATAAGGCTTCTCCAGCACATCTCAAGTTGCTTAATAAGAGTTGGGCATAAAGACATTTCAATCGGTGATCTCATAGAGATGTCTTCGGATGACCCAGAAGCAGACCGCATTCTCAGGTACAATGGAATTGCGGTAAAAGATGGGAAGGTTAATTTTGCATCGCGCTCAGCTGCGATGAAGAAACTCCTCAAGGATACGGACTGGAGCGATAATTCCACGCGAATGCTTTTTAACATAGACGGATCAGACAAGTTCAAATCTCTATATTTTAGCAGGGGAGTTGTAACTAGCGGAGTTTCGATACCAATAAAATACTTCGCTGGACGTGAGCGCGACACAGTTCATTTTAACGACCTTGATGTGGAGATCCCATTCTAATGCTCCAGCTTTTCCCAGATCAAATAGAGGTGATGAATGATCTCCGCGCTGCTATGAAGCGCAGCAAGTCCGTTCTGTTGCAAAGCCCTACAGGTTCAGGAAAAACAGCGATGGCGACACACATGGTCATGAACTCAGCCGGACGTGGAAACAGGATGCTCTTCAGTGTGCCGCGACGAGATCTTTTGACGCAGACGAGCCAGACATTTTTGAAGTACAACGTCAATCACAGTTTTGTCGCGGCAGGTAAAGATTACAACCCTTTCGCGCAGACGTATCTTGGTATGGTTGACACAATGGCGAACCGCATTGATCATTTGCCGAGAGTGCATACCGCCGTGATCGACGAGACAAGTTTCGGTGATGCTGCTTTAGGCAGTGTAATCGCTCGCTTTAAAGAGCCATGGCTTGACACGACGACAGGAAAGATCGTGACGCCGTGGGTGATCGGGCTTGATGCAACGCCGTGGAAGATGAACGGTCAAGGCTTGGGTATCTGGTACAATGAAATGGTGCAGGGAAAATCCGTACGCTTCCTGATCGACAACAAGCGCCTTAGCCAGTATAAATATTTCTACGGTAGGCCGCGAGCTGACTATGCCGCGCTCAGAAACAAGAGCGATAAGGAAATAGCGGAGTACATGGAGAACCAGCGTCTGATCATTGGCGACTGTGTTCACGATTACCAGCTGCGCGGCATGGGGAAGATCTGGCTTACGCGCTGCACGTCGATCAAGCACAGCGAGCGAACAGCTGAAGCGTTCCGTGACGCTGGCATTGCAGCGATGCACGTTGATGGAACGACGCCGGAAGATAAGAAGACGGCTATCTTTAAGGCATACGCACGGCGCGAGATCAAGGTAGTGACGTTTTCGGATCTCCTCACCTTCGGCTTCGACCTTGCCCAAACAACCGGCATTGATGTCTGCGTGGAAGGCGGCAGCGATCAGAAGCCGACGAAATCTCTGCGCTCTCAAATGCAATGGTGGGGAAGGTTGCTGCGGTACAAGGAAGAACCAGCAATCATCAATGATCACGTCAATAATTATCTCGTCGAGGGTTTCGGTCTTCCATGCTCTGACCGTATCTGGACGCTGGACAGCCTGAAGAAGCGTGCCGGTGGAGAGAAAGTGCCGCCGACGAAACAGTGCCCTAACTGTTTTTTTGTTCATGCACCGGCTCCGAATTGCCCTGAGTGTGGAACGGTTTATGAAATAGATAGCAGGACAACAAAGCACATCGACGGTGAGCTGGAAGAAGCTGACATCGAGAAGCTGCGGATCATCGAAGACCGGAAGAAAAAGGACGAGCGCAAACGGCGCGGCCTTGAAGAATTCCAATGTGAAACTCTCGACGATTGGAAGGCGCTTGCAAGAAAAAGAGGGTACAAAACTGGTTGGGCAATCATGCGCTTCCAGAAAATGAAACCGAGGGAGAAGGTACAATGAAGATGCTATCAATACCAGAGGCACGATCACGTCTACTGATTATCGCTGACAACATTAATGACATGAATTTCGACGCTGAAAAGAATATCCGTCAAGTCGTCGCTCGCATGTATCGCATGCACACAAAGCCGCGCAGAGCAAAGCCTACAGCGAAACGCATGACAGCTGCTCTTGCTGAAAATATCAGGGAATATTGCAAACGCTTTCCTGAGCTGAGCAACAGAGAGATCGGGCGCATGTTCGGCGTCGATGGTGGGAGAGTATCGGAGGCTTTGCAGGGGAAAAAATAATGAGTGAAGCGGCAGTCGTCAAGCGCGTGATGATGGAAGCCAGCCATCTGATCAAGTCCGGTCTTCCGACACGCTTGTTGCGAAATAATAGGGGTCAATTTTACACGATGGACAAGAAGCGGATCGTGCGTGCCGGTCTTGAGGCTGACGGATCTAGCGACTGTATCGGCATGGTCACGATCACGATCACTCCTGAAATGGTTGGCATGAGCATCGGCGTGCCTCTCGTTGCCGAGGTGAAGGATGCTCAGTGGAAGCGGAACCTGAACGACGAGCATGAAAACACGCAGGAAAACTTCATCAATCAGGTGTGTCGTCGCGGCGGCATCGGCTTCTTTATTAACAACCATGAAGATCTCGAAAAGAAAATCAAAGAAAGATTGAAAATAATGGTTGACAGCCATTTAAAGCGCGTATAACAATATGTTTGACAAAGACGGTCTAGGCCGATATACTGGAAAAATGGAGGACTAAATGACAGAAGAAGCAGAACAATCAACGGCGCTCGCAGTTATAGAGATCAAGAACCCTGCGCTGGTATTCGTCGCAAACGGCCTTGATCCGTTCATTGGCAAGATCAAGGAAGAGGTGCGTAAAGAACAGCCAAACCTTGACATCAGCACAGCAGCAGGACGCAAGGCTATCACATCGCTCGCTTATAAAATCGCTCAGACAAAAACCAAGCTGGATAAAATCGGCAAGACTTTGAATGACGAGCAGCAAGCGGCAATCAACGCCGTGAACGCTGAGCGCAATCGTGTATGGGCAGAGCTTGAAACTCTCCAGAAGGAAGTGCGAGCGCCATTGACCGCATGGGAAGATGCTGAAGAGAAGCGCGTCAAGGATCACGAGGACGCGATACTCGTTTTGAAGAGCTATCAGTTTCTTGATACAGAAACATCAGCTGAAGGCATCGAGCGCCAGATCACTTCCTTGATTGACTTCGGCAAGTCACGGAACTTTGAAGAGTTTGCTATCCGCGCTCAGTTTGAACATAAAACTTCTTACGAACATTTACTTTCAATGCTCGAAAAGAAAAAGAAGTCTGATGCTGACGCCGCTGAGCTAGCACGCCTGAAGGCAGCTGAAGATGCACGCCTACAGAAAGAACGTGACGAGCAGATTGCCGCCGCTGCTACGAAGGCAGCTGAGGAAAAGGCAGCAGCTGACGCGAAGGCGCTGGCTGATAAGGTTGCCGCCGATCAGAAGAAAGCAGAAGACGACAAAGCGGCTCTGGCAAAAACGCTGGCTGATGCTCTTGCGAAAGCTGAGGCCGACAAGAAGCAAGCCGCAATCGACGCGCAGAAGAAAGCCGACGATGCAGCGGCAGCTGAGCGCCAGAAAGCAGCTGACGCGAAGGCAGCGGAAGATGCAGCGACGAAGAAGCGAGAGGCTGATCAGGCACACAAGGCCAAGATCAACAACGAGGCACTGGAGAAGATCAACAAGATCCTCACCGCTGGCTTGGGCAAGAAGACTGAAGACACCGCGAAGGCGCTTGTAATCGCCATCGCTAAAGGTGAGATCCCTCACACAACAATCGCTTATTAAGGAGCAAAACTATGGCTATCAAATATTATCCCGAAATGGTGCAAGGTAGCGAAGAGTGGTTTGCCGTGCGCTGCGGCATCCTCACCGCTTCCGAAATGAAGAACGTGATCAACGCCAGCCTTGAGCCGGTGAAGCCGACGAAGAAAGATCTGGAGCGCGGCAAGGACATCACGCATCTTTACGAGCTGCTTGCTCAGCGCCTGAACAATTACGTCGAGCCGAGCTATGTTGGCGATGCTATGTTGCGCGGTCACGAAGATGAAGTCTATGCACGCGACGACTACGACAAGAAATTCGCGCCGGTCAAAGAGTGCGGCTTCATCACGAATGACAAGTGGGGGTTCACAATCGGGTATTCTCCTGACGGTCTTATCGGAGAAAACGGACAGATCGAGGGCAAGTCGCGCATCCAGAAGTATCAGGTTGAAACGATCCTCAGCGGCATGATGCCTGACGACTTCAAGATCCAAGTGCAGACCGGCCTTCTCGTTTCGGAGAGAGCGTACTGTGACTTCATTTCCTACCCTGCTATGGGCGGCATGGAGGCAATAGCCATTCGCGTCGAGGCTGACAAGGCTGCACAGGATGCAATCGTCGCAGCGGCCTGTGACTTTGAAACTCGCCTTCAGAAGAAGATGGATCAATACAAGGAGATCGTGGCAAGCGGCAAGGCACTGATCTGGAAGACTGAACGCCGTAAATCAGAAGTAGAAATGGTTGTGGAATAATGGAAAACATCGACATGAGGCAAACTGTGATACCGAAGTCAGACCAGTTAAGTTCTGACGATCTGATCGGGCGCTCGCTGACGATCAAGATCACGAAGGTCACTGGCGACACCGAGAACGCGCAGCAGCCGGTTGTGTTCCACTACGAAGGCGACAATGGCAAGCCGTACAAGCCCTGCAAGACCATGCGCCGGTTGATCATCCACGCATGGAAGCATGAGACGAAGAACTACGCAGGGCGCAGCATGACGCTTTACTGCGATCCTGAAGTGCAATTCGGCGGTATGAAAGTTGGCGGCATCAGGATCAGCCACATGAGCGACATCGCATCTGATTTTACCATTGCTCTGACAAGCTCTAAGGCGAAGAAGAAGGCTGTGACAGTGCAGAGATTAAACGTGGCGGCAACAGCTTCACCACCACCGCCAGCTGCTTCAGAGGACACGCTGAAGGCCGGTGCTGAAGCATCTGGCAAGGGTGTGGTTGCATACACAGAATGGCTTGCATCGCTGTCGCCAGAGGTGAAGGCGACGATAAAGGTGAACCATGCGGCATGGTCTAAAGTTGCAAAGGAATTTGACGCCGCGCAGCCGAAGACTGAAGAGAAGATGGATGAAGAATTTTCTGTATAACCGAAGCGCAACGCCCGAAGCGATCAGAGGGCATCACAAGGAGAAAAACTATGGCTATCTACGAAGTAAAATCACCAGACGGAAGCACACGCCTTGTTGAGTGCCGCACGTCGAAAAGTGCAATCGCTCATGTTGCAACTCAAGGTTATACCGCAATAACTTTGAAGATGTATGATGTCATTAAGCGTGTACAAGATGGAGAGAAGATCGAAAGTATCAATGAAGCTACCATAGAGGTAGAGTAACATGGAAGGCGGCGAGGTGAAGGAAGGATACACGATCTTTGCCGCCTATCCTTCCGATGAGAAGGCCATCGCTTCGGCGAAGGAATATATCAGAAAGAACAAGCTGACTGGCGATGATGTGAAGCTCGGGAGACAGGGTGAAACGGTAGTTGTTGTGACAAAGAGAGAAATAATATTACAATCTTAAAAACGTTATACAATCCGTTTGACATTCTTTGAAGCACAAGTTAAATTGAACTTACGAAACGCAAACAAAGGAAAAAAACATGCCAGACATGACAACAACAATTTTTGAAAACTTAGAAGTCACGTTAGACCTTAACCATGAAGGCGAGACCATGGGCTATACAAATACAGTCACGGGTGAAGAGTTGAACTTTGACAACGTGACCATCAAGGGGAAATCCGTTGACGACTACCTCCAACCATGGATACAGGACTACATGGAGGAATGGGAGCGCGGAAATAGGGAACAGGCTGCATATGACAGGAAACAACCATGATGGTAAATTTTATAGACTTGGTTCTGCTCGTTGCCATGGTTGCGATACCGTTCGCGGTGTTTGTCGTGCTGGTTGAGGGCGTGCAGGGAATGCTGAGAAAACGGCGTTGGTGGTGAGATGATTAAAATGGATATAAAAAGCAGGTTTACCGGATCCGTACTTTTCACGGCGGAAATTGACTGCGACAAAGATAAACCAATGTCATGGAAACTGCGGATGGCTGTAGAATGGGCTATTAAAAACTCTGCCGACCTGCGCTCTGCCGACCTGAGCTATGCCAACCTGCGCTCTGCCAACCTGAGCTCTGCCGACCTGCGCTCTGCCGACCTGAGCTCTGCCAACCTGAGCTCTGCCGACCTGAGCTATGCCGACCTGAGCTATGCCAACCTGCGCTATGCCGACCTGAGCTCTGCCGACCTGCGCTCTGCCAACCTGAGCTCTGCCAACCTGCGCTCTGCCGACCTGAGCTATGCCGACCTGAGCTCTGCCGACCTGCGCTCTGCCAACCTGAGCTCTGCCAATATAAAAGCTGTTGCATTTACAGGCTGTGGCAAAGAAAACCGAGCTGGATACGCCATTGTGGACGGAAAAGAAATAAAGGTTCGGCTTGGATGTTTCTACGACACGGAGAAAGCGGCTCTGACTGCGATAAGAAAGAAATACGGACGCAATTCCGCATATGAGATGATAGTCAAAGGTGCGTGTAAACAGCTTAAGGAGAATATGAAATGACCAATACCGCGCCGTGGGACGTGCACGAAGTCTGGACAATTTCTAAGCCAGTCGAGATTGCCAAGCTGACATTTATTGAAGATGACATCTTCATCATCAAGTATAAAGACGGGCAGGTTATAAAATGCAAAAACCTATTCATGGAATGCACCTGTGACATCGGCGACTTTGAGATTAAGTGCAGAACAGATGAGTTTAGAAACCGCGCACAAGATATCTTGGAGAACATGAAATGACCGAAAAAACCAAGCTCGAAGCGGCGATTGAACGCCTTAAAAAGCATAATGAATGGCGCAGAGGTGCTGATACTGAAATGTGTAATCCCAAACAATTGGGTGAGGATATCGAAACCCTTATCCACGCAGCCTCATTGAGCGAACCGTTAGGAAATGAGGGGTGGTTGCCGATTTATACATATGACTATATTAACTTTCCCTTAGTTTTGTTAGCTGGATTTATTACGCCATCAGATTATGCGCAGTCTAACGGATCAAGGCCATTTTGGGAAATTTCAATAGGCAGATGCTGGCATGTTAATACCCGTAAATTCACTGGTTTTTTAGGACAACAACCCACCCACTGGCAACCTCTCCCCTCCCCACCATCAACGAAGCCGGAAGAGAAGGAGTAGGGGGATGAAAGCATTATCTATTAATCAACCTTGGGCATGGCTTATCGTCAATGGTCACAAGGGCGTTGAAAACCGCGACTGGGACACTCGTTATCGTGGCGAGTTTCTTGTCCACGCCGGAAAGAAAATTGACTATTCGGCCTATGATTATCTGGAAGATATGGACATTCAATTGCCACCGCCTGACAAGTTGCCAACGGGCGGCATTGTCGGCAAGGCCAGATTGATAAACACCGTCCACATAAAAGACAAGAGGCTCGTCACAGAAAAGGATAAACCGTGGTTTTTCGGTGAATACGGCTTCATGCTGGATGGACAAGAGCCATGCGAATTGAAACCATGCAAGGGCGCATTGGGCTTCTTTGACCCAGATTATAATTCTAAGTATGCAGAAAAACCCATTAGAGAGCCGAAACAAAAATCACAAGGAGAATTGCCATGACCCCCCACCCCTGCCCGACATTGTTGCCGGATGATTTAGCGAAGATGTTTATTTACTGGCCGGACACTGGTGATTTGATATGGAACGTCCAGAAAGGCCGCGCTCGTGTAGGTGACATTGCTGGAACGCCAGATGGCAAGGGCAGGCTGCGGATCGAGATCAGCGGCAAGACGTACATGGTGCATCATATTTGCTTTGCGCTGTTTCATGGTAAGTGGCCTTCCGAACAGGTTGATCATATAAACCAGAACAAGACTGACAACAGGATCACTAACCTTCGGGAAGCGTCTAATGCAGAGAACAGCCGGAACCGTAAACGGGCGGCGGGTAAGGCCGGATATAAAGGCGTGACGCTGCACAAGGGTAAATATATTTCGCGGATTATGATGGACGGAAAAGTTCATAATCTAGGATCGTTCGATTGTCCAAAAGAAGCACACGAAGCATATTGCAAGGCCGCTGAAGAATTGCACGGGGAGTTTTCATGCACGAACAGTTAAAGAGTTGTCCTTTTTGCGGAGGAGCTGCATCAGAATACCCAAATGAAAATGCGTATGGAGATACTTGGTACGAAGTCGGATGCTATAACCGAGAGTGCTTCGGACCAGAAATTCATACAGATACAATAGAAAAATCAAGGAAGAAGTGGAACACCCGCGCCGATCTCAACAATAGCGTGATAGTGAAGTTGAATAACTTCATGCGCCAGATTGTAATAAGCGATTTTCAGGATAGCAGAGGGCATAAGATTGAAATGAATATCCATTATATAAAACTGAAAGAAGCCCTCGCCCTTCTCGCGGGAGATGAGAAATGATCCATTACAAGCTACCGGAAGGTAGGCCAGCAGCTATCCAGTTTTCTGGCGGTAGAACGTCAGGATTTATGCTGCATGAGATTTTAAAGGCGCACAACGGAAAATTGCCAGATGATGCTCATGTCCTGTTTCAGAATACAGGCCGTGAAATGCCCGAGACATTGGATTTTGTCCATGAGGTTGGGGAGCGTTTCGGTGTAAAAATCACATGGCTTGAATTTAGAGAAGAGCCGCCGCGTTTTGCAATTGTCGGGCATAATTCAGCCGCGCGGAACGGAGAGCCATTTGAAGCCCTTATCCGCAAACGTAGGTACGTCCCCAATGTCGTTACGCGGTATTGCTCTGATGTTCTGAAATACCGTACCGCCAAGCGTTATATGCTGTCCTTGGGCTATAAGAAATGGACTTCGGTAATCGGTTTCCGCGGCGACGAAATGCACCGCGTGGTTAAGATGCGGGCTAGGAGGCTATCAAGGGAAGTAGCATTTATGCCTATGGCAGGCGCGGGGGTTTCAAAACTGGATGTTAAAGCGTTCTGGGATGCCCAGATGTTTGACCTTAGACTGATGAACATTAAAGGTAATACGCCCCTTGGAAATTGTGACGGGTGCTTTTTGAAGTCGGAAAAGAACCTTGCCAACCTCTGCCGCAATCACCCAGAGAAGGCCGATTGGTGGAAGCGCATGGAGGACGAAACTGGTGCCAGTTTCGTCAAGGATAGGTACTGGAAGCAATTAATCAAGGCCGTGGAAAATCAACACGAAATGGCCTTTGAGAACGAAACTTTTTGCAACAATGATTTTGGAACGTGCGAGGTATATTAAAATGACATCGGACAATGAACGGGCTTTGGAGGATTTCGATGAGTGTATTGGCAGTGTAACCTATACACATGCTGCGTTCCGTTGTGCAATTCTTCCCACGACCTACGACACCATCAGAAAAGCCCTCCAACGTGACGATAGTGTTGTGGAGGAGATGGTGAGAGCGTTGGAGTTTTATGCAGATGCCGGTAAGTACCCAAGCGATGCTGCCGCGTTGACTAGCATACAATACGATCAAGGGTATATTGCTAAACAAGCCCTCGCCGCCTACGATAACGCGAGGGGGAAGAAATGAAAGAACAACATATCACGTTTAAAATCAGCAAAACGAAGTCAGGACAGATGCTCATTAACATGAGCTTCTATCCACCGCCTTCAAAAACGAAGGAGGAATTTGAGGCTCTTCCGATGTATCGCCGAGAGATGCAAACATGCGCGGCAGATATAGGTAAGTACGTGATGGAACGTCTGGCGCAAGCGGAGGCTCAGAAGAAATGAAGGGCATATCCATTGCGATGCAGATCGAGTGCGACTGCGGAAATCTCCTGAGCGTTGAAAATCCGATTGAAGGACAGCCGCCGATGTTCAAGGAGCTTAAGTATAAATGCAAGTGCGGAGTTGGTTATTATATACATATACAAGAGGTCAAACAACCATCTTGTAAAGCTTATGTGGAGGTTGTATAACAAGAAAATGAGAAGAGAAACACTTAAGGCCAAGGGCTTCAGGCTCTACAGTAGACAGATAGCGTATCTGGACAAGATGGCGAAGAAAGAGGGCTGTGCCTCTGACGCTCTCCGCGCCCTGATTGATGCTGCGATAGAGCAAGACCAGCAGAAGAAGAAATAGTTACCGTATTTTTCTATCTGCAATATCAATGATCACCGGCTCTGCATCAACAGGCGGTGGATCACTTCTCTTGTAATATTGAAAATCATAATACTCCACCACGCCATGAGCATTGCAGAGGTATCTGAACGGCCTCGGTCTTTCGGGTAGCTTCATACCGTCCGACATGTTTCACCCTACTGAGCGCTCTTCCCTGATGATTTATTCATGGTTATAACCTGCTCGGCAGACCCCCTTGTCATTGCGTCCTTAACGGAAGGCCGGAAGGTCTTTGAGACAGGTGGGCAAGTCTGCGTCGCGCACCCACTTGCAAAACTCATTACGCAAATTGCGATCAGATAGACGCTGAGTTTCGATCTGTATCTTTTCATATAACTTCTCCCCTTCTTTTACAGCAACATCTATCTCAGACTTGCACGACTGATACCCCTCTTTGTAGATGGTATGATGCCATACGCTATACACAAGGCTGATTGCAGCGATTAAACCAACAGCAATGCCAGCCTGAACAGGCAGAGGGAGTAATTTTAAAATCGCCATCATGACGTAAACAGCTCCCTTTCAGCAGCCCGTCGCCTCACCAGACCAGTCAATACCAGACCTCCAGACTTATTCCACTTGCTGAACTCCGCCGCAGCAAGGCCAAACTTTTTGGCATTGATGTGTTTCATCAGCGTCGATTTCGACAGCGCACCAGCACCAATATTAAAGCACAAGGCGACGAGCGCGGAGAACTGGTTTTCATTAAGCTCAACCTGAACCATATCATTGACTGCATCGCTGAACTTCTGAATATCCTTAAGAAGCAACCTATCCGCTTCAGCTTGCGTTATCTTGTCATACTGCCTGACATCTGAGCCAGTATGACCCCAGCCGATTGTAAGCACGTTTGCCGGACAGAAGTAAGCTGAGAGCTTGCAGCTCTCAGATTTCATGATCAGGTCAATACCAGCCTGATTGATCTCTCTACCTTGGATTGACAATGTGACCATCCTTGAGCTGTGGAAATTTCGCCCTTCCGATACAAACCCTTCTCAGTTCATCGTGAGCATTTTTATTCCTGATAGCAGCGTCACAATGATCTTCTCTGATCCTCTGGAGAAGCTTCTCGCAGGGGAATAACTTTGCCTTCAGTTTCTCAAACATTTTTTTCTAACCTTTCGATCTGCTTTCCAAGCATCTCTAAAGCAGCGCTATTATTGTTTATCGCCACCGTGCTATCGACAAGCGCTTTGACGTTATCCGCGCCCTGCTGGACGTTCCTCTCGTATAGCATTTTAACAGCCAGTACCAGAATGATGATGACAAGCAGCATGAAGGTGACAAGCGCTCCCTGTTTAGCTACCTCGTTTATAAGGCCAGTCGTCGCTACAGGTTCCACTAATCTCTCCTCCGTCTCCTGAATGATACTACATATTCAACCGCCGCATCAATAACCACAACAACGCCATGGAGCATCCTTGACGCAAAATGCCTAGATCCAAAGTGTCTGGCTGCGAAGTGTCTCATTATGTCGTATTCAGCGTGATCGCCGTCCTATTGCCATCAACGTCAACCGTCGATACGATCCTATCAACAGTATCCGCTGTGTTTCTAAACGTATTTGTAACCGTTGCAGCTCCCGATACCTTGCCAGCCAGAGCAGCAAGAGCGATCTTTGCCGCACCATCTCGCGTGATACCTGTCTCCAGCGTGGCTGCTGCGTAGTCTGTCAGAGCTGTATCTGCTTCGGTATTAACCTGCGCCTTCATCGTTGCACTCATGCCACCGAGATCAGTTAATCCTGCTCCGGCAACTCCAATGACGTCTGTGTCAGCTAGGATTGCGGCGATTGTGGCATTATCCGGAGCCGTATAACCAGCGGTCGCCAACCTGCTAGAAACAGCTACATCCAAGTTAGCAGCAGTTAGACCAGTTACGGCAGAAACAGTCGTAATAGTTCCCGCTGTAATATTTGTCGTACTCGCCAGCGTCGCCGTTGTCGGGAATGTCACTGTCCCAGCGTTTACAACAGGGTTCGTCTTGATTGTCTCAACGTCAACCTTTTGTGTGGTTGCAATAGTCGTCCCTGTAAATGCAACTGTTGTTGTGGGGCTTCCCACATTCGCCCAGTCAAGGCCAGCCTCACCGCCAGCCGATACGTCAAGCGTGCGGCCTGCCGTTGTTGGCTTCAGCGAACTGTCTTTACGTATCGTGAATGACCCAACAACCGAGCCTGTGACGGAAACACTGTCAACCGTTCCAGTGGTGATGACGATATCGAAGAATGAACCAGCCGCATAGAAAGCGCCGTCTGCGCTGGTATCAATGGCGAAATGGTTCAAGCCCGTGACGCTATCAAAATCAGCCGTCAGAGTGACGCCTGTTGTGGATTGCGTGACGCTGTTATCTTTATAAACCGACAAGGCCGGAGTTCCACCGAGCGTGTAAGATGCTCCCGTGGACGGCCTGAATGTTGTAAACTTGCCGTAGATGACCGCGCTCGTGTCGTAATCGCCGAGGTGTTTACTCATCGTACAAATCCCCCTAGTGGGTTAGCTGCCAAGCCGCCAGCGGCAGCAGCAGTGAATAAAAGGACGTTACCGCCGACTGTTACAGAGGCAGAAGTACCGCTAATAATTGTTCCATTCGTTAACGTCAATGTCCCGAGGCCAGTTACCGTGCAGTTCTTCCAGTCAATCGTGCCGCCGACAAGAGACATAAATGCCGATCCTGTGAATACAGCGGTTGCGCCAAACACAATCTTCCCACCGGCAAGGTTAGAGGTTGTATGCGAAGTCGCTTTCCCATTAAAATCAATCGTGCCGGATGTGGTGTTTATATTCGCGTTCGATGTGAAGTTACTCTGGAGCGTTATAGAATATGTATTCGTACAGTTCATTGTGATGGTTGACGATGTAGGCCAAGTCAACCCACCTCCATCAAGCGTGTTGTTTGCGCGACCTGCAAACGTCCAAGCCCCTGCACCTGTGTGCGTCATCCCAGCAACCAGCGTAACAGAGCCATAGCATTCAAAGGCATTCGCGCCCGAGGCAAAGGCAGGTGTATTTGTTACGCCCGTCCAAGTGAGCGTTCCCACCCTTGGCATATCGTTCGTTATCGTACGGCTTCCGGCGTCTATACTGGAGGCGTTCCAGATGGATGTATCTTGTGGCAATGGAGCGCGGCCTGTTCCTGCCGTACCGCCAGAGGTAGACGCCCAGCGCGTGACCGCCGACATGCTGCCTGTAGACGTGCCGCCAGATGTCACCCAGTAGGAGGTTGCCGGAGTTGTAAATGTGATGCCGCTATTACCGCCACAATCGCCGGAGCCGCCAGTAATCGCCGACAAATCCCATGAGCCAGCTCCTGCGCCCGTGATGTCCCTAAAGTCGCAATGCGTGACCGTGACCGTTCCTGCCGTGATCGTACGAGCTGTTCCGACAGTATTCGAGTAAATAAAGTTACGGAGAATGACGGAGTTACCATTCGCCGTCCACGTACCTGTAACCGTCTGATTTGCTCCAAGCGAATATCCGGAAGTTGTTGTCTTTGTCGTCGCTCCGCATGATGTTGTGAGCGTGCCAAAGGTATTCGCCCCCGTTATAGTGAGCGTCCCTGTTGTTACGGCTGTACTTGTCAGCGTGCCGTAAGTGAGACCGCCGCCTGCGAATGTCGTGCTGTTTGCAGTGCCGCCGTAGACGATTGTCGAGCTTGCCGCGCTCAACGTCATATTTGTCGATGTACCGATATTCCAGTTTGTGCTGCCCGTCGCCATCGTCCAAGTCGTCGTTCCAAGTGTCAAAGTCCGTGTGTTGGAGTTTGAGGAGGAAAGTGTCGTCCCACTTGACGCGCCGACATTAAAACTTCCGGTACTGAAAGAGCCGTTTGTCAGAGTGATAATAGCAGAGGCAACAGGATCGAGAGCATCTTGAAGCGTCCATGCGCCGCCAACGCCATCAAACGTAAGACTGCCCATGCGTTTACCGGCAGTCGTGATCTGATTTCCGGTTGTCGTGGACTTAAAGCGGATGAAAGATGTGTCGGAGGGCGCATACGTCATCCCAGCGACAAGCGTTAAGTTGCCAGCCGTTCCGTCCCCGATATCGATGTATGATCCAACGCCCTGCGCCAAAGTGCCAGCGAAGCCCGTACAGACCAACGACCTGCAAAGAGCAGGAGCGCCAGATGTCCCGTTAGCCGTGAGCGTAAACGCCCCTGATCCTGCATCAAGCACGCAGTCCGTTGTCGCCGTTGGCACAAGACCGTTAGACGCACCGCCAGACGAGTTTGACCACGTTCCCGCCGATTTCCAGTTTCCATTCGTTGGGCGGTAATAGTAGGTTGCCATTTTATTCCAGCTTCTCCACCGTGTACGGGCAGAGGTCATATCCAAGGCCGAACGATGTTCCTGACGCGACGACTATCACATTCCCGTTCTTGTCTGTGATCTTCAGGCTTGGATCGGCTGCTACGGCAGGAGAAACGACAACGCCGTTTTCATCAAGAATTTCAACCGTTGCCCCTGATCCGTTGCTGATTGCTGGATTTCCCATTTTACAACCCCAAAGCTACCCTTGCGTTTTCTTTCGCACGATCAAGCTCAGAAAGCTCAGCCTTGCGTTTTCCGATCTGGTCTTCAATCTGCTGGTGAACAATTTTTGCAATGTCGATAAGAGCGTTAACGTCGTCAAGATGCTTCTGGGCGACGTTAACTTTTTCCTTATGAGCAGTCAGCGCTGTGTTTGCATCAGCCTCAATCTTCATCGCGCTTCCTTGTGCCGAAGAAATGATCTGCTTTGCTTTGTCTTCTGCTGCGATGAACATCTGATCAATACTGTCATTGCGCTCCAGAAGCTCGCCCTCTTTCATCTCAAGGAAAGATATCCGCTGAATAACATCAGCTTCTTTCTGCTCAAGATCAAGCAGGACATCAAGAGCGTCTTGCCCTTTTTCGAGAGCTTTACGCTCCCTTATCAGTTTTGCGAGAATATCATGAGCTTCTTTTGCTGTAATATTTTCCATTATTTCTTCACTCCCAATGATGCATAGATTGTCGTCGTTGTTCCGGCGCTTGTCCGTGGTCTGATCCACAGCGGATTTTGCAGGACAGTGACAACATCTGTATCTGCCGTGAAAGACAGCGCTGTTTCAGTCGTGTCTGTCAACGTCTTCCATGTTGATGTCGCGTAATCTGCATGAGCAGGATCTGCCGTTGCATCCATAGACCCCTCAAGAACAAGAGTAGCCCCACCCCAAGTAGACCCTCCATTCACATCGTGCGCCTGAAATGTTTTGTCTGCGTAATCGGCAACCTTTACAGGAACGCCCGTAGAAACGCCGTTGAGTGTCCAAGCTATTTTCTTGTAGTTCGTCTGTCCAGTCTGTGGTGTCGTGAAAGACGGTGCGTTTGCTGCATCTGCCATTTTTTATACTCCTTTAGGGTTAGCTAGTTTGATTGCATCACGTTCTGTTTTTACGGCATTGATGCCGCGATTTAGAACGTCGTCGATAAGGTCAAAGGCGTCAGGCCATTTATCTCCAAGAGCCTTAAGTCTTTTTTCGTTTGCCGTGGAAGCGATTAACTGAGTAGCAGCAGCAGCCTCCTCTATCGCACGCGCTTCTATTTCTTGTGA
>ERZ1292625.892-Hain-H41-01um-R1-892-length-40015-cov-5_pt1 | contig 40015 bp, 59 predicted proteins | sample MGYA00564400_ERZ1292625 | MGnify/ENA primary metagenome ERZ1292625 (study PRJEB36523, sample SAMEA6512639) | groundwater metagenome | collected 2019-01-08 | study: AquaDiva: Metagenomics assemblies of 32 groundwater samples
ATCACCGGGAGACTCGTGTAGATTGTTAGTTGTTAATTTATTGTCATTTGTTGATGATCCTTTTACCGATGTTGCAAAGTTTGATTATCAAAAGTATTCTGATGTTGTTATGAAGGCTCAGCGCTTGATGGATGATATGGTCGATCTTGAGCTTGAATGCATTGATAATATCATCAATAAGATCAACTCTGATCCAGAACCTTTTGATGTAAAGTCGATTGAATTAGCGTTGTGGAAAAAAATTCGCTTAGCTGCTGAAAGCGGGCGTAGGACTGGTCTAGGCATCACTGCGTTGGGTGATACTCTTGCTGCTATGAATATCATATATGGTAGTGATGAGTCTATTGAAAAAACTGAAAAAATATACAAGGAACTTGCGATCAATTCATATAAATCATCTTGTATTTTAGCTGGTGAGCGTGGTGCATTTCCTGCGTTTTCTTATGAACTTGAAAAAAATCATCCATTTTTGATTCGAGTCTTGTCTTCATCTGAAGAATTGATGGCGTTCTATAAGAAAAATGGTCGTCGTAACATCGCCAATACTACAACTGCACCAGCTGGATCTTTGTCATCACAGACACAGACAACTAGTGGGATTGAATGTACTCATCTTATAGATTATCTGCGTCGTAAAAAGATAAATCCGAGTGATAAAGATGCAAGGGTCGATTTTATAGATGAACTTGGTGATAGGTGGCAAGAATTTAACATCCATCATCATGGATTTAAAAAATGGATGGACGTGACAGGAAAGACAAAAAAGGAAGATTCTCCCTATTGGCACGCAACATCTGCGGATGTCGATTGGGTAAAAAAGATAGAACTTCAAGCCGCTGCACAAAGGTGGATCTGTCATAGCATCAGCAATACGACAAATGTGCCACATGATACGCCCATTGATATTGTCGAACAAATTTACATGAAGGGATGGGAGTCTGGTTGTAAGGGCGTGACAGTGTATAGAGAAGGTTCTCGGGCTGGTGTTCTTGTTTCTAATGATAAGACATCACAAGCGAAGCTTATCGAACATCACGCCCCAAAGCGTTCAAGCGATCTATCATGTGACATACATCATGCTAGCATAAAGGGTGAGGCGTGGACGATACTCGTTGGTTTGATGGATGATAGACCGTATGAATTATTTGGGGGACTTTCAAAGTTTGTCGAAATACCGAAAAAATATCGTCAAGGTGTGATACATAAACATCCTCGTAAGATGACTAGATCGATCTATGACCTGACGTTTGGAGAGAATGGTGATGAAGTTATCATCAAGGATATCATTAATGTGTTCGACAATCCTACAAATGGGGCCTTCACAAGGACGCTATCTTTGGCATTACGCCATGGGACTCCTGTGCAATATATCGTAGAGCAATTGCTCAAAGATGACAAAGATAGTGATATATTTTCTTTCTCCCGGGTAATCTCTAGGGTCTTAAAGGGGTATATTAAAGATGGTACAAAGCCTGCAGCTGAGAAATCATGTCCAAATTGTGGATCGAGTGATTTGAAATATCAAGAGGGATGCGTGAGCTGCATGAACATCGAATGTCTTTGGAGCAAGTGTGGATGATATGAATGAAAAATCGGGTATCCTCTGTGAGCATGCGAATGAAATGTCAAATAACTGTCGATGTGACAAAGATTGTTATTGTAAGCAACACTCTTGTCGTCCCAAGATAACGTGTTATGGTGTTGGTGGTATCGAATATACGAACAAGTATATTAGCGAGTGTCAAAAAGTAACAAGTGTCGGTGGCATAAATGACCTTAGTCTTACACATAAAGTTAATGATGCTCTACCAAATCCAATGTGGGGAGGTATGCCTGACGGGGGACAGAAAAATATTATGATAAAAACGACTAAGCACAAAAAGTTTTTGGTGACAGTTAGAGTAGGCGTAATAGACTTACACCCAAAAGATATTCAACAGTATATGGAAGTTAGCGCAGAGAAGTTTAAAGCGCATGTTTCATTTTTAACAGAAGAATATGTTGATGCTATATTCATTCCTTCATATAAGTCTAAAGAAACAAGCGTCCATATTTTGAATCTTGAAACGATGCAAAAAGTTGTTCTTTAATAAGTGAAATGATATATGCTTGAACATAAGAACAAAGTTGAGTTGATCGGTTTCTATGGTGGTGATGAAACGCACGCACTGTCTGCATGGACAAGCACATCACGTGAATTGAATGAAGACAAACGTGCAAGGATTGGAAAGCTTTTGAAGATGTTGGCTAATGAAGGACACGGAACTCCATTCGAAAAGAGCTCTCTTCATTTTTTGGTGACTAGCGAATGTGCGAGTCATATACACGCTCTCAAGCACAGAGTAGGTGTGTCAATCAATGCTGAGTCTGCTCGTTACAAGGAATTAAAAGATGATAAGTTCTATGTTCCACATGACTGGCCAAAACATCTCCAGAGCAGATTAGAGGAGCATGCAAAAGTTTCGTTTGGACTATATCATCAAACTCTTAAGGAATTGATTGAGCTCGGATTTGATAAAAAAAGAGCCAAAGAGTCAGCGAGATTATTCAATCCGTATGCTACGCAGTTGACAGCTGATGTGATGTTTAATTTCAGGTCATTTGCACATTTTGTTAATTTACGGGCGTCTGAACATGCACAATTAGAAGTTAGAGAAATAGCGCTTGAAATGTTAAGACTAGTCAAAGAAACGCATGCATTTGACTTAACGTTGGAAGCTTTTGACATGGATTTGTTACTCAAACATGGAGCTATCGGATAATGCAACGATGTTTTGATGTAGTGCATAGAAAATATTTTAGATGTGTTTGTGACCATCCTGATCATGCTGTCGTGTTGTCTGATGATCCAGACTTTGGGAAAACGATTGAAATACATCTTAATCCGCTCCTAGGATTCTTTAAACGATGTTTAGTTGCGCTTCGTTATATCTTTAAGAGTAGGACAGGATATAATGCTTGGGATACAGTACACATAGCTGATGATGATCATGAATTGATCAAAGAATGGTTAGATTCGCGTGAATGATTCTGAGAAGTTTAGAAAGATACAGGATGAAGCATATGAGTTGTTCAAGCGAAAAAATGCTGAGTATGGATCGGCATTTCGAGACAATGGGCCTGTTGGCATGGTGCTTCGTGCAGGCGAAAAGCTTCGAAGATTGATGACAGTCTCTAAGAATAATATTCACGTCATTGATGAAACGTTACGTGATACCCTTCTGGATTTACATAACGTTGCTGCTCTGGGTATCATGCTCTATGATGAAGAAGAGGCCAAGATTAATCAACATCATACAGAAGATGAATTAAAGAATAAAGCTGAAGATCATGAATCAAAGTATTATGATCGAGGAGAAGATTAAAATGTTTGAAGATAAGAAAACTTTGAAATTAGATGATGAAGTAGTTTCACATTTTGCTAAGGTCTTGCAGTACGCTATTCTGACTGGCACAGATATCGTTGATCATCTACGCAACGTGCGACTAGAAGAGTCAACGACGAATCCAGGCTACATCAAATTGAACATGGCTTATGTCAAGATGATCGAAGATTTTGAAGCACATCTTCTAGAACAAGCTACGACGATAGCTGCTGAAGCTGGTATTGATGTAGAGACTGATGAACATGTCTGATAAGTTAGATATGATGTTTAAGCTGCAAGAGGGTTTTATGCGTTCTCTTGTAGATAATAAAAAAGATGATTTGCCTGCTTCTTGGCCGATCGATATGGAAAAGAAGGTGTCACAGAAATTGTGTCGTGATATCATCTTACGCGCAGTTGAAGAGGCTTTTGAAGCTCTACGCCCTCTGAAGAATTGGAAACCACACAGGGCAACTGACGTACCAGATTTTGATCGTGAAGAGGTTCTAGAAGAGCTTGTCGATACGTTGAAATATCTTTTTGAATTTTGTATTCTACTCGGATTCACGCAACAAGAACTGTATGATGCATTCGTAAAAAAAGATGAAGTCTTGCATGAGCGTTTACGAAACGGATATTGATATAGATATATTAGAAGTGGTGTCATATGAACTTCGAGGAATTGGCCACAAAGTCTCCAAGAAGGCTGATTGATATAGTCAATTCTGGCACGCTTGAGTGGTGTGAACTTTCGATCGCATTGGAAGCCGCTGGGTCCTTAAAAGATGCGACTGATGTTTATTCATTGTTGATTCCAATGCTTTCACATCCTTCTTCATTGATACGAGAGAGTGCTCTTGTTGGAATAGATAAACATATCCAGATGTCTGGAGTAATTCCAAATTTGATTCTCATAAATGAAGTCTACAGAGTATCTCAGATAGACACGTCATTAAGCGTTCGCCATGCTGCTAACGATGTCTTGTTCTTCATCAAACTTTTGTTCAAATCAACATGAAAAAAATAAACATATTTGATTTTGATGGAACGTTATTCAACACGTTCAATCCAACCATCGGACGAGAGATATATAAGAGAGCCAAGGGTGGCAGTTGGCCGTTCACTGGCTGGTGGAGTAAAAAAGAGTCGATGCTTTCGCCGTTAGAACCAACGCCAGGTCCAGCATTTGATGATTGTAAGTCAGCTCTGGCACGATCAGATGAATTGACAGTCTTGATGACTGGTCGCCACGGTGGTCTAGCAAACATAATACAACCAATTTTAAATCGTCATGGACTTTTTCCTGACATGTATTTCTTCAATGTCGGTGGAGCGACGATAGAATGTAAGATAAAGCAGATAGGGCAATTATTGAAAGATTTTCCGAGCGTAATAACAGTAGAGATGTGGGAAGATAGAAAGAATCATGCGGAAGTCTTTCGTGGTCTGAATGATCGTTTTGATGGTGTGAAATTCATTATCAATCATGTTGATAATGGTGAATGATCTGTAAGAGTAGGTTATCAAACAAAATCAATACGTTACCTTCAGACGTTGTATATTCTGAAGGTAGTTGTGTATATAAGGTGTGTATGGAAGTAGCATTAATATGCAACATTTGTAAGAAAGAGTTTAAACGTCAGAAAGATAAAATACGAAGTAAGTTAGTTTTTTGTTCGCACGGATGCTTATCTGAAGCTGCTAGACTTAAGTTATTTGACAAAAGTCCGAAATTTGTTGTTGCAAAAGAAAAAGAATATGACAAAAGACATAAGCATTGTTGTTGGTGCAATGTTGATTATTGTGATGTTCTTAAGCGAAACTCATCTAAAGCATGTTCTAAAAAATGTATGTATGCATCAATGAGTAAGACTCGTCATGATAAAGGCAGTTATTGTGAAACGCTCTATACAAGCGCACATGGCGGATTTCGTCAAGACTTAGGAACATATTTTCGAAGTAATTGGGAAGCAAACTATGCACGAATTATGAATTATGAGAAAATTCATTGGGAATATGAACCAAAAACATTTCGATTATTAGAAGGTATGTCTTACACTCCCGATTTTTTAATAGATGGTAAATTTTTTGAATTAAAAGGTAGGATGTTTGAAAAAGCTCTATTGAAGATTAATATGTTCAAAAAAATGTATCCAGAGTATATGCTAACAGTGATTGGTCCTGTTGAATATTTTGAACTAAGAAGTAAATATAAGAAAAATATAGAGCTTTGGGAGGGGAAATAATGTCTATCATAATGCCTAAGAGATTTGTCGGCTGTCATGCCCACGACGGTTTCAGTTTCAGTGATGGCCTAGGCATGCCAGGAGAGCACTTTGATTTTGCTTATGAAAATCAAATGGATGCCATGGCGATCACGAATCATGGTCACGCAAACTCGTATATTCATGCATACACTCATGCAAAAAAGATGCAAAAAGAGGGAAAGAACTTTAAGTTTTTGCCTGGGGTAGAATTTTACTTACACCCAGACTTAAAACAATGGCGTCAAGTGATGAAAGATGCCGAAGAAGAGAAGTTACTAGTCAAGAAATCAAAGAAGTCTGAGAAAACAGAAGAATCAGATGAAGCAGACGTTGGTTTAACGATTGAAAATGAAGAAGAGACGAAGAGTGGTAAGTATTATGATCCACGCTTTCGTCGACATCATCTTGTTGTCTTAGCGAAGAACAGTGCCGGACTTGTCAAATTGTTCGGACTTGTTTCTAGAGGATATATTGATGGTTTTTACAAGTTTCCCCGTATCGACTATGCGATGCTTAAAGAGGCTGCCGTAGATAAAAATCTAATAGTGTCAACGGCTTGTATTGGTGGCCCGTTAGCTTGTGATGTGCTAGAAGAATTTAAGCAATATTCCTTTGAAGAGTTAGTTCCAACGCTCGTAGATGATGTTCCAGCGATGGAATTGGCTGTCAAAAAGATTGGTAACTCTGTTGACAAGATGATTGATGCAGTGGGAAGAGAGAATTTTTTCCTTGAGATTCAATTCAATAAATTGCCACCTCAACATCTCGTCAATCGATGTATCATGGAGTACGCAAAACGAACGAACATTCCATTGATTGCCACGGCAGACAGTCACTATTGTCGACCTGAATATTGGAAAGAACGTGAAATCTATAGGAAGTTGGGTCGACTAAATTACGAAAATTATGGACCTGAAGCATTGCCTAAAAGCGTCGATGATCTTAAAGCTGAGCTCTATCCTAAAAATGCTACACAGATGTGGGAAGAATTTAAGAGGACGACGCAGGGGATGAATTTTTATGATGAAAGTGTTGTGTGCGCTGCTATCGAAAGGACGCATGACATTGCTCATCAATTGATCGAAGAGGTTGAGCCAGACAAGACTGTCAAGCTTCCATCTTATGTCATTCCAAAGGGTAAGACAGCTGTAAAAGCATTGATTGATTTGTGCAAGGAGGGATTGATTGCTAAACAACTCGACAAAGATGTTGTGTACACGGATCGTCTTAAGTTTGAGCTTGGCATCATCAAAAAGAAAGATTTTTGTGAATACTTTTTGACGACGAAGAAAATTGTTGATATTGCAAAAGAAGAAATGTTTGTTGGCCCAGGCCGCGGCAGCTCTGCTGCCAGTCTTGTGAATTATGTGCTTGGCATCACTGACTTAGACCCTATCAAGTATGAGTTGCTCTTTGAAAGATTCATCTCTGAAAATCGAAAAGAGCTACCAGACATTGACATTGATTTTGCTGATCGTGCTCGCTTGGTTGAGATGTTACGTGAAAGATTTGGTGATGAGAACGTTATCCCAATTTCGAACTATAACACATTCAAGCTCAAGTCTCTAGTCAAAGACATTTCACGTTTCTTTGGCGTACCATTTGAAGAAGTGAATGAAGCTACGAGAACAGTTGATGAAGACGTTCGAAAGAGAGTTCTCGGCGCCGGAGATGACAAAAATCTTTTTGAGCTTAAATACGATGATGCGATGAAGTATTCACCGAGCTTCAAGAAGTATATCGACGCTCATCCTGAAATTGCTGAGAATATTAAGGTTCTTCTTCATCAAAATCGCTCGTTAGGAAAGCACGCCGGCGGCGTGATTGTTTCAGAGAATATCGCTGCACGAATGCCTCTTATCAAGTCTGGTGGAGATTTACAATCTCCCTGGACAGAGGGAATGCACTTTAAAGAATTAGAAATTGTTGGATGGGTTAAGTTTGATTTGTTAGGTCTTAGCACAATGCGCATTATGCAGCGCGCCGTTGAGCTGATATTGAAGCGTCATCATGATAACAAAAATCCGACATTCGCAGAGGTCAAAGATTGGTATGAGAAAAACTTAAGTCCGTCATCTTTAAATTTAGATGATGAAAAGGTGTTTAAACACATCTATCATGATGGAAATTGGGGCGGCGTCTTTCAGGTGACTGAAAGAGGAGCTCAGAAGTTCTTTGAGCGTGCAAAACCGAATAGTATAACGGATATTGCGGCTCTAACATCGATCTATCGACCTGGACCATTGGCAGCGAAAGTTGATGATATCTACGTCAAAGCGAAAGAAGATCCAAGCTCCATTGTCTATGAGCATCCGTTAGTCAAACAAGTTTTAGAAAAGACATACGGAACTATCATATTCCAAGAATCATTGATGACTCTAGGAAACGTCGTGGGTGGTATGACATTAGCTGAATGTGATAAGATGCGGAAAGTTATCACAAAGCGCTCAATGTCTGGTAAAGATGATGCAAAGATTGAGACAGAAAAACTCAAGAAGAAATTTATTGATGGTGCTGTAGAGCGTGGTCTAGAAGCTCATGTTGCAGACACACTCTTTGAAAAGATCAAGTTCTTTTCGGGATATGGCTTTAATAAAGCACACGCTGTGGCATACGCTATTGACTCATATCAATGCGCATGGCTGTTGACTCATTATGAAGCCGAGTGGCTCTGTGCTTATATGGAAGCAATGTCAGAAAATCCTGAAAAACGTGCAAAAGCAATCAGAGAATTGAAGGGTTTTGGATATGAGATTGTTCCTATCGATATCAATTTAGCTGAGAAAGGATGGACAATTCTTGATGGTAAAAAATTCATGCCATCTTTTTATAGCGTTAAAGGCTGTGGAGACGCTGCCGTTGATGAGATCATAACAAACAGACCATACACGTCAATTGAACAATTGTTGTGGAACGAAGATGGGACTTGGAAACATTCAAAGTTTAACAAGCGTTCTTTTGAAAGCTTGATTAAAGTCGGTGCCTTTGAATCATCTAATATTGTTGGAAGAGAAAAGACATTTGAAAACTATCGACAGATGCACTATGTTGTCATTGAAAACATGAATGAGATAAAGCATAAAAAGCGAGGTAAGGCATCTTTTGATAGTTATGTGATTGAATCAAAGCAATTAGAAGAGTGGCCTAGATCTGAGCGTGTTCTATTTCATAAAGAGATACTTGGTAACGTCGATCTGAATACGATCATTCCAAAGAAGATGCAAGAAAAATTGGATGCTAAGGGCATAACATCAATTGATGATTGTACGGAAGCTGGTGGCGTGCATTGGTTGGTCGTGAATGAAGCTAAATTTAAGAAGACTAGAACAGGGAAAGATTATCTCCAGATTGTCGCTAGTGGAGAAATAGGAAAATCTTATCGAGTCTTTTGTTGGGCTTGGACAGCCAAATCCCCGCCACCGGGGATTTGTGACGTCTATCTTGCCGAGCTGACGAAGTCTGATTTTGGATTTTCTACTAGTTCGTTCAAGGTTAGAAGATTGAATGTTGAGTCTTAGAAGTTACTTACTTTGTCAAGTCTCTGTTTGAGTAAGTAAATATGTCTTTCATGACTGTCATGCATGTCAGCTAATAGATTTTCAAGCCCAATCGTCAAAACGCCTCGACCATTCAGCGCTTCAATGACAATTGCTATAAACGATAAAAGATTTTGTTCTGCTTCAAGTGCCCGCATGACGATTGATTCTGAGTTTATGATATTTGTTTGTGATTTGCAAAAGTTTTTGATGATGATCGCTGAATGAAAAGATAACGTCAATGGATCAACACAGATGGGACTATCCAAACCTATCAATTTTTCAGCCAAATCATCGACTTCACTTGCAGTGTCGTTATAAAGACGTTCGAATAGAAGATGATCGCTATATGACGTACGGCCACCTACTTGCCAATGGGCAGTTTGATGTAGCGTTCGTACGGCATAAAAGACGGCTAGCAAAGTTGCTAATTCACCAAATTGTGCATTCTGATGTGTCTGTAGAAGCTTTCCGAATAAGCTTAACAAAAGTTGCTTATTAGTTGTATCATAGTCTGTGAACATATGCACTCACTTGTGGTCTAATTACATTGATAAGTATTGAGTTTTTGTTTAAAAAGGATTGATGATGAGTTTATCTGATGGGACAATTGTTGTTGCTGGTGGAGCAGGATTTTTGGGAAGTCATCTTTGCGAGAGACTTTTGAATGATGGTCACAGAGTGAAATGTATTGATGATTTTTCGACTGGCACCAGAGCGAACATCGTTCATTTGAATAGAGATGAAAATTTTGAATTTCAGGCACTCGATATTATCGATACAAGACGTTTACATGAGTCTTTAAAAGAAGCGGGAGTTCGCATAAAAGGCATATACAATTTAGCGTGTAAGGCTTCTCCAGTTGCGTATCAGAACGATCCAATCGGAACGTTGATGACGTCATTTGATGGGACAAAGTCTTTATTAGATGCCACGTTAGGTTATGGAGATTGTTTTTTTCTTCAAGCGTCTACATCAGAAATTTACGGCGAGCCATTGGAGCACCCACAACGTGAAGACTATCATGGAAATGTCAACACTATGGGTCCCAGGTCATGCTATGATGAAGGGAAAAGGGTCGCTGAGACATTGTGTTACGAATACAACAAGCTTGGATGTGATGTTAAAGTTGTAAGAATATTCAACACTTATGGACCAAGAATGCAAGCAAATGATGGTCGAGTAGTCAGCAACTTTATTGTTCAAGCGTTAAATGGACAAGACATCACAATCTATGGTGATGGGACCCAGACAAGATCATTTTGTTATGTAGATGACTTAATTGATGTGATCATAAAAATGGCAAACACAGAAAAAGGATTTATAGGTCCTGTCAATATCGGAAACCCTCATGAATTCCAAGTCATTGAGTTAGCGAAAAAAGTGATTGAAATGACGGGTTCCAAATCAAAGATCGTCTTTAAGCCTCTTCCCGGTGACGATCCTTCTAGACGTCGACCAGATATCACGCTAGCTGAAACAAAATTAGGGTGGAGGCCAAAAATTGAATTAGAAGAGGGACTTTTGAAGACGATAGAGTATTTTAGAGGTCAGGGAGCAAAATCATAACATGAAAGTGCTTATCATTGGTGCAGGTCTTTTTGGATCATGCGCCGCATCAGAACTAGCGCTTCATGGGCATGATGTTACTCTGGTTGAGCAAGATTCCGTCTTGATGAGTCGTGCATCAAAATGTAATCATAACAGGGTTCATTTTGGATATCACTATCCGCGAAGTGTTTTGACAGCAAAGCAGAGTATCGAGGGGCTGTTGTCTTTCTTGATTCATTTTAAGGATGCGATTGTCACTGACTTTCCAAACTATTATGCGATCGCAAGAGAAGGAAGTCACATTTCATCGAATGATTTTGTACGTTTTTGTGAAGACGCGGGTATCTCCTACATAGAAGAGTTTCCAGAGGAGAAGTTTTTGAACAGATCTCTCTTGGAGTCATCATTTAGGGTGAATGAACCCGTCTTTGATTATTTCATTTTGCGTGAGATAGTAAAGAGCAAGCTAGCACACAAGAATATCCAACTTTTTTTATCGACAAAATGTACGGGTCTTCGTGCGTATGACAAATCGTTGATGTTAGCAAGATTGTCGAGTGGCCCGGGCGAGCGAATCGAGGAATTTGAATTTGTCATCAATGCAACATACGCTGGTTTGAATAACATCAATAGATCGCTGGGCGTAAAAGAATTAGATCTGTTGTTCGAAGACGTGATGATACCCATCTTGAACAACGTTGATGCGTCACCAATCGGTTTGACGATCATGGATGGGGAATTTTGTACGATAATGCCTCGTGGAAACAAAGAACAATTTCTTTTATATCACGTCAAATCATCAGTCCTAAAACGATCAAAAGACATGAATGATGCAACATTGTCATTGGGCGAAGATGCTTCGATAGCGAGACAAGAACAGATACTGAGTGATTGTCAGATATACATGCCATTTTTGAAAGGCGTAGAGATATTTGACTCTTATAGAACTACTCGTGCAGTCGTAGAAAATAAGACGGATGCGAGATTGTCAGAATTGCACACGTATGAAGGACACACAAACTATGTGTCCATCCTATCGGGTAAGATTTCGACTTCGATGAAGACAGCGATTCAGATAAGGACGTTGTTGAGCGGAAAGGCGTTGTCAGCACCATGTGTGATATGATCGAAGAAATGCCACAAAAGAAAAAGATATTGTTGTTTGGGGCGACAGGTTTCATGGGACGAAAATTTATTGAGTACAATAGAACAACTTATGATATTGTTGCTGTAAAAAGGGAACACGTCGATATGGAAAAGTATATTGATGAAAGGCCTGTTAAGCTGTTACAATTGATACAAGAATATACGTTTGACATTATTTTGTTTATGCAAGGAACAGGACCACAACTATCAACAAAACAGATGATAAGTTCTCATTTTGAGAAGCAAATGCGCGTTAATGTCATTGGGCCAACCTGCATATTAAATAAATTGATTGAGGAAAAAAAATTGAATGATGGATGTTCAATTTTATTTTTGTCATCAATAGCATCAAAGAAAGGAAGTTATGACTGTGCATATGCTGCATCAAAATCAGCCTTATATGGACTTATTATGAGTATGTCGAATTGTTATGAAAAATATAAGTTCAATTTAATTTCATTGGGGCTTATTGAGAATTCTCCGATACATCTTTGTATGACAGACGACTTTGTTCAACGACATAAAGATGCGATGTTTGGTAAAAAGCTTATTGATATAAGCGACGCTATAACAATGATAGTTTCTATTATAGAAAATAAGCATATGACTAAAGCTGATATTGCTTTAGACGGTGGGTTTAAAATAACTACATAAGGAACAGAAATATCTGTGCTACCAAATAATTATAGTTATTGATGATGAGAAACATATGCAATGTTTTGAGTGTAAAAAAGAGAAACTTCCTATTAAAAATATTCATAAAAATCAACGTTCTTGGTTTTGTGATGAATGCAATATAGACAAAGCACATTATTATCACACAATGCAATGTGAATACTGCAATTCTACTGTAAGAAAATGCGTTAATAAATACAATCAACTTCCTCGTTTTTGCTCAAAATCATGTTCTAATGCGTGGCAATTTAAAGTCGGAGCTCGTAGATGTCATTTGGGTGATAAGACTATTTATGAGTGGTGGGTTCTAAGATATGGGGAAGAAGCTGCTGAACAGAAGAAACAAAAGTTGCATGAGATAATGAGCATTGCAACAACGGGCGTGAAAAATGGAATGTTTGGTAAAACACACACAGCTGATTGTTGTAAAAAACTTAGCGAAAGATTAAAGGGCCTCTCTTATGAAGAACGATATGGAAATGATCGTGCTGAAAAAATTAAGAAGAAGCTGAGCAAAAGAATGAGAGGAAAAAATAATCCCGCTTATGGAAAAGTCTATAGTAACGGAGGAAAGTCTATTAAGGGTCATTATAAGGGAAAGTTTTTTCGAAGTTTGTTAGAGTATTCATTTCTTAAACATTTAGAATTGAATGGATTTGATATTCATCAAGACTGTCTATACGAAAATTTTCGTATTCCATACATTAGCCCTAAAAATAATAGCGATAGAACTTATTGTCCTGATTTTTATGTGCCTAAGTTAAACGTCGTTAACGAAGTCAAACCATTCTATGCGATTGATAATAATGAAAATAAAGCGAAATTTGCTGCAGCTAATGATTTTTTGAGTATTCGTGGAATAAAATTTAAAGTAATGACTGAAAAGGATTTTATCAAAATTTCCTTTAACGAAGCTATTGAAGATAAAGACGTTGTTTGGAAAGAGAAGACATTTGAATACTTTAAGCGTAAATGACATAAGAGGAGATCAGGCCCATCAGAAGATTATCGTCTTCGATGGGCCTGATTGAAAGGTGTGGAAAAACAGAGATGGGACAAGCACTATCAAAGATGCTTGGTATTCCTTATTTCAAAAATTCTGGAGAGTGGGATAATTTTGAAAAAGATAATGGGTATTTCAAAAACACGTTAAAGTACGCTGACCCATATTTTCTCTCTTATCTAAAACAGACTGGAGCATCAATAATTTTAGATAGAAGTTTCCCGAGCGAGTGGGTTTATGCTAAGGTCTTTAATCGGGAGACCGATGAAGAGCAGCTTAGAAAGAGTGATGAAGCGTTCCATAGATTGGGAGCGAAGATGGTAATTCCATTCAGGACTTCATATGCGAAAGTCGTCGATGAATTCAAGTCCATAAACGAAACTTCATTGAAGAAGATCCATGATGGATATATGGAGTTTGCTAAATGGACGAAATGTGATGTGATGATAATGAATGTTGATGATGAAGATTTGAATAGAGAATTGTTTGAAATATTCAAATTCATCAGGAGTTGATAGATGACCGCTCTGGGCTACTGTTTTTGGGGTTTTTGTGAAAAGTTTGAAGATTGCAATCTTGCTAATACACCTGATGGCAATCGATATGGGCGTCCTATCTTAGTTGATGCATTGAAAAATGCTGGACATGATGTGATTGCTCTACAACAGCGTAGAGAAACAAAGCCATATGAGAACATCCTAGCGTATGTTGATAAGGGATTTCCAGCATTAGACGTGTTGTTTGTTGAGTTTCGTTGGAAGACTTATAAGAATGATGGTGGAGAATTATCGACTGAACCCGATTGGAAACGTCAGTGTGAACTTCTTGATCATTATCATGGCAAGATACCAATAATCGTTTGGGACACAGATCTCAAAATGACAGAAGAAGATGAGAAGCGTTGGCCAGAAGTCATCATAGCTGATCCGACATTGAGTCCTCTTAAGTTGTCTAGAGATAGAATTAGATTGACTTTTTGGACAGACTTTAAGCCGTTGTTTGATAAGCCTCGAGTATTTTTAGATTCCCAAGGTCCTCAGGACACGAGCTTCGTAAAACTGGGATATCTGGGCAATAATTATGAACGTGATGACATGTTCAAAAGATATTATAGCGAACCAGCTAGCGCATTACGAAAAGTAGGAATACAGACGACTGTCTATGGCAACTGGTTATTGCGTTCACCAGAAAGAGTATCACCTGAGACTATTGTTGCAAGCTATCCAAATATTGCATTTGTTGATAGGGTCGGATTCTTTGAATCGATGAAAATTTTGAGTAAATTCATCTGTAGCATACACATCACGAAAGAGCGTTATGCAAAACAGGGGTTTGTTTCGCCCAGATACTTAGAGAATATTGTTTGTGGTACACCTGCTCTTGTGCCTGTTGAGTTTTTGAAGAATGATATCTTAGGCAAAGAGTGGACCGTGACATCATCAAGAGACGTTGAAGACAAAGTCATCGGTATCAAAGCAACGATGGAGTCGTATATCGGTGGTCCAGAGATGTGTCGACATGATATCGTAGAAGATCAAAAGATGGCATTGAAGGAAGTCCATGATTTTAGTGTCAGCTCTGTCGTTGAAATGATTGAGTCATTCGCAAAAAATCAGACAGAGACTATGAGGAACTTATGAAGAAGAAAGCATTGGTCACAGGAATCGCGGGCTTCATTGGTAGTAATCTTGCAAGACGTCTAGTCGACGAAGGCTGGCAAGTGACTGGTGTCGATGATCTGTCAACAGGCAGATTATCAAATGTCAATGACCTCGCTACAAAAAAGTCAATAAAGTTGTATGCTGGTGTCGATTTTGCAAGTCCAATCATCTTACAGGCGATACAAAGCCAAGCTTTTGACATAGTTTTTCATCTTGCGGCGATTCCTCGTGTGTCTTACTCTGTCGATAACCCATTTATCACGACTGACGTGAACATTGGTCGAACGATAAAACTTCTAGAAGCGTGTAGAGGAAACATAAAACGCTTCGTGTTTGCGTCATCTTCTTCAGTCTATGGTGGCGCAACTGTCTTACCTACACCAACGTCATATCAAAAAAATCCAAAGTCACCTTATGCGCTACAAAAGAGTGTGTGTGAAGATTTTCTGAGCATGTTCTCCACTCTCTATGGGATAGAGACAGTTTCTTTACGCTTTTTCAATGTCTTTGGCCAAAATCAATATGGTGATAGTGCATATGCCACAGCAATATCAGCCTGGTGTCATGCCATAAAGAATGGAACGTCTCTTCGTTCTGATGGAACTGGCGAACAGAGCAGAGACATGTGTTATGTTGACAATGTTGTTGAGGCGAATATCCTGGCTGCAGAGAGTGATCGTACGTTCTGTGGTGAGCAATTTAACGTGGCATGTGGAGATAGAGTCAGTAATAATGAGATTTTAGCATACTTCAAAGAACATTGGCCAAAGTTGACGATTGTCAATGCTCCAGCTCGAATAGGAGATGTCATGCATAGTCAGGCTGACATATCAGAAACTGTTGATGTCTTAGGGTATACGCCACTTGTCAGATTCTGGGACGGACTCTCCCGGACAACGGAATGGTGGAAAATTTGACAACTAGACTAGTCCACTGCAAAAAAGAAAAATATGACATATACATTGGACGCCCATCACTTTTTGGGAATCCCTTTAGTCATAAAGATAATACGATGGCTGAATATAAGGTATCTTCTGTTGAAGAGGCAATCCAGAAGTATGAAGAATGGATACAAGCTCAACCTGAATTGTTAGATTCTTTGGATGAGCTAGACGGAAAGGTCTTGGGTTGTTGGTGTTTCCCAAAGCCTTGTCATGGGGATGTTTTGATCAAGCTTCTTAAAGAGAGAAAAAATGCTGTTCAAAAGTGATAGTTTTTCTGATTGTTACGTTGACTTGATACGACATGTGTATGAAAAGCCTGAATTTGAGTCTGCTCCTAGAGGACTAAAGATACGTGAATGTTTGGGTGTGAAGTTTCAGATAATGAATCCGCTTGATCGTCTTTTATACGTCCCTGGTCGAAATTTTTCTATTACGTATACGATAGCAGAAAATTTATGGTATTTGCTTGGCGAGAATGATACAAGCTGGATCACGAACTATGCTCCATTCTGGGGAAACATTTCTGATGATGGCGTCACCGCAAATTCTGCATATGGTGCAAGGATTTTCAAGCCTCATCCAAGAATAGACAACGGAATGCAGACGCAATGGGAATTGGCATTCAATGAGCTTAAGCGTGACAAGGATTCACGTAGAGCAGTCATTCATATCCATACACCAGAGGATGCTCGCGTCGCAGTCAAAGACGTTCCCTGTACGTTAACGTTACAATTCCTCGTAAGAGATGACCAACTTCACATGATCGTTTCGATGCGCTCGAGCGACCTCATATTAGGTATCACTTACGATATCCCTGCATTCACGATCTTCCAAGAATTGATGGCGCTTAAGCTTGGTGTCGGAATAGGGACATACACACATGTATCTAACTCGCTTCATATCTATGAGAGAGATTTTAAGATGTGTGAAGAGATACTAGATAGTGGCCACACAACAGGTCCTGAAATGCCTAGGATGTCTTCTGAGCCTAATGTTAAGTGGCTTAATGGATTACAGTGGTCAGCAAAATCTTGTAGTTCTGAGAAGGATCTAGTGAACCTTTTTGCTACATCATTAACGACGTCAGACATAGATGAGTATACGATGGATTGGGCCAAGATACTGTTGGCACATCGGGCTGGTAAGCTTAAATTGCAGGATCGTAAGACTGAATATTTGAAATCAACGAAGTTTTCTGGGTATCATCAATTTTTGAGGTGAAACAATGTTGCTTAAAAAGGGCGATAACAACGATAACGTGAGGCGGTTGCAGGCGGGTCTGGTCGTATTGGGTTTTTTACCAGGAAAGCCTGATGGAGACTTTGGTGAAAAGACCGAAGACGCAGTCATCGCATTTCAGATCAGTTGTTCCATTCTCGCAGATGGTATCGCAGGTCCGTTGACGATCAAGAAATATAATGATAGACTCTTTACAAAGGCAAACGTCACACAATACGATGTTTTAAAGATTGTTGATAAACCTGCACCGATCTTTTCTTCATCTCCACAATTGAAGTTGAAGAAAGTCCCTGCTGACAAATATAAAGATGGATATGATAGCTTTTGGATGAGAGAAGATGTTGCTCTGCGATATATGGATGTCTATAACGAAGTGCACGCATTGGGTGGGATAATAACGTCTGCTGGAGCTCTTCGAGGCTTGTCTGACGCTGGCGGCCCATCTCGTTCTCAGTGTTCATTCCATTATGTTGGACGCGCGCTAGATATGGCTCTTCCATCAGCGATGCAGAATCCAAAGACCGATCCGTATGTTGTTACAAGAAATAAAGATGATGGAAAGTGGACTGTCTGGTGCAAGACAGAAAACCCAAGTATTTCAATCGTAACGCTTGATGGATATGTTCATGATCATACGATCGTCCAAGTTTCTGGTCGATTTATCAATATGACAAAGATTTTCAATCGTCATGGATTTAAGAATATCGGGCCAAGAAAAGCGTTCTTTACGAAAAATCTTTACACGAGCGCCGAGTGGTGGCACAGCCAGGATGAAACTAGTCTTGTCAGCGGCATTGATACGTTCGGTGATGAGTTGTTGAAGATTTACTCTAGAAAAGAAGCTGCGAAGTTTCTATATTGGAATGATGTTAAAAATTACCGCTACGGGATCGAATGGCGATAGTCAATCTGAATAAATAGAGAGGATTTTAAATCAACGTGTTGGTTATTATGTAAAATCGTTATAAGAAGAGGAAAAAATGAAACATTTTGATCCGAAAAGCGTAGACTTTGTGATATATCACGCAGAATGTATCGACGGATTTGGTGCAGCTTATTCTGCATGGAAGCTTTTGGGAGATAAAGCGACATACTATGCAGCTAAGCATGGCGATCCACCACCAGACGTTGTTGGAAAAACGGTCGCTATCGTCGATTTCTCCTACAACAAAGAGACGATAAAGATGCTCAAAACAAATACGAAGAATTTGATCATCTTAGATCATCACAAAACTGCCAAGGACGAATTAGAAAATCTTGACTGTGCCGTGTTTGATATGAAGCATTCTGGTGCGATGCTCTCTTGGTTATATTTTCATCCAAACGTTGAGCCGCCAAAGTTTATTTCTTTGATTGAAGACGCTGATCTTTGGACTTGGACGTTTCCTGAGACTAGAAATTTCGTTGCGTCGTTCTATAATGAGCCATATAATTTTGACGTATATGATTCATACACTGATAAGACGAAGTTGGCAGACATAATTGTTAAAGGAGCTGTCATACGGGAGTACATGAATATGCTCGTGATGAGGTCTTGCGAAAAGTCGTTTCCATGTACTTTTCAAGGGTTTAAAACACGGGTCGTAAATTCACCAAATTTTCAATCTGATATAGGAAACATATTAGTGTCGCGGTTTGATTGTGATGTAGGGTTAGTTTGGTATTACGATCATGCGAAAAAAAGATGTGTCGTTAGTTTGAGATCGTGCAAGGATGAAGTTGATGTTTCTAAGATAGCACAAATGTTTGGGGGTGGAGGTCATCCTCGAGCAGCTGGTTTTCAATGGGTAGATGATATAGAAAAACTTGTCAAAATGTGAGGATAAAATGTCAGACTCTAAGTCTAGTAACAATGATGTTGATGCCGAATCAAACATTAAAATTGCTGCTGATGGATCTGGCAGGGTCATTCTACAAATAAACGATAATTTGTCACGCCCAATCGTAAAATTGAACATATCAATCGACGCGGTGGATGATATGATAATAGAGTTTCAAAACGCTAGAGACATCGCAAAATCCGTTAACATGTTTACCTCTAGCGATTGCATGGTGCTAAGAAGTTAATTTTTATGAAAAAGTGTGTAGCTTGTGAAAACATCGTTTTAAATGATGCACTTGAGTTTTGTTCAAAAGACTGTCTGTTGTCAGCTAAGCAACAGACGGGGACATGCAGGATATGTAAACGTCAATTCGTTTATGTGTTTGGTTGCAAGCGGACGTTGTGTAGTTCGTCTGCTTGTAAGAATGTTGCGTATCCGACGCTAGAGCCCACTATCCAAATCAGTTGTGCAAATTGTGGAAAAGTTGGTGTGCGAAAGACGTCAGAGCTTATCAAGACTGGTCATACGTTCTGTGATAAGACATGTTCTTGGCAATTTTCGTCAAAGGTCTTAGGAAAGAATTTTTGTCAAACGTGTAAGGTCGAGTTCATAAGTGACAAAAAAAATGATAGGAAGTTTTGTTCCATAAAATGCGCTGAAAAGTCAGAGACTACTCAATCCGATGATGCTTGGTCATTGACATATTCATCAGAAAAAGGTGTTGGAAAATATTCTGATGAATGGGAATTGCAGCGGATGTTAGAGCTTGATATGGATAAGTCTGTCATTTCCTGGAAAAAGAAAGACAATAGTTTAAGCTATTATCAACCAGACTTTATCATAACGTACGATCTTCTTGAGAACAATGTCGTGCATGAAGACGTCAGAGGTTACAGAGATGCTTTGAGTGAACAACAGATAAATGCATATCGTAACAATCTCGAACAAGGCGTTCAGTTTCGAACCTTGAATCGTGGTGCGTCTCCTATGAAGATTGATAATTTCAAGGAGTGCTATGATAATGATTATGGTATGACATTCCGACCGAGGATGGAGTCAGTGTGGATGTCTCTTGCTATTAGCATGTCACAACGTTCGACATGCTTACGCGCCAAAGTTGGTGCTGTCATAACAGACATAAACATGACGAAAGCGTTTTGTCTCGGATACAATGGAGATGAAGCTGGTGGCAAGAATCAATGTGACTCTTTAGAGCCAGGCAGGTGTAATTGTACACATGCTGAAATAAACGCTCTATCAAAGAATGATTCAGACATATCAAATGCCATTCTGTTCGTCTCTTGGTCACCCTGTTATAACTGCGCACGCGTGTTAGTCAGTAGAAAGATAAAGCGCGTAGTATATGATACACTATATCGAGATGATTCAGGCGTCAAGCTGCTTCGATCACGAGGAATTGAGGTTTTCAAATATTTAGACCTCGTAGCGTATTCGTGATGTTGATTCAGCGTACGGACGATACTTATGATTGAATTGTTCTGCGTTAGGTGATTATGAAGATACTGACAAAGCAAGATCTTCTTTCAATCTTGAAAGAGAAAAATATCTTTGTTGAAGAAGATGAAGCAGTTCCGGTGATGCCTTCCCATTCACAAGCATCGGAAAAGACCGAAATAGAAGGACAGGAAGATAAGAAATCAAATATCTTATCGCCAGAGTTGAAAGTTCGACACAAACAGTCAAAGTATCTATATACGATTGATTCAGTAGATGAACCTACGTTCATTTTAAGGGATCCGACTGGCAAGAAATTTTCGATGGATAGAACTGAGCTTGAAAAAGACTACGTTATTGGTTAGGAACTATGATGAACAATAGGGAATTAAAGGACGTGATCAGTGAATCCTTGGGTCTCATGGATGAACAAAATGACGAGATCAATGAATCCTATGTCGCACAGACAAAGACATTCAGTCTTCCGACGGAGAAGATCTCCCAAGAATCAAAAGACGTTCATCTTGAGCTCTATCAACATTATATCGAGCAGATGAACCACGTGAGTGCAAGGTTAGATACTGTCAATCGGAAAGAGGCGGACTCATCACACTCAGATTTTAGGTCTCTAAAGATTGATGAGATCTTTAATTTGAACGCCGTTCATTTGCATGAACTATACTTTGCGAACATCTCTGATCCACACTCAGAGATCATGATGGATTCTTTGGTGTTCATGCGACTAGAACGAGATTTTGGTTCTTTTGAGGCTTGGCAAAAAGACTTTATAGCATGTGCTCTATCTGCCCGTGAGGGTTGGGTTGTCACTGCATATAGCACATTTTTGAAGAGATTCATAAATTTCTTTATCGATGGTCATAGTCAAAATATTCCTGTTGGGTGTTATCCAACCGTGGTGGTTGATACCTGGGCTCACTCGTACTATCATGATCGAATGGGAGATAAGAAATCTTATATAGTTGATATGATGAGAGAATTCAATTGGGCTGTTATTGAGGAACGATTTAAAAGAGCTGAACTTATTGCTGGGGCGATGAAATAATGAAAAAGCGTATGGTTGAAACGCCTCAGGCGACTGCTAATGATGGTGAAGTCGTAGAGGATTCTTTTGATTCTAAGATAGATTCATATCTACAAAATTTTGAAGCTGAGAGTCCAGCTGATGAACAGATGCCCGTCGAGTCTGGACAGATAACGTTGAAGCTTTTGATGCGAAAGCTCTTTGAAGCTGCCGAGGATGAAGAAGCAGATGCAGATGCCGCCGAAGGCGCTGAACATGTTGAAGATGACAGTGGTGCACCCCCGGTTGAGCAAGCACCCATGGATGTCCCGGAAGAGGGTGATGATTCTCCACAAGGTGAGGCTCCGATGCCAATGAAAAAGCTTGATATACAAAACTTTGCATCACATGTGGCCAGATTAGTCAAGAATTTTCCAAATTTGGTCGATCCTACGACGATAATTCTTAATCGTACGCGAAATTACGTAGCAAAGAATTATGGAGATGAGATTGCCTTGCAGTTAGATAATACATTATCACAAAAGTTTGGTATATCAAGTAAAGGACAGTTTGATGATGTGCCTGATGCTCCTCCTGCGAAGGGAGCTGGGCCCACAGGGGCGTAATTCTTTGAAACATGAGCTTATAGATTTTAATTTACGAAAATGTATCCATATAAAGCTTATGACTGAGACACACGCAAATTTGAGAATTGAATTATTAAGACGTAAGTTGTCAATGCAAGATGTTTTTGAAGAATTAGCACAACGGATTGTGGAAGGAGACGCTATGGTGTGTCGAATGTTAGATCAAGTGCATGAAAAGAAGAAGACAAGAACAATTCGACAATTATCTAAGACTGATGCAGATACACTGTTGGACGTTATCGAGGATGAGGGTCCGTTAGAAAAGAGAAATAAGTAAATGTTTTTTTCAAAGATCAAAGAGTCATTACACGAACAGTTACAGCTGTTATTAGCTATTGCTCAAAACATTTTGGCTCATGCGGCCTCTTTTGAGCAGATCAAAAGACAGCTAGCGATTAACAATGAAGCCCTACAACAATCTTTAGATTTGCAACAACAGATAGTCGAACTTTTGTCAAAGGCTGTTGGTCCTGCAGAACATCCCATGATGAATCGTCTAGATAATAAGAAGAAAGATTTGCCGAATTGAGTTTGATTCTCTTAAAAAAAGTTTCACAGTTCTTGTGGTTGCATAAATGAACGGTCGCTTGGACTATTATAGTTCTCTTGTTGGCATTATACGTTCTTTTTTTGAAAGCATGTCAACCAGACATTGGTGAGGTCATGTCTGAAAAAGATAAACTGTATCAGGATCAGATTGATGCTCTTGTAGATAATCATCGACAAGATTTGATTGCTAGAGAAGCTGAGATGAATAAGCTTTTATCTGATCTGGCTAACATAAACAAAAAATATCAAACAGCCCGGGACGAATTATCGAAGACAAGAAATGATCGCGTTGAAAATGATTCGAGCAAGGATCCGAAAGAATTGACGGCTCGCTTAGCAAGAGATTTTGGTCTAATGAATTTGGATCCATGATGAAGTTTTTTGAACAGACAGTCACGTTTATCTTATTGTGTACGATGTTAGTATTCAACATCGCAGCGACGCCTAAAGCAATCATTACTTTGAATGAGGGAAATAGAGCGCCATTTTCTGGAACGCTATTAAGTCCCGGCGCCGCTGCCGAAATTTTGGTCGATAAAGAATTGGCCGCCGCAGAGTTCAAGTTAAAGTTTGATTATGAAATTGAGTCTTTGACGGCAAAACACAGGTTTGAGTTAGCTGATCTTAATCTAAAATTGAAATATTTAGAGATGACATCACAGAGTACGATTGATGCACAGAAAGAACATATCACATTCTTAACTACTCGTCTGGATAAGATGAGTAACCCAAATACAGAAATGTGGTTCAGCATCGGTGTCGGAACGGGTGTGATAATCGTCTTAATTGCTGGATTTGCTTTAAACGCCGCAGCAAAATGATGAAAGAGCCCCCGCTCATTAATAGTTATATGTGAATATGGGGCCATCATGCTCAAGAAATTTGTCACTGGATTTTGGATAATTGATCCCAAGACAGGGAAACCTTCTGTATCATTGACGCTGATGATGTGGAGTGTTGTTATTTCTACATTATTGTTGATATTCTCCCAGTTTGAGACAATCGGGGGCATTACGCTTAGAGAATATACGACCACTGACGTGATGACACACACGGGTCCATTCTTGGCGCTCTATTTTGGTAGAAAATTCACATCAAATGATGATAAGGCAAAATCACCTGAATCGGGATCAGATAAATGAAGGTTGTCATCACAAAAAAGGCATTATACGAGATGCTAGATGGTGTTGGTGAATCTGCATCTGTTCCTGAACCCATCGTCATTCCTGAGCCTGAAGTACCTGTTCAACCGATTAATCCAAATCCTGCCACACAAGAGACATGTGAGGTAGTAGATTGGCCTGTTGACGATCCGAATTTTGTTCCATTGAACCTACATCAGCTTGAAGGAAGCGTTGCAAAGTTGCTCAAAAATGTCAAGCAAGATAACGTGGGAGAAGTTTACCTCAAGATCCAACGATTCATCGCTAGCATCGAAAATCTCGGACTAGGATCAGTCACTGGAGGTAAAGATAAAGTCACTGATATCGCAAAGACGGGTCCATATGGTGGTACGACTAGCACACCGAAAGCTAATGTTATGGGAAAATCATCTACGATCGAGTCTAAGAACTTAGATATCCTTCGAAAGATAGTAAAAGAAGCGATAAATGAAGCTGAAGTTGAAACTGACGACAACGAAGATGATGCAGGCTGGGAAGAGTTTGATGAGAAGCCACATGTAGCAAAGCATCCGGGTGGCATGGAATATACAGACATCGTACAGATTGCGAAGCAGGAAGGGTTGCCTTCACTCAATACTGTCTCTACTGCACGTCAGACTGTCGAAAAAGCATTGATGAAGATGACATATTTGTTAGCGCTTGAGCCTAAGGAACGAGATAGATTGATATTGAAAGGTATACGAGCGTATATCGACGCCCTAGAAAAGAAAGCTCCAGGTCTGCCTAGCGACGTTGATTTGTCAGCTGAAGAAATTCAACTGTTAAAAGACAATCCGGGAATCACCGCTTCATTGACTGGTTTCAGAGCATTCTTTAAAAAGTTCATCGCTGCTTCGATGCGAAAAGACGATATAAAAGGATGGGATATGTATGATAAGGCTACAGGAAACGTTTGGAAACATGACCAGACCCAACAACACATAAAAGATATTAGAGCTGGCAGAAAACCCAGAAAGAACAAGTAGGGTTAAACATGAAAATTTCGATAAAAGAACTCAAAACGATCATATCAGAAGAATTAGAGGACAAGCCTGTGACTCTTGGCCCTGCCGGCCCACGGATGGGAAGCACGTTGATGACGCTAAAGTCAGGTATTGGGCCCGTGATGTTCAAAGTCGTGTCAATTAATTCAGACGAGGGTTCAGTCACCGTTGAGTCTGATGAGTTTGGTCATGAGACGCTAGGTTTACCATTCAAAGACTGGAAACAATTCACTACGTCAAATGGAAAGACCGTGTATTTTAATGAGAAGAGTACCTGCTGGCACTAATCGCGTAGCCCTATATCAGAAAAGCCCAAGAGATTGGGCTTTTTGTGTTTAAACGATCTGACAAAGATTGTAGGATGTTATATGAAAGTTGTTAATGACGTTAGTGGCGATCATGCATACATGAGTGATTCATTATCTGGCATCATGAGTGATGATATAGAGCTAGTCACTCTTGATCATGCAATTCCGACAGCGACGATTGATCTAGCAAATGGAAGCACTTTATTTGCCTTATTCAAGCGCTTTGTGACTAGTACTGAATCGTCTTCTCCAAAGATGAAATCATTGGCGATCGTCATCGATGTCAAAGAAATGAAACAACTAATTTCATCAGATATCAAGAAAGTGAAATTGTCACTAAGCGATGTTGACATTCTGGTCGAAGAAATGTCAGGAGTCATTTTTGAGATGGATTTTGTTCCAGTCGATAAAAGTTTGGTAGACCTTGTGATTTCTTTTAAACGATGATGATTCACGGACATATTTACTTATGTCGAGGTGTTTATGTCGAATTATGTTTCGTATGTTCCAGATCTAGAAGATGAAGAAATAGCTAACAATCTCACCTTTGATTTTGATAAGTTCATGCCTACTATCTTAGAAGGTGAGAAAAACAAGAATCTAGATGATAAAGAGTTATTGAAAGAAGAAGCTCCTTCTCGAGTAAAGCGCTAATGAATAACAGACATATGAAGATTGACTCTGGGAACGTCCTAAAGACGTTTCTTAAGAACGTTGTTAGCGAAAGTGTCAAGAACGCGCAGAAACTGATATCAGAAAAGGGCGTTTTTAAGGACGATCCTGAAGAGCCCGCCAGCAAATCATCTGAGAAGATCAGCTCTCCTACACAACCACAGACGAAAGATAAGGCTGCTGCGCCCAAAGCTCCTCCATCCGCAGGTACGCCTGCTCCAGGTTCGCCTCCTGCTAAAGTTGAACCTGCTCCTTCACCTACTTCTGGTGCAGAAGAAAAGCCAGAAAAAAGAACGCGAGGCCCAAATGACATAAAGGCTTATATCAGTAGGCAACTTAAATCGATGCAAGGAACGTTAACGGTTGACAAAATAACTGATCGTCTAAATACTATCAGGTCTGGTAAATCATTAAAAGATGAAATCGTCGCCGGCGAGATGGAAAAGTATTTTAACGATCTTTCGACGACTGAACGTGAGGCATTGAACACGTTCTTGTTAGGGATTACGTTCATCGTGAATCCTCCTAATGATGCCGGCGTGGCTCCTGAGCCAAGCGACAAAAACATCCATATGACGATTGATAAAAAAGATGATGTTGCCCATACACCGGCAGAGCCTGTTTCACCAGCAAAAAAAGCTCCAACCAATGTTAATCCTCGCCGGCCATCACCAGCTCCTCGGGCTGCCTCTGCAGGGTCTATTGAAAACACAGACGCGCCTGTTCAAGTCAAGAAGAACGTACCATGATAAATGATTTAAACAATTGACGTTGAAATCGTATAATCATGTATTAGGGTGTGATACATGGAAACTCGACTAGTTGAATTGAGTAAAGGTCGAACATTGGAAGTACAATGTACGGAGAAGTTTTTATCGACAGTCAAAGAACATTTTGAACTCGTTGATGATGCTTTGGTCACTGATGAGCATATCAAAAATTTCTTTCTCGCTTCCTTGAGAAGCGCATTGAATAAGCTCTAACTACAGAACGTCTTAGGTGACAAAATGGGTGGGTTGGGAAAACATATCAATTCGCTTTGGGAAGACACGTCGTTAACGTTCACTGATTTGGGTGATATCGCAGATCAGATATCATCTGCTGAAGGATGTGACGTATATGAAAAAACAGACGGACAGAATTTGTTTGTGACATGGGACTTCAAGTCAAACACATTGAGATGTGCACGCAACAAAGGCAATTTGCTTAATGGTGGTATGTCAATCAAGGAGCTCTCTAAAAAGTTTGCTGATAAAAAGGCGGTTCATGACGCATATGTCAATGGAGCCAATGCTTTGGAGGCGAGTTTAAAACAACTCGTAGATTCGATCAAGAAGAAGATATTTGATGTAAATGTGTGGTATTCGATCGAAATAATCGCAAAAGATAATCCAAATGTCATCCATTATGATGCTGACACAATAGCTTTTCATAGGTTCGGTCCCAAGGTATTGAGTGAGAATGAATTTGTCGATCTGTCTGATAAGAATGTGATAACTCGACTCGATGTGATTGATCAAAATTTGATAAAGATGAATGAAGTTTCTCATGCCAAGCATGCATGGAAAATCGTATGTCCTCTTAAGATCGATCTGAAGGCTATGAATGACAATAAGTCATTGACGAGTTTTTTGGAGAAAATTCATTCAATCAAAAATCTAGCAGACCTAGATGATAGAGACACCATCAGGACATATCTTTTTAATCGGATGATGCAGGAGAAGCTCAAAGGTGGACCTTTATCCCGACCAAAGCAGTTAGAGCTTGTTTCTAGACTTCTTGAAGATGAGGGCTGTCAGACAAAGACATATCTTCTCAAAAAAGCTGACAGCGCGATACAAAGAAATTTCATCGTCAAGATGCTTGATCAGTCTGTAGACATCATTCATGAATTCATGAAACCAATCGAAACGGCCATATTTGACCTCTCTGTAGACAGGATGAATGGTTTGGCGTCTCTCTTGATATCAGACAACGAAAAAGAAATTAAGCGGATCAAGTTTGAAGTCGACAAAATGATCAAGCTAGTTGAGAAATCTAATGATGCTATCGATAGAACGTTTGTGGCAAATCAACTCAAGAGACTAGGAAGTATTGACAATATTAAGACGACGATTGAGGGTTTGACATTCAAGTATAAAGGCAAGGTTTTCAAAATGACTGGCGCTTTCGCACCTGTCAATCAAATCTTGGGATTACACCGGTTCAAAAGAGTCGTTAAGTGAGCGTTAGATAATATTTATAGATAAGTGGAATGTTATGAATGATCAAACGTCTTTGCGCACATTTATTAGGACTCTCTTAAGAGAGGCTTCAAAGCTTCGAGCAGTTCCAATTTCGATGAACATATCGACACTACCCAGTTCCAGCGTCACTGATCAGATAACGAAGATCAGGGCGATAAAGGGCGTCATAACTGTTGGAATCGACCAACAATCAGACATGATGACGTCTACCGGTCATAAGATGATGTATGTGACTTTGAAGTTTTTGCCACCGCCAGGCGATGTTTATGAATATTTGACTGCCTTAGGCAAGGCGATCAAGGCTGTCGGTGGCGTTGAGATGGTCAATATCCATAAGATGGGTGGATATGATATTACGGCAGCCGATGGAACGCCGCTGATCTTCTAGATTAGATTTTGTCCTAGAAGCTTGAATATCTTTGTCAATTCTTTCGTTGATAATCCCTCTGGCATGCACGCCATAAATCCTTCTAAGTCATTAGACTCTAGTAACTGTCTGACTTCCGTGCCAGAAGTATATCTCTTTGTTGCTCTCATTTCGATCTGTTTGTTGTCCATGAGTGCTCTAGTATACTTGAGCATGCTGGTTTGCGGAAAATTCTTTTCAAGGTCCTCGGCACTTGAGTATATTCTGAAAGTATCTTTTTCACCACTCTCATTCGCGACGCCAAGAAGTTCATAAATCTTTCTGACCGGATTGCCTCCAAGTCTGATTTCGACGTTTCTAGGCATGAGAGGAATGATATGTGTTTCCCAGATTCTAACCATCACGTGGCCAGTCAATCCGGGCGCGATTCCTCGTTTTCTGTCGGATGTTGAAGCAAAGACGATGACAGCGTCATTTTCTTCTGATGCCCTTTTAATCATATTGTGGTGTCCAATGTGGTATGGTTTAGCAGACATTGGAATTAGTCCGAAATTCATTCGTTCCTCATTAATTGAAGAGAATATTTATAATGACAATTGCGTAGCCTATTATACTATATGGGATAAATGATGCCTAATACGACCGAAAAAATGTTATTACGAGAATTCGTGCAAGAGTCTCTTAACGAAGAGAGTAGAGAAACTCTTTCAAAAATCTTCGTGAATCCCTTCACGGACGTTGCCAAGACTGCCGCCCATGGAATTGAACAATTGGCGAACAGTAGCAAGGTCGCTTTCAAAGTCTTCATAAAGGGAATGACACCTGCAATATTGGGAATGGTCAATGAGACGTATGCCGAGATATTCACAGATGCCAAGTCTCGTGCGCGCCAGATACAAGCGAAGTATTCTGATGTCTTTAAAGCAAATGACGCTGCCTTTGCTAGCGATGCCAAGGTATTAGCGTTCTTTGTAAATCCTCAGGCATTTGCTGGAGCTACTGCGCTTGATAATACGCTTTTAGCGAGTATGAATAGGACAGCATCAGACATCGTTGACAAGCTTAGTAAGAGTATATTGGCCGCCGGCGATAGAACGTCTAGAGCTGCTAGCCCAGAGGCGCTTGATCGAAGGATACGACAAAAATTTGACATCTTTTCTAGACAATTGGGTAAAAATGCTGCGCCAGAAGACATCGCAATGGTTCAGTCCGCTGCACTGACATCCACGAAGGGCGCGATAATAACCGGTCTAATTTCTCAACTTGAAGATATCAGAATTGAGTCTGGACTAGATGGCTCGAGTTTTGATAAGACGATATTGAATACGATTCGAAGGCTTTCAAGATACGAGGAATGATATGTCAAATGATTTGAGCTTATCAAAGATGTCTTTGTTAGAATTGAGCCGAGTTGAGCTGACGCATTTGCGAGATTTGATGTCGATATTATTGCCGACTGGTGATAGATTTGTCAGTCAAGCGTTGGCTGATATTGAAAATCGTGTGTATGATGAACACACACTGTGGTTAAAGATACATTCGCTTTGTCAGGTCGATGGGATAGTGGTTGATGATCTGGCTCCTGATTTTGTCGTAGAAACATTGACACCCCCGATCATGGGAGTCATGCAAGTCTGTGTTGATCATGATGATATTAATGAATAGGAAAACATATGGAATTCGATAAAAGAAAATTGGGTCTACTAGCAGGCTTAGGGCAGCATGATGATAGATACATGATCATCGAGGGCGAAGATAAGGGTTGTGGTGATGACTGTGATAAAGATTGTGACTGCGATAAGCGGGGATGTAAGTGTGGAACAGTCCAGCCTGGATTTAGCGAAAGAAAAGTAGAAGTGGCCGAGGATATTTTCAAGGAAATGTCTCTTGAAGAGATTGATAAAGTCATCGCCAAAGCCTTGACGTCAAAGGATTAATCGACTATACAAATGATCGAAAAGTGGTAAAAAGTGATATCTACAGAGGTCACTTTGGAAGATTTTTCGGTTGGACAGATTTTGTTTATGTTGATGAATGATGAGAATCAGGTGCTTCCTGTTCGGATCATTGAACGAGTGACACGAGAAACGTCGAATGGACATTCGACAGCGTATGTAGTGACAACGAGTGATGGAAAAGATGTCGTTTTGTCTAAAATCAACGGTATCCCATATCAAAACATTAATGACCTTCGGGACGTCATGTTGGCGAATGTCACAAAAGCGATCAACAACATCGTCTCCCGCGCAGAATCAGTCGCCAAGACAAAGTTATTGATCGCTAAAGCGGATCTCGTTGAAGACAATTTAGAAAAAGATACATTACAATAGTGTCAGTTACTGTATTATGTTATGATACACGCGCGTACGACGCGCGCGCGCACTATTTAAAGGTGCCGAAAAAAAGATTTGAGAACTTAACGTCCGTTGAGGGAATCTTAAAAAATGATTCAAAAACATGATATTAGTTTTTTGTTTGATCGATCACCCATAGCAAAACGATTTTTATCGATTCCCGTCATAAATGACATTTTATCTGATGGTGGGTTTATTGGTTGAGGATTTGCACATGCGTTGGTGACTGGAAGAACTGACATTCGTCAATATCTTCGTGAGGGTGATATTGATTTTTTCTTTGAAACGACAAGGGCAGTTGATAGAAATCTTCTAAAGATTCAGAGTATCGACGATAAGATGAGATCAGGTCCATCAGTTTATAGGACTGGAAATGTGTTAGAATCGTTTGGTAGGTGGGCGTATGATATACCCGTTGAAATAGAGTTTATCGGTGACCCAATCTATACGAAATTGCAATTCATCAAATTCAACCACGGAGATCAAGTTTCAACATTAGAGAGCTTTGATTTGTTAGCTTCTCGCGTCGCATTCAATTCTACACACGTTTGGATAGACGATCGTTTGTTAGAGATGTGGGATCGTAAGCAGATAGTGATTTTGAAAGGACACGAAGCTAAGTTTTTAACTAGTAGATTGCGAAAATATGTCACACGACATCTATACGAAAATGGTCTATCTGAGGAGAGCAGACCTATCTTTTTAAAGTGGATGATGCAGAAATGTAACAACCCTGAATCATTGAAACAAATCGTAAGTCTTGCACGTTCTTGTAACAATGTCATATTGGATGAAGATTTGATATTGTTGTTGGGTAAACATAAGTTGCTCCCTTCCCCCATAGGAGGTCCATTTGCCGCCAGTATCAAGTATGAAGACGATTATGGCGATTTTGTATTTCAAGCATTACGAACTCGAGCAGAAGCGCGCGCAACATAAAATTGTCTGCATCAAGTATAAATCTGTGTCTGACGCTATATAAATCACTATGGCAGAGATATGTTTGACAAAAGCTCGTTCTCGATATATTGATCGTGCCGTGAAAGCGGCGCTAACATCAACATATGGCCGTTTTAGGCACGGAGCCGTGTTGGTCTCTGGTGGTCGAGTGATCAACTCTGGTTACAATAAGCCAAACTTTTGTTCGTTTGCAGAGCGTTTTCGAGAGGCTCCTGGACCTGCGACTTTTCATGCAGAGATAGATTGTATCTATAATGTCTCAAAAGAACATCTCACTGGCGCAGCCGTATATGTTGTTAGATTGGACACATCTGATAAGTTGAGGATGAGTCGACCGTGTGATATGTGTTTGAATGTTCTTAGATTTTGCGGTGTCACTAAAGTATACTATAGCGATAACGACTGTAAGATTTGGATGGAGAAAACATAATGCAATTATCAGCAAACGATCTTCAAAAGCTTCGTGCAGCAGGTGTCTTAAATACTGATGAAAACGCTATCAAAGAGGGAGACGTACTCGTCGCCGTTAACGTAGTCTCTGGTACGCGCCGCTTGATTGAAGCGTCTACATTGATGTTAGAAGCAAATAAGAAGCTGTTGAAAGACTAATAGGGATTATCATTGGAAGATAGAGCGAAAAAGCAAGTACTTTTTGCAACGCAAGCAAGAGAAAAGTTGCTTGAAGGTGTCAATATTCTAGCAGATGCTGTGAAAGTCACGTTAGGCCCCCGTGGTCAAAATGTTATCATAGAATCGTTAGAGGGACCTCCAATCATAACAAAAGATGGTGTGACAGTAGCAAAGTCTATAAACTTGAAAGATAGATTTCAGGACCTTGGCGCACAGATCGTCAAGGAAGTTGCATCGCGTACGAATGACGTGGCTGGTGATGGCACGACGACGGCGACTGTTCTTTCACAAAAAATCTTTCTTGAGGGCTACAAGATTGTGATGGCTGGTTTTTCCTCAGTAGACATAAAAGAGGGAATTGAATTAGCAACGAGGGTTGTCACGGAAGAGTTGAGAAAAAATGCCGTGGCCGTGAAGAATAAGGCGGAGACTGCGCAAGTCGCAACAATTTCAGCGAACGGTGATAAACACCTGGGCGACTTGATCGCAGATGCCATTGAGTTTGTTGGAACTGATGGTGTTGTCACCGTCGAAGAAGCAAAAGGATTTGAAACTACCCTTGAGCAAGTCAATGGGTTGCAGATAGATCGAGGATACGTTTCACCGTATTTTGTCACGAACAGCGCAAAGATGACAGCTGAGTTGATCGATCCATACGTCTTGCTGGTAAATTCTACGATATCAGCAGCAAAAGATATTCTTCCAATATTAGAACAAGTACATCGTGCACAAAGACCATTACTCATCATTGCAGATGAGGTTGAGGGCGATGCGTTGCATATGTTGATAATGAATAAGACGAAGAATACGTTGAATGCTTGTGTCATAAAGGCACCTTCATTTGGTGAGCAACGAACTGAGATTCTGGGTGATATCGCGGCCTTGACGAATGCAAAAATATCGTCACAATCAGGGACTCAGCTTGATAAAGTCGTCCTTAAGGATTTAGGTACGTGTCGAAAGATCATCGTGTCTCGTAGCTCTACGACGTTTGTCGGCGCAAAGAATGCATTGATGACAACAAAGATGGATGAAATACGTCAACGTTTGGAAGACAGGACGATCTCTGATGATGAACGTGATTTTCTTAAGACGCGCCTCGCGAAGCTAGCTGGTGGCGTTTGTATCATTCGAGTCGGTGGAATCACGGAAGTCGATGTCAGAGAAAGAAAAGACAGGGTCGAGGACGCACTCCACGCGACCCGTGCAGCTGTTGAGGAAGGAATTGTTCCTGGTGGTGGTGTCGCACTAGCTCGTGCTGCGAAGAAACTATCAGAACTCACGGACTTGGGCAACATCAGTGTCGGCGTAGAGATTGTTCGAAAGGCATGTTATAGCCCGATATCACAGATATTGTTGAATGCTGGTCTTGAGCCTGCTGTCATCCTTTCAAAGTTAGAATCAGAGGGTCCGAATTTTGGATTTAACGTCGCAAAAAATAGGTTCGGTGACATGCTTGAAGAAGGGATCGTTGATCCTGTCAAGGTCACACGCGTTGCCCTTGAAAATGCTAGTTCTGTGGCTAGCTTGTTGTTGACAGTCAATGCTAGCATTGTTCACGATGAAAGTTAATTTAGCGTTATGAATGAGAGTTGATACATATTAAAGATGACTACTCTGCAATACCAGATAAAGCAGTGGTTAGGATGCTCTAGGCGTTCTTCTGAGAGCAGCGTGTCATTGATGTTGGTTGGTCATCGGCCTGAAAATCACAAGGCTCTGAGGCTATCGTGACGCTTAAGGGAAAAGCGATGCTTCGTGCATTTATTCGATCTTTGCCACTGACAGAGTCGACAAAAGTAGAGGCTGATCCAAATACGAATGCCGTCATGCTAAAGGGACAGAACTCTTCAGACGTTGAGCTAGCAATCAACTGGCTTCGTTTGAATAAAGCGATCACAGACGTCAGCGAGATGCATAAAGAGAAGAATCTGTACGTCGTAATAGTGAAAATCGCAACTGACTGGAGCGAGGTCACTGGTCTTGTCAGCAGTAAGTTTGGAAGTTTCGTTGTAGCAACTCCATTTGGAAAACGTGACTCTGATGAATGATTATGAGGGTCAGTTAGAAGAATTGAGGCTTCCTCTTCCTTCACCGAGTTTAAAACCGTGTGAAACAATTGTCATAGCTCCTGAACTAGAAAAAGAGAAACGTTCTCGTGGCGTTATCATCATTGACATGTTTTCCTGGGAAGAAGATGATGGCTGATCTAGTCTTGTTTCCCGACGAAAGACTTTTGTCAGTGTGCAAGGAAGTGCAATTCTTTGATGATACTCTGATCGACACTGCTTGTCATATGCTCAAGTTAATGCGTGCAGAGGGCGGAATCGGCCTAGCGGCGAATCAGGCTGGGTTTGATCAGCGTATCATTCTCATGCGTTGTACGGGTCACCCATATGTGATTGAAGTGATTAATCCTGTGATACGATCATTGTCGTCTATTGAGACGATTGATCTTGAGGGGTGTTTGTCATTTCCTGAGATTAGGATTCTCATCCAACGTCCAAAAGTCATAGAAGTTGAATATAGTACAATGAAGAATGAACGCAAGATCGTGCAATTTGGTGGAATAGAAGCACGCTGCATTCAACATGAGATTGACCATTTGGACGGAAAAACATTTTTGTCAAGGGCAAACGAACAGCAAAAGGCGCATGCGCTTCGTCAGCTTGAAATACTCAATCTTCGCAGAACCCAGCGATGAGCGTTTGTAGTTTTTCAAACAGTGAGTTCTCAGAGACGTCGATATCAAAAAGTTTTCCGCCCGTTTGATCAGCGATCAAATCGTATCCATCTCTAAAGTTATTTTTGACGAATAGATAGACTGTGACGTTGTTGTTGGCGCACATTTCAGCTGCCTGCGCCTCAGTGATTTCTTTATCATATATCGTCTGCGCTTCTTCATCGGCAAAGATGATGACGGTCTTTTTTGACCCTTGTTTCCAACTGAGACCTAGTGGGTTTTCTTGTATGTTGCAGATGTCATAGACAGCATTCAATGTTGGTTCATTTCCTGCAAAGCCCGTTGTTTGAAGGTCTAGTATCCGTGAGAACGTATTTGTATCGACAAAATTTGTTAAAAGGGTGTTTTGATAATCGATATTTGCTTCAGGCACGCCAACAAGAGCCCATCGATAAGCGAACTCGCTGAAAATGGTCATAAATCGTTGCCACGCTCGCTTGACCTTATTGATAGTTAGTTGCATCGATCCAGATTCATCTAGACCCATCACGATGTCATATGATACGACATTAGCTAGACCTTCATTGACCTGACCGTCACAATTATCATCGACATCGTTACAAACTTCAAAGTTGGGTAATCTTTCTCCGACGCATTGTAGGGTGTTTGACATACATTGCAATATTCCTGGGCCACACGATTCTGGATGACGCAAGGTCGGGTGGTCTAGACCGAGACTGTAGCAAAATTCTATGTCGACATTGTCAATTGCTCCGTCACAATCATCATCAATATAGTTGCAGATTTCTTTGGAGGGTTCTTTTGCCGAACATATCGACCATTCACCCTGGAGACATATTTGTGCGCCTTCTCCACATGCCGTTGAGCATTCTTTTATGACGTCGTTTGGTGCCAGCGTGGTCCCTAGAATGTTAAAGTCATTCACTCCATCACAATCATCATCTAGACCATTACACGTTTCTTTCATCGGATAGACGTCATCATCTGAACATTCACCCCACACGCCTTCAACACATTCTTTTGTCGCTGCGTGACAAGCTCCCACACCATTTAGCTTAAGTAAGGCTGGGTCACCACAATATTTCATCGTGCCTGATTCACATTCTAAGACGCGAAGCGTATCATCAGAACAACCACACACGAAAAGAAAAAGTTGTAACATCAATAGGCGTTTCATGTAAGCTCACCAGTCATATGGTCCTATTTCTACATATACGCAAAGAATGTACAGTGACGATGGTTGATAGAAAAAAAGATGTCATCCTTTTTCAGACATAGTATAATGTTTAATCAGCCAGGAACTAATATGACAAAAGTTATGCGTTCTGAGACTCGCAATGAGCGATATGCCAAGAAAGCCAACTCAGCCACGAAGTTTCCTCTGTCAGTCGCAATCATCAATTTTCATGATAACCTCAATGTCGGTCTAGTGATTCGTGCCGCCGCTTGTTTTGGAGCGACAAATGTCCATATCATCGGATCAATGCCAAGCTATAAAGACCTCAAGTTTGCATCATGTGGTACGCATGAGTATCTTAATTTGATAAGCCATTCTCATCCGCGCGATTTTTTGAAGTGGGTGCGTGAAAATGATGCAGCCCTCTTTGCGGCTGAGTTGCATGAAAGTGCTGTGTCTCTTTGTGACATAAGGTTTCGGGATGACATACACACAGTCTTTGTCGTCGGGAACGAATCAATCGGTGTTCCTGCTGACATTTTGTTGAGTAGCGTCGTTGTAGAGATACCGATGCCTGGCCCAGGCTTCTGTCTGAATACTTCGCAGGTCGCAAACATCCTTTTGTTCTATTACGCATCTCAGATGAGGAAATAAAAGATGTCTGAACAGCTAGAAATTCAGAAATTTTTGCGCAGCGGAAACACCGTTGAGGATTTGCTTAAGCAATATGCGATCAAGTACACGTACTCTGAGAAAAATCCGGCGCTCGTACTGCTAAAGTATGACATGATTGAATCTCCGTTTGCGGAGAAGATCGTTCGAGAGTGTCGGGGAATCATACTCGATTCGACGAATTGGGATGTGGTCTGTCATCCGTTTCACAAGTTCTTCAATTATGGGGAGGCATACGCTGCATTGATCGATTGGTCTTCTGCGCGTGTTCAAGAAAAGTTGGATGGATCGATCATAGCGATGTATTTTTTCAATGGCGTTTGGAACGTCGCTTCGTCTGGGATGCCAGATGCTTCGAGTAGGGTGGGTGATTTCAACACGACGTTCTCCAAGCTGTTTTGGGACACTTTCAATGAGCTCGGATATTCGTCTGAAAAGCTTGATAAGTTAGACACCTATTTGTTCGAACTCATGACACCCTTGAATCGTGTCGTCGTTCCACACAGCACGAACAAGCTGATACTTCTTGGAGCTCGTGATCTGAGAACTGGACTTGAGTATTGTGTCAGTAACCTCGGACACCTAGGATTTCAGATCGTAAAAGAGTTCCCTATCCAGAATATCGTTGACGTCGAAGCTAGTTTTGATAAGATGAATCCTCTTGACCAGGAGGGATATGTTATCGTTGATAAGAATTTCAATCGTGTGAAAGTGAAGCACCCGGGCTATGTGATGATTCATCACATCCGTGACTCGGTTAACATGCGAAGCATCGTGACGATCGTCCAATCAGGAGAAACGCCTGAATTCCTTACGTATTATCCCGAGTATACGACAATATTTGATGACGTATCTGGAAAACTCGAAGCTTTGATCGATGAATTGCAAGAGTCGTACGACGAAGTGAAGGACATCGTATCACAGAAAGATTTTGCGATCGCCATACAGCAGAACAAGCTGTCTGGAGCATTGTTTTCACTTCGATCTGGAAAGGTGGATTCGATCAGACAATATTTCAAGTCGTACAACACGAGGAGTCTCATAAAGATTCTCGCTCTTCGTGAAGACTCAATATCAGAAATTGAAGCATGATAATGTCAAATTGATTTAACGTGCTATATAGTTTTGTATGGCACAGCAATTTAAGCGTTCTAAGTCTAAGGCAAAAGGAACGCTGCGCAAAAGTTATCGAGGCTTGTCAGTGTCAAACATTGACAGACAGACTGATTTTGGCTTGGATGTCAAATCTCAAGAAGAACATGAATTTCAAATAAGCGATCTATGTAAGTTACGAACTGAGTCTGCACTGTATAAAGCGACGCATGTTCGTCATGATGGAATATTTGTTCAGCAGGCTCCTTCACCAGCCGCTGCAAGATGGATGGAACAATGGAAGACGGAGTCATTGGGAATTTATCTTGGACAGGTTCGAATAGCTTCAGAAGAAAATCGTGGTGTAACTACGAAGTTGATGTTTTATCAAAAGTTCATGTTTGACGGGCAAGTGATTTACATGTCAGCTGATTCTGCCTGCGAGATGTTGGAAATTATCAAATAAGACGTGTAAATTGAGCATTGGCGATTTAGTTGAAGTCAATAACGATGTCATTCTAAAATACGTGTCTGCTCGTTGTGGTATCATAGTCGGATTCAAACGATCTAATGATCGATTGTTCCCTATAATTCGTCCTCAGAGTGATAGGGTTGAGGTCCTGATAGGCGGAAGATTGTTTCGTCTCTTTTCAGAAGAGACAACTTTAATCAGCGTTGGATAAAGATACTGTCAAAATGTGTTTCGTGATATACAATTTTAAAGTACTAGTAAAGTTTTGGGAGTGACTCTATGTTGCTAGATCCAAATGTTGATTTTGAGGTGGGTGATAGCGTTAGAGCGATAGACCTTTATTCAGGATATCGTCGAACGTTGGACTGGACGAAGAAATTCACCAAGATGTTTGGTACTGAGATGAAGTTTTTTGATGACGAATATTTGATATCAAGGATCGTTGATGATACAAAGACACCCTTCTTCATAAAGCACAATGAAGAGGAGTTAGATTTTGGTTTGATCGAAATACGAAAACCAGTCATCATTGATGAATTACCCTTGATGAACGCAAGGGTGAGAATCTGGTTGAATAGTGATCATGAATATCAACGTACAGGAAAGATCTTTGATCGTGAAGATGATCATCTAATGTTTTGGAGCGAAGTAGGTGGAGGGATATTTAGGATGGAACGTTCTGATATCCGTGCTGCATGTGTTCTTTAGTGAGAGATGAAAAACGTGGACTTTATAGAAGATCTTGAAAAGAGGGGCGCACCAGATTTTGATGTCCTTACAATTTGTAAGGAAGATGATGGTTATTATCGGGAGATAAGAGGTTATGGCTGGAGACGTCCTGAGCTATGTACGTCTGGACATTATGTACGAGATCAATTGAAAGTATATACGGGTATTGTGTATAGAACAGCCACAGAGAGTGAAAGATATGATGCTGTGTACACTGACCCACAGACGTTTGAAACGATAAAGATTGTTAAAACTGTTCTCTAGAACATTTTCACCATAAGAACAAAAATTTAGATAGAAAAAATAAAGTGTCAAAGAGAGTCACAAGTTTTATAATGTATAGTTATGTAAATCTATGGCCCCGTGGTGAAATTGGCAGACGCGCTCGCCTCAAGAGCGAGTACCTGTAAGGGTGTGCTGGTTCAAATCCAGCCGGGGCTACCACTTTAAAGCAAAAGTTGTCCAATCTGAACAAACGATGTAGCTGCTGTATAAAAGCTACATGGCACGTAAATATCAAAAAAAGAAGCGCATCCGACAAGTCAAATTTTCTCCTGCGATGCAGGAGAAAGATGGTAAGTTA
>ERZ1292625.893-Hain-H41-01um-R1-893-length-40000-cov-29_pt1 | contig 40000 bp, 45 predicted proteins | sample MGYA00564400_ERZ1292625 | MGnify/ENA primary metagenome ERZ1292625 (study PRJEB36523, sample SAMEA6512639) | groundwater metagenome | collected 2019-01-08 | study: AquaDiva: Metagenomics assemblies of 32 groundwater samples
ACCCATTCCATAAATTTCAAAGAAATCTTTTATTTTTATAATTAATCTTTATTTCCTGTTAACTTAACTTCAGCTATTGCTAGTGCTTGAACTAATTTGCTCAACGTGCTAAATCCTTTCTCTCCCCCAAGATCCTTATCTAATCTCAAATTAAGGCTTCTTCTAGTTGCTTTAGCAATCCCAACTGGGCTTTGATAATGTCCAAAAAAATCAAGTGTAGTATAAGATCTTCCTAAATCATGTAAACATTTAGCATTTGAAACATAAACTCCGGGTTTTTCTAATCTTTTAGCAATTTGGTCTGATCTTTCATTATTCTCGACAGAATCCATTCCATTCCAAGTTTCAAGAGCATCAACACTTTCTAATAATCTATCTGCGAAAGTATATGGTCTTCCAGCAGTTATCAGAACATTTTCTCCAGAATCTCTAGCTTCCTTGATAAGATAACTAAAATCTCCATCGAATTTTGAACCTCTTTTGCCAACAGTTCTTTCCGCAAAAAGAACTTGAATATTCCCCTCATAAGTCATTAATCCTTGTCCATGTATGATAACTAATTTTTTTTCAGAATCAGGCGAGATATATGAGGCAGTTCCATTTCCAAAACAAGTAAACCCTTCAAGTCTTTCCATTTGCTTCAAATATTCATTCCATCTATTATCAGTTCCTTCAGAATGTGAGAAAGATCTTAATACAATTCCATCTAATCCTCTCTTTATTGCAGTTTCAGCTATTTCTTTTATTGATGGTCTGGATCTGCCAAATCTAGCCAATCTTTCAGTTATCAAAGGCTTTTGATTTTCCCCTTTGATAGTAGCGCAAGCACTAAAGTCTATATTCATATTTTCCCGAAAGTTAATCTATTTTTAAACCTTTACAATTAAGAAATTTGCTGTAGTATCCCATGCAAGAATATTAGGATACTACAATGATAATAAAAATCAATAAGTGTTACTTTTTTAGAAATATCAATAACTCTATATAAACATTAATTCATTATAATTGATGAGAAAATCAACAAGAATAGCTAGAAAGCGTAACGCTAAAAAACGCAGAAAAAACAAGTAATATAATATGCCCCTTAAGAAAACGCCGCCGCCCGGAATCGAACCGGGAGATCCCGAAGGAAGGTAGTTCTCAAGACTACTGGAGTACCATTGTCCCACAGCGGCTTAACAATAAATTCTTCTCGACCTTATTTAAAGATAACTGATAAGACTTGTAAATTTGTCTTTGAGTGTACTCTCTTACTGCCTTTTTCTTACCAATAAATTCTGCAATTAATTCAGATAAATCTTCTAGAAATAATTTACTTCCCAAATGAAATCTAATTGATTTATCAGTAGTATAACCATCAGTTATTAGCATTCCTTGAATAAATAATAATTTTTCTTTATCCGTTCCATTTTTTATCAGGTGCAAAACTCTCAAAACATCTCTTTTAACTCCTTCGGGAAAGCCTAGACCTCTAATCTCTTCAAATATTTTGCGAGAAATTTTTACGAAATGCCATATTTCTTGTCGATTATATCTATTTCTAGAACTTATGTGCCCTTCTATTTCAAATATATCATAAAATAACCTATTAAATAATAAAACTAACTCTTTTTTAGTATTACAAAATTGAATTGGGTAAGTACGGTAACCATCACCATTATGTCCTTTAGATAAACAGCCATCTCCACTAAGCATCCCAAGAAATAGCGCAAGCTTCTCACCCTTATCCATAAAAGTATTTAGCGTCGTTATTTATATAATTTTACGACTACTTTGGAGTTTAACTCTAGTTTTTATTAATCAATTCCCACAAATATCTATCAATAAAATTTCCCTCTATCAGCTTGTCTTTTTCCATAGTTCCTATTTTTCTAAAACCAGCTTTTTTCAGTAATTTATTAGAAGAAATATTGTTTGTTAGAGTATCAGCAAATAGCTTTTCTAATTTCAATTTATTAAAAGAGAAATCTATTGCTTCTTTCAAAGCTTCCAAGGCATAACCATTTCCCCTATAATCTTTACCCAACCAATAACCAACCTTTGCATTTTTGTCAGTTTTATTTATATCAAATATATCAATCACCCCTATTATGTTCCCATTATCTTTTAATTGAATCTTGAACATAATAACTGTTTTCTTCTCTTTCCATTCTTTTTCTATTTCTCGTAATATTTTATTTACTTTACTTTCAGTAAGTGGATAAGGCCAATAGTAAGTAAAGTAACTAATTTCTCTATCATTTCCTATCTTAGCTATTTCAAGAGAATCACCTTCAGATACCTGTTTAAGAATAAGCCTCTTTGTTTCTATCTCCATTAATAAGGGGATCTTCTATTGTTTATAACTATTATCAGTAAAACTAACTCTCTAGAATGCAAGTCTTACTAACACTTTTGTTATTCGGCTAACTAAATAAAATAAAAAAATTTAGCCAAATAAAGATGCTAGTCCAGCTGCTGATTCAGAAGGTCTCTCTTCTTTCTTCTCTTCTTTTGCAGGTGCAGATTGTGCAACAGCAGAAGGTGCAGCTACAGCAACATTTGCATTCTCAAGTTCAGCGCCAATATCGACACCGTGCAAGCTAGCAATCAATGCCTTTAGCTTTGATTCATCAACCTGACTTCCAGTAGAATGAATAACTTTCTTTAAGTTTTCTTCATTAACTGGGTGACCTAGTTTATGCAATAATAAAGCTCCGTAGATGTATTCCATTACATTCCCTCCTTTGTAATTATAAGTTTTTCAATAGCTTTCTCTTCTCTTACAGCCTTAGTGATGAAATATCTAATGGTTTTCTGAGTAGGGTATTTGATATTAATTGCAAAACCAAGAGCTTTCCTAATAAGTTCTTTAACTTGCTCAAGAGTTCCAACTTTATCAATAACTAGATTAGAATATATTTTATCTTCTTTAGAATCATAAGCAATAATTGGTATAAAACCAACTTTCATAGGACTTACATTTAATTTCCCTAAGACACTTGCTACATTAACCTTAATTATTTCACCACTCTTAACAACAATGGCTCCTTTAATTATTTCAAGTTTTCCTTCAGTAACTTTCACTTTCAATCCAACTCCAGATAATTCTGAAATTGCAGGACCCGCAACTAAATCAGTCGGTCCAGGTTCAATTTCAATATCACTTGGGGCAATATCCCCAGTTTTAGCTCTTCTGGAGCTTTGGAAGTCCATAAGTATACTAGATAATTCAAAAGGTTCAGTATCTGAGAAAAGAATAACATAATCTGCTTCAATGCTTTTCTTTAGATTTTGTATGCTTCCTTTTTCAATAGACTCAATAGCCTTAATTAATGCGCTTTTTTTAGCAACTCTTAATTCTGCTAATCCTCGCATTTTTTTCTTTATTTCATTGAATTGTTTTCCAGGAAGTCCTTTAGAAGAAGCAATCATGATAGTTCTATTTCTGTTCATCAAATGAGCTAGATCTTTTACTATCTGTTTTTTTGCTTCAGATACCACAGTTACGTGTTCAGTCTTCATTTGAGCCATTATTTAATCTGAACCTCAACAGGCTTAGTCATCGTCAGTTTTATCAATGCTTTTTTAACATTATCAATTTTTAAAGGCAAAGCTTGAACAATTCCTTCATAAACTGATTTTGCATTTTCCATAATCTTGACATCTTCCATACTTAATTTTCCAACCGCTATTTTGATACTTGCATCTTTGATTCTTATCTTAGCAGACTTAGCAATCTTTTCTAAAGTATTTTTTACTTCATCTGGGCTATCTTTCATCATAACTCCAAGTTGTGGAGAAGGCATCTTTCCAGTTGGACCCAGAACTTTACCGAATGAACTAGCTACAGATGGCATCAGACTTCCATGAGCAATGAAAAAATCATATTTTTTAACAAGCTTCTTTAAAGCTTTCTTTTCAGAATATTTAGCAAATTCTGGTTTTGTTATTGTAGGAACAATATCGCTTTTTTCGTTCAAGAAAGCACATACTGTTTTATCTTTGAATTTATTTGGTACATCAACTACAAATGATAAATTAGTTTTTCTAAAATCCAGTCCTTTAAGATTTACAATTAAATCAACAGTCTGATCAAACTTACGTTCTTTCTGATTTCTAAGTTCCTTTAGTGCGTCTTTCAATTCCATGTTTATTTGTCTTCTACAGGATGCTTCAACCCATATAATTCAGGGTCAAAGATGTAGTTTAATGACTTTTAAGGTTAATTTAAACGGTTTATAAACTTGTCGTTTAGTTTGAGTTAATTTATACCCATTCACTTATCAACCGCGCAAAATCAGAATTATTAATAACTTAATCGCGCAAAATAAGCCTTTTATTAAAAAATAGCTATTTTACACATAAATTTAACCGCGCAAAACAAAGATTTAAATACTTTTAACCGCGCAATATCCTATGGAATGGGCAAAACCAAGAGGATATAGCAAGTCTAAAGTAGATTGGGCGGGAGATGCCTTAATTAGCGATAAAAGTTCAGAGAGTGATTTGGATAAAGCTATTGAGATATTAGTTAATTGGAGAGCTATACACAAGTATCCAATGCACATTTTTCATAAGAGGCTAAAAAGTGTTTCGGAGAAAATAGATAAAAACGCATTAGTCGTTGAACGTTTGAAAAGATTTCCTTCCATAATAAAAAAACTCAAGAGAAAGTACGGTGGAAATGAACCTACGATGAATCTATCTCAAATGCAAGATATTGCAGGCTGTAGAGCTGTTTTGTCCAATGTAGAATTGGTAAGAAAAATTTACATGGATGGATATGTCAAAGGAGATATCAAACATAAGAAAGTAAATGAAAAAGACTATATTACTTATCCCAAAGAAGATGGGTATAGAAGTATCCACCTAATATATAAATACAAAAGTGACAAAGGTAAAAAAAAGGATTTTAATGATCTACTTGTTGAAATTCAGATAAGATCAAAATTACAACATTTGTGGGCAACAGCAATAGAAACAGTTGATTTTTTTACTAGACAAGCAATAAAATCTAATGAAGGTCAAAAGGAATGGAAAGACTTTTTTAAGCTAGTTAGCTCGGCATTTGCGCTGATAGAAAATTCTCCTTTAGTCCCAAATACTCCATTAAATCTTAAAGAATTATATTCTCAAATTAAGATAAAAGAAGAAGAATTGCAAGTTATTAAAATAATGAGTGGATGGACAGAAGCAATAGATGTTTTTCAAAAAGAATCTCAAGAAAAACCACATCTACAGTTATTTTTATTGGAATTAGACATAATAGGGGAGAAACTTAACATAACTGGTTATACAAATGGAGAAGAAGAAAAAGCTATATCTGATTATTCAAGAGCTGAAAAAAGAAATCAGGGAAAAAAAGAATATGATGTAGTTTTAGTAGGAGTTAACGCAGCAAATGAACTGAAGGAAGCCTATCCAAATTATTTCGCAGATACAAGAGAGTTTTTAGAGAATTTAAAGAAAATAATAACTAAAGCTAGTTCTTGACTCTAAGACTTATTCAAAACCTGCAAATATTCTTTAATTCTGCCAACTGCTTGAGGAATAAGAAACTTTTCTATTTTTTGCTCAAACAAATCATGTAATGTTGCAAACTCAGAAACTCTGTATAGATTATTCTTTTTTTCAACAAGCATAATATCTCTTAATCTTTTTAGTTGTCTGCGTATATTACTCTCGGCAATTCCTTTAGTTTCTAATGAATTATCTTGTCTCATTTGCGTAACAATATCTCTAACTTCAAAACTTGTTAGCTCTTTCTTTTCCTTACGGGCTTCTTCAAGAGCAAGTAAAATATCTACTATAATATCTCTGCCATCTCCAGGTTGAAGCAGTCCAATGCTCAAACAAATTTTTCTTATTATCTCCCTTTTAGAACTATCATAAGGCTTCTCATATTTTCTTAGAGTTATTTCGTTTAATGGGACGTCTCTAGCCATGGTTCTACAAAAACCACAATCGTTATAAATGTAATCTTTCAACATCATAAGATTGTAAAATGGAATTAGTTGCATTTTTAGGAGATGATAAAGAAACTTGGGGTCAAGTTACAGGTTTGATAAATAGAGGTGAGTGGGAAAAAATAATTCTTGTTAAATCGAAAACATCTGATGAATATATTTCTTCCAAAGATGCCGATATAATCACAGTAGATACTTCAAAACCTCTTGTAGATTTAAAAGATGATATGATAAAGAAACTAAGACCTAAATTTTCAGGTTTTGATGTTCATGTCTCAATAGCATCTGGAACAGGAAAAGAACATATGGCTTTAATCAGTGCATTACTTTCAGTACCAGTTGGAGTAAGACTAGTAGTATTTACAAAGAATGGAGTAGAGACAATTAATTAGATATTATCTCCATAACTGTTCAAAACTTCCAGACCAAGGACCAATAGGGTTATCAATATAATTAGTAGTACCATAATCATAGTAATTAAGTCTTATTTCCATTAGCGAGATTTTTCCCACATCATTAAAATTAGCTCTAAAATGTCCAATATCCCAAATATTATTCTGTTGATGAGGATAATAATGAGCCACCCGCGTTCGCATAGCTGAAGGATGCAAACTATTAAATTTACTAAAATCGTCTCCTATCTTTAGCCCATTTTCAGTTTCTCCATTCCATCCATTACGCAAACTAATTCTCGACAATGTATCTCCCAGCCATACAAAATACATACTATCTCCAGGCCCACCAATAATCTCTAATGTATTCCCATATCCTCCCTGACGATTTCCCCAATATCTAAAACCACAATTATTTACTAATGAATGGCTATCTCCCATTCCAAGTTCAAATCCCGCAAAACTTGGATTCTCTCTAGTGTATAACCTTTCATATTCAAGATCACATGAACTTGAACCATTAGGACCACTCTGCTGACAACATGTTAATGCAAGAGCGGGCATAAAAACCATTAAGTTTTTTAATAATTGAGACATCAACTAGATAATTATTCATTATTTATATAATTTTACATAATCTTAATATTAAAATTAAAACAAATTAAGAAACCATCTACCCATCATTATTGTTAATAAAGCTAGTATAAACCAACCCATCCAGCTGTAAATTCTTCTAGCCCAATGAACACTTCTAGTTATTCCTAAAATAGTTATATAAAAGAATCTTCCACCATCAAGGATTGAAACTGGCAACATATTCATCAAAGCAACTAATATGTTAATCATTACAACCCACCATAACATATCATAAATGAATTGTGCAAGGTCACCATCCCAGCTAGGAGAATAGTAAACATTAGGATTTTTTATTTTAGCAATTCCATTTGCAATTAATCCTCTAAATCCTTCTCCTTGTAAATTATAGAATCCAACTCCAAGATAAGAGTTTCCATTTTTGTTCCCTAATTCTATTTCATAAGAATGGACTTGTTTTTCAGAATCAATTGTATTGATAATTACTTCTCGACCTGGTTCAATGTTTCCTAATACACTAGAAAGATCTTCTTGCGTTCGGATAGCCTTACCATCAATAGAAGTAATCGCTCCAACTAAATTCTCTCTTATTGCAGGAGCATCTTCAAATAAAACGATCTGTTCATTACTCTCTAAAATCTCCTTAGTCAAAATCTCTTTAGGAGCATAATAATTTTTACCAGAAGCAGTTATTCTATTTAATCCATCTTGGGCAACAGTAGGGATCAAAGCAACAGATAAGATACTCACATTTCCAACATGAGTTATATCTGAAACATTAACAACACTTTGAGCATATGCATTAAATATCACTCCACTAGGATTGAAGCTCAAAGCAAAAAATGCCCATAATAGCAACCCAAATATAACGAACATAACTATGTTTGCAAAAGTTCCAGCAGCTAATATAGAAAGTTGATGTTTTTTAGGAGCACGAGCCATCTTTTTTTCATCTGGCTCCACAAAAGCCCCAAAGAAAGGACCAAAGAATGCTAATCCAGTAGTCTTAACTTTGATATTCCAAAGTTTAGCAAATAATCCATGGGCAAATTCATGAGAAATAGTTACAACAGCAATTGCAACTAAGAAGTATGTAAAATATAAAGGCGGAAATACAGATTCTAAGTTAAATAATTTAGGAAAATAAGGTATCAAAGGAGCTATTGGAGGTAAGTTCTTCAATTGATCTGGGATAGGCAATGTAACATAGGTCCAAACAGTTCTTGTAATTAACCACAAAATGCTAAACATTAAAATGTACCCGGAAGCAATTACAACATAACTCAAAGGTCTTAAAATTTTGCCAAATTTATTAGCCCCCCATTTCATTAATTCTATCCCAACTTTAGTATGATATAGAAACATCCATCCTTGTCTTTTGAAACTCTGTCTATTTTTTTTGAAAATAAAAAGAGCAAAAATGCCAAACAGTATTAGAAATATTAAATCATACACTATAAAACTAGCCATACATCAATCCTCATTTGGTTTTTTTCATACGTAAAGTTCTGAAACTGTGTTTGCCACATTTTCTACACTTTATCGTTTTGGAAATAACTTTTAGCGCCTCAGAACGCATTTTCTGATTGCAGTTCTTACAAACAAACATATTTCTAAAAAGTCTCTGTTGAGCTGCAGGTAATTTTGTGCCCATTAGTTATTTACCCTCATTACAACTCTCTTGCCCTCAACATCCCAATATTCTACTTGTTGTTCAGCGACTAGTTTATCTTTTAATTCTTCATCATAAGGCAAGTTAAGAGTTTCAAAATTTTCTAAGTCCATTACACTAACCATATCGCCATCAATACTAAGAACTTGAGCTTTCTTTTTTTCAACACTAGGTACTTCTAAGTTCTCACTCCCAGGAATAACTCCAATTCTTTTCTTTTTATCAAATATTCCAACAACTTCCATTCTACATTTCATACTTCCATGTTTTCCAGTCTTACTTTGATCGTTACTTCTAACAACGCAAGGAACACCATCCCAAAGGACAGTAGTGCCTGGTTTAGCAGTTGTTGCGGATATTAATTTTAAAACCATATTCAAGTTTTCACAAGAACGTTTATAAAACCTTCTGTTTTTGAGAACAGAATAAATTAAGATTATATAAATTTCTTAATTTTTCTCTTGTTATAAAATAACAAGAAATGAAAGTTTTTTAAAGCTTGTCTTTAACAAAGGAACATGAATCAATTACAAAATACTCAAGTTGTAAATAAAGGAGAATTTATTGAAATCAAATTTACAGGTTTGGTAGATGGAAAGATCTTTGACTCAAACATATCGGAAGATTTAAAAAAAATAAATGAAAATGCAATTCCAGAAAAAACAATTGTTATTATCGGCCAAAGAATGGTTGTAATTGGTTTTGATAATTTTCTAGAAGGAAAAGAGTTGGGAAAAGACTATGAAGTTAAAATAACTCCAAATGAAGCATTTGGAAAGAGGAAAACTGAATTAGTAAGAATAATACCTCTTAAAATATTTCATGAACAAAAATTAAATCCAAAACCTGGAACTTCTTTCGTTTTTGATAACCAATTAGCTAGAGTAATAACTATTTCAGGCGCAAGAGTTATCACAGACTTCAATAATCCTTTAGCTGGAAAAGAAATTATTTACAAATTTAGCATTTCTAGAATAGTCCAAGACTTAAAAGAGAAGGCAGAAACAGTTTGTAAATTAGTTTTTAGATACATTCCTGAAATATCTGTCGAAAATGATCAAGTTACAATAAAAGGACCAAAAATACTAGAGAGTTTCATCAAACAATCTCAATCAAAATTCCAAGAGTTTCTGGGAAATGAAGTCAAATTTCAAGAGATAGAAATTAAAAAAGAAGAAAAGCAAGATGAGTAGCATAACAATCCTTATAAATTAACTATAATTTGGTAAAATATGACGGGTGATTATGAAGATTCTGAATTAAAAAGTGTATCTTCCATTGATAAAGAGTTAGAACAATTGGTAAAGAAACAAGGCGCTCGTGTAAAAGTAATTGGTTGTGGAGGAGGAGGTGGAAATTCAGTTTCTAGAATGCGCGAAATAGGAATAAAAGGTTGCGAAGTAATTGCAATAAATACAGATGCTCAAGATTTATTATATACAAACGCTGATGTAAAAATCTTGATAGGCAGAGAATTAACAGGAGGTTTAGGAGCTGGAAGTAATCCTAAAATCGGTGAAGAGGCTGCAAAAGAATCAGAACAAGAAATTCGTAAGCGTTTAGCAAACTCAGATCTAGTCTTCATAACATGTGGTTTAGGCGGAGGAACAGGTACAGGGTCAGCTCCTGTTGTTGCAGATTTAGCTAAAAAAGCAGGAGCACTAGTAATAGGTGTAGTAACTTTACCATTTACAGTAGAAGGTCAGAAAAGAATTGAGAACGCACAGTATGGTCTAGAAAGATTAGAACAAATAGCAGATACATTAATTGTAGTTCCTAACGATAAGCTGTTAGAATTAGCTCCAGACCTACCTATTCAAACAGCTTTCAAAGTTGCAGATGAAATTTTAACCAATGCAGTAAAGGGAATTGCGGAATTAATTACTTCGGCAGGTCTAGTAAATTTAGATTTTGCAGACGTAAAAGCAGTCATGTCAAACGGAGGAGTTTCATTGATAGGAATAGGCGAATCAGATAATGCTCAAGACAGAGCAGTAGAAGCAGTTGAACGTGCCATTCATAATCCACTTTTAGATGTAAATATAGAATCGGCAAAGGGAGCATTAGTTAACATTATTGGAGGTCCAGACATGTCTCTAGATGAATATAGAAAAGTGATGGAAAGAGTAAGTTCGAAAGTAGCACCAGATGCAAAAATAATTTCGGGAGCAAAAATATCTCCAGATATGGATAAAACCATCAAGGTATTATTAATAGTTACAGGTGTAAAAAGTCCTCAAATAATAGGTTCAAATTCGGGTTACAAAACCAAAGGAGATAACACTTCTTTAGGAACAGAACTAGGCATAAACTTCATAGGAGAAGAATAAATCTCAAAAATTATTCGCCGAATAATTTTTAAACACCATAATCTCAAAGATGTTATGGAAAAATTAAAATCATTTCTTTCTCAGTGTAAAAGAGTTTGGACAGTTTTGAAAAAACCTTCTAAGCAAGAATTTTTAATGATCTCGAAAATATCGGCATTGGGAATTTTAGCAATTGGTCTAGTTGGATTTCTTATCAGTGCAATAATGAGGATTTTTAGTTAGATAAGTAGAATATTCTGACAAAATCAGTTATACATCTTTAATACTAGTTGAAATCTCCAATCTTTAGATTGGAGTTAAGTTATTATGTTGGAGATTATCAACTGTACTCCCAAAACACTAGCAAACTCATCAAAGTTTTGTGATGTCGATAGTGTTTCACACAAACCACGCCCTTTAGGGTGTGTTCAACACTTCGATCATCCAAAAATCGAGCACCAATTCAAACCACACACTTTAGTGTGTGGTGGTGCATCGATTTTTTGATTTAACATAAATTTTCAAGATGAGTAAAGTTTATATATCGAACAAAATCTCAATAGGTACTACTTCTCTTATCCGAGTAAGTAGCTGGAGCTCATAAAATGATTTTCATATTAAAAGTAACTACAAACAAAGAAGAAAGAGCAATGGACATGATCCATGAAAGAGCTATTTTGAAGAGTCTTCATGTCTTTGCAATAACAAGACCTCATGGTCTGAAAGGTTATCTAATTATAGAAGCTGCTGACAGAGATACGATAGAAGAAGCAGCTTTTAATTTACCTTATGTTAAAGGAATTATTGGAAAAACAGTTACTTATGAAGAAGTCAAAAATATGATTAAACCAGAAGTTCAAGACTTTAATATTGAGATCGGAGACATAGTAGAAATGATTGCAGATCACTTCAAGAACGAAAAAGGGAAAGTAATGCGTATAGATAAGAAGAAAGGCGAGATAGTAGTTTCATTACTAGGAGCGGCAGTTCCAATCCCAGTTACAGTAAAAATGGATAACGTAAAGGTTATAAGGCGTGATTCTGAACAAGGCGAAGCAAAGGAAGAAGAAAATGGCTACAATTAAGTTAATAGTTGATGGAGGGGCAATGAAACCTGGCCCAACAATAGCTCAGCAACTAGGGCCCAAAGGGATTAACATTGGTAAAGTTATTGATGACATAAACAAAGCAACCACTAATTTTAAAGGTGTAAAAGTTCCAGTTGAACTAGATGTTAACGAAAAATCAAAAACTTATGAAATAAAAGTATTTTCCCCACCAGTAGCAGAATTACTAAAAAAAGAGTTAGGTCTAGAAAAGGGTTCAGGCGAAGCAGGAAAAATAAAAATAGCTAATGCTGGAATTGAAAACGTAATTAATATAGCTCAAACAAAGCTTCCAAACATGCTTGCTCGCGATTTAAAGAATGCTGTTAAGTTAGTTTTAGGTTCATGCGTATCTCTTGGAATTTTGGTTGAGAATAAAAGTCCTGTTGAAGTAATTGCAGAAGTTAATTCCGGAAAATATGATCAAGAAATTTCTCAAACTAAAACAGATGTAAGTCCAGTTAAGAAAGCTGAACTTGAAGCATATTTTGTTAAGGTAAAAGCACAACAAGAATCTCGTGCGAAGGCAGAAGCAGAAGCAGCTGCAGCAGCAGAGGCTGCAAAAGCAGCAGTCGCAACAGTGGCTGGAGCATCAACAACAGCTACAACTACAACCGCAGTAGCTGGAGCACCTGTGACACCCGCAACAGAAACAGCAAAGACTCCTGTAAAATCCGAAGCAAAGAAAGAAGACAAGAAGAAATAATTTTTTATCTTTATTTTGAAGTCAAATTTATATACACTTATTTACAACATCTCTATAGGGGATATGGGGTAGTTTGGTTAGCCTTCGAGGTTTGGGACTTCGCGACCCCGGTTCAAATCCGGGTATCCCCATTTACCACATCTGAAAAAACAAATATTCTTTTAAATGGATGTTTATCTATTTGTTAATGCCAAGAAAAAAAAGAGATTTTGAAGATGATCCATATTCCTTACAAAGATTTGTAGATCCATATTCAAGAGAGATCAATAAGATAACCTCTTTTGGTAGAATATCTGAAGATGTGGGTAGATTCAGATCATTAACAAGATTATTAGAGTCAGGATGTTACCGTGAAATTTATATTGCCGAAAGAGAAAGTCTTCGAGAAGAGAAAGATTTGAGTTCAGGTGCAATTTATTTAATTTTCAAAGTTGGAGCTAAAATAAAAAAAGAACTTGAAGACTATAGATCAAAATTAGGCCCCGAATTAGCCCCTCGTCTAAAACAAAATCTGGATGACATTTCTCAATTAGTAGAAGATTTTAACACACGTAATAATAATTATCTTAATAGCGCGATGATGCAAAAAGATGAGGAATAATTTAAAAACCCTATACATCAATCACATTTATGGTAAGAACAAAAAAAGTAAAAGCTGCCGGTCGCTTTGGAGCAGGTTATGGGACATATTTAAGAAATAGATTAAATGCTGTTGAAACATTACAAAGAAAAAAACAAATATGTCCACATTGTAAAAAGTCAGGAGTAAAAAGACTAGCTGCAGGAATATGGCACTGTGAAAAATGTGGAGTTCAATTCGCAGGACATGCTTACACACTAAATAAATAATTTTAAAAACACTCAAATACCAAACTAACTATGGCTCAATACAAATGTTTCAGATGCTCAAAACCTTTAACAAGTAAAGTATTAGATAAGGTTTTCAACTGTCCTAATTGCAATTCAAAGATATTCTATAAGCCAAGAACACATGTTGTTAAGATAAAGGCAGTTTAATATGGATGAAATCGCAAGGCAGAAAATTCAAGATTTGCAGATTCTAGAACAAAATTTACAATCACTTTTAATGCAAAAACAGAACATATCTTTAGAGTTGAGTGAAGCATCTAATGCTTTGTCTGAAATAAATAAAACAAAAGATTTAGTATACAAGATGGTTGGTTCAATAATAGTTACTGTAGATAAAACAAAAACGTTATTGGAATTAGAAGAAAAAAAGAAACTTCTTGAATTAAGAAATAGTTCCATAGAAAAGCAAGAAAAGTCTATAGAATCAAGGGCTATTGAGTTGCAGTCAGAAATAAAAAAAATATTGAACCCATCTCAAAAATAAACTAAAAAAGTCCTCGTCGAAGAATTAAATCTTATCAAGTGTTTTAAAATACGATAATATTTATATACTGAACTATTTATCAGACATCATGGTGTTTGGTTTCAAAGGAGTTTTCAATAAATCTCAGGCTTCAGATGATTATGTGGAGCTTGATTTAAATCAGTCAAAGTCTCGTAAAGAAAAAATAAAAATTCGTCAGTTTACCTTAACAAAATATGATGATATTAATGAGATTCTTGCTGCTTTACGTGAGGGGTATACAATCGCCTTTATTGATATTCGCAAATTAAAGAGTAAAGATATAATAGAGCTTAAGAGAGCGCTGACAAAGATAAAGAAAACTGTTGATGCAATGGAAGGTTCAATCGCAGGTTTCGGAGACCAAGCAATAATAGCTTCTCCAGAATTTGCAGAGATTTATAGAGGACCATCAGGCAACTCTGTAAGTAATGCTCCAAAAGAAGATTCATTAATGTAACTCTAACAAGTCCAGTTTATCAAAAATTATTTTTATCTTTGAGATATTGAAAATAAACTTCTAACTGCTACAACAATTGTTGCAGGCACAAGTAATACCAACAAAGCCCCTAAAGTTGAAGACACAATATTACCTATCTGCCAATTCAAAAATTCAATATTTCTAACACCTGCAGAGCCCGCAAAACTAACTATTACCAAAGAAACAGAAGATGTCATGAATTTATTTATATCATTAGGGGCTACACCTATAAACCCTATAATTAATCCAAATACTAATAATAGCCCAAGAAGAAAAGGATTCAAATCACCAAATAATGCACTTAACATCCCTCCAATCAAAGCAAGAACAATTCCTATCAAGAATGCCCATGCACTTACAACATTTTCCTTAGATCTTATAGCCATCACCAATTACAGTAATTCGCCCAATATAAATTTTTCCTAATCTAAATATAGTAAAAATCTATAAGTTCGTTTAACACCGAAATATTTAAATAGGCTAATTATTGAAAACTTTAATCACAAAATGAAATTTGTAAAATTAACATCTTTGTTTGCAGTTATTGCATTAGCAGTTTTATCTCTTGCTTTTGCGAGCGCTTCAACACTATTCTTAGATGATTTCAATTCAGGAGTACCTTCTCAATGGACGCCTGGAACTTGGACACTTTCTTCTGGCTATTTGGAATCTGGAGCTTCAAGCGCCAACAACTCAATAAATTCGATAGCAACAAGAAGCGCATCAACCTCAAACTTTAACAATATTGTACTATCTTTTGATAGATGGTTGTTTGACTCAGGCAACAATAATTTTGAAACAGGTAATAATTTTATAGTTTCAATTTCATATGACGGAGTGACTTTTGTGCAAGTTAGTTCTGTAACTGGATCAACAGCTACATCATTTACATCACAATCATTCACATTAAATTCTTCAGCAAATAACAATTCAAATTTTAAAATAAGATTTGAATGCTCAACAGACTCAGGAAATGAGTTCTGTAGAATAGACAATGTTAGAATTGATGGAAATCCAATTTCATCTTCAAATATTAATATAGTAATATCTGGTGCTGAGCCATCAGGCAACCAACCGTATTCTACAAATCAAAACATAACATTAACATTAACAAATACAGGTTCAACACCTTTATCTGTGGCAATGTCTCAAACAGGAACATTATCTGGTCTGACATTCAATCCATCAAACCCATTAACATTAAACCCTAATATTCCAGTAGATGTAAAAGCAATACTTAGAGGTCTTACTGGGTTGAGATTCGGCCCAGATAACATAGTTAATATTCGTGCAACATCAAGTTCACAAGTAGCCACAACAAGCTTTAATGTAAAGAAAACATTTTGTTCAGCAGGTCAAACATTAAACAGTAACTTAACAATTGATAGTGTTAGCTGGGATAATAACGGCGAAGGAGAAGAAAATGATTGGGAACTTTTAGATGAAATTGAAGTTGAAATGGATATTAAAAATAACAATCAAGATGATGAAGTTGATGTAGTTGCAGTACTTGGTTTATTTGACAGTTCTGGAAATGATGTTTCAGACGAATTAACATTCCTTGGAGATTCAAGGGAAGATGAAGAACAAATTGAAATTAGTATTGATGATGATAGTGAAGAAACAGTAAACTGGGAGTTTAAAGTTCCAGCAGACTTTGATGCAGGAGAATACAAACTTGCAGTTAAAGTTTATGATGAAGATGCAGGTCAAAATAATGACTGTAAAGACACAGCTAGTGAACTAGATGAAAATTTCTATCAGCCAATAACAATTGAGCAGACTTCAGATGAAGGTCGTTTTGTAATCGTAGATGAAATTGAATTAGACAATCAGCTTACATGTGGAGAAACAGCAACAGGACAATTTACTGTTTTCAACGTTGGTGAAGACGACGAAGAAAGAGTAAGGATAACAATCAGAAACAGAGATCTTAACATAGATTTAGTTAGAGAAATAACTTCTGACTTAGATCAGGGAGAAGATGAAACTCTGGACTTTTCAGTGACTATTCCTGCAACAGTACCTAGCGGGACTTACACCTTAGAGTTTCTGACAGAATATGATTATGACGATGGAGTTTATGATCAAGAAGGAGACGAATCATTTGACTATTCATTCGAAGTAATTGGATGCACTCAGAACACAGGCAATCCTGGTTCTGGAGGGTTAACCAATATAAGAATTGATGCTGAGCTTGATTCAGAAGCAAAAGCTGGCGAAGAGCTTGTAGTTGTTGCAACAGTCAGTAATACTGGAACAGAAGATGCCACATATAGTATAAGCGCTCGTGGATATTCCTCATGGGCAGAATTAACAGATATTTCACCCGGAACAATATCAGTTGATGCTGGAGAAAGCAAAGAAGTCATAATAAAAATGATGGTTAATAAAGACACTTCAGGGTTGCAGTCATTTGATATGCAAGTATCAGAAGGTAGCAGATCTCAAATACAAGAAATTGAAGTTGAACTAGCTTCTTCAGACTCTTTAGGACTTTTAAGTTCAGGAAGCTCACTAATCTGGATAATTGGTGCAGTAAACTTAATACTTATAATTTTGATAATTGTAGTTGCAATTAGAGTGTCTCGTAGATAAGCAAACATATTTTTAAGCAACAATTCTCTAAACAATTATGGAAAGAAAGTTTTTTTCAATAATTCTAAGATATTTTTTACTTTTAATTTTAGGTCTAGGTAATTTATTTATTTTTTATTTAATCTTTACACCATTGACCGTTTATCCAGTATTCTGGTTAATAGGTTTTTCAACTGAATCAACTCTTCTTCAAGGAACATACACAAAGGCATGCGATTTAGCACAAAGTAGCTTCCTACAAGAAATAGCGTGTATGAATACAACTATATTCTTTCAAGATTATTTTGCAAGTATTATCCCAGCATGTATTGCAGGTTCAGCATATTATCTTTTATTAATATTAAATTTAAGTACGCCCATGGAAATGAAAAAAAGAATAAAAAGCTTATTATTTTTATTAGGTTTATTTTTATTACTGAATATAACAAGAATATTTACATTCGCAATGATTTTTGCAAATAAAAATTATGAATTATTTAATATAGCTCACACAGCATCATGGTATTTTGGAAGCACAATATTAGTCATATTATTATGGTTTAGTAATGTATTATTATTTAAGATTAAATCCATACCAATATTAACAGATATTACATCGATAATAAACTCCATGAGGACCAAAAAATGAATCTTATCACAAATATAATTGAATTATTGATAGCATTAGTGTCAGATTTAGGATATCTGGGCATTTTATTAGGCATGACTATCGAAAGCTCCATAATCCCTTTTCCTGCAGAGTTAATCTTGCCTCCAGCAGGAGTCTTAGTTTCAAGAGGAGATATGTCTTTTATTCTAGTGTTAGCAATGGCAATAGTAGGGAGTATCTTGGGGGCATTAGTTAATTATTTTATAGCATACTATCTTGGAAGAAAAACTGTAAATAAACTCCTTCTAAAATATGGTAAGATATTTTTCATAAAAAAAGAAGAATTGATAAAATCTGAGAATACATTTAGAAAGCATGGAGAAATAACAACTTTCTTTGGAAGATTAATCCCTGGAATAAGGTCGTTTGTTTCGCTTCCAGCTGGTTTCTATAAAATGAATTTGATGAGATTTTGTTTTTTTACAGGTTTAGGAGCAGGTATATGGTCAGCGATTTTAATTTACCTGGGGATGTTTTATGGAGAAAATCAAGATTCAATAGAGAATATGTTAGGATCTCTTACATGGATCATCATAGCAGTAGTCTTAATTATAATCCTAATTTATATTTACATTCGTAAAAAGTTAAATCTTAAAATTAAATAAAGGCTTTTCTAGCTTCAACAATTGATTGAGTTTCTAATTTTTCAACAGCCTCAAGAATCTCACAGTTAGCTACTTCAATCCTGTAACAATTTCCCTCAATAGAAACTTTAGTTTCATTGGATTTCAATATTTCGATAACTTTATTTCCAGGTCTATTTTCACAAGTAGCCCATAGATCTCTGCGACTTCCAGCCTGCCAAAAGTCAAGATTTCCTGCAACAACAGTCATTTGGTTATCAGATATGAAACTAGACAAGCTTCCAACAGCAAGCGCACCATATCTACACTGTTGCAAACCTTCACTATTTATTGATATATAGACTACGGAGCCAGGAACCATCAAATTAGATTTACCTGTTAAAGAAACATTATTCTCTCTAGGATCTGTTCTAATATAGAAGTTATACTGTGCAAAAGCACCAGATTGGGTTTTAATATAATAAGTATGGTGAAATAATGGTATATCTCCAATCTTTTTTTTAGAAAAAGTAAGACCCTCATATTCAAAATAATTCAGACTCTTAAAATATGCACTTGCAATCAAGAATACTATAACTAACACTGCAAGAAAACCAAGAATTCCAAGTAATTCTCTTTCCAATTTTCTTTCTTTCTTTATAATCTTTTTATCCATATTAATAATTGATATTTAGTCTTTTAAAATTAACTGATTCCTAATATTTTGTATAAAAATGCATCAACTGTCTTCATATTTCCCTTAATAAAAATACAATTTTGCTCTTCAGTTATGCTTTGAATATAGTCATCCCTTACGACGATTAATGGATCAGGAGACGAACAGTCTTTTTCTGGTAAATCTCTTTCACACTGTCCATAACATGCCTCTTTAATATTTCCTAAATAAAGGCCAAGGCTATTATGTATTTCTTGCAGGCTACCAATCATTTCAGTATCAACATAAATTTGTTTGCCAGATAAATCTGCTAAATTTTTACTTATCTGATAAGATGAGGTGTTAACTTCATCAACATGATGCGTAAAATAATATTTTTGATTTCCAGTAGTATAAATCCAGTATTGGCCATTATTACTAAATCCTTGAGTTTCGTCAGGAACATTATTTCCCCCAAAATTAACCATACTCAATGCAAATCCAAGAGTACTTAACAAAAGTAAGGAGATTATTACTATTCCTGAAATACGTTTTCTTCTTTGTTCTCTTTGAGTTATTTCTTTCAAACTTCTTATTTGACCCATATCATTCAAAGAAAAAACTCATTTAAAAAACTTGGTTTTCTTAGTTGTCACACTCTAAAGAAATAAAAAAGAAAAAAAATAAAAAAAAGAAAAAATCAGTTCACCTATTTAAGCCGTAACAACAGTAGCTGCCGTAGCAGTTGTACCTGTCAATTTATGGTTTACGTTAGTCATTGGTTCTTGAGTTGTCAAGTATGTTGCTGCGTTAGCAGTATCACCTTGTTCCCAACCACCAACAAGAGTAGCAACCTTAGAACTAGCCCATGGGTTAGCAAATGTTTGGATTATCCATTCACCGCTTCCAGCACCACTAGCTGCAGTCCATGAAGCACCACAACCAGCACCGCTCCCTAGTAATGTTGATGCAGCAGTATTTACACAGCTACCTCCAACAACGATTAAGTTCTTAGATGACATCGCAGTATTAGCTGACAATTCATCATCCATTATCTTAACATTTCCTAGAGTAGTTGAACTAGATCCAACAGCTAAGCTATCAACATATACCTTTGCAGTTGTCTGAGTTTCAGGGTAGCTTATTTTAACGTGGTATTGGTCAGAATCAGATTGATCTGTTTCAACCAATGTTCCCCACTGATCCATCTTTTGATAAAGTTTATCATTGGTTTCAGTTTGGAATCCAGTATTTCCATAAGCAGTTCCTTTCATGTCGTTATCGCTGTTCCATGAGAAAGATGATTCACTCACACTTACTCCAGTATCACTTACTCCTGCTCCTGACGTTTCAACAATCAAAGTGTTGTAGACATCAGCTTCATCTTTTTCTTCGAATAAGATGATTGCAGGACGTGAGATAACAGCTCCGCCTTCCATTACATAAACCTTTGTCTCATTTACATTTCCAGTACTTGTAAAGTTAATTGTTAATTGACCAACGGTTGCTGTTGCAGAAGATGCTCCATCAGATGCAGTTGTGTTAATTGCTAGTGAGCTTCCAACTGTAAAGTTGTGCAATCCACCAGCATTAGCAAGTGCAACGTTTGTATATCCATCTCCATCAGGAATCACAGCATTACTTCCCAACAAACCATTCGTACCATCCCATGAGGTTAAGTTTATGGTTATAGGTTCATAGAATGCTAAGTTAGCACCCTTTGAAGTCTCTATAGTTGGCCATAATATCATATTTGACCCAGTAGAGTCCGGTTGATTGAATCGGACAAATTGACTGCCATCACTACTTGGATTCTTAACATAACTAAATGTATAAGAGTTTCCAGCTATATCTATTGTTCCAGATCCCTCAGATGTAGCCTCGCCCTGGGTACTTTCTTGAGTAACTAAGTTCTTTACTGTAATATAGTCATCACCAAATCCAGTAGTTCCATTTTGGATGCCTGTAACTTCAAGCAAAACTCCTTCGTCTTGGTTACCCAAAACAACAGAGCCTGACTGATTCACCCGAGCCATTTCAGCAACTTCTAACTCCCAATCATTTCCATCTCCAAGCCAAACACCAGTTCTACCTGAAGACCTGTTGTTGAGCCACTCCCAATTTTCGAGAGTTTCTCCTTCCCAGCTTGTAAATGTTATGGAAGCCATATCTGTTCCAGATGGTTTGATAAGGATGTCCTCACGTTCATCAGTACTCTCCAAACCGGCAGACAAGCTATCAAAGACTAATCTGAAAGATCCATAAACTGGATCAACAAATTCATCTCCTGTCTTGAAAAAGTCAGCACTTCCATCGTCAGCAAATACTTGGATAGTAAGCTTTGTTATGTTTCCAGGATAAGTTCCTGCAGTTTCAAAGTCTACTTGAGTTCCATCAATTGCAGTTTCATCTGTTCCCGTTTTAACTTCGCTTCCATCTTGTAATGTTAAGCGGTTAGCTCCAACAACAATCTCTGCTTGAATTACATTCGTAGCAGTTGATTCATCTGCAGTATTTACAGCTACTTCTACCCCCATTATTTTCTTGGAAGCAGCTTCGTTAATCTCTTTCTGATCAGATTGACCAGCAGAGTTTGTAACTTTTACAGTAGCTGCAGTATCAGACGCAGCAACAAGTTCTATAGTATATGTTTCACCCTCAACTTCAACAGCTTTAGATGGAACAGAGCTCGCGCTCCCTACACTAAGCTGTAATGTTTCAGCAGATCTGAATAATATTAACTTAGTATCAGATGTAGCAGACGAAACAGTAAAATCTTGACCAAACAAATTTATACTTTCACCTTCAGAATCCGCGTGTGTAAAGTTAACAGCTTCATCAAAAGTTACTGTCGTATTGTATAAATAAGTTGCCGCAGTAGTTCCATACAACATACCGACACTAGGATCAAAACTAGATGTAGGTTCCTTTGCAAAAATAACTCTTGGGTTTGATCCAAGAACTATTTTGAATTGCGCTTCAGCTTCCACATTTCCAGAGAATTCTGTATCTCCGAGAACAGTTGGAAGATTAGAGTCTGTAACTGAGCTTCTAACGGAACTCAATGAGTTGTTTAGTTGAATAGGTGTCGATGAAGTAAATAGCTCATAAGCTTCATTACTTGCAGGAGCACCACTTCCACCACTACCAGCAAGAGCAGTACTCAATGCAGTAGATATATCAGTAACAGCGCCTAGATCTAAAGAATTACCATATACTATAGCTACATCAGCATTACCACTCGAAACGAATGGAGCAGGGAAGTTAGCAGCAGCAGCAAGTGCAACTGTAGATCCAAGCATAGCTGTAGAAGCCATAGCAGAGGCAATTTTTCTAAAATTAAATTTCATTATTTATTATAAACCTCCTTTCAGTTATGTCGCGTAGCAACTCCGCAGAGTCCCTCATCAAGGAAGCCACCGGTTTAATCCGTAGCCCGCCAAGTGAGCCGTGCAATATACGTTTTGTTTCGTTTTGTATCGGTCTCATCATTTAGATTTACGCTCCGAAGAGCGTTAAGTACTCTACTGAAAAGCTCTTTAAAAAGCTTTCTATCTCTGTTCGCTTATTTACATGACTCAATTGTCAACTTTGATATTTATATATAAACATTTGCTTATTACTACATAATGATTAAATAATTATATCGTTGTTATTCAAATAAATATATGGTATTTTTAGAATATAGGGCATAGAAAACATATAAATAGTTAAATGTATTAAATATAGTATTATGGTCCAAAAACAAAGAATAAAAGAGATAACTATAACTGAAGAGAGAGGAACATTTTCTTCTTTCTTCAAAAAGTTTTCAAGTGACAAAAACGATTTTGATTTCAAGGGTTTAGATTCATTAAGATCTTTACTTTCAAACGAAAAAGCTAGGATTCTCCATGTTATAAAATCAAGAAATCCTAAATCAATCTATGATGTTTCTAAGTTGGTAAATAGAGACTTTAAGTCTGTATCTCAAGATATAAAACTCTTAGAAGAGTTTGGTCTCATAGATTTAATAAAAGAAAGCACCGGAAAAAGAGAAAGATTAAGACCAGTTATCATAATAGACATATTAAAAATAGATATAGTCTTATAATTATGAGCATAATTTTGCCTGAACAACTATGTTCCCAGGAAACTGAGGTATAAAATAAGAGTTACCTATGTAATTATTGCTACAATTCCCTTGATTTATGGAGAATATTTCTTCTCCTTGCCCGCTCGAAGAATTAGAGTTATATTTACCTACAACTTCATATCCTTTGTAAGGGTATTCTGGACCAACTTTCCAAGTAGCATTGAACATGCTTACAATAGCACCTTCAACAGATTCACAAGAATTAGATCCACTTAAGCAAGAGTTATCGAAAGAATGGCATTCCTTTATCAATTCATTAAGTGCAAGGTTTTTACCGTTTACCCTTATAACACAATCAGTTGTCTGCTCCATAGAACTTTCAATAAACTGGTATAATATCTCGCTATTCTTTTGAACAGGTTCTGGATTTCGTAACTTTATTCCTATAAATATAACCAATGCAATAGCTAAAATTACAACAATAAGCACAAAGCCAACTATCTCCTCTTGACCCTTTTTCTTCATAATTATGATACTCCCTCAAAACCCATCAATATTTTACCAAGTTCACATTTAGTCTGTTTAATCTCATTGTCAAATCTACAAAGAGAAACAAAAGACTCGTAAGCCTCAAAATCTCCTTTATTTACAAGAGTTATTTCATTACATCGTGGATAACTTTCAGTAGTACACTCGCTTGTTTCATACAATGGATAAACTCTACTAATCTTAATTAATGAAACATCAGTCCAAAATCCTTTGTAGGAGTTTCTTTCCTTAAGCAAAAACAATTTATCTAAATCTACACAGGAGCTACAATCATCAGAACTAATCCAATTAAATTCAGGAGTTCCAGCCATCTTTCTGACTTGTGTTAAAACTGCCTCTTTTCGCAAATCATCTACATCTCCTCTTAAAGAACTAAATCTTATAGAAACAAAGAAAACAGAAACTATTCCAAATAGAATAATTATTGCAACTATAATAAAAACCATTTGTTGTATTTTAAACTGACCTTTAGAATATTTTACATGAAGCAAGTTCATTATTCCTCCTTTCCAAATCTTTTGCAATAGGGATAACTTGTCTTACAAAATCCCTTGAATTATTTATATTTGCTACAAGGATAAAATTTTGTAAATCTGAGACGAGATTATTAGAACAACCACTGCCTTCAACATATATAGCCTTCTTAGAATAAACAACTGCCAGTTCAGAAGCCCTTTTCATTAATCTTTTGACTTGACACTCATATATTTCATAATCTGAAAGTATTGCACCAAGCATAAGATTGTCCCCATCATAATACATATCTTTTCCAGATTTACTTACAACCTTAGACATAGTGTTTACATTAATATCACATCCTATTCTATCAAAACATACTTTAGTTGAATTTGCAGGACAAGATAGGATATTAGTAGAAATGTTTATTCCTATATCTTGCTTGCCATCAGCAGACAAATCTAAAATTAACTCTTCAATGTCATTTGTAGGATTAACAAAACAATATTTTTGCCCATAAATAGAGATTATATCTCCTATTTTAAAAGGAGCAAATATAGGATTAACCATAACATTTAGTTTATCATTCTTAGTTTCTTCAATCTTTCTAGAAAATATATATTTGTTATAAACTGACTTTCTAACGCTTTGTTCACTCCATTCATCTCTTGATTTTGATGCTGTGCTTAATCTTTGTATTCCGAAAGCTCCATCAGTAGAACATTCATTGTAAACCTTGGTATCTGTAGCAAATTCAATTACAGAATATTTGTTATCTTCAAGATTTGTTTCAACAGGGTTAAGTAAGTTAGCAAGCTCTCCTGCAACTAAAGTATCTCTCTTAACATCGCTAGAATTGATTAATTGAGATGTTATATAAATAGCAGAAGCAAGTATCACTGCTCCCGCAATAATAGCGAATATCCAACTAAATGTAAAATCTATTCCTTTTTTATTCATGTTGCACTTTAACAAGAGATTCAAATTCTCCTTTGGACAGCCTTATGTTTACTTTTCTATTTACAGATTCAAAACAATCAAAAGTTCCAAGAGAAGAAATGTCTATTTTATCTATTTTTTTGAAAGCAAATTCATTAGCTTTTTCAGGGGGATAAATAAACATGTTTGTATTTTCTTGTTGAAATCTTGAAGAGCTTTGTCTTAAAGATTTTAATTGTGAAGTATATCTTCCAGCATCAATATTGTTAGCAATAGATCCAAAGCAAACAAACTTTACAGAACTAGGAGTTGAAAAACTAACCACTTTATTTGTAGTAGCAGAACTCCAAATATCATTTACTGAATTTTGAAATTCTTCGTAAAAAAGTCCAATTTCGGCAACGCTTCCAACTTGTAAAAAGATAGTTATTCCGTAAACAGCAACTCCAATAAGTGCAATTATTATGATCACAGAGAAAATCATTCCAAATGAGATTTCAATAGATCCCTTTACCATTTTATCTTATATTTGTTGCACTAGCTACTAAAGAACAGCTATTAGGTCCAGGCTCATTATCAAAAGTATCTCTACATTTAATATAATATGCAATATTAGGTTTCCATTCAGCATAATGACTTTTCTTGTTTGAAGTTGAAATATAAAGCAATTCAATCCCTTCATCAAAATTAAAGTTACAGCTATTCAAGGAATAAGCACAAGCAGCATCTTCATTAGTAACTATTTTTAAAGCATTATTAGAAGAATCTCTGTAAGCTCTAGTAATTAAAGGTGCAAATGTATCCACAATAACTGAAAAACTTACTTCAGCCTCAGCAGCATTTCCTCCATAATCAACACATCTAAATTTATAATTATAATTTCCAGTTGGCAAATTAAGTCTTTGTGAATGTTCAACAGCATCAGTTTCAAACATCAGAACATAACTATCGGGCAATCCAGTAGAGCTAAATGAGCAAATAGACACTCCTTCATTTGCCCCATCATCTGTTGTAACTCTCAAATCCACTGGAACTGTATTTGTATTTCCAGTAGCTGTTCCATTAGGAGATACAAAGATTATATTCAACGGTTGCGAACCTATCAATTTATAATTATAACTTGCAACGTTAACATTTCTCTCTTCTTCTGCTTTTGAAGGCTGGTCTTTACATCTTACAAAAAAGTTGTTTTCCTGTCTATCTACAATTCCATTGAGATTAGTTGAACAGGTATACAATTCACGCGCATTTATTTGAGTGAGAGAAGTAGCACAGCTCATAGTATTTTCCATAACTGAATATTCTTTACTTTGAGCGCTCCATTTACATGTTGCAGGTTCATTAATGTAAAATTGAACTGGTACAGATTGAACTCCAAATTTAACATAACTCCCACTAGGAATAGAAGTCTCAACTATTACTGGAGCAGTTGTATCAGGACTAGGGTCAACACATAACTGAACAGCATATTCATCAACATTCTCATTCCCATTTTTATCTCTGCATCTTACAAAGAAATCATATTTCCCATCTGCTTGTAATTCTGGAAGTTCAGCATTAAGAGAATCTGGCGAAGGCAGACTAAATTGTTGGGTATGATTATATAAATACAAATTAGTATTTCCGAAAAGGAATTGCATTTCATCGAATGAGTCTTTATGTTCTAAATCTAACTTACATTGGCTTGCCTCATTAGTTGTAATTCCAAAAGTAAGTGGTGTAAACGCTTGCAAGCAACCATCTGTAGCACCATTTCTAACTATTTTAGTTCCTAGTGAAGTTGGTCTTGTTTCATGATTTGTATATCTATGGTTTTCAGTCAATGGTTCTGTCCAAGGAGTTATCGTCGGAGAAGTAGCATCATTAGGGTTTACCCAGACACATTTCTCATCAGTAGTTCCAACGTTTACAAGTTCACAAGCTTGTCCTAAACTCCTGCAACGATATTCAGAGCAAGGTCTAAAGGAATCTTTGTTACACTCTTCGCAATCATTCCCACCAATTGGAGCTTCATAAGGTAAACATTGGAAATTTACAACTTTAGAAGATTCTTTTTTATACATAATCGCATAAACAACGACGGCAATTCCAATAGCCCACAATGTTGCTCCTCCAGAAGCTCCTAAAAAGTTTGGATCTGCAAAACCCAAACTATTAAACAAGTTAGTGCTACCTTGAGCCTCTAAAAACCCAAACCTTCCAATTGCAACACCAATTCCTAAAGCAGCAGATGCAGCCTTTTTTTGATTATCATCGAGCCCAAGAAAGTCTCCTGCAAAATAAACAACTCCATAAGCAATTCCTCCCCAAATTAGCCCGGATAATAAACTACCCACAAAACCTTCAATACCCAAAGGTGTTCTTCCAAGAATATCAGTGTTTGGTTCAGGAGGTGGAGGTTCAGGACTAGGACTTGCTTTGAGCCCTGCATTTCCAGATCTTGCAGCTAATAACGCTCCAGGACCTACACCTTGTGCACTAGTCAATAAACTCTCATGAATCAAAAAAGCAAAACTAAAGACCGCTAAGATTATAATTAAAATATGCGAAATTGCAATACTTTTTAGAACACCACCTCTTCGATAAAACATACTTGCTTAATGAAATAATTCTTTATAAATATTAGTAAAACTAAAAAGCTAAAATATTCTAACTATCTTTCCATAATCTCAACATTATAACCGCCCATCGCATTTCTATCAAGGGTAAAATAAAGATAAACACTTGTAGGGCTATCAAACGAAATAGAACTATGGGGAGAAGAGTTACTTAATTGTAAGATTCTAGTATCAATTATTCTTTCATCCCCTGTTCCATTATATTTAACATAAATTCCAAATGTTTTTCCTTGACAGTTTTGCTGAGTTGCTCCAAAGACAAATTCTTCTCCTACATAAAATGTAGTCCTTCCTTTATTTACAATCTCAGTTCTTGGATCCAAGAAACCATCTCCATTACTATCTTTAAAATCACTCCCAATAAAAGGCATACAAGTGATGTTATTATTGCCTTGACCTCTAGCAGTCACACGTGCATGATGATCTGCAATAATAAGACCTCCAAGAAGCTGAGCACAACCCGTAAGAGGCAAAGTAGCCCCTAAGATCATCCCCGCCAAGCCTAGATCTTTAGTCCTAGATTTCATTTTCAGGTACGATTCATAGATTAAACGAATATTTAAATCTTTCTGTTACTTAATAGTTACAAAAATTCAAAACAAGCTATCTCTAGAAAAGAAAATTCCAAGTAAAATTATAATTATTTGGAAAATCCATATAGCATAAACTGCATTTTTTTCTGTAGACCTAATTCCTATTTTTTTCAAAACTAAAATAGAAAGATGATTCAAACTGTAAATTTTATTATGCTGATTTTCCAGTGTCCCATCTTTCATAGGTTTACCGAAAGAACTTTTTTTAAGTTTTCCACGAGATTTTAATATGACTTCAATAATATAAGGGATGTAAAAGAAAATAGCAATCTTCTCAAAATTGCCTACAATTGCAATAGCCGCAATCATAACACCAACAGAATATGTCATAACATCTCCAGGAAAGACTCTGGCAGGAAATTTATTGAATTTCAAAAATCCAATTAGCGCGAGAACCATACATAAACAAACTATTGAAAGCCATGCGCTTCCATTAATGTAAGAGACAAAAGCCATTCCCGATAGCAAAATTATTCCCTGACCAGCTTCAAGACCATTGAACCCAGCAAGCATGTTAAAAGTAGTTGTAGTTGCAACAACCCCTAAAGGTATCAAAAACAAAGGATAAACTAAACCCCAATCAATGACTCCAAAAATTGGAAAATTCATTGAACTTTCTCCAGCTTTTATTGCAATAAGAGGTATCGCTCCAAAGATAGCCAGTAAAATTCTCACTCTCCCAGAGAGTCCTCCACGCCTCCACCCGAATAAATCATCTATGAAACCAATAAATCCCATAAAGATAACCATAACTAGAATTACAAATATTTCTAAAAGAAAACCATTCGAACTTTCAAGCAAAAAGACCCTATATGTAACATAACTAAGAACACTTAACAAAAATGCAAGCAAAACAATCAAACCACCAGAGCCAGAGACTTTCTCACTATCTATTTTATTCATATCCTTCCACACAAGGCCCACAAATCTTACCTTACGTATCCACCAAGGCATCAAAGCTAAAACTGTAATCAAGCTTATTGCCAGAGGCAACAACAAAATATAAGATTTCATTCAAAGAACAGCTATTTATTATTTATAAGACTTATCAATTATTCTTGTCCGCCTATAACTATTTTGTAACCTTTATTGTAACCTTCTTTACCTAACCAATTTAAGCTAGGTCCGCAATCACCTAACATCTTACACAAATCTGCTTTCTCTTTTTGCCAATTCTCTTCAAGACATTCACAACCAGAAACGCATTTTTCCCCACCATCAAACAATCCTTTTTCAAATTTAACAACACAAACATTATTTCCTAAAGAACATATGTTTGATGTTTCAGCATCACTCCAGAAGTTAAATCCTGGTTTATTTTGAGGGAAACAAGTTCCTACTCTATCTTGAGTCTGGTTTTGTAAAGCTTGCAATAATACATCTTTCCAAACACAGTCTCTAATATCTTCATTTTCACAAGATGACTTGTCAATTTGATTTACGCAATCCTGCCATCTGTTTACTTTACAGGCTGCTTGTGAAAAATCATTTATAGTATCAGAAATACATTCCTCCGCTCTGAAGTCCTCACATTGTTCTAAAACTTCTTCCCCATTTATGCAAACATGTTTATAGAATCTGCTTCCTACAGTATTATCTGTATTTCCAAAGCCTCCTGCATCATTGTAAACACACCAACTTTCTCCATGTCTGTAATTTTTACCATCTTGAGTATTTTTACAATTTAAATCAGCACAGATATTATCTCCATAAGTTGGACTCTTTCCAGCATCATTTTCGCTTCGGCAAATGCTACCCTGTAAATAATCGCAATTTCCACATGAAGAACTCAAAGCATTTCCATTTTCAGGATTACATGAGTTATCTACAGTTATTACATTGCTCCAATATAATTGATCTTCTAGCTTAGAAGAGTCATAAATATTTGCAGGATTCCCACAAGTATCTACAAAATAAACTCCATCTTTTCCAGGAACACAAGTAGTCTTAGTACTTGGTCCGCATATAGTCCCTAGTTCTTCAGCAGAACATAATTTCCCTGCGTAGAATGTCCCACCAACAATAGAAGCATTACTAGTTTGAGTATTACATTCAGCCCTAGTTCCGAATTTGCAAGTATCTTCAAACTCGAATTCATACACACATGCACCAACTTCTTGCTGTTGAACTTTTTCTATACAAGCAAGTTCACTTCCAACACTAGTATCATAATTTGTCTCTAAACCCAAATAAGAACTTAATCTTTTGCATCTAACAAGAGAAACATAAGCTGCTTGATCTCCAAGAATACAACATCCCAAAGAACACTGAGGTGGTTCTTCTTCACTCCATACACCACCATTAGCATTACAAACTAGTTGAGGCGTATTATCAAAGCAAGTTCCTTCAGTAGAATCATAGCAAGTTCCAGCCTTACAATAACTTGTAGATTCACAACTTGTAGGTACTTGTCTACTTCCAGGCTTACATTCAGAAGAAGGAACATTTTGACAAAAAGCTCCTGTATCTGTTTGCTCGCAACAAACAGTTGCAAGTTGATTTCCAACATTAGGATTATTAGGTGTTCCAGTCTGCTGTGCAATAACAAAACTAGCAAAGGCTAAAAGTATTATTCCAAAAAGTAAAATTATCTTTTTATTCATGCTAATCCTTGGGGCCAAACAAGACTCCTAGTTGCAAAATCAAATTTATCTTCGCTGGTGACATCACTTAGTTGATAAATTGTTGAACCATCATCACGCCTGGTCTTTTCAATTACAAGATTAGGATAATAAGAAATATATAAACTTGTCTCGCTATCTCCAAAAGTTGATTCATACTGTATGATATTAACTGCAGTATTTATCAAAGTGTACCAGTTAGAATCAATTGCAACAGAAAATTTTTGGAAAGTTTGAGTATCTTCTTTTATTAAAGTAAGTGGAGCAACAAAATCCACATATATATTTTCAGGCACAATGCCTACACTAATGTTACTAGTACCACTTCTAACTTCATAACCCTTTCTTTCATATTGGTCTTTCAAATCTTCAAAACATTGTTTTGCTCTAGGTTCAATATGTTTTTTTATTTCTTCTTGAACATGCCTCAATAAAAGAGGTTGTTGAACAGAACAAGGTGTATAAAATTGAGAAGTATAACACAAATATTGCAATTTCATATCATTATACATTGCATAATTATCCGGATTAGTATATCCGCCTTGAACACTTAAAACATCTTTAATATTTGTAATTTCAGGTTCTATACAGCTCCTCAAATAAGAGCTAGGATTTACACTTGAAGAAAAAACATTTGCTTGAGGAAAAGCAAAGATAACAATTATTACAGCAACAACAATAATTGCAAGTATGACAAAAATAGTGACTTGTCCTTTTCTATCATCTCTTTTCATCAATCTTTAAGAGATTTTTTGTTTATAAATATAGTGAAAGACTTTGAAATTTTATGAGTCTTTCACTAATAGAAAGGAATTCTCTTTTCTATAATTGCTTGAAATCCTTTTCTTACAGTAATTCTTTTGAGTCAACTAGATAATGAACTGGAAATTGCATTTTTACATCTCCTCTTTTAATAACTACATATGCTTCATTTACTCTTGCACCATGATTTTGGATAACTTCTGCAGTTTCTCTTATACTTCCTCCAGTAGTAAACACATCATCAACTATAGCAACTAAATCATCTTTTTTAGGTATATATCCTTCTATCCATTTTCTTAAGCCATGCTTTTGAGGACTATCTCTGACTATAGCAAGAGGAATATTTTTTACAAGCGAAACAGTTGTTGCAAGAGAAATTCCCCCGTATCCTTTTCCAACAACACAAGTGGAATTTTTATTTATTTTTTCAGCAATTGCTTCGCCAATTTTCTTCAAGAGCTTAGGGTCACCATAAGCTTTCTTAACATCAAAATAAGCAGTACTCTCTTCTCTCCCTCTTAATCTAACATTTCCTCTAACAACAATATCTGCTTCTCTTAATAATTTGACTAATTCAGTCATTTAATATCCACCACTAACTGTCAAACAAGATCCTACATTTCCAAATGTATCTCTACACTTTATCTTATAAGTTAATCCATTAGAATAAGGCATTGTATGAACTCTACTTGCACCACTTAAAGCTGTGCCTGTTTCAAACTCAAATGAGCATGTAGAAGTTGAGTATTCACAAATAGAAGCCTCATTAGTTATCACATTCAAACTATTTCCTGAATTGTATACTCTTGTTATCAAAGGTCCAGTATTATCAACTTCAATAATAAATTGAGCACTTCCTTCAACAATATTTCCAGCTCTATCTGTGCACCTTAATCTTATGTCATAACTTCCAGCAAACAAAGTATCCCAAGTTTGTCTGTGGTTACTCAAACTTGTTGTAAAGAAATCAATATAACTATTTCCATCAAAAGAATATTTACAGGATGCCTCGCCAGACTCTATTCCTCCAGCAGTTACAACTTCCAAAGTAACGGAAACAGGTTCGGTTGCAGATAGTATTGTTCTATCATCGGGAGTAACAGAACTTATTGTCAAAGGAGTAGTTGTCCTTCTAACTTCATAAGGAATACTTTGAGTATTTTTGTTTCTTCCTTCTATTAGAGTAACTGAAGATTGTTGAATATTTACTCCGAGCCATGGCTTATCAGCACACCTGAAATAATAATTATTAGTATCTTGTGAAATAGGTAGTGTTGCACTGCACAACCAACCACGAAGAGTTGATTGACTTATAGCATTATCACAATTAGCTTCATTTTCCATTAATTCATATTCCTGATCAGTTGTGCTGAATTTACAAGTAGCAGGCTCATCTGTATAAAATTGTAAATTATAAGAACTTGAATTCAAACCAGTAATTCCAGGGCTTTCAGGACTAAATCTTGATATCTTCGGAGGTTGCAAGTCGTCTTCAGGAGAAACACAAAATCTTATATCATAAGCATTATCATTTGAGTTCCCACTTTTATCATCACATAATACATATAAATTGTAATCTCCTCTTCTACTAGGATTGATTCCAGGCACTTCAAGAGAGTCAAGAGTAGGCATAGCAGTGTTTTCATTATGTCTTGAAACATAAGCATTAGCACTACTGTCAAAATAAGTATCGTCCATTTCTTCATAGTTGCTAGGTCTGGTGGAAGATATTTTACATTGGCTTGGCTCGTTTGTCACAATTCCAAAAGTAACGACAGAATATTCTTGTAAACATCCATCTCCGCTTGAGCTTTTTATTTCAACACCATTTGTAAATTCTTCATAAGTAAATCCTTGAGCAAGAGAAGTCTGATTAAATGAGATATCTGGAGCAGTAGCATCATTTGGATTGATATTAACACAAGCTTCATTTTCAGTTTCAGGATTTATGAGTTCACATGTTTTTCCAAGACTAGCACATTTGTAAGCAGTGCATTCTACCCCTAGAGAATCACATTTAGCACAGTTATCTCCACCAGAAGGAGGTTGCCAAGGCAAACATTTAAATTCAACTTTCTTTTCCCTATATTCGCCAACACCAGCAACCGAGAGTACTACTATAGCTACAACAATTATTATTGCCGCAATCCATCCGACAACAGGTGCAACCGCTAGAGTTGGAACAAGTTCAACTAATCCAATATAAAGAAGTCCAGCTGCAGCACCAATAACAACTGCAGTAGTTAGTTCATCTCCTTCTAACCCTAAAGCCAGCCCTATAATATAACCTATTCCTGCACCAACTAATGCTCCATTTGCAGCTCCTGTCCATCCAGTAACATGGAACCATGAAGGAGCAAGAATAGCAGATCCACTAGATAATGTTGCCAGAGCTCCAGCAGCTCCCAAACCTAGTTGACTAATTTGTCTTGCAAGAGCATTAGGGTCTTCAAAATTAAAATCTGTTCCGAATAAAGCTTCAATTTGTTCTTCAGTAAAAGTAGAAACTCTTTGTCCAGGTTTTGGAGTAATATACTTTTTCAAACCTTCCACATAATCATCAGAGATTTTAGGGCTTCTATCTCCGCTTGTCGAATATCCCTTTCCAAGTTCTCCTGCCAAGTTTACATGACTTCCACAATCACCTAAGCTCATACATAGATTATTCATTGTTTCTGCAAATTTTGCCTCTTTACATTCACAGTTTATTTTGCAAGTCCACCTTCCTTCTATATTCTTTTTTTCATAATATGTGCAAGTCTGCGTTGCAGCTTTACATATAGACTCTGAATCTGGCTGAGGCTCATCAGCTAATTCAAGTCCGGGAGGATACTTAGGAACACAAACATCAAACTTCCATTTATCAATTTCAACATGTTTCAAATAACAATCAGGGCTTTCCTCACATTTAGCAAGTTTATCAGCATTTTCATTATAGCTCGTACACAAACTTCCGGTATTTGTTCTACATTGAGCATTTGTAAAACTATCAGTAACATCTTGTTCAACACAAACACCATTTCTATATTCTGCGCAAGGCTCAAGTCTTACTTCTCCTTCAGAACAAAATTTTTTATAATGTCTGCTTCCCGGAACATCAACTGCCCTTTCTTCATTACTGGCATTCTGACCATCAAGTCCAATCCATGAATCAAAAGCACACCAACTTTCCCCATGTTCTTTTCTCACTCCATTGTCAATGCATGCCAAATCTTTACAGACATATTGTCCATAGATAGATGTTTCATCGAGTCCTGACTGTGGAGACCCGCAAGTATTTCCAGCAAGATAATCGCAGTTTCCACATCTTTGTTGATTTGCCAAACTATCACTTCCAGAAGATAAAGAACAAATTCGTTCAATAGGCACTATCGAACTCCAATAAGCTAAATTATTTAGTTTGCTTGAGTCATAAATATTAGCTTTATTACCGCAACTATCTACAAAATAGATTCCATCTTTACCATCAAAACATTGAGTATTTTGAGTCATTTCACATTTAGTATTAAGATCAGGATTAGTGCATAATTGGCCAACGTAAAAATCTCCTCCATTAGTCAAACAACTAACTTCAGTTGTAAATTGACAATTGTATTTATCAAGTTCAGGCAAAAATTCTAAAACACAAGCCCCTTCTCTTTGAGTTCTAACTCTAGATAGACATTGAATCTCACTTTGAATTTGTGGATCCCACTCAGTAGGCGCTCCTGAACTCTGACGCAGATTAGTACATTCTTGACTTGTCGCAAATCTAGCTTGACTTGCTCCACCATTTCCATCTGGTCCAATTAAACAACATCCTCTATTGCATTGAACCGGAGTTTGAGCAGACCAAACTCCCCCTTCATCCTCGCAAGAAGCTCTAGGAGTTCCAGCATTACATAGCCCAAGACTAGAATCATAACAAGTTCCTAATTGGCATGATGAAAATTCAGTTCTTCTTCCAGGAAAACAAGAGCTAGTGCATTGAGAGTCACATGTCTCGGAAGGGTACTCTTGACAATAAGAACCAGAATTGTCTACCAAACAAGTCTTAACAGAAGTTTGCGCAGAAACAAGACCATATGACAAATAGTTAAGAACTTTTTCTCTAATTAATAAAATAAATTTAGATTCTTTGCTTTCAACAGGTAAGTATTCAATTAAAGAATTAGTCTCACTCATAATATATGCAAAAGCAATTCCACTAAGCAAAATCAAAGTAATTTCAAATAATCCAATTACTTTTTTAGTTAAAACCATCCAGCAGGTAAAGCACACCCCCTTGTAGCCATCGTTAAACTCTCACCTGTCTTTTTATTTTTGACAGTATAAATCTTTGTTGTATCTTCCATCATATAGACTCTTATGTCATACTCTGGGTAAAGTATCATAAATCCATCATTGCTAAAGTAACACCATTTAGCTTCTTGAGCAACTATTTCATTTACAACAAAACCAATACTTTGTATTTTAGTAAAAACAAAAGTATCAAATCTACTAAATTTACGAGAATTATCTGATTTAGTTATAGTAATATCTCCCTCCAAAGAGATTTCAACGACTTCAGGTTTGAATTTAGCTTCGACTTTAACTTGCCCAGAGTCAGAGATTTCATAATTTCTCGCAGTTAATTCTTCTTTTAATGCAGAAAAACATTGTTGAGCATCATCTTGAATATTTTCATTAAATTCTTTTTCAATTTGAGTTACATAAAGTGGAAATTGATTAATACAAGGTTCAAAATTATTTATATTTTTACACAAATAAGGAATGTTTTTTGTTCTATATAAAACAGTATCTTCAGCAGAAACAAGACCACCATTAGAAAGCATTTCATCAATAAGCAATTCAGCCCGTTCATTAATGCAAGTTCTCAAATAACCTTCAGGATTATCAAAATCCTGCTCTCTTAATGAGACACTTCCCCTATTTATTAATATCACAACAAAAACAACTGCTACAATAATTATTGCAATAATTACAAAAACAGTAACTTGTCCTTTTTTTTCCATCATCTCTTCTTTCAGAAAGAGTTTTGTTTATTTTTATACCCTCTGTTAATCGTCTTGTTCAACCCTAGGGGCTAGAACAAAAGAAAGCATAACTTTTCCAGATGGAAAATTAAGCCTCATAGGATGATTGTCTGAAAAGTTAATCTCTGCTCTATTTGCTATTTTTGCTCCTTTAACAAACTTACTCAAATATTCTAAAGAAAATCTTGCCGAACTAACATCAGAAAATATTTGTGCTTCATCGCTTGAAAATTCAGTTTTGGCAGAATGCAAATTACTAGATTCAATAATAAACTTATCAGGAGCAGCTATAAATGTACAAGCATCAGCAACAACTGCGCAATCTTCAATTGCATCAACAAATGCTTGTGCATCTAGTTTTATCACGCTCTTAAACTCCCATGCAGGCATTTGTTTATCATCACCTTCAACATCAATTAATGCAAGTGAGAATTCTCTCTTTATTTTATCATTAATAATTATCTTTAGGGAACTTTCTTCTTTTTCCATTATAAGTGAGCTACCCATTTTACACCTTCTCATTATAGAATTAAGATTCTCCAAATTCACACCAAGAATTTCATCTTTTTCAACAACAAACTCAGAAAACAAATCACTAGGTATATTAAAATAAGCCATAGCAACATTAGCTGGATCTAGCGCAGTAAGACTCATTCCTTCTTTAGTTACTTTAATTCTGACTTCAGTAACAAGTTCTGAAATGATACTAATAAGATGTGCCAAAATTCGTGGATCTTCTAGTTTTAACTTCATATTATCCAAAAAAATGTTTTACTTTTAAGCATTATGGTGTTGATAGAACAAGTAGTTTATTCCATAATTAAATAATATAGGTTCCTTGTCCTGCCCCGCCTTGTGTTCGACCATTTTCAGTCGCTATTACAATAAATGGATAATTCCCAACAATCGCAGTTGAAGAACTACTTAAAACATAATTTCCTCCAAGCATACTACAACCATCACAAAGTCTAACAGGATTAGGGGGAACTGTAGTTCCATTTGTTAAATTCGAAGGAGCATTAATCTGAGAATTCCACCCAGAAGTAGGATTAAACATTAAAACATCTGAAATAAAGAACTGAACAGTCCCACAACCAACATTATTATTTCTTAGTCCTATATCATAATTCAAAGTTGCACCAGCAGACCCAAGTTGACTAGGTGGTGTAACTGTAACACTTGGGACATTCTGGACACATCCCGATGGGAGAGAAATTCCAGTAGATCGAGGTTTTACTGGAGGTGCTAAATTTGGCGGATCTATCATCAAAAACACAAACATGCCAAGAATAACAGCAACAACAATCCCAATAATCAACCTACTCATGATTAAAATAAATTCAAGAGATATATAAATATTTAGCCTTTATTCAAAAATAACACAATTCATATAAATCTCGCAAATACCAAAATAGGGTGGAAGAGGTATCTGAAAAGGAAAAAAGGATAAGAGCAATAACAAGATTATACTATTCAAACCCCAAAGTCCAGGAGGCTTTACTTTCTTTCGCAAAAGACAGAGAAGTTGTTCCCCGGTATTTTGAATCCTTTGGGAAAAGACCAGATACATTACAATATAATTCAGACATAATGGGTCTAGTCAATAAAGGGGCTACCTCATTTCATGCTTCAGAAGAGATATGGAATGATCCTCTAGCAATAAACTCTGACATGAATCAAAAAGAGTTAACTGAATGTAGAAAATCATGGGATTTACTAATAGATATTGACTCTCCTTTTCTAGATTATTCAAAAATAGCAGCAGTATTGCTTGCAGATGAATTAGAAAGATATGGAATATCCAGTTATAAAATAAAATTCAGTGGCAGTAAAGGATTCCATTTAATTGTTCCAGGAAACAGTTTTCCAGAGACGTTAGATAATATTGAAACAAAAAAGATGTTTCCAGATTGGCCAAGAGCAATTGTCCAATATTTAATGGTAAGAATAAAACAGAATTATAATTCAAAAATAAAAGAATTAGGGATAAATTTTGATGCTGTAAAAGAAAGAATGAATTTATCAGAAACAGATTTAGTTTCTGTTCAGTGTCCTAACTGTAACAAGCCAGTAAATAAAACTAATTTTATAGAGTTTGCTTGTGAGAAGTGTGGTAACCCTTATAGCAGGCCAGACTATAAAATAACAAAGAAAAAAATAAGGTGTATGAATGAAAGCTGTTCTGGTTTTTTAGAAGTTAGAAAAATAATAGAAGATTATCTTTTCTGCAATAATTGTAAAACAAAGCTTAATTTAAATCAGGATAGTTTCCAATTAAATACAAGAAATAAAATACAGGAATCAAGAGAATCAAAAAACAGTTTAATTGTAAATGAATTTAAAGAAGAATTAGCTGGAGAAAAGATAGCTTCTTTAGACTTAGTTTTAGTAGCCTCAAGGCATTTATTTAGAATGCCTTATTCATTACATGAAAAAACTGCTTTAGCAAGTGTAGTTCTTGACAAATCTGAAATTATGCAGTTTACTCCAAAAGACGCAAGCCCTATGAAAGTTACAATAAAACCATTCTACAAAATAAATGATAAAAAAGAAGCAACTGAATTGCTAAAAGATGCTTTAAAATGGTCTGAACAGAATGAAATTTCTTCCCAATCTAATAAAAAGAGAATATCTGAAGAATATGTAGCAGACTATACTGGAGTTACGGAAGAAATGTTTCCTCAATCAATAAAACAATTGTTAAAAGGGTTACAGGAAGGAAGAAAAAGAGGTCTATTTGTTCTTTTAACTTTTCTTAGATGTTTGAATTATCCTGATGATTATGTATCTCAAAAGATTAATGATTGGAATAAGAAAAACGACCCTCCTCTAAAAGAGGGCTATGTCAAATCCCAGTTAGACTGGCATTTTAAACAAAAAAAGAAAATCCTTCCACCTAATTATAGTAATGACAGTTTTTACAAAGATTTAAAGTTAATAGATAAAAAGCCATTAGAAAAAAACCCGTTAGTTGAAGTTTCAAGAAAATTAAGAAAATCTATTTCAAATCAATAGTAATGAATTGTCTCTCAACTTCCTGACTAGCTTTTCTTATTGCAAGTTGATTTCTTATTATCTTAATCACAATAAACATTCCAAAAGCAAGTAGAACAACAATTCCAAACCATGCAATTGTTCTCAAATTATTATCAGATATTGCAAAGCCAGATATTCCTCCAGTAGTCAATCTAACTGTTTGTTGTTTTTGATTAATATCAAGACCATCAGAAGCTTCCATTATTAATATATAATCCCCTATTGAATTTTTAGGCAACTCAAATTCACTTTCAATCTCTTTTCTTTCATCTGCAAGTAAACTTACAGAGC
>ERZ1292625.895-Hain-H41-01um-R1-895-length-39931-cov-47_pt1 | contig 39931 bp, 72 predicted proteins | sample MGYA00564400_ERZ1292625 | MGnify/ENA primary metagenome ERZ1292625 (study PRJEB36523, sample SAMEA6512639) | groundwater metagenome | collected 2019-01-08 | study: AquaDiva: Metagenomics assemblies of 32 groundwater samples
TCGCGTCCCACAACTCAGTTTTGACCACTTGCAACCCACCGGCAATCATGCGGGCGATCTCTGCATTCGAGACGGTATAGCGTCCCGCTTCGCGCATGGCGTACGTGACCGTCGTTGTAGCCGTCGGGTCCGATGGAATCATGGCTTAGTTCCCGTGGTCGTTCGTGAAACTGCCCGTGACCGTCGCCATCCCGCTGGAGATCGTCGAGAGATGGCAGCGCATTCCTGTCAGCCCTGCGACCGGCACGCGGAAGAGGCCGCTCGCGGAGGTACTGTTTGCGGTCACGGCTGAATCCATATTCGTGGCCAGAATCGGCCCCCAGACCCCCTGCGTCGTCCCTTGGAACAGGATCGTGCCCACGCCGCCTAGCCTCACATCAATCGTGGCGGAGGTGTAGCGGTTATGGCAGCTCACGACCGTTCCCGTTGTGCTTGCCACGGTGTTTAGGATCAAATCGGCTGAATCTGCTCGGTACATACGGCCCTCCTGTTATCGTGCGTCTTGGTAGCACGCCTGCTGCTTCTCCGTCATCGATTTATAGCACTTGCGGTCCACTGCATACACATCCTTCCGTACCGCCCCGTCTCGATCATAGGTGATCGTCGGGGGGCAGAAGTATTGGTTCCCGCTGATCGTCTCGCACGCCGTCAAGCTCAGCGTCAACAGCGGCCAGAGCATCCATCGTGTGCTTGAGTTCAATCGCTGCCAGTCGAATAGCCAATTCACGCGCATCATTCCTCCGTATTTGCAGGGCCTCCACGATTGAGGCAATCAACGGGATCAGCCCTGCCAGAATCGCCAGTATCGACGCACCCATTACGGCTTCGGCACTTCAGGCCCGCCCGTGGTCGGGGACACTACAACGGGAGGCGCAATCGGCGACAGGGTGCCATTGGCCTTCTGTAATTCGTCTGCGGCAGAGTTGGCCGCTGTCGCAATCCCGCGCAGGATCTTGTCCATTTTACTACCGAGTCCGACAATGACCATAGGAACTGATACAGCGTAGACCATTTCGGCCAAATCGTGCATCCCAAAGGCAAACAGCCCTCCACCAACCATCATTCCTACCACGCCGATCCATGTCTTCCAGCCTTGCATAGTCTCTCCTTTAGTTCATGCGCCCGTGGTTGTGAAATTCCCGCTCTATCGTGCGGATTCGGCTCTCTTGGTCTTCGGTTCTTCTCTCCAGCTCAGTAGTCCGGGGTGGTAGTGACGCCCGTTCGTTGAGGGTTGTACGGATGTCGTTAAGATCCCTTTCGATGGAGCTAGACCATAGCCCAATAACCACCCCGCACAGAGCAATGATAACCCCACAAGCACCAAGGAAGGGCCTTGAGAAGAGGGCGTTGATTTCTTTGGCGTTCTCAGGTGGAGGCATTCCGTAGTCACCATCACTCCCTTCCCGGCAGTAGTGCCGCTAGCGTTTCGGTTTCTTAGGGCACTGATGTTGCACATGCTGATGCACATCGTCATGCTTCAATGGCTTCCCACAGAAGGCGCATACATATTTCTTCATACTTTCACGCTGCCTTGCATGAGCGCGGCGAGCTCCCGCGCGCGGCCCTTCACTTGTTTACTCCACAAGCTATCGAGCATCTCGACCGCTGCCGTGTCATAGTCGCCGGCTTGCATCGCATTCAGGAACTTATAGAACCCCTTGAGCCGGGTCAGACCCATATTGAAGCACATATTGATGAGCACCCATTGCCGCGCCTCATCCAACTCAGCAAACCAGGGGAAGGCATGGAGACAATCGTTCTTGGCATCTGCAACATCGTCTTTGAAGATTTGCAGAATGGCTGCATGTGACAGGGGCTTGTGCAGATTGTGACCGATGCCAATGGTCTGCACGCCGACGCTATCGATATACGGGGTAGCCAGCATCCCTTCATGGCGTATCAGCATGTCTTCAAACGATTCCATTATTGCCTCGGCGCACGCGGTTGGCCGAACGAGACGGGTGCACGCGGGAGGATGATCCCCGTCGTTGCCGTTGTAAACGTCGCGCGGTCGCTGTAGTTGGCGCTTACGTTGCCCGCTGGATCGCTGTACTTGATCCGCACGCGATAGATGGTGCTCGGTGACAACCCTGTGATGGTATAGATCGAGCCGTTCGTGGTGCCCACCAGTTGAAACGCGGTACAGAGGGCGCTCCCTGAGCAGATTTCGATGTTGGTGATGACGTTGCCCCGGTCATCCGTCCCTGGCGTCCACGCAATGGTGGCGCTTTGGGTATAGGTGCCGGTCGTGCTGTCGAGATTCGTGGCGATCGATTCCCAGGCCCACTCATTGGCAAAATGTTTCCAGCGCAGTTCATAGCGGATCGTCGCGCCGCCCGTGTACCGAATGTCGCCGTTGACCGCTACGCTGAAATCGTCTTGAACCGGCATGGATCCTCCTGTGGCTCGACTGCGTTACTGGGTGCAGGTAAGGGTGCGTCGGGGCGTCGAGGCCGTGCTCCCCTTGGTGGAGGTCACGACCCGCGGGCAATCCTTCGCGCTCGCTACGATCACGATTTCTGTGGCCGAACTGGACAGAACGGTCAGCCCTGCCGGAGGCGCGGGCGGGAGATCTGGCGTCAGCGTCGTGACGAGCACCGATGCACTCAATGCGCCGAACACGTTCCCTGTCGGGCCTGATCGATACGCTACCGCCCGCACCTGATAGCTCGTGCCACCAACCAACCCCATGATGCGACAGGGAGACGATGGACAAACTTGTGTCATCATCAGCCCCCAGTGATCGGTCGGTAAGCCGAGTCGAACATCCACCGTCGCAACGCCCCCCGCTCCATCGCTCACCGGTTCCCACGCCACGAGCAATTCATTTTCCTGCGCGGCCACCGTCAACACCGGGACGCCGGGAGCCATCACGGGTGGCACGCCTATAATCAGCCGGCTCACTTCATTCGACTTCGCACTTTCGTTTCCGGCCAAGTCGTACGCCGTCAACGCCCAAAAGTAGGTGCGATCGAGTGTCGATGGCGGGAGCATCACCGTATGCGTCGTCACGGTCCCGAGCGTCACCGGCGGCCCGTACTGGCCGGAGACGGTCCCTTGGTAGACCCTGTATCCAGCCAGATCGCTTTCGGTATTGGCTTGCCACGTGAGCGTCACCTCAGCCGCGAACAGCACCGCCGCCATGCCGCCGACACTCAGCAACACCATCGCCAGGAGCAGCCAGGCAAACCAATGTGGCACGTAGGCACGCCCCGACCTCGATACGCTGGATATCATGTTTCAGCCTCCTCGTTGCGTGGCATCACCACTCAAACCCACGCACCCAGAAATGATTGACTGTGCCATCAGCCCAGATCGTCACTCCCTGATACTCCAACAGTAGCCAGTGCGCAGGAGACGTGGGCGAGGTGACGGCCGACGTCGCAGGATAGAATGCCGTCCCCGTTATTGGGGCAGGTCGCTGATGGACGGACGTACAAGGTTTCTGCTTGAGCCAGCGCCGGAAGCAGGAGGAGCATGGCAATGAGGCGTATCCGCATTAGTTCCTCACGGCGCGAGTGGCGGCAGGATCGCCGCTCGATGATTGGTCAGCCCTGGTCATAATCGTGGGGCTCGCGGTTTCATGGGCAGGTATCGTTGCGATTGTTGCCACCAGGACTTGCCTTCAATCCAGGGATCGGCATACTTGCTCCAGATGATCAGGCCGTCCGCTTGGTCGAGGCAGATCAGCACAGTGTTGACTTGGAGATCGACGGGGTTGTCAATGGTATCCCCGGAGTTGCGATACCAGATGAACGGGTAGACGGGGATCGACCGGCCTGAGTTCGCGGCCATGCGGTTCGCTTCACGAATGTTCCCCTCGGCAAAGAGGCGATAGGAGTTGTACGTGGGGTAGCTGGGAGAGTAGATTTCCGGGGCGAGAAAGTCCACCACATCCGCCACCGGCTGCATGTCGTCATTCGCGGCTTGCCAGGCTTGATAGTCCCCCTTCGCTTCTCCGTTCAGCACGGACGTGCTATTGCGAATTGGCGCGTAGGAGTAAAACCCAATCTTCCAGTTCGGGCGCAAGGCTTTCACCTCGTTATAGAACTGGACGAACTTCGCCGCCGTCGCAATGCGCTGTTCCTGCGTCGTCACCGGCCACGATTCCAAGTCAAAACAGATCGTGTCGTACTGGACAGAGGCATCGGCCTCGGCCACTGCTGCGGCAATCCAGCCGTTCGGTGGGTACTCCGTGGGGTCATTCCATCCTGCTGTCGTCGCATAGGACACCTCATGCAGGTACCGCACTTGATGGATCGTGTCGAGATTCGGCTTCCCTGTGGGGCCAACGGATTCCCACCAGACCACGGCTTCGGCAACCTGTGGCATCGTCAGCGCCCAGATAATGTAGAGCCATACCCATGCCATGCGGCTAGTTCCACCACTCAAATTTCACAAACCCTGGGCACCCATTCCCCCCTGCGAAGGTTGGTGCTCCACCGCCCCCACCGGCCCCATACCCCGCCGAGCACGCAGTCCCGACAGCGTTCGAGCCACCCGCACCGCCGATGCCGTACGCCGTGGACCCCCCGGCCCCGCCGCCGCCCTTGGTGCCATTTGCCGCCCCACCCGCGACGCCGCCTGACGCATACCCCGCTACGGACAGGCTTGCGCCTCCCGCGCCGGGTCCTGTGGCCCCGCCTCCGGCAGCGCCCCCCGTCCCGTAGACGGTATTCCCACCAGCAACGCGGATCGTGGTCGCCGTGGACGCGGCCCCGGCACCCGTGCCCGTCGCGCCGCCTAACGAGTAGCCTGAAATCGTGCCGCCAGCGCCGCCGTTGGTCACCGTCCCCGTGGCTCCCACCGTGGACGACAGTGATCCAATCGTGTAGGTCCCAATCGGCAACCCAGCAATCGTGGAATTATTGTTCGTCGTCCCGCCCGCTGATCCAGCGGCCCCGCCCAATCCGGCAGTCCCAACCGTCACCGTGAGCGTCGATCCGCCCGTGACTCCAATGGGGAGATTCTGCACACAGACATTGCCTGCGCCACCACCGCCGCCGCCGCCTGGGTCTGCGGTATGCCCCCCTCCACCTCCCCCGCCTGCTCCACAGCCGGTGACGAAGAGTGTCGTAACCCCCGTTGGGACCACGAACGTCCCGCTTGCGGTGAACGTCTGCGAATAGAGCCGTGCGCCGGGGTTTCCCGCCGCATGCGTGCCGACGGCTTGCGCGAAGGCCAGCGGCGCACCGGACAGAAGCAGCGATAGAAGTAGTGCGAGTAGTCGTTTCATTGGTTATGCTCCAGGCTCGGCGGTTTGGATCACGTGCCAGGTGATGTAATAGATGGGGTTCCCGTGTTCATCGACTTTCCCATCGTATTGATAGGCCCCCGTCAACACAGTCCGCAGACGGATCACCGTGCCGTCTTCAAGCAAATACTCACTGATCTTTTCGTCACTCTTAACCACGTTCTTGCGGGTCGTTTTGAGCAGTTCGCCGTTTAAAAGATGTTGCATGTGGTCTCCTTAGTACATCGCCGTGACGGTGCCGCTCGCACTCGTGCCGGATGTGGATGATGTGACGACAATGTAGAAGAGGAAATTGGCTGTCATCACGGGACAAGCGTCATAGACTGCCGTGGTCCCGCTCAAGGTCAAGGTGCAGAGCAGAATGCCTGTCGTACTCGTGACGCCTGACGTGATGCCGCCATAGATCTTCTGGGTTTGGGTGATCGAGCCGGTGCCAGTCACGCTGCCGTAGATAGTCTTGCTGCCCGTCGGGAGCGCCACCGCGGCTGAGGTCGTATCCGTGGTCACGGCTGAGGCCATCGTGGTACTACGGACGGCACCGCCGCTGGTCATGAGCAGGTTGTTCGTTTGGTCTTCGCCGGAGAGGAGGTTGGCCAGCGTCATGCGCGTCGCACGGGTGGTCGTGCAGGTTTCTTGCACAATCGCGCCGGTCGGTTCATCAGCCAGCGTATCGCTGCCGTCGTACAAAATGCAGGTAGCGGACGCGGGACCTGGCGTCAAGAAGACCAGCCCCACGAGAAGGACCCAGTACAGACGTTTCATAGTGACTCCTTGCAAAGGGGGCTGGCCGGGAGCCGATGCCCCCAGCCAGGAGAAAGGCACGTTACACGTTGCCGGTCGGGTCTTGCTCACTCGACTGCAACGGCAGCTTCATCCGCCGTGCGGGACGGCCTGAGCCTTGCCCGAACGTCATGGACGGCGTATAGCCCACCATCACGCGGGTGACATACAGGAAGTCCGACGCAATGGCCGCGTTAGTGAGCGTACTGAAACACAGCCGCACCGTCAATCCAGTGACGTTCGGATGCAGGGTTTCTTGAGCAAACCCCCCTGTGGCCAGCTTGCCGATGTAGCCTGGCGTGGTCCGCTTGAGGGCGTTCACCACCGCCGCTTTCGCGGTGGATGGGGCCGCAACCGTCAACGCCGTGGCGGGACGATACGGCGCGTTTCCGTCCGTGATGGTCGAGTAGTACCACGTCGGCGTGGTGGCCGAGGCCAGCGCACTCGCTGAGGTGAATTCACAGGCGAAGTAGATGGGGTGGCTGTTGTCCACATCTTCGACGTCCATGTTGAAATCAAGCCCAGGCGCAATCGCTGAGACACCAGACCCGCACGAGGCAAACCGAATCGCCATGTGCTGTGTGGAGCCAATGGCTTCCAGAAAGCCCTGCCCGCCTGAGCTATAGCCAGAGGTGAGCGTGGACCAACCGGACGCACCGGCGACGGAGGTCGTGGCAAAGTTCACGAGGTCCTTGGCCCACCAGGTTCTCCACTTCAGTTTATAATCGACGTTGGCATCTTGAATGCAATTTTTAGGCAGACTCATACATTCCTCCTTCTTCCCCGAAGCGAGGGTTTAGCGCATCGCGTGAACGATCACGCCATGACCTGCAATGTTAATGGTGGTGTCTGTCCCAATGGTCAGACCGATGCCCGTCCCAGCGGACCCATCCAGTGCGGTAATCCCGCCCGCGCCGTTGGAAATCGTGGCAATGGCCGCGCCTTCCGTGACGCCGCGTGTCGTCGAGGTCGTGCCGTCCTGGTTGGCGAACCAGTACCAGCCGAGCGCCCCGTTCGTCACATCGTAGGCCCGTGCATACGACGGCACAAAGCCGAGGTCGAGCGCCAGCGATGAGCCGGTGCCGGTGTAGCTCGCTACCACAGAAACGAGATTGCGGTATTGAATCGACATACTGCCTCCTTCTTCCCCGAAGCGAAGCTACTTGTGCTCGCGGGAGATGTTGTAATCACCGAACCGTTCGGTGCGTGTCCGTGGGGCCTCGTCTGCTTGTCGCGGGGCGCGTCCACGGTCAGGGTCGTACTGCATGAAATCGTTGACTTCGGTTTCGCATCGCCCATCTTCAATGAGCTGCGCGTATTCCTTCGGCAGGGTGTTATGCTGGCCGAGTGTCACCATCTCCTGATAGCCGTTGATGGTGCAGGGAATCCGCATCGGGCCTTTGCCCTTGAGGCGCGTGGCTCCGTTGATACCGCTTTCCATGTAGAACTTTTCACTCTCGCGGTGCGGCTTCCCGAACTTCTTGAGCGGATCGTCATGGGTGCGTTCCTTGATGATATTCGCCATCCTTACACTCCTATGGAGACTGAGGTTTTGGACAGGCGATACAGAAGGTCCTGCTCCTGCATCGCCCTGGTGTCCACAGCGACGTTAAAGTCCGCTTGCGGCGTGTTCGATCCGGCCCGGTGCGAATCGCTGCCCTCCTGCATCAGCTTGGCAAGATTGCACGCCTTCTGATACGTCAGGCCCCGCTGAATGACGCGGTTCATTTGCGTCACGCACCAGATCTGATCGTCATGCCGTTCGCGCATGGTTTACAGCTCCGCGCCTGCTTCGACGCGCATGATCCAATTCTCATTGGTTCGCATCTGTGCGGTGGTCACTTTCCAGCCCACGGACCCGACCTGATCGAGAGGGTCCAAGGCTCCGGCGCTGCCCACCGGCTTGACGAACATCTTCATGCTCTGGCCGGAGAGCTTCACGCTGTTAAAGCCCTTCTTCGAGAAGATCATGGACTCGTAGATATCGACCGTGCCGCTGGTGTTCCGCACAGCCGTGGACGATCCCCCGGCACCGGCGCGGACCCGTGATCCCGCACCCAGGCTGGACGGATCAGCCGCCACGAAGATGGCCAGGTTCTTATACCGGCCCATCTCGCCTTCTGCCGCACCCTGATACTGGTTGGAGTACAGGAACCCACCAGGACCCGGTGAGAAATTCTGGATCGTAAACCAGGTATAGGGGTGAACCACCATGGCGAAGGCCGGGAGCGAGGGGCGGGTGCCCTCCGCACTCATGGCCCCACCGCCGGACATAATCATCTCGGCTCCGTTCCCGATGAGGGTCCGAATGGCGCGGTCTAGATCGTTCTGATCTAACGCCGTGACGACATCCGTGCGGGCCGTCCCGTTGGAATAGGTCACGTTCGTCCCGGCATCGGCGGTGTTCCGCTTGATGACGTCGATGCTGTAGCCTTCCTGCTCACCCAACAGCTTCGTCCAGCGGTTCAAGGCTTCATCTTTCGTGGTGAAGCGCAAGAAGTCAGACGCGGCGATATAGTCGCCGTACTGCGCCAGGGTGCAAGAGAAATCGTCGAGTGACGGCGTTTTTCCAGCAGGCGGGACGCCTTCGGTTAACGCCGACGTCGCCAAGGGGAGATGCGTGTAGCGCCGTACGATGACGGTGCTGCCTTCGTTCGCGGGTAATTCGACCGGCTCAGCCCAGCGGTCGAAGTAGTTGGCGTACTTCGCGTTGGTGAGCATCAAGCGCGAGAAGTAGGCGCTGGTCGCCTGATTACTCGCGGCTGGGGTGAGATCTGAGTTGGTATCCGAATAAACGACTGTGCCTGACATGGATGCCTCCGTTTAACGGGCGATCTGGGCGTGGTGGAACTTCGCAAAGTCGGCGTCCGACATCGCATTGATGTCCTCGGCCCCGATGTCCTTGCGGGTTCCGGCGGTGGACCCGCCTGACCCAGCTAGCACCGCTTCTTTCAATTTAGTTTGGACTTGGTTAGAAAACTCCCGGCGCGTGTCCTGCACGAGACCGGCGGTAAACTTGCCGGTGAGGGCCGCCGCCGTGATGATCGCTTGATTCAACGTGAGATCGTTCGGCTGACTCCCTGCCTGAACGGCCTGCGTATAGAGCTGTGCGGCCTTTTCATACAGCGGATTGCCCGGCACCAGATCGGCCTGGAGCTTTTGAATCACCGGCGCGGTTTCAGTGCGCCAGTGTTGCTGCGCCGTCTCCCGCTGATTTTGCTGCGTATACGATTGCGCTTCCTGTTTCCGCAGTTCCCGGTCGATCAGAATGACTTGCTGCGCGGCCTCTTGCGCCTTCTGCAAATCCCCGCCAGCCGCGGCTTGCGCCTGCTGCACGAGATAGCCCGCTTTCCAGGTCTCCAATTGCTCTGCCGAGTACGTTTGCGGCTTGGCAGGCTGGCTGGATTGCGTCAACCGTTCCTGAAGCTGCCGATTCTCGTGATAGAGGCGCAACGCCTCACGCGAGGACTCAGCAAACTTGGTGCGGTAATCTTCTGAGGGCTGCGCGACGGGTGCGGCCACAACGGGTTGAGCCGAAGCTGTCTGTTGAAGGGCTTGCTCGTCGGTCTGAGTGCTGGTCTGAGAGGAAGCGTCCTGCGTGACAACGGGTTGGCTCGTGGCGTCCGTCGTCTCCAGGGTTGGCTGCTCGTCGGCCATGTGGAGACTCCTTTGGTAAGAAGTCTAATGGCCGATAAGAAAAAGGCCACTAGACAGTGAATCTAGTGGCCTCAAGGAACGGGCTCTCGGTTGTGGTCTATCGAACGGTGGTGACGCTGGCAACCGCGTATTGCGAGCCGAGAATCTCCACCGTTCTACTACACTTCCCGCATTTCGTTTGCACGTAGAATGCTGGGTCCATCGTCGAGAACTTGAACAACAGCCGCCCGCAGGAACAACGGGCGTGCTGTAATCCAGTACTACAGTCTGGAGCGATTGTCAAGAAGTTCGGTGGCATGATCCTCCTACGCGGATGTGTTGACGCCGTTTGGCCCGGAGCCGGATTGCCCCTGGCCCGCTCCCAGTACTTTGGCGAGGGCTTCGTTCGGTTGCCCCATGCCTTGCTTCTTGATGGACGCCTTGATTTCCTCCTTCTTGGGAATATCGGTGGAATCGACCAGGATTTCAGGCGGAATCGGCATGCCCATCGCCATGAGCTGCATGAGTTGGGCAGACACCGCCGCCCGTGCCGTCGCGCTGGACTCTTGGAAGTCTACCGCCAGATCAAACGAGAGGCTTTGCAGTTCTTTCAACTTCTGATAGGTCACGTCAGGCGGGTTGACCATCATTTCCTGACCGAGCAACCCCATGTCCACCATCACCCGATCCTCTTGGCCGAGAATCCTGAGCATCTTTTCAACCGAGTAATACTGTTGGATCTGCCGGATCTTGAGTTCAGCCTTATAGCGTCGGCATTCCATCCAATTCATCATGAGATAGCCCACGCCGACCAATCCGCCCGCCTGCCGAGCTTGAATCGCCCGACCGGACACGGTTTTCTGCGTGGTTTGGCCCATCAACTCGCCGGTGATGCCCGTGATTTGCATGAGCACCTGCATGCAGTACTGAATCAGGGTCAGTTCCTCTTGCACGATCGGCGGCGCGGCGAGAATCTGCGGGGGAGACCCAGCGTACACGCCCATAAACCCTGCCCGATGGATCTGCGACTTGTATTTCTCCATGTTTTGCTGATCGGCGGCACTCCAGAAGATCGGATTCTTCGGCCCACGCACGATTTTATCGAGCATCGTGGCGTAGTGCCAGTTCAATTCGCGCTGCGGATCGCGCATATCACGCGCCAACCCCTTGATGCTGTCGTAATCGTCGCTGTCTTGGTAGGGAATAAACACCGCATACGGAAACCGCCAATCCACGCCATAGGGCGATGGCACATCGTCCAGCAATTCCCAGCCGGTGAGGTGTCGCACGCGGAGAATCGTCGTCGGCTTGACGATGATTTCATAGCGCGAGGCCATCGTGGACCCGGCTTGCTTCCTGGCCATCTCTACAAATCGGTCCGCATCGTTCTGGTTGGTAAAGGCGCGGGCTCCGTCTGGTCCGATGACGGAAATTTCTTGATCGGTCGAGACCACTTGGTACTGCTTGCCCGCCTGATCGGCCCGCTGCTTCACAAAGGCTTCCGCCTCCTGCTCTGAACCCATGCGGAGCACGGCTTCTTCGCCCTTCGGCGCGGCCTGGTCGATCACCAGCACGGCTTTGACCGGCTTCCGATACCAATGCTCCATCACGCGAATCCGCCGGGAGGCTTTATCATAAAACTCTTTGAGGTGCTTCGCTTCGCCCGTGGAGGCGTACTGCTTCAACCAGGCCCCGATGTTGTCGCCCTGGAAGCGTGAGGCATGTTGTGGCCAGCGTCCTTCCGATTCATCCGGCGTCATCCAGAGCAATTCGCCTTGATGGCTCGCATCGTTGCGATCCTGACGCCGTGCAAACTGGTCGCAATACCAGGCGTTCCGCGCCAGGTCCTTTTCGATCACTTCGCCTTCAAGCAAATCATCACAGAGATCGGCGCTATGACAGATTTTCGAGACGGCCAACCCGCCAATGGCACCCTGCCGAAACTGTCTGGATTCGACCGGCGCACTGCGCGAGACATCGCCTTGATACTTCACGAGCGCCGTGGCGGCCCGCCCGATAAATTCGTCCTCCGTCCCGCGTGGGAAGTAGCGGAAGTCGCTGCGCCGGTCGAGTTCATAGCCACAGAGAAAATTGATGATGCCCTGCGCGATATTGAAGCTGGTGATCGGGCGCTTCTCTGCCGTGAGGACGGATAAATCCTCTTTCTTCCAGGCACGTTCCCCACCGATAATGAGATCATCGTCAATCTCCATTTCCGTGCGGAGCTTCGCCGTCGCCTCTAACGCACTTTCCACCTGACTGCGCGTATCTTTCAGCGTGGTTTGCGCGTCGGCTTCTTCCTTGCGGTCACGGACTTTACTTTTCGGGAACGGCGTTTTAGCCATGGCAGACTCCTGTTAGAACGACATCCAACTCCCGCCCGTGGGCTGTGACGCCGTGAGCGGGTTCCAGGTTTTTCGACGGGCGGCCAGTTCGGCTAAGAGATCCCCTGGGGCCTCTTGTTTCAGAATCGGCGCTTGCGGACGAGACGCCGCAAAATACGCCAGCGCGTCCATCACGTGATCGTCATGGTCAATTGGGACATCCGGTTGATTGCGAAGGATTGTCCCGCTTTGCTTCTTCCACTTGTACGACAACAGTTCTCGGATCGTGTTGGTACAGTGCGAGGCGACATAGAGCCTGGGGGCCCCAAGTTCACCAGACAGCGGGTGCCGATGCCCTGGATCGACATAGAGATGCTCCAAGATCCGGTTATAACTCACGTCCCAGCTTTTCTGCCCAGGAATGGCGACAATGCCATGTTCGAGATATTCGTCCGCCACACTAAACACATTCTCACCCCGCGACTGATCCCGCGCCCAGCAATGCGCGTCCATCCAGGTTGTTTGAATCCGATGCGCGAGCTGTTCGCGCCGCGCCTTGATGCAGAGCGCGTGGTATTGCACCGGCTTGCCGTTGCCTTCGTAGTGTTCGTCGAGGATGTACCAGTTTTCATCTTCATCGACCGCAATCCACAAGACGGCGGTGGGATTCTGCAAGCCGTGGTCGATGGTTTCATACACGAGCCAGTGCGGTTTCGGCTGGATGTCATGGATCACATGATTTTGCGTATCGAAGGCGGGATAGACCCGCCCGCTAAACACATCCCACGCCCCTTCCAGGTAGCGCCGTCGCGCATTCTCAGGATAGACGGCGAGGAGGCGGTCCACATATTCCTTGGTGACAAACCCTGCTGCCATGCCGTCGTAGGTGGTGGCTTGATAGAGCTGATAGTTCGGCTTCTTTTCAGGGGAATCCGGGTGGAAGTAGCGCCAGATATAGGAGCTGGTGCCTTCGGGGTTGAATGTGCCAAAGTTGAAATTAGGCCAGCAGATCGGCTGCTTCGTGACGGGATGCAGAATCGGCCCCTCATCCAACACCATCGGGATCTTGCGGCGGGTACGGGTCAAGAGCAGGTCCCATCGCTCTTGGTCGATTTCCTCGCATTGATCGACATAGGCCCACGACAGGTTGTAGTTGTTGATCGCGCGGGTTTCTTTCAAGTCGCCGTAGAAGATCATGCTGCCGCCGTACTTCGCTTTGAACTTCAGCACGCCCATCTGATCGTTTCGGCTTTCGATCAGGGCCTTCGGGACCAGATTGTAGAATTCCATCATCGTCGTTTGCCGCAGCTCTTTCCCGTCCCATCGGGCGATCAAGCCCACCGAACCGGGGATCATGTAGGAGAGAAAGAAGCACTTGGCAATGGCCCCGAGCGTGTTATGGGCCACAATGCCATTGCCGAGAAAATTATGCGTTCCATCGATCTCCAAGTCATACATCTGCACTGGCGTTGGCGAATGCGTGATGCTCGCAATCCGTACGAACTCCACATTACCCTGAAGAAATCTCCGATTCCGTCCGCGTGGCACCTTGGCCTCGTTCTTATTCACGAGGGCCACAAGTTTTTCTTGTTTCCAGAGTAGCCGTAACCATTCCGCACATCGTCGAATCGATGCCGCATCGGCAATTTGTAGATAGTACGCCGTCCGTCCTTCTTTGTATTGCACGATCCGTTTGCACGTTTGCGACCGAATCCCGAGACGCAATAGGAGCTGCTGGACGCCATCAACAAGCCGTTCACTAACTGAACAATACCCTGCATAGTTATTATCGACCCATCCATCCGTCACGAAGAGGCCGGAGAGAAAGGATGCAATGTCCGCGTGTGATGCGCCAAATAAAAAGTCTGGCACAAATTTCTGATGCCCTGTCTTGCCCATCAATCCCAGTTCGCGTAACCAGTCCAGAACCCAATTTCGTCCACCGTTGCGACGTATATTGTACTGATATTGTGCGGCACATGTCGTGAGAGACGCCGTCGTTCCGCTAAGAATTCTGTTGATCTCATCAACTAATTCCTGCTGGCCAATCGTGACGCCGACAGCTTCGTGCGACAATCCTCCGTCTCCGATTAGTGCGCCAAGCAAAAATAGCTTATCAACAGAATGACCGCATAGTGGCCCTGAAGGGTAGTTTATGGCCACAGCGAGACGCTCCCCCACTTTCAACGCATCGGCTCGCGTCCATTCATGCCCAGCAGAAACGTAATCACGGGTATCCGCTCGCGTGCCATCGCAGTTCTTTGTTGGATTCGATGGATTCCGCTGCCGTTTCGTGCCTAGCATCTTAAGGAAGGGATGCCAGGGGCTGCATGAGATCTTCAATCCGTTGTCAAGCCTGACGATTGTTTCAGGGAGCAACCCTGAGTCAATTCGTTCATTCACTCGTCGCGCCACTAACTTAAGGTCGTCGTCAATCGTCCAGACGTACTCCCCAGCCTCGATGTCTCTTATCTTCTTAATGCCTGAAATCGTAGCAATATCAGTTAGTTCCGAAGTGCACTTCCCATTGCCAACGCCGCCCCCGTAGGCTTGGCATTCATGCGCGAAGTCAAAGACGAACTTCGCCTGCGTGGGCAATTTAGAAAAGTCCAGGGGCATCTGCCACTCAGTGGTCAGGCCCTTCAGCTTGTCTTCAAGGCTTTGCCGCATGCGCCTCCGGGTCCTCGGTCGTGACGAAGTAGGCCACGAGCGCCATGGCCAGCAAGAACCCGCACAGGGCCATCGCCAGCACCACGGCCCAGGTTTGAACGACGGTTAAACAGACCATGCTCAGCCTCCGAGTAGGCATAGAATGAGAAACGACAGCCAGTTCAGCGCGGGACTGCCCACATGCTTCGGCACCCGATCAATCAGGTCTGGCGGTTCGTCGGCGGTAGCCGTCAAGGGCCCGAGTCCGTCGTACCAGAGCGAGAGTTGCGGCGCGGGCATCCCTTGCGCGAGAAAGTCTTTCATCGCCACTTGCGCCCGTGCATAGGTGGCGCAGGTCTGAATCCCGACGCCATGTTGCGGATGCACGGCTAGGACCGTGACGGCGTAGGGTTTGCGGTCTTGCACTTCATGGAACCAGGACCAGGGGAAGTTGGTGCCCGCAATCAAGCAGAGCGCCACGCCGACGAAGCCGACGGCTTGCAGATCCGGCGAGCCATGCCAGGCCGCCCACAGCGCCTCGGCTAGGACCCAGCCGAGCAGCGCCAGGCCGATCACGCCATATTCACAGAGGGTCTGGACGTATTCGTTATGCGCGGCGGTAAAGATCACGCCGTTCAGGTGCTCACGGGTGGCCGCTTCCGTCTCCCGTCGCCAGGTCCCCGCCCCCCATCCACAGAGCCGCACCCGCCAGCCGCGCGTCCACCAACAGTCCCGCACGGCTAAGCGCCACAGGGCAAACCGCCCTGAGTCACAGCCGGTCATGCGGACTCCTTGCTGGGAATCGTCACGTCGATCGGCACAAAGCGTTTATGGGGATGGTCACGACCTGCACGAGGCGCGGGGTCATCAGGAATACGATCGACCAGTTCCGCCATCACCACCGCCATGAGGGGCAGGGCATGAACCGGATGTCTGGTAGCAATTTCAGTGAGGAACAGTTGCATCTCCGCTTTCGTCATGCTGGATACTTCCCATCGCGGCGCTTCCATTGATACCGACTCACCTCGCGGAGGAGCGTCGCGCATCTACGAGTGTCAATCATCAGCCTTGGACTAAGCCATGGTTTCGAGTCTAGCCACGCATCAATCTCACTCCATAGCGTTGCTCGATCTTCGTCAGTCATCGCAGTCCTCCCCAGAGTCCGGCCCCCACCAATAACACGCCCGCTTGCACCACGCCTTGCGTCAGCCAATGCCCCCGATGATCCCGACACACCCAGATCCCGAAGAGCTGCACAGGGACCACCCCCAGCCAGCACGGGGAGTGTACGAGTGATAACCCGAGGGCTGCCGCCAGGCTCAACACGATCACCGCCTGCGCGTGGTTCGCATTCCCTTGTCCCGCCCGTGGGCAGACGTTCGATTCGTCATAGAGCAAGAATGGCCCCCACTGCGCTTGATACTGCCCAGTCGCATGTCGGTAGGAATACCAGGCCCAGCCCGTCACTCCCACCCCGACACAGGCCAGTCCCCCCAGGATCATCACGCGATCCACCCCCGACGGCCAGAGCAGGTAGCCTCCCGCCAACGCCACACACAGACTCCCGGTCTTCATCCAGGCCACTGAGCGCGGCATCTTCCCTACTAACGGTGTCGTGATCATACACGTCCATCCGATCCATCCTAGCAACGCCGCCTTCGCATAGTCCCCATGGGTCAGGAAGGCCAGGACGAGCACCCCCGCCACCCCCGCCCATCCCCACGCCATCCGATTCCACTGATCATTCAGGTCGTATCCCTGCGAGGCCCACACCATCAGCAATGCCCACAGGCCCACGATGGCGGTTAGCATCGATGCCGCTCCACGATCAGGCGCGTGCATCCCTTGACGATCTCTGCGCGAAATCGATATCCCGGCAAGAGGCCGACCATTAACACGTTCCGCTGGAGATTGGAATATTGGTGAAAGAGTCTCCCGTCAGGCAACACCCTGCACGCCTCCGTGACGTCCTCCCAATCCTCGCTCGGCTCATAGTCCCGTTTCGATAACGCCACCGCCCCACTCGGCGAACTGACGGTCCCCGTGTAATAATACACGCCCTCGTCAATCACCTCGTACTCCACCTCTCGCCGCTCTGTCTTGTGTCGGACTCGCATGGTCTCTCCCTCCCAGAAAAAAATATCCCCGCCTGTCTCGCTGGCACGATTCGTGTCAAGCCACCCCCGCCCCCCTGATGCCAACATGAGTGCGTCCCTATGTTGCGGAGGACATGGCCATGGCCTCAGCTCCCCGCCCCCCGCCCAAGCCACTCCCCCCTGTTCACAGACTGAACTGTGTCGTTTCCGCTCCAACGTCTGATAACAGTCATTATGACAACTCGTAAGCTGTTGTATCTATTGGAATTGTGGTGTTTTCGGCAGGCTGAACTGTCTCACACACTGTCTCACTGGCAGATACAGGCACACTAGAGCCTGTTCGCTCAATCTGCAACTGCACCATGAGCTTCACTCCCTCCTGTAATTGTGAGGGAAGCTTAATACGGACCTCTTCCGTATTCTCCAATGTATTCAAGACTTTATCGGCCAAGACTCCAAAGCACCAGACCTGGTTTCTGATCAGGTTCCAGTCCTTTTTCCCAGGCCTCAAAAGCAGCTGTTGCGTCTGTTCACTAATCAGTTTGGCTTTGATAAATGAGTCATTGACGAGGGCTTCGCCTTTCTTTTCACGAGGTTGTGTCGCGAAGGAGTCGAATGAGGCAGGGAGGGAACGGATCTTACTCCTTCCTCCTGGATTGAGTGGCAGTGGCGGAGATTTGTGGCGAGATGCAGCGGACGAGGCAGCCATGGGGCATGCTGTACCGTGTGTGGGAGGGAAAGTCAAGCGGGTCAAGCCGCGAATGAGCCGGAATCTCTTCGCACACGCTCTATCGACCCCGTTGGGGCACGCGTTCAATGTGTGCGTTCGCACCTCTTATGCGGAGTTCTGCGACAGCGTGTCAAGCCCCTGTTCGCTCTGAACGTATGATCTCCGTCATGTTTTGTCTGAGTTCGTGTGGATTATCAACGCTCATATTTATTTTCATCGTGGGGTGTTCTGCCCCTGTGGATGGAGCGGGATTGCCCTCTTCTGCACCAGTGCGAGTGGGGCGGTCTGGCGGTCACTGTGACACATTTGCGCCTCACTCGCTCGCACCCCTGCGCCATTCGAGGGAGTGACAGGCGAATTGGCGTGGCATTCCTGCCTATCCCTATCAGGCACAGGGCTTGCTGTAGTCTCAGGCATCAGCCATCATTCAACCGGAGGACGCGATGATCACACATTACACACAAGAGCGAGTGACGAAGACCGGGAATCAATGGACCGTGGGCAGCGTGGTCAAGGTGGGCTTCTTGAAGCTGCGCGTTGAGAGTGCCAGAGCTGAGAAAGACGGCATGCCGGACATCTACACTCTCACGAACTTGGATGGGACACGGCGGTATGAGTTCATTCCTCACAACGGCCTCACACGGATCAACTAGGAGGAGCGTACCCCATGAGTATGCCAGCGTGTCCGTTTACGGTAGGAACAACCTACTACAAGCCAATCAATCAACCTGAAAATGTGCGTATTCCGTGCCCTGTCTGTAATGGGAATAAATGCGTGACGATCATTCTTGGCACAGGTGAACATCTTGACGTTCCCTGTGAAGCGTGCGGGATTGGGTTCCATGTCAGCCGTGGATTTATTGAGGAGTACCAATACACACCTCGAACCGTTCCGTTTACCCTTGCCAGCATTGAAGGCTATGCCTATGACGAATGGACGCTCAAGAGCGAACTTGGCGAGCAGTCCTATGGATCGTCACTCTTTGAGCATGAAGCCGATGCACTCGCTGCTGCCCATAAACAAGCAGATGAACAGCAGGCGAATAATGCACGCGCGTATTCACAGACAAAGTCATCAGCAAAGAAGATGACGTGGAGCGTCCGGTATCATCGATCGTGCATTAAAGATTTGGAGCGGAAGATTGCCTACCATAACGGAGCGATTGCAGCACAAAAGAAAGGGGCCTAACCATGCACCTCTCCGATCTGCTCTTGTGGTTCCTCCTCTGTGTCTCTGTGGCCCTATTTGCCTCGTTGCAATACGATCCATGCAATGTGTATGCGGATGGATCAGAGGCGTTTATGAATTGTGAGCTGGGTGTCAAATGAGCACCGATCTCTCCCGCTATGTGGGGCAGGAATGCCGCTATTACGTCAACGGCCTGATGATCACGGTGAAGATCCTGGCTGCCAAGCGCAGTTATGGCCGCACCCGCTATCTCGTGTCCCCGATTGCAGGCGACAAGAGCGTGTGGGTGGAAACGGGCCTCGATTTACCTGAACTAGAGAAGGAGACCACATGAAAACAATAGGATTAGCAGTGATGCTTGCCAGTATCACAGCCTGTACGGGCACTCCCAATGAATTGCCCTACTGCCGCATGGGCACAGGCGAACCAGGCGACAAGGTGTTACCGATCTACAACACGGCCTACCATTCAGGCGAAGATCCGGTCAACAACGTGCTTCGCGTTACGCAGGTTGAGGTGGGATCACAAAAGAAGCTCGGCCAAGCCATTGTGATGACGGCGCGAGGCTGGGAGACCTGGCCGATCAACAATTATCCCTGTGCGGATGGGGTGCTGCTATCCTCTGAACCGCAGAAGGATGGCTATACGATCCTCCATCACTGTGCGGCGTATACCTATAACGTATCAGGATTGAACCCGAACCGATGGAGGCCATAACCATGCAACACTACTACAGCCAATTCAACCGCGACCCCAACGATGTACGCCTCGTGCCACCCGGCAAGCCCGTTCGCCTCTGGCCTTGGGTGCTGGCTGGCCTGATATGCGCCATGCTGCTGTGGGCCTACTTCGAGCCGATCCCTGAGCACACGACACTAGAGCCGATCGGCCCTCGTTCCTCGCTATATGGACCTATGCACTAGTAACTCTACTAGGGCCGTTTTTGTGCTTGACCACTGGTGGTATTCCTAGTACCGTGTCGCCACACAATTTGCAACGGTTGGTATCAGCAACCGTGTCGGGTGTATCAGATCCCCTGGCTCCTCCACGCTAGCGGATCAGATCACAGGAAGACCCTCGGGAGTGCTGATACCACTTTCGAGGGTTTTCTTTTGCTCTTGACACTATGATCCTTCTCTGATATTTACATCTTCACTATTCACATTTTGGAGGTTATATGAAAAAGACGAGAGCTGAGGCTATCGCGGCAAATCAAGAGCATTACAACACAGGGAAGCCATGCAAACAGGGGCATTTCTCTATTCGGCACACAGCGACTACTGAATGCGTCGAATGCCGCAAGCAATGGGGTAAGAACGAGCGAGAAAAGATTAAGGCGATTCGTCAACAATTTGCCAATAAGTAGGCTAATGATGGCTAAGCCGCATTGGTTCCCGTTCTACGTTCCAGACTTTCTCAGCTCTCCAACCGTTACCATGATGTCGGCAGAAGAAGTAGGTGGCTATGTACTCCTACTCTGCTATGCCTGGCAAGACCCACAAGGGAGCCTTCCTGCTGACGATGATTCTCTGCGCGTATTGTCACGCATAAAAGGAGACTTAACACGCCTCAAGTCATGTTTTTTTGAAAAGAAAGGGAGACTTTTCAATAAGAGACTGACGCAAGAGCTTGAAAAGGTGAAGGAAAAGAGCGATGCTGCGAAGCGGTCTATTGCTATACGTTGGAAGGCTGAACGTAATACGGACGTATTACGAGCTAAATACTCTTCACAGTCAGATTCAGAATTACATTCAGAATTACATTCAGAATTACATTCAGAATTACAGAAGAACATTGTGTGTGCGAAAAGTGAATTTGAGATCTTCTGGGATTGTTACCCTAAGAAATCTGGCAAGAAAGCCGCTCTAAAAGCCTTCCAGAACGCACGAGATAGGCCCAGGATCGACGATCTATTACTTTCCATATCCAGACAAAGGGCCTCGCCTCAATGGGCCAAGGACGGCGGGCAGTACATTCCGCACCCGGCGACCTGGCTGAACCGTGGACAATGGGCGGATGTACCGACTGAAACCAAGCCGACTGTGTTTGAGGAGTTTTTAGCGAGAGGAGCAGAGCATGAAGAGCTTGAAAGAGTGGTGGAGGTGGAGGAAAGACCGACAGATTTTCACTGAACGGTTGGCAAGTGCTGAAGATCGGGTGAGGCAGTTGCAGCGGTACCAGCAAATCAATTCTCGGCTTCTCGGGATGTATATGAACGAATTGAGACTGGCACATGCGGCGTTACGGCGTAAAGGGAAAGCCTTGAAATCGCTCCATAAAGAGCGCATGGCACGAGGCAAACCATGATGAATCGACCGGAGTTTCTACGGGGCTGGCTGCTCTTGACCGCGCAACCGTGGGGGCGGACGTATCGCAGCGAGAACACAAACCCGCTGAATAGCGAGCCGTCCCCGGCCAAGATTCAAGCCGAGCTGTACTACAAGGCGTTGGCCTTTGCCTATGTCCCGGCCTGGCTTGAAGTGGCGGAACTGCTGGCGGCGGGGAACCAATGGCCGAGCATTCACGAATGCAAAGAGGCGCTTCGGCATGCCAAGGCCAAGCCCAACATCCCCGTGATTGAGCTGCATGACGACGGCTGGATGACGAAAGAGGAGTTCGGGCTGAACCTGTTTGAGACGATCAAGACGGCCAGCATGCTCAGGGATGCCCCTGAAACGCACAAGGATGCCCTGAGAGCCACGTTGACGGCTCAGTTCAAGGGATTGACCGAGATGGAGCAGCACGCGATTCTGGGGCGATATCCCGAGGTGGTGAATTTATGAATATCGATGATCCTGATGATGTGGTGAGGTTCTTGAAAGAGCAACTGGCGATCTCAGACTTTCACTTTCGAGATGCGGTGATTGAATTATTGGACTCAATCAAAAGGAGCGACCCATACTATGAACCGGAATGGGATGACGACTGAACCGCCAAATCGCTATCGCAAGTGTGAAGCATGCAGCCAACGCACGGATTCTACGCTGCTGTACAGTGTGGGGGGGTAAGGACATTTGCTTATCGTGCGGGCAAAAAGAACTGGCCGAGTGGAACCGGATTGTGAAGGAAGCGGAGCAGTCCTAGCCCGCGCAGGCGTGGCGCGGCGGGAGGAGTGAGGCGGTTATGTGGGGCGGTCTTGTCAATGTTGGGCGGTTTAGCGAGGCTGTGCCGGTGCTGCGGTGTCATTGGCGTGCGTTTCCGGTTGGCATGAAACGTGGATAGAGAGATGGGCATGGCGACTATTTCAGAAAGCATGGAGCTGTTGGAAGAGATTCTCGGCAAGGGCTGTACGCCAGAGGATCGACGGCGGTATGAGATCCACTGGACGGCGTATGTCGAAGTGCGCGACGGCGAGCCGTATAACGAGCAGCGGTATCACCACGCCAACGAGCGGTATGCGTATCGAGAGGCGAGGGAACGGGCAGAATGGCAACTCAAGATTCATGGAAAGGGATGAGATCATGAAGAGAATTGAGGACTTGACGGTAGAGCAGCAGGGACGAATGGAGGGATGGGCGGATCGGTGGATTGCGATTGGGCTGAGGACTGGCCCGGCAGACCGGACTACGTTTGAACGCGCCGTGCGGCAGTGTTACGCATTTGCCGGGATATGGTCTGCCCCCCGCGTGATCTGGTGCCCCTCACCACTGGTAGCGGTGTTGGCTGGTTCTATCGCCGCCAGCATTGCATGTAGCCGAAAAGGTGAGGCAGTTCGTGAGGCAGTTGATCAGGCAGTTAATCAGGCGGTTCGTGGGGCAGTTGGTGGGGCGGTTCATGAGAAATGGTTCCATTATATGGGTGGGCAGTTTTGGGTATCTGGTTTTTATTGGGGGCCTGCGTACACATCATTTTTCCGAGAGGTGTGCAGACTGGAATTGCCTAATGATTTGTGGGCACGCGGCAGAGCGTATGAAGAAACAGTACAATCTGCGTGCTGGTGGTGGCCTCATGAACAGTTTGTGATGGTGAGTGAGAGGCCGTTGACGATCAAGAGAGAACTGGGCAACGTTAGTGTCACGCGAGGATGGGGGTCTCATCGGCTACACTGTGCCGATGGCCCAGCGATGATCTGGCCTGATGGGTTTGCTATCTGGTCATGGCATGGGGTACGCGTCACGGAGCAGATCGTGTTGCGGCCCGAGACGATTACGCGGGATGAGTTTGCAAAAGAGACGAATGCGCAGGTGCGGCAGGTGATGGTTGAGCGGATCGGCATTGAGCGGGTCTGTCAGATGTTTCAGTCGCAGTGCTTGGATAAACGCGGAGAGTATGAATTACTCGCGCTAGATCTAGGGGATGGACGGATCAGGCCTTACCTCAAGATGCTCAACCCGTCGATGCCTGGTATTTATCATGTGGAGGGTGTCTTGCCGACCATCAAGACGGTGCAAGAGGCCTTGAATTGGCGCGTCGGTCTCACGCCTGACCAGATCGACGACATCTATGGAGCTGATTGGTATGAGCAGGGAGATGTGATTCTGAAGCCCAAAGGGGCCAAGACGTTCAAATCAAGTCCGACCATTTTAACCTAGGAGGTAGCATGGCGAAGCGAACTAAACTAGATCGGGCGATATTGGCACATGGCGAACACACGGGACATTTCCACGAGGCGCACGGCAGCGGCGTCGCCTTCTACGACGACGGCACACTGGAAGCCCCACACGGAGCAGAGGTGACGCATCAAGAGCATGCGCCAGTGACGATTCCGCCAGGGATCTACGATCGGAGCATCGTGCAGGAATACGATCACTTCAAAGAAGAATCGCGCAACGTCGCCGATTAAGGGAGGATCGTATAATGATCTCAGCACGCGACAATACCAACGCCTTTATGATGGACACGGTACGCGCGAAAGAGCGGATGCAATTGCTCACCAGTACCACGCACTTGATTGACGATGAGGAGATTGAAGTGGCGGCATACTGCGTGATCGCCGGGGTGGCGTGGACGGCGGTCTTGGTGCTGGCATGGGCGTAAATCAATACGTGCAGCACAAGTCTGGGGTGGGGGAGAAGTGGGAGGTGGCATCGGACACCTACAATGCGCGCCCGAATCAGGCGGATTTCATGGTGAAGTCAGGAGTTGAAGGAGCTGGTTATCATTGGCTTCCCAAATCCGAATACTGCCTCTGCGAGCCGCCTGAGGAATGGCGGGATGTGACGGAGGATATCCTAGTGGTCTCGCGTGGAGAGTATAGCAACCTAGTGTATGGCGGTGAAATCGTTAGGGTAGATAAAGGGTTATACCGCCTCCGCAAGGTGCAACTCTGGCGAACCGATAGGAAGGAGCAATTGGCCTTCGTGGTCGAGAAGAAGATGCAGCCATGACGGATCGTGAATTGCTGGAGCAGATCAAGACCCTCATTGAAACGACTGTCGATGATAGTGAGGAGCTACCGGTGATGATTTTAGACATGATCGCGAAGCATCTCGAAGGAGGTGGCCAATGAAACGCGAGATGTCCCGCGAACCCCAGTTCTACACCTCGCCTGAATGGGTGAACCGCGTGGGGCCGGACCTGGGGCGCTGGCCGCTGGCGAAGAAGGCGGTGGGTGATCGGTCGAGGTTGAAGTCAGGCGGCACGCTCAAGGCGATGCAACTCCTGAAGCGGCTAGAAAGGCAGGGGATCAAGTGACGACCATCCGCTTTACCATCAGCGACAATACCGAGCAGCATTTACAAGCCATGGTGGACACGCTGCATGTCAGCGGGGCGCGGGAGATGACGGTGGCGCTGCTCTGCAAGCAGGTGATTGAGAATCATGTGGCGGACCGGCGAGCGGCGAAGCGGTTGGTGATGCCCGCCAGTCACTATGTGGCGAGGAATAGTGGCGATGAGTGGGAGGCAGAGTAATGATTGATTCAGATATCAGTGTAATCCATCAGGAAATGGAAAAGAAGCTCGATGACACTCGGCTGCTCGTTCATATGCACGCGCATGAGTATCAATTGCTAGGCGAGTTTATTCAGTCGCTAGGCCGTCCCAGTGGTTACGATGGCACCTATAGAGACTTAGGGCACACAGACGGATCATTGAAGGGCATTATTGTGCAGTGCCATTTACTCAAACATGAATCGTTTAAGGCAGGAGCGCCAATTATTGAATGGCTGCTGTCTCGCGGATTTGAGCAGGATGGCAATGATGAAAATGCTGACTGGGGGTACCGTCAGGTAGCATTCAAGAAGATTGAACATAATCCCCCGCTGTACTGGCCGTCTCATCACGAGTGGAAACCGTACAGGCTGACGGCTACGCTACGGATGTGGCCGCATCCTGAAGGACAAAACTGCAAGAAGGTAGAGGCTGGGCAAGAGGTGAAATATAAATTTGTTTGCGAGGAAGTCGCATGATCCCCGACGAACGCTACATTGAGATCATCGCCAAAAGAATGGAAGAGGAGTGCGGCTGGAGTAAAGCCAGTGTGGTGTTGAATCATTATTCCTGGGTCGATGTCGCGACTCACCTGTTCTGCGAGAAAGGCTTGCGCGGCGCACTCCTGGACGCCTACAAGCAGGAGATTCTTGAATCTCGCGCGCGAGACTGGCTGAAGGATGTTGAGCAAGAGTCCTACAATGAATGGAAGGCCGACGTGGCGACGCGAGGAGGGGCGTGACAATGTGGAATACTTCAGAGACGTTAGGCCCGCGCTCTGCAAATTGGAAAGGCGGTATTTCGCGCACGCCTCATGGATATGTTCTTATCTATAAACCAAGCCACCCGAAGGCAATAAACGGACGCTACGTGTACGAACATATCGCCATAGCGGAAATTGCACTAGGCCGATTATTGCCAGCAACAGCTCAGGTGCACCATGTCAATGGCAACGGTAGCGATAATAGAACGTCCAATCTCGTGATTTGTGAGAACGCTAAGTACCATAAGCTGCTGCATAAACGAGCACGGGCGCTAGTAGCCTGTGGGCATGCCGACTGGTTGTCATGTTCGTACTGCAAGGTGTACGGCCCACCATCTTCTATGTATGTCGCTAAGAACGGCCCTCAGCATTATCATTTAGCGTGCTGCGTGGCGAATAACGCGATGAATAGAAGGAAGCGAGCAGCGCGTAAAAAGGAGCAAGCGTGATGCCTATTTACCCCTGTGCTCGCGGATCGTCTGATTGCTCCATGTGTTCCGTCGAGATGCCGTGGCATTGGAGCGGCCTCTGTGAGCATTGCCGGGCTGAGACGCCGTGCCGGAAGTGCGGGGAGATATTGAAAGAGTACATGAATGTCGAGTTGTGCGAGCGATGCTATCTGACCGAGCCGTTTCGTTATCGGCTCATTCCTAAAAGGAGAATCGTATGTCTACCGAAGTCGCAGTAATGCAGGAAATGGGTAATGACAAGCTGGAGTTGATTAAAAAGACGGTAGCCAAAGGGGCCACGGATCTAGAGCTTGAATTGTTCCTGCACGCCTGTAAGCGAACCGGACTTGATCCGCTTATGAAGCAGATTTACTGCATTAAGCGCGGTGACAAAATGGCGATGCAGACGGGGATTGATGGCTACCGCCTGATTGCGGATCGTACCGGGAAGTATGCGGGGAGTGATGAGCCGCAATACCTGATCGCAGAGGATGGCTGGCCTGAGGTGGCGAGCGTCACAGTAACCAAGATGGTAGATGGTGTGCCCTGTAAGTTCTCGGCCTCGGCACGCTGGAAAGAGTATTGCCAGGAGAGTTCCCCTATGTGGAAGAAGATGCCGTTCCTGATGCTCGGCAAGTGCGCCGAAGCGTTGGCCTTACGCAAGGCCTTCCCGGCTGAGCTGAGCGGGGTCTATACGCATGAGGAGATGATGCAGGCTGATGAGGAACCGCACTCGAAAGCGCAGGCCTACACAGCCAGCAAGCAGACGGCACAGGCGAAGATTCAGGAGTTGAGGAATGAAGGACCGCTTGGATTCTCGCAAGATGAAATTCTTGCGGCATCAAAGAAAGTGCAGGGCCAAGGGCGGGAGGATAGCCAAGGGATGAGTGCTGACGTTTCAGGTAACGGTGGAACCCAGCAAAACCCCGATTCTCCCGCCCCCTCTTCAACCTGGTTCGTGCCGAAGGTGGCATGGACGAAGGGCATGGGCGGCAAGATGGCCGCTGAGTTGACGGATGAACAACTGCGGTTTTTCGTGCAGTACTACGAAGGTAAGTTAGCGAAAGACCCTAATAGCCGGTATCGCGGTGAATGGGATGAGGCGCTACGGGCCGTGGTCGATGAAGCGATGGCGCGTGGGCAGGCGAACCCGGCGCTGCTGTAGGTACGGTCGCCAGGCACCGAAGAGCCTGGCATTGAGGCGCCTGTCGTAGCTGTCAGGTGACGGGTCTGGGGCCGTGCGAGATACACGGCTCCCACTTCACCGAAAGGGCATCATGCAGCAAGCGTTTACGATCCCGAACACGAACTTCCCCGGCTTGAACGAAATCATCAAGGTGGCGAAGGCGCATCCGATGGCCTATAGCAGCATGAAAAAGCAGTGGGGCGAGCTGGTGAGCCTGTATATCCGCAAGGCCAAGCTGAAGCCGATGACAGGGCCGGTACAGATTCACCTGACATGGGTTGAGAAAACACGGAATAGAGATCCAGACAACGTGCGGGCGGGGAGCAAGTTCATCTTGGATGCGCTGGTGAAGTCGAAGGTGTTGCCCTGCGATAGCCAGAAGACCATCTGGCGAATCAGTGACAGCTTTTTAGTCCATAAAGAGAACTGGCGGGTCGATGTGCTGATTACGGAGATGGAGGGGGTATGAGTGACGATCATTTAGAATCGAACCCGCACAAAATACGTGGAACCGATCAAGTATGGTGGTATGAAGAGCCAGTAGGGATATGCATTGCCATTGCCGAACGTCACGCCGCAGCAACTTATTATCCAGTGGAAGTCTTTAGAAGGCGCATTGCGACGAAAGAGGAAACCATGACCCGCGCCTGGCTCGTGCTGGCCGTGGCGCTGCTGGCGGGGTGTGCGGCATGAAAGAGCGACCAATCTTGATGACACCTGGAAACGCACAGAAATGTCACGACGGCACCAAGACGCAGACGCGGAGGATCGTGAAATATAGTCCTGTACTAGGAGAGCCGTCGGAGTGGTGCGCGAGAATTTCCGTTCCCGAGTTCACTCGGATAATGGGCGACTATCGACGATTCTGCCCCTATGGCGTCCCTGGCGACCGGCTGTGGGTGCGGGAGCCGTTCCATATCTGCAACGGAGCACAGCGATGGAAAGACGGCACGGTGCTCTATCGCGGAGAACATGGGGTCACGGTAGGAGGGACCTATGTAGACCTTGCTAAGTGGACGCCCTCGATCCACATGCCGCGTTGGGCCAGCCGGATCACGCTGGAGATCACCGAGATTCGCGTGCAGCGATTGCAGGCGATCATTCCCGATGATGCTAGGGCCGAGGGATGCGATGATGAGATCTGTGCGAAGGGAGCATTTCAAGAGCTCTGGGAATCTATCAACGGCGCAGGATCGTGGGCCGAGAATCCCTGGGTGTGGTGTGTGAGCTTCAAGAAGGGCAGCCATGAAGACGACGGCCAGGGCGCGGATTGAGCGGGCGGTGGAGAAGCTGGCAGATCGGGAAGGCTATGGTTGTGCGCAATCCGAAATAGTTATTCGTGAGGACGTTATCAAGCTTATCCTGGCCGAGCGGGCACGGCTCAAGCGGGAGGTGACGAAGACGCGCGCGATCACAGTGAGCATGTGTAGCACCAGTGAGTTCTGCAAAGGCTACCACCAAGCCTGCGGCGACATTCTCGCGCTGTGGGAGGAGTGATGAAACAGGGTGATTATTTTATCTGGCTGGTTGGCTGTGCCGTGTATTTTGGCGTCTGGTCGATCACTGAGAAGATGCTGGCTACCGCGTGTGTAGGATGGGCCGCGGTGCTGTATATGCTCTGGCTGGATCTGCGATTGAAATAGGAGGCCATATGTCAGAAGTGAAATGGGTGAACGAATGGTACAGCAGACAAGATCAGGTGCCGGTTCAACGTATTCCTGGTGGGGCGCTTGAGACGGTGGCCGTGCCGATACTCACCCTCGATGACATTGAGGTGTGGCTGACGCAATGCATTGAAGATGGGTACGTGAATATCGCGCAGTGCATTGATGATGTGCGGGCGATGCGAGGCCAGGGGTGTATCAAGCAGTGAGTTCATTTTAACTAAGGAGAACGACCATGGAGAATCAACACAGAGCGATCACGGGTTATCGAGCATTAAGCCAAGATGAAATCAAACTAATAAACATGGTCAAGGGACTGGCTTATATGGTGGGCGATGAATTGGAGATTGTGAACCAATCCCCCGACGTAGACAAGCGTTGGGTAGCTATCGCAAGAACTCATTTACAAGAGGGATTCATGGCGCTCACGCGATCCATTGCGAAGCCAACGTCTTTCTAGACCGAACAGGGTCGCGCCCTGCCCTACAATGGAGGATGAGATGAGTATAAACTGGGTCGATGTCACCGTGTTTGTCGGGGTGTTTCTCATTGGGTTTCAGTCCGGTTGGTACGCGAGGAGGCGGGATCGTGAGTGAGCTGACACGGGAGCAGGTGGATAAAGTCTTTCTTGGGTTATTCAATGAGCAAGGCATCAAGGGCCACATTGGCATCACCACAACGCTGACGCTGTTGCTCGCCCATGACGCCGCCCTCCGTGCGCGGCTGGAAGCCCTGGAGCAGGAACGGGATGCCCAAACAGAGCGTCAGCTAGAACTGCTGGATGAACGGAATGGCCTCATTGGAGAACTCGCCGCCATCCAGACCACCGTGGGCGACACCGAGTTTGCGTTACGGGCTCGCGTGGTGGAGTTGGAGCGGGAGCTAGAAAAGAAGCAGGCCCTCCTACTTCGTTCATGTCAAGACAACATCGAGGACTATAAAGTGCAATGTAAGCCGAAGTGCGATTCTTACGGCCACGAAGATGATTGCCCTGCGGCCTACCCTGGGTTGGTCTACGATGAAATGCGTCAGCAACTCACGGCGCGGGAGGCGGAGTGTGATGAGAAAAGCCTGGAAATCATCAAGCTCAGACATGAAGTATGGGATTGTATTGGACAGCGTGACGAGCTGCACGAGGTCTGCAAGTATCACGAGAAGCTAGAAGCCGACATGCTAGAAAAGCTCACGGCGCGGGAGGAAACAATACGTGCATTAGAAGCGAGATGGGTCCCTATCGAGGCCGCAGCACGAAAAACATTTGAGCTAGAATCCTTACCCATTCTTTTGAACGGGGGGACGACAGGACAAGAACGACTCGCGCAGATTATTGCACGCTGGCATACAGCCGAGTCCTTATGTGCCAAGCTTCAGGCCACGCTCACGGCGCGGGAGAATGAACTGTGCACGGCGAAAGATCAAATCCCGCCTGACATGGAAGAGGATTCGCTCAGTGTCGCGTTGATCAAGCTGAAGGACAAACTCGCGGCACTGGAGCCAGAACTAGAAAAGCGGAAGCTGATGCAAGAACGCAGCATCGCAGGTGAGTGTGAAGCGGAACAGCATCTCATGGATGCGGGTATTTCAGACTATGAAGACGGGGAGCATGGGGAATATCGCGGGCTACTAACGCAAATCGACGTGTGCATCAAAGAGCGTGACGCCGCTGTGCAGGAGGCGGGGCGGTTGAAAGAGGCGCTGACCTTGGCGATGGACGAGTTGAGAAATATAATGTCAGTCAACGTGAGAGAATGGGACGACCCGACCGACTCGGCGTTCAGGGCCTGGGCGCAAAGTCGAGCGCGTCACACCTATGGTAAGGCGCAGCAGGCCGGGGGTAGCAGCGGGGGATCGGCGAACCATTATGGAGCGGGGACATAATGGAAATTGTCTTATCATTCATTGGCTCAGGGGCGCTGATTATCGGGTTATCGTTATGGAGAATCGCCAACGTGGTCGAAGAATGGTGGGAGCAGCATAGATGATCCTGCGCGAGCCCGTCACCCTCACCTACGTCCTGATCACGGTGCTAAAAGGAGCGGTATGAAAATCTTATTGATTGCCGTTGTCTGGGGCTTACTGATCGCTGTGGAACCGGCGCTGGCCTCGTGTACACAATCGACGGTTATGCTGCCGGACGGGCGCATGATGTTCTGTATGACGTGCTGTACTGCGCCAGGGCAATGCCAGACGAGCTGTATTTAGGGAGGATGCGATGGACGCAATGGGAAAGATGGCCCATTTATGCGGAGTGACGCTAGACAAGATCTTTGATCTTGATCGGGACTACGACGGAGAGCTGGGCGGTAAAGAACGCGAGAAGGCTGTTGATATCCTAATCGCGTTTGCGGCTCTAGCACATACGCCCTACATTACGGCATCAATCCCATCGGCTGAATCTGCGTCGGGTTCTGGATCGGCTGAATCTCACGCGCAGGGGCAGGCGTCGCCGTCGCACCCGTAACAAAGGCTGACAGCGTGGCGGCGACATGCGGCGAGGCCGCGCCTTCGCTGTTCATGAGGAGATTGCGAACTAACTGACGGCCCCCCGGCATCTTCCAGGCTTGTAGGATCGTGCTCCCCATATTGGCCGCTTCAGGAGCCATGAGGCCAAGTCCTCCGCCAATAGCCGCCCCGGCGGGTCCACTAATCGCAAACCCCGCCCCTGCCCCAATCCCGCTCCCTGCGCCTGCATTGGCGATCTTGTTCCAGAACTGACCGGATCCGTATTGCTGCCCTGCACCAGGCTTGAGACTCGGCAGGGTGTTCAAGAACCCGAACAAGTCCTTGATCTCCTTCTGCTCGGCCTTGCTGAAGGATTGTGAGAAGAATTTGCCTAAGCCTTCATTGGTCTTATTGAGCGTGTTCAAGACTTTATTCGCACTGAACTCCGGTTGTAATCCTTGACCCTTCTTGATGAACATGGCCCCATTAATCGCATCGTCTATCTCATTGAGTACCGATTCACGCTTGAAGGCGTCGCGAGCTGGCCCTAACGCGGCCCCGCTTTTATCGAGATCGTCAGACAGCGAGCTAAAGAACTTCTTGAGGTATCCCGACTGCAACCCGCCATCTTTGGCCGCTTTCGCTTGGAGCTTGCCGACGTCGGCTAATAGATATTGCATCTTCGCCGGACTCACGCCGTTTGGGTTGGTCGCTAGGTCTTCCAGGCCAGTCTGCTTCACCACTGTTTCAAACGCTTTGCGAGCGGCAGGGGTGGCATCGGCAATGCTGTTGCGTAGCTCTTGAAGCGCCGTGGTAGTCGCAGAGAGTGGGATAGAGACGCCTTCCTGTGTCGCTTGGTCAAAGAGCACTTTCGACGGCGTGCCACGGTAGTTTTTCATCTGATCCGTCGCCATCTGTGGCGCACGTGTATTGAGTTCTTTCGGCAAGACAGCGGCGCCACGAAGCGCATTCATCCCATAGCCCGTCGCCATTGGTACAATGGCCGACATGCCCAACTGCTTCAGGCTCGGCTCAGTGATGCCGGTGAGTTGGTTGAACCCTTCCCCTAGGAAACTCCCTAGGCCCTGCTCTAACGGAATAAACGGCAGATTTGCCGGACCCGTCAACGCGGTGATCGCGGCAGGCAACGCCACACTGCCGACGGTTGGGGCGGCTGAGGTCTTGGCGATCCGTCCCGCCGCCTTCGCTAAGGCTGACACGTCTTCACCAGCCGATGATGGGCCAGGTTCAGGAATGCCGGACTTCGGGGCAGGAACTTGATACTTGAGCCACGGGCCTTCTTCGTCTGCCATTAGTTCACCTTCTCCCAGTTGCCGCGTTGGCTGGCATCCCCGCCCTTGAACCGATAGCCGTTCTCTACTGATCCCACCTTCGGGCCTTGCGGGAACAACGGGTTTTTATCAGAGAAGGCTTGCAAGACATCATAAAAACCTTCGTCCATATGCTTATTCTTCTTGCGGTAGTCACGCGCCAACTTCGCGACATCCTGATCACGTTTCGCAATCTTCTTGGCATATTCAAGGATCAGCTTGTTTCCCTCCGGCGTCTTGCTCAACCCAGGCACCATCTCAACTAAGAATGCGCGGTCTGAGTCAGACATGGCCCCTGGCATGCCTGCGCCCCCTGACGGGTTGCGGAGTTCAAGTGCCAATTCGTTTGACAGTGAAGCAATCGCCTGTTTAGCCCCTAGCGTGGGGTCTACTTCAAACCCGAGATCCTTGGCAATGGCTTGCAACTGCGTCATCGACGGGGCGAGCTTACCCGTCTGCACGCCATCCATGAGTGATTCCAGTCGAGCGTATTTGTTCAGCTTATTGCTGGCGGAGACGGCGGCGTCTTGCATGTGCATAAACTGCTTGCCGAATCCTTCACCGACCACCCCCGCTTCCTTACTTTCCTGCTTGAGATCCACGTTGACTTGTGTAGACGGCGCAGGATTCGCAATCTTCTTGGCCCATTCCGTATACAACTGCTTCCCCATCGCACTGTCTGGTGCGATTCCTGCGGCTTGTAGCACGCCTTCAAACTTCCGTAGCTCTTCATTGTCCTTGACCGGCTTGCCTGGTGCCGTATAGAGCGGTACGCCTTGCTTATTCGTGAGGGTGTTCCCTGGGTTGACTTCGACCGGCGTTTCACGGCTCGCCTGCAACGACGGCGACACAATCCCGCCTCGCGGGTCCACGGTATGCCCAGCTAGCATGGACTGATAGGCCCCAAGCTGTGCTGTATTCATGCGGGCGTTAGGGTCCATCGTGGGTTGGCCGTAGACATCCAGCGACCGCTCTGGAGCCATGGTCTTTTCTGTAATCGGCAGAATCCCTCGTTCTCCACCAAGGAATGAGCCAGTGGCCGACGGCTGTTCACGCAAGAACGGTGAGCCGACTAGATCAGGCGCACCGCCCACCGTCAAACGCTTTTGGAGATCGTCAATGTCGAACGTCGGGGGCACGAGATCGGTTGGCACCTGCATGGTAGACATGGGTCGTATTTGCTGGTCCGGCGTGGCGGTCTGCGAGAGAAACGGCGCAATCGCACTGGCCGAGATGAGTGATGGGGCGGTCTGCCGTGTGATCTCCTGCTTCGAGAATGCGTCTGCGAGATCGTTTTGAATGCGGAAGCCAAGATCGGTAAGAGCTGACTGTTTCTTGATAATGTTTTGAGCATCGGTTGAATAGGCGTCACGAATCCACCCGATCGGGCCGAGTTTGTTAGTTGGGATGATCCCGTTTTGCTCAGCCTCAACCCCCAGCGCCTTGAAGTATTCCAAGGTTCCCGGCGTGACGCCTGACATAACGGCTTTCATCACGTTCTGGATGTCAGCAGACGGGAGTTTCGGGGATTCCTTCTGCTCACTAAAGAGCGTTGAGACGCCTGACGCGAAGTCATTATCCATTGGCATACGCCCTCTTCAACATGAAGGCAAAGAGTGGACGAACGGCCCGCGTCAGCCGCGGCGAGGTTCGCATGCGTGCGGCTACCCGTTCCCCATACTTCCGGTAGAGTGCGGCAAACCAGGCCCAGAAGCGGGAGACTTGTTCTTGTGCAAGCAGCCATGAGCGGATGGCCTGTTGTTCGTGAGAGCCTTCGCCGTACAATTCCCCAGCGACCCAGCAGAATGCCCCTCCAATTGGGATCTGCCCGCCCCCCCCGCCTCCCGTTCCATAAGAGGCTGATCCGTTGTAGGATCGTGAGGCGGACTGGTTATGCCCTTCGCTGCCCAAGGCTTGCAACATCGTTTGCAGATAGTTCTGGAACGGCTGTTGCGCTTGCAGTTTCCCTTGGAAGGACTGGAGCGCCGTTTGAAACGGAGTCATGGACGCATCGCGGATATTCTGCCCCATCATCGGCGCGAAGGATGGCAAGACGTTCTGCGCCGCACTCGCGGCCACGTTACCGAAGTGCTCGGGCCTGAGCTGGCCTTGCATGGCCGCACTCCCGCTGGCACGGGAAAAGGACTGTTTAATCGCTTGATCGAAGGCGGCCCGTTGTGGCGCATAGAGTCCGGTACTGTCGAGTTCCGGCAAGGTCACGGGGCCAGGCACGTTCGCATTCTTCGCAAAGTCCTCCATGCCCTGCGCGTTCCGCAAGAGCATATCCCGCAGAAGGTTTTGCACCTGCGCGCGGGGATAGCCGGACGTATTGCCTAGCGGGCCGTATTGATCGCCGCTACTCGTGGACTGCTGTTGCCCGTATGACGCCGAGATATTCATAGCCCCTCCTTACCGAATCAACCGCTTCACAATCGCTTTGAGATCGTCAATGGACCGGCACGCCTCCACCTGCGCTTCGAGCGCCAGGCGTGGATTCTTCGCTACATCCGGCTTGGCCTGATAGTCAGCCACCCACAGCGCCAATTCCTCATCAGACGGCCATGTTTGACTTGGCCAACTTGACAGGCTTCCGTTGGCCGTGCCAATGCCTTCAGGCGGTTGGCCGTTATAGTGCGCGTCGATTGCGTGACTCAAGAACGGGTGTGTGTAGCTCATGCCATAAACTCAGTGATTTCCATCCAGGTGAACGCCGTGGTGTAGAGCTGTCCGGCCCCGCCTTCGCCGTTGACGCGGAACGTGCCTGCGGCGCTTGAGCCTGCCCTGAGTGAATAGGTTTGCGAGGCAATCGTGCCGGTGCCGGTCGCAAAGGTGTAATCCAGCGGCACGGTTTTATTCGAGGCCGTATCCGCATACATCGCCGTGGCCGCAATCGCAGACAATGCGCCGATATGGAGATGGGCCGTGATGCGTTCGCCGCCGCCAGCCGGGGCATAGTAGAGTCCGCTGGTGTGAATCCTGACCGGGTTTAAGGTGCTGGTGGCCGCAAAGCCGACGGCAAGGACCGGGTTCCCTTCGCTGATTAACGGAGGCGTCGCATCCCACGGCGTCACCGTCGTGCCCGTCAGTTGCGCGTAGGTATAGGTGGAGAACCGTTGGACCACATCGCCGGTGCGCTTAGTGCCTGGCCCCATGAGATGCAAGACGGTGGGGGTGTTCGACCAGTTGCCTGCCGTCGCCCCCGTGGTGATATCCATGAATCCGATACAGCGGACCGGCACGTTTGCGCGGGCGCTGGTACTGTAGAGCACCGTGTCGCTATCTGCGGCCCCTGCCCCGCCTTCTGCCGTGGTGCTGTAGAGCTGTGATTCGTCAAAAATGGCCTTGCGGGCGATTGCTAGTTCGATCACGCTATTGGCCGCGCCGGGGTTGGCGTTGATCGCATAGAAGTAGATCCGGCCCTTCTCGGCACTCGTAAACCCGAAGGTCGATCCGACCGATCCCGTGAGGCCTACATTTTCCGTCGCGGTGACAATCGCATAGTCGCCGGTGGTTTGTGTGCCACTCCTGAAGCTGATCCTGGCCGGACTGGCTGAGGTACAGGTCGAGAGCGTGCGTTGGACGAGCCGAGCCGTGAAGGCGTTCGATACCGGACTCCCAATCGTGACCACAAGGCCGACGTTCTGTGTGTTCCCCGGTCCATCAGGCGTACTGCCGACCGTAAACACCCCCGCCGAATAATCGACGGTCGCGCCGGTGCCAGCTGCAACCACGGTACTTTTGAGCGTGCCGTCGGTGTTCTGATGAACGGCGAGCCGCGTAACCAGATCGGGCAACGTGCCTGCCGGATCGACGCCCATCTCTGTCTCCAGCGCGAGGACGGCAGCAGAGAGGCCGTTCGGGTGATTCGCGACAATCTCGTCACCCGCCGGTCCATCAGTGAGGATCGTGCGAGTATCGAGACTGCCGGGGTAACTGGTGCTCCCGCTGGTGGTAATGTTCGCCATTAGCTTACTTGCTCCTGTTCGTAGATCACGGCGCGTTCACCGTTGACACATTGCACATAGACTGCCCCTGCGGACACGTCGATCTCATGGGGTTGGCCCCATCGGTCATGCACCAGGACCCGTTCAGGTTGGGTGATGCGTCGGAGGATGGTCAATCCATCTGGTCGCATTAGCTCACCTGCTCCTGTTTCAGGACCTGCACCTGTGGCAGGACTCGGTTTAACACAAAGGTCCCCGTCGCATGATAAATGCGAAGTTGGAGCGCGTCGCCGATGGAGGCGGTGGCAATCTGTGATTCGATATCGACCCAGGCCAGGTTATTACGGGCGATCTGTCCATAGCGTTTGCCAGTGCCGTAGTTGATCCCGTTGCCGTACCGATTCGTTGAAAACACCGTGCCGTCCGCTTGCAAGAGCTGCAACGTGAGGCCGGTGGTCTGTCCGTGCAGATCGCGGACTTCCAGCCGAGTATGCTCAAGTTGGCCGCCCGCGTCAATGCGTAACCTCAACAGATACTTCAGAAAGCCCGGTGCGCCAAACGTATGATAGTGGCTACCCTCATCGGAGACAATGCTCGTGGTCGCAACCCCTCGCGTATCGTAGCTAATCCCTGACTCATTGAGCCGGTAGAGGTAAGCCCCGAGCGAGGGGGCACCCTCCACCCCATAGAGCACATCCGTATCGCCGCCTTCGGCTTCCACCCAGACATGGGAAGGGGTTTGCCCTTGGTGCGGTCCTGACCACGAGACTTCAAGCTTTTGTTCAGGTGTTGGGGACACGCCTTGGAGCTTGCGCACATCCAGCCAGTACTGCACGGACGGGAAGGCGTCAGAGCCAACGGGAAAGCAGAGCTTGAGCTTGCGGTCATGGTAGACCATCCAGATCTTATCGAGTTGCGTGTTGTTGGCATGGTTCAGGCCGTAGATGTCTGTACGGCGGCTATAGAGGGCATCGCCGATCAGGAGCGGGGTCACTTGTGAGAACGGCAACCAGGCCACGTTGAGATCCTGCGTCACCCAGAACGTCCCGATCCCTGGAGCGGTCACAATGGAGCGCGGGCTATTCGTGCCGATCCGATGCGCAATCAGCGTGACTTGCCCGTCATAGCCTTGAGGCATACTGGCGGCGGTCACATCGTCCCCTAAGTCGGTGCCGGTGAGGGCGGAGACGCTGGCTTGTTTGAACAAGAGGAGCTGAGCGAGTGGATCGCCTTGCTGCCCGGTGACACTATGGAGGTGCATCGCCTTCACGCCGCCTGCGCTCCCGACCGGCTTATAGGCCGCCCAGATTGAGGAGGTGGAGGCGAACACGATATCGGTACGCGGATCACTCGTCAGGACAATGCCATCTTGGAGCACAAAGAGCCGGTCGAGAAACGGGACGGCTTGCGTCGGCGACGGTGGGATATTCGTCCCGGTCACGGATGCATAGACCTGCGTGATGTTATCCACATAGGCGAGCGGATCGGCCCCATTGCACACATACGTGGCGTCTGTCAAGGTCCATGTTTGGAAGCGGGTATCGCGGTCTGAGGTCAAGCCCGTGGTGAGGGTGGCGAGCGTCCCCGCGTCTGTCACGGAGGCTAACGCGGTGCCGTAGGCGATGAGCCTGAACGGCGTGGCATCGTTCGGGTAGACCTTCGTGCCGCCACACCCACGATACAGGCTATAGCGGAGGCTGTTGACTGCCACGGCCCCGGCGCGTTTCCGTACCCCGCCGTCATAATAGCAATTCTTCAAGAACTCGGCTTGCCCCGGCTGGAGGTCTTCTAAAGACGACCGCAAGTCGATCCCGAACACGGGATCGGGATATTCAGCGGCATCGTCCGGCAGTCGGTTCCTGAGCATCTAGGTAATCTCCATCATGCGCCACATGGAATAGGCTTACAGGGTGGCAAAGCTGGCACTGATTTCTGATCGGAACATCGGCGTGATAAACCCGCCTGTCGTGGACAGACTCGCCAAGAGCCAGATATAGGCCGGATTGTTCGCCTTCAACCAGACGGGAGCGGTCGAGGCTCCAGAGCTGGAGGCGACGGCGTTATTACTCAAGACGCTGGCTGTCGTCAAGGCGTTTGTAATCACCGACTGCCCAATGAGCGTCGTCCCGCTCGGCACGTTCCAGGCCAGGTTGAGGCCGGTTGTAATTAGGGCCGTGCGGTAGATCAGAAACCCTTCGATGATGTACCGCTTGCTGGCCGTGACGGACAACTTCACGTAATTGACCGTCGCAAAGACGGTGTTGGAGTTTGTCCCCGTGTTGATGGTCGAGAACGCCATGGTAAACGGATTGGATCCGCCGGACGGGGCCGCCCATGTCTGATCGCCACGGAGGTACGTGGTGCTATTGGCCGTGCCGCTGCCGAGAATCGCCGTAGCCATCGTGCCGCTGGTGATGTCGGACGCCGCGTGCGCGTGGGATAAGCTCGCATAGGTCCCGAAATGCTGATGCGAGGTTGAGGATTTTCCGTCAAGCGTGGTTTGCAGGTTCGTCGTGTCCGATATCGCGTGGACATGGGACAAGCTGGCATAGTCCCCAAAGTGGGCATGGGACAACGAGGCGTAGACGGCGAAGTGGGCATGCGTGGTGGCTGACTTGCCATCCAGCTCAGTCTGTAACCCGGTGGTATCCCCGATGATATGTGCGTGCGAGAGTGACGCATAGGCGGCGTAGTGCTGGTGGGTGGCATAAGATTTGGCATCCAGCGCCGTTTGCAAGTTCGTCGTATCGGTGATGACATGGCCGTGTGAGGTGCTGGCATAGAGCAAATAGTGCTGATGGGTCGTGTCTGACTTGCCTGCTAAGTCCGAGACAAGATTCGTCACGTCCGCTTGCGCGTGCGCGTGCGAGAGGCTGGCATAGGTCGAAAAATGGTGATGACTAGTGGCCGATTTGCCGTCAAGGGCTGACTGTAAGTCCGTCTGATCGGGTAGCGTGCCAGTAATGGTGCCCCAGACGGCAGAACCAGCCGGTCCTGCGGGTCCTTGCGCTCCAGGATCACCCTGCGGGCCTTGCGGCCCAGTGTCGCCTTGTGGTCCAGTGTCGCCTTGCGGTCCAGGCGTGCCACCTGTGGCGCTTACCGTGGCCCATGTCCCGTCGCCGCGCAAATAGGTTTCCGTCGAGATCGTGCCTTGGCCCAGCTTCTCTTGAGCCACTAAGCCGCGTCGATCAAGTGTGGCGTAGCGCGTCAACTAGCGCCCTCCAGAAAACGGCGTCCGCACCGCCCGCGCATTGTTCCCCGCATAGCGGACCAGCATGGCGTCATAAATCTGCTTCTCAGTGGTATAGCGGTCGTCGTCATACGTCGCCATGGTCCGCACCTTGATCCCTTGGACCCACAGCGCCATGCGTTCACGGAGATGCTTGACGAACGTGGTGCCCGCTTCATCCAGGCGCGTCAGGTTCGGCACATATTTGACCAGCAGCGGATAGTGTTTATCCGGTGGGGGCCAGACCCGCAACGTATTCTGATTGACCACTTCGTAAAAGAACGGGCGAAACTTCACCGGGTAGCGGTGGATCGTTTCGTTCTGGTTGGTCAGGATGTAATTGAAGTATCCGACTTGGCAGTAGGTGTCTGCCGTGACGCTGCCTGAAAAGGCGC
>ERZ1292625.898-Hain-H41-01um-R1-898-length-39912-cov-48_pt1 | contig 39912 bp, 51 predicted proteins | sample MGYA00564400_ERZ1292625 | MGnify/ENA primary metagenome ERZ1292625 (study PRJEB36523, sample SAMEA6512639) | groundwater metagenome | collected 2019-01-08 | study: AquaDiva: Metagenomics assemblies of 32 groundwater samples
TACACATCCCTGACGTAAAGGATGGCTCAATCTCTCGGCCGCATTCTGAACACCTACGTCCGTCCACCCATGCTTTTTTCTCTTTCTTACGTCCATGTTCTTCGGCATCAGAGATGAGCTTTGTTATCGCAAGCGTTCTCTGATTTGTGCAATCAATATCTTGCTCACAACATTCTGCGGCAATTTTAATTGGTTTAAGACCTTCAATATGCTGACTCTTCCCTTCAACTATGTCATTAGTCATACTTCAATCTTAGCCTAGTTTTTGTAAATGAGTTCATAATCGTCATCAAGTTTCTGGTAGTTAATTTCTTCTTTCCTGTAGCGAAGTCCGAAGAAGTATCCGAGAGATAATTTTAATTTACCGTACACCTGCGCATCACCGGACACCCACGCATTACCGTACACCTGCGCATTACCGTACACCTGCGCATCACCGTACACCCGCGCATTACCGGACACCTGCGCATTACCGTACACCCACGCATCACCGTACACCCGCGCATTACCGTACACCCGCGCATCACCGGACACCCACGCATTACCGTACACCCGCGCATTACCGTACACCCACGCATCACCGGACACCTGCGCATCACCGTACACCCGCGCATTACCGGACACCTGCGCATTACCAGACACCCACGCATCACCGTACACATTATCAATCTTCTCTACCCAACCTCCCACCTCGCCTTTCTTTGCCCACTTCAAATCTACACACGCCTCTATGCGGAACAATGTTACTCCGTTTACGACTTTACTTTCTGAGGTTAGTTTGTGGTTTTTCATGTTATTTAGCGAAGCCTTTAATGCCTGAGATGATAATAAGAGCGTAGAACCCGATGGAGAATATGGTAGCAGCGAATGTGACGAGGTAGTTCATAGGCCATTCGCCCCAGACAGGATTCTCTTAATAATAAACTGATTCATATTTTCGCCGCACTTCTTGACTATCTTCTTCTTTTCTACAAACTCCTTCTCCCACCCCTCAACAGACTGGCTCACGGGCGGTTCTTTGGGGTGATGGCAGGGACAGTCAGGTTTCTTGCAATAACTATCAGGCACTCCGCGTTTACAGAACTCACAACACTTCGATGGCTGGGGAGTTTTCATAATAAGTTATTTAGCAAATCCCAGGATTCCTGCATAGAACATAAGACCGTAGAATCCTAAAATATAAGCGAGATGCAAGTGCTCTCCGGCATATGCATCTTGAACTGTGGGTGCTGGATTCACGAAGCCTCCGTTGCCAATGTACGCGACCACATCGCCTTCCTTGAAAAACTGCTTTTGTACCACATCCGAACAGTGTAATCCTCCCATGATTACCTGCGTGCCGTGGAGTGAGTCTTTAATATAAGGTTTCATACTAATCGAGTTTATTTTTTAGAGCTTGAATAATTTTCTCCATCTGCCTCTCTCTCCATACACTAAAGACTTCAGATGTTTTCTTTTTTTCAGTAAGTTGTTTGTGAAGAATAAACAACACATTATAGAGACGTTTTGATGGTGAAATATCGTCGCGTTCAACTTTCTCTTCTGGAATATCTGTTGCGTCCACACCCTCAGATTCCTCAGCAAAAAGAAGCCAACCAAATCGTCTCACATGATCCGCAAGCATTTTCATACCTTCTCCTCCTATTTCTTGAGTGGAGAATCGCATCCCAAACGATCCATCTGATCGTGAAGCAAATCCATCAAATGTGGCAGGAAGTTTAAGCATCTTTTTTTTCTTTATCAACCTCTTTCTCTCGCCTCTCAATCCACTCTACAAGATGTTTTGGGGACTCAAAACTAAGAATCGGATACCCTCCTTCTTGCCATTCAGTGAGCATCTTCATACCATTTTCAGTCCCTACTGCAACTGACCCTTTAATGAGAATCATATTAGTTGAAAGAAATGTCTGCTGGATTGATATCACCCTCATCAAACGCAGTAGGTCCATTTGATTCAGGGTAATTCTCTTTAGGAAGAGTTGCTCCTCTCTCAAGAAGTTGACGAAGCATAACCAACTCAGTTCTAATAGCAGTTAATTCAGTAAAAATACGAGGATCAACTACTGTTTTAGACTCATGGGGAGGGAGTTTGAATTTCTTATATGTTTTCCCCTGATACTCTTCATCATAGACTTCGAGTTCTTGAGTGGTGTTTTGCCAACGATCAGGATTGAAGGGCATAAGACCATTGAGCCAAGTTGCTCCATACTCATTTGTTTGGATCCCTACTTTGAAGTAAGGTTTCCCAGATTTCGAACTGATGAGAGGACGTCCGTCTTTAGTTTGAGTGTCGACTTTTACACGTGTGATAGTTACTTTCATAATTATTTTTTATATTTGTTAACTTTTGTGTAGGTGGCTTGAGCGCGATAGAGTGTTAGACAGGCTAAGAACGCTTCTTTGTCGGTAGAATAATCGTAGCGACTCTGAGCCTCAAAACTCCCATCTTTCCCAAGACGAACTACTGTAGATCCTTCGTACGATAGATCTCCTTCCGCTTCTGCGAGCATTCGATAGGCAGCTACTTGGAGCCAATAATCGATTCCATAAATCCCTGATGAAGTTTTGAAGTCTCCCATGTATTTCTTCCCATCCTTTCCTATATACGCGAAGTCTGCAGTACCTGCGATCATTAAGTCTTTATTGAACATCCTCTTTTCCGAGAAGAGGAAGTGATCTACATTTTCTTGTGCCCACTCCACAAACTTTGATATTGATTTGAACGACTCTTCTTTAAGAATATCATATCCAAGTGGAGTGCCATCAACAGGGAGACATAATTTAATATAACTCTCCACTAGCGCATGAGCATCAGTTCCGTGTTCTCCAGCAGCCTCCTTCTTCTTAGTGTGAGCCGACTTCGCTTCTTCTAGAACAGCTTCAAATTCATAACTAAGTCGCTCTTTATTTCCTGATACATACTCAACTGCCATTCTAGCCGCCCAACTAATCAATTGAGGTTTTGCTAAAACTCCAATGATTGTTGTTACTCCAGTTGCTCGTTTCCCATCAATAAGATACGTATGGGTCTTTTCGTCGAAAGAATTCATTTTACATCTTTGAATCCAACTTCATGCATTTTACTAACAATATATTTCAATTGTTGAACTTCGACATTAAGTTTTTGAGCAAGTGATTCTATACTTTCACTCTCCCAAAGATTCCTAATAACTTTAACTTCGTCTTTTGTCCACATGTGAGGTGCTTTGTCTTTTGTCCACATGTGAGGTGCTTTGTTCATAATTTAATTATATAACGAATAAAACTCGCATTACGCGAGTTGAGGAAGAATGAGCATCCCATCAACCATTTTGAGGGTTACCCATTCACTAGCGACTTGATGCTCTATCTCGATCTGATGTCGAGATGATGAATTATAGTATTCGAGTTCATCGAACCTACGAAGACGATAATTAATTTCTGTTTCCATATTATATATTTTATTTTTAATAAAGAAGTGTTGAGTAGGAGAGAAGGCTCAGAGTGGGGTTCGCTCGTCAGCTACTACTTTGTTTCGTATTGCATCCTCCCCTTTTCAACACTCCTTCTACCTACTACTATACTCCTAATAGAATCCTAGACAACAAGATGAGGGTGCATAACCTCTATCTTTATTCCAACACTTATTCAGTGGGTTTTATTGTTTTTACGTTCTTTTTATTAACAACAAACTTCTCAGACTCTCCTTCTTCAATAACAAGATCCTCACGACCAAACGCATTTTCAAACCCGGCGATCTTTCCAATAATTTTAACTGTCGCTCCTCCTGAGCGAGTAATTAATGCCTCTACCCTCTGACCAATTTCGTATTTTGCCATATAAGTGTAATTATAATCCTTCTTTGTTGTATTGACCACTGTATTTTGAAGCTGCTTGTGCATAAAAAAACAACATTTGGCCAACTCGCTCATTTTTAGGAATTGTTATATCTTCTCCTGAAAGATTATAGATTGTGCATCCCACAACCCCCTCATATCCAGGATCATAGATTGAGCCTGTAATCAAAATCCCTTGACGATTATATGTTGATCGGTGAGTGAAAGTAGCAAACACATCATTTGGAAGATGTACTACTTCATTTAATAAAACATTCAAACTTCCCCCATGTTGAATATAAACAAAATCGCTTAGAGTAAGATCGATTCCTACTTGAGCCACTTTTGTGTATTTGCAAGGAATTAGGATTTTCTTTTCTAGAATGTCGTTTGGATTAATTTGCATAACTATTGTTTTACAAGTTTTCTAACAACTCTCATGTTGGATTGAATGAGGCGAACCTGCTCATTATCAAGCTCTCCCTCCCAATTAAAATCTACTGGAATAGGAGTTTTGCCTCCCACCACATCTAGCGTAATCGGATCAATTGCTTTTCGTTGGATAGCATTCCAGACGGCCGAACTTGAATCGTGTGAAACAATCCATTTGCAATTCTTAACTGCATACTCCACGTCTCGATAAGAATTCCCAAGACCGAGTAAGTGACTTGATTTGTGTTTAGGAAGCTCACTTAACATCTTTAAACATCGAATGCGATTTGTGGTAATATCGTCCGTACCTGTAATCTCTTTGAAGGCTTTAGGAATCGCAAGGATTGAGAGACCTATTAAAGTAATTTGAGGTTGTTCGACCGCCCATTGATAGCTTTCAATGTAATCCTTCACATTATCCGCTTGTACTACGAACCCAAGGCCTATAGGACCTTCATATTCTTTTGCAATTTTAATGAGAGTTGCTTCGGTCTTCTTTCGATTGTAAAGAGTATCAGGACAGAATACAGTATGAGCTCCAAGCATCCTTGCTTTCTTAAAGAGAGATGTTACCGCTTCTGGTTTTCCATTTTCAAATAAACCATTATCTAAAATTATAGGAAGACGAGTTGAAAGAAGAGTGCGTACATACTTATTTTTGTAGAAACTACCTCCAATAAGATGAGAGAGGGCTAAATGAAAGTCTCCATGGAAGTCTTCTATTAATTTTGTAGGCGAAATAAAAGCAATGCGCATATATTATTTTTTAGTTTTTAATTTAACTTGTTCTTCTTCGTGAATTAACCCAAACACATTGAAAAGTATTGCGCAAAGATGGTCTACTTCTAATTCATCGGATCCACTCTCATATTTATTTCGCATATATTTATCTATATGGCGAACAAGCGATTTTTCGTACGACTCCACAGGAATTCCCTTTTTAAAAGTTCCACCCCCATACTTTTCAGCTTGTTTTGTCATATATCTCGCATAACGATTGAAAGCAGTCCAACTAATTGTGGATACGAAATCTGGTTTTCCTTCCTGAGAATCACGCATAGCTCCTGTAAGGAATGTAGTAGTACTACTTTTTTTAAGAAGCTTACTTTCATACCATGCGACAACTCTCTTATATCCAGGTCCATCAAACTCACATAATTTAGCGACAGTTGTTCCTTTGATTAAAGAGTTGCGAGTAAGATCATCACCAACAGCTACTCCTGCAAGATTGATTATTTTATTGATTCGGTCTTCTTGATTCATATTATTTCATTACAACAGCTCCCACTTCTCCATCTTCAAATACAGCAACCTCAACACAATCAAACCTACTCAAAAGATCAATTGCCACATTCTCGCAAGAATGAGTTTGCCAATCTTTCCCCCATATAAGATTTAAATGATCTTGAATTTGATGTTTGAATTGAATAAACTCAATATCGCGATTCGCATGATTTACTTCTTTTCGACAACGAATATGGAAGAGATGACGGTGAGGATTTTTAAGATACGAGACCTCAGGAATAGTGTCGGCTTCTTCCCAACGATGAGTCGCTTCGTGAATTAGATTGACTTCAATATAGAGTTTCATAATTAATAGAGAAAATCAGGAATTCCTTTAGGAATAATAATCGTCGGCTCTTTGCTCATTTTATCTTTCTCAACAAACTGCATTGCGTTCTTATCCCACACCAATCCATCAGTACGAGTTGTTTGTTTGGTGTTCCGTATAACACGCCTTCTATTCCTACTTCCTGGATGGTCAGCCATACTTAATATCCGAATGAAGTAGGATTGCCTACATACTGCCAAAATCGATCAGATGATCCTAAATCAATTATTCCCTCTTGCTGATAAGTTCGTGTTTGTACTCCAGGAGCCCTCACTCCACGAATTGTCATACAAGTGTGGGTAGCGTCAATGATTACATCTACTTGTCCAGGACTAAGAGCACAATTATAAAGAAATTCAGCAATGTTTTTTGTAAGAATTTCCTGAGTAGTAAATCCTTTCGAGAAATGTCTTACAATACGAGCTAATTTCGAAAGACCTATATTAGTCTCATTAGGAACATACATAATCGCCGCCTTACCATAAAAAGGTAAGTGATGATGCGCGCAAAATGAATAGAATGGGATTTCTTTCTGCATCACAGGCGAATCACTTCCTTTTGTGAAGAGTTTTACATATTCATTCGGATCCTTCTCTGAGACAAGAAGAATCTCATTCATCTTCGCAATACGTTCAGGTGTTTCGATTGAGTGTTCGTGCTCAGTTTCACCAATCGCTTCAAGTCCAAGTCGAACACTATCTTTCATTTTTTCTTTATCGTATTGCATATGTGGCTGTGGAAGAAGGCGTCTCCCAAACTTTTACGTGTTTAATCTGAATCTTTCTCTCTTTTAATCTTTTTTCTACCAATACAAACCACCATTGAGCAAGATTTTCAGCAGTAGGTATGAACGACACAACATTTACTTTCAAGCCATCATTTATGAGAGGTTTGAGGCAAGAAAGGTATTTATCCATCTCATACATTGTGTGAGAATGGTCGTAAACTGCGTCTATCTCTTCCATCATAATAGCTTTGAGGTCAGAGAAGTCGATCACCATACCCTCATCACTAGCTCCTGCGTCTAAGATTTTCTTATCATCCACTCCTACTTCTATTTTATATCGGTGTCCGTGTAGGTTTTTGCATTTAGAGTTGTGGTTTGGAACACGATGAGACATATCAATCTCTATCTCTTTTGTAATCAACATATTAGATTGTTTCTTTTTCCTCTTCTAACTCTTCACTCAATTCTACCGGATCATCTCGCTTCTCCAATTCTTCTTCATCCATAATAATTATATTAATCTCCTAAATGAAGACGATAATTCATCTTCATTATAAGAGGGAGGATATTTCTATCCTCCCAACACCTCCTCCCATGGGAAATTAACCCAAGACACCTCCTTTCTAATTTTGATCCCAAAGAATTCAGGTGACACAATCGAACCTTCTCTCCACACAAGAACTGCTTTTTTTTGATAATATCCTTTCAAAGTGTTACCTGTGTCTGCAATATCATCAACAAGAAGAGTGTGAGGACCTATTGATTGTCGTAAAGGTAGATTAAGTCGATGACTCAACACTACTCCTAAGATTAGTCCTCCTCGTGGGAAAGCATAGAGATCTACAAATACCTCTTTTGAAAGACGTATTTGAGCCTCAATGATTGACACCCATCCTTCAAACTCCATCCACCCAACCTTCATACTGCCCTCCTCACTCCCCATAATTCAATATGGCGACGCGTTGAGAAGATAATGTTGTACTCTTTACAAAGAGTTTCTACCCATCCTTTCTTCGCCTCAATCTCTTCAGGAGAGCGTCCTTCAGGCATAAAGTAGACTTCTTTCATCTCATACACACTAATGAGATAGAGAGCTTCTTTAAGATTCTCAGGTTCGCTGATAACAAACTTGAAGTTTGTTTTTGAGTTTGCCGATAAAGAACGTAGTGCTTTCTCACGAATACGAATCTTTTCTCCTTCGCCTGAGAATGAGCTTTCAAGTTTTGGCGAACAGTTTATTTGATCGATAAGACCAATAAACTCCTCACTTGGAATGATAGTGCCATTCGTTTCAATCTCAATTTGATACCCCACCCTTTTGAGTCTTTCTAAGACAGGAATGAGTTCTTTTTGTTGAAGGAATGGTTCACCTCCTGAAATGACTATTGTTCGAACCCCTCCAACAATATTGTGAAGAGTGTTGAATACTTCATCGGGCGCCATAAGATGGGTTTCTTTTTGTTTGTTCCATCTCACTCCATCAACATGAGAAGCCCTCACTCCATCATAGAACCAAGTATAAGGTGTATCACATTTGAAACAATGAATGTTGCACATTGCAAGTCGAAGAAAAACGACTTCCTTTCCCATCGACTTTCCTTCTCCTTGAATTGTAGGCCCAAAAATCTCATTCACTTTCAACATTTCACACCTCCTATTTAAAGAACTTCTTTCTGAATACAATATACTTCTTCCTAGAATAGTAGGCAAGGAGAGGGGGTGCATAACCCTATAGACCTACATAGAAGAATATAGTATATTATTTTTATGATAATCTCGCGTCCAATAATCCAGACACAACGTCTTGAAGAGTTAAAAAAAGAAGGACATACAATGATTGATAAATTAGTTTCAATGGGAGTTCAAAGAGATTTAATCTATCGTAAACTTCAGAAACAATTAAAAAGTACAAAGAATATAAAAGCAGGTCATTTTTCAACCACAAACACAATTCAAGAATGTGAGTTGATCATTAAAAAATTGAATCGAATGATTATTGCAGAGCAAGTTAAAAATCTTCAAATTACTTCTCGAAAAACAATTGATCGCGAGATGGTTGAAATACTTTTTCCTTCTCCTAAATTAACTTGGTGGTCTAAATTCAAACTATGGATATCCCAAATATAGAAAAATATACTCAAAATGTTTCTAGTAGGAAAACAGAGCGAGGTGAGTTCTTGAAACTCTTTGCTTCTAAAATTAATAAACCAATTGGATATGTCGCGATGCGTCTCAAAGGAATTCCAACTGAGGATTTATACTTCATTCAAAAACAATGTGATCAGTATAAAGGAGAGTGGGCGAAGTGTTTTTATGGGATGCTTAAGGTAAAAGAAAACCCCCAACAGGGGGTGAGTTAGAGGTTCTCTTTTAAATCTTTTTAGACCTACACTTCTTTACTTCTTTTCCATATGTTCGACCTCCATCATCTCCAATTTTGATTGCTTGTTCTTTCCAAATCTTGTTGTGACCTTGTTTTGGTTGAAGAGCGTGAGCGATCTCATGAAGGATGGTTCGTTTCACAATAATCGGATAATTACATTCAACGAATCGAAGTTGGAGTGAGATGATCTTCTTGATCCAATTACACTGACCAGCTCGATGAAATCATTTTCGCAATCTCATCCATTCAAACTTGTATTCGCGAACTCCATGGAACTTCATTAAAGAAAGTGCCATTTGTTCTGCATCTTGTATTTTCATTTTCAATGTACCCCCTCCCTCAGGTGTTATGGATCCTTTGGGTCTGCCTCTATTATCCTATAATAGGTCTTTTGGAAATTGTGAAATCACGCGTTTTCATGTTTCAAACTGCGTATCTAAAGGATAAACACGGACGAGATGAAAACTGTTGCCGCATATCTACGCGCTTATAAACGCAAAATTACAAGGAATTTGAGTTTTGCATCGTTTCTACGGCACTAGGATTCGATATAAACGTCTTTTTCGTTATGCACCTACACTAGTACGTAACTCTGATTCTAAGAGTTGTTTATCATAGAAGGATGGCTTATAGTAAAAGAACAACTTATAGCGGAGGAAGCTTCAGTGAAGTTTCATTCCACGGAGTTTCCTCCACTGTAAGCCAGTCGTAGAAACCCTAGACTTCGGTCTGGGGTTTTTGCGTACATCTTTACAACGAAACGTGTTCTTGGGTACCACGTAAAAAATCCTAAAATGTTCGTATAAGGGGTTGATGCGAAAGGTGAGAAAAACAGTTTGCCGCTTCTGTCTCACCCTACTTGTTCAGGCTCGTATACGAATGAATCAGAGTTGTAATCGAGAGGTTAGCTTGTTTTCTTCCTGTGCATACATACAGGAAAAAGCGGCTATTGGGGGGATAATAAAAGGATGAGAAAAAAATCTCAAGCACAATTGAAGAAAGATCTCGACAAAATCTTCAGTGTATGGATCCGTTTAAAACACCCTAGAAAGTGTTATACGTGTGGAAAGGTAGAAACCACCCTCCAATGTGGGCACTTCGTTTCTAGGACATATTTAGCGACTAGATGGAATGAAAATAACTGCCGTCCTCAATGTGTAGGATGCAATATTTGGGGAAATGGGAAACCATTAGATTTTGAAGAGAATCTAAAGCGAGAATTAGGAGAAACTGTAGTAGAAAACTTAAAACAATCAAGACATCAGATTTTAAAACTCACTCCTTCCTGGTATGAAGAAAAGATAGAATTTTATAAAAAGTTATGCACCTCACTCTAGTAGTCTAATTACCTACAAAAGTGACACTATACATATATTATTAATGCATACACATGAAACGAGAAAATCGATTCGTGAGAGCTGGTAGATTAGGAGGAATCGCAACTGCAAAAAAACTACGAGCCGCAAAGCGTAAGAAGGTTCGAGTAGTTCGTAAATCTAAAAAGAGATAGTATAATTTCATTATGAGGAAAGTAATTAAGTCGGGCGTTGATGCTCGAATTGGATTGGTGAGTGGAGCTAAGAAGTTGGTAGAGATGGTTGGAAGTACATTTGGACCATTTGGACAAAACTTCTTTCTTGATAAAAAGAATGCGGTTACCAATGATGGTGTTTCAGTGGCTCGTGAAATTCAACTTCTTGATGAAGTAGAAAATAGAGGAGTAGTTGCTATTCGTGAATCAGCGATTAAAACTGTTGAAGAAGTAGGAGATGGAACAAGTACAGCAATAATGCTCGCCTACGCAATTTATGATACGGCCTCTCGTTTTCTCTCAAAAGAAGGAGTTATAGGGAAGAAAACAAGTGCTGAGATTGTCAAACAGATTGAGAAAGAACGAGTTGAAATTACTGAGAAACTCATCGCAATGAGCACTCCTATTGACACAGAAGAACAACTTATTAATTCAGCTATTGTTTCGACCGAAGATAAAGAACTTGGAACCCTTATAGGCAAAGCTCAGTTTGAGATAGGGAAATCTGGATATCTTTTAGCTGAAGAAACCGCTGAACGCACCTCATCAATAGAAATGGTGAAAGGAATTCGAATTGATAATGGATTTGGGACGTCTCAGATTATAAACAATCAAGAGAAACAAACTCTTGATATTGAAGATACGAAAGTAATTCTTACTTCTTTCACAATGAAAGATCTTCGTCCTATTGAGAAGATAGTAACTCAACTAGTTAAATCAGGAGTCAGAACCATCACAGTTATAGCAAGAGCATGGACTGAGGAAGGAATTAAAGTGTGTCTTGAAAACATAAACAACGCCACAATTAAAATCTACCCCCTAAACGCTCCGTATGTAGACATGCAGGAAAGGTTTAAAGATCTCGCAGCAGTAACAGGTGCACGATTCTTTGACTCTGAGTCCTCCGCATTAGAAGATATGCAACTCTCTGATATAGGATTTGCTAAAAAGATAGTCGCTCGAAGGTTCGACGCTATTATTACAGGACAAGAAAACGAAGATACAACCACTCGAATTGAATCTCGTATAACAGAATTAAACGATAAATTCACAGGATCTCAATCAGACTTTGAAAAGAAAGGACTCATAGAAAGAATTGCTCAACTTAAAAATGGGTTTGGTATTGTAAAAGTAGGATCTCCCTCAGATATGGAGCGTCGACGCCTCTACGATAAAGCAGAAGATGCAGTAAATGCTGTACGGGCCGCCTTCCAAGAAGGAACAGTAAAAGGAGCAGGATTAGCATTTAAAGAAATTGCTGACACTCTCCCTGATACCTACATTCTTAAACGACCTCTCTACACTCTTTACGAGCAGATTATAAGTAGTGCTCCAGAAGGATTTGTTATAGAGGATTGGGTGCGGGATCCAGTAAAAGTACTCCGTGTAGCACTCGAAAAAGCATGTTCAGCCGCCTCTTCATTCGCGACAGCAGGAGGTGTTATTACACAAGAATTTCCTAAACAAATCAATGAATTATTAAGGGTGCATAACTCCCCTACACAACAAGAATAAAGTATACTTACTATATGAATTTAAAAAGAGCAATGGAAATATATGTGAAAGCTACAAAAAAGCTTCAGAATTATGGTCGTAACTCCGCAAAAAATACCCCTCCTACACGCGATGTGTCTGGGAAAGTTACAAAAGACTACTACGGATCAACTAAATGGTTGAACCCTCTAAAGAAGAGTAGTTATAAAGATTAACAACTTTGAAACTTACTAAGAAAAAACTCCATAGACTCAAAGTCGCTAAACGTACCCACATTGACAAAAAGATGATTCAAGCTATTTGGAATAGTAGGGTACAATCATAAGATGGCAACTGCACTCCAAGAAGATCTTGCAAGAGCTGTTATCGAAAACAGAAAACTTCCTAGACACAAAAGGAAGAACAAGAAGGAGTTGCTGATTTCCGTAGGATATGCTCTAGGAACAGCTAACTCTATTCCTGGAGATGTGATTGAATCAAAAGGAGTAAGAGATACATTTGCTAAATGGGGTCTTACAGAAGAATTAATCACTAGTGCCTTAGTGTATGATATAGAGAACAAACCTAAGAAGAGGGTTAAAGAATTAGGACTTGGAGCTGATATCTTAGGAATGAAAAAACAACAAGATGGAAACACTACCAACATCCTCAACATCTACGCTTCAGAACAAACAAAAAGAATTGCTCGAAGAATTCTCAATGATCAACCAGAGAGCGAATCAACATCTGATTGATTTTTGTATTGCGACGAATGCAAAATATGAGCCAAATTGGCACCATGAGAGAATTGCGAAAGAGCTTGAGAAAATCGAACAGTTTGGAGATAGAGATTACAAAGTCCTACTTGTCTTTGTGCCACCTAGGCACGGCAAATCTGAATTATGCAGTATTAACTTCCCTGCTTGGTACCTCGGACGTAATCCTACTAAAGAAATTATTACAGTTAGTTATTCGGCAGAGCTCGCGCAGGATTTTGGAAGTAAAACACGAGGAATAGTAGGAGGAGAAGCGTACCCTCATATATTTACAGGAATCTCACTCAAAGAAGATGAACAAGCAAAAGCGAAATGGAGAACAAGTAAGGGAGGATCATATACGTCAGTAGGAGTTGGAGGAGCCGTAACAGGGCGAGGAGCAAACATTCTTCTATTTGATGATCCAATTAAAAATAGAGAGGAAGCTGAATCAGATATTCATAGAGAGAAAGTGTGGCAATTCTTTACTTCTACCGCTTTTACACGACTTGAACCTAAAGGAGTTGTGGTCGTTATTCTTACACGATGGCACTTGGACGATTTAGCAGGAAGGATTCTTAATAATCTAGAATTAAGTAAGAGGTGTAAGGTGATTCATTTCCCTGCGATTGCGACTAAGAAAGAAATTAATCGAAACGAAGGAGAGCCACTTTGGCCTGAAAGATTTAATCTACAAGCATTAGGAGAGATTAAAAATACTATTGGACCTTATGATTGGGAATCTCTCTATCAAGGCTCTCCTATATTAACTGATCGACAAGAATTCAAACCTGAATGGAAGAGAGTTATAACAGAAACTGAGGTTCAAGCGATGCAAACTCAACGATTTCTTACAATCGACACAGCAATATCAAAAACATCCTCAGCAGACTACACAGGATTCTGTGATAATAGGGTGAATCAAGAGAATAAATGGCATTTAAAAGCATGGAGAATGCGTCTTGGAGCAGAAGAGCTTGTAGAAGCGATATTCTCGCTTTATACACGCGCTATAGGAGAGGGAAGACCTTATGATAAAATTGGGATTGAAAAGACTATTTATCTCGACGCTTTAAAACCTTATTTAGATGATCAACAACGAAGGCGAGATATATTCCTCCCTATTGTAGAGCTAAAACACAATCAAACACAAAAAGAGGTGAGGATTAGAGGATTAATCCCTAGATATGCAACAACTTCAATCTACCATATTCAGGGAGAGTGTAATGCTTTAGAGGAAGAACAAATGCAATTTCCCCAAGGAATACATGATGATGTTCTTGATGCAGCAGCTTATCAACTTCAAATAACCACTTCAGATGTCTCTGGAGAGGTGTCGGTGCATATCCCGGACTACTCGGTGGATAACTACTAGTTGACTATTTTATGTGGTACAATATAGGAAATAAATCTCTATGATTGGAAATATAGTTGTTGGGAAGGATGGGATTCCTGTTGATGGACAGGGAAAATCTTTAACTCCATCAGCGTACAATCTATCTCAAAATGTAAAAGAATTGTTTAATAAGTGTCAATTAAACTATCAACGAGCCTACAATCTTCAACACCGACCTTTTGATGAGTTCGATGGCATTTCTCTCCTTCAACGTGCTAAAAAAGATCAAGAGACATTTGGAGTGTTTGTTGGTGCGGCGTATGTTCCAGCTCAAAAAGCATGGCGTTGGCGAGGGCGAAAGAATACAGCTCGAAATAAACTAATTGGAATTCTTGCTCATATGATTGCAGGGATGTTATATCCACTGGTTTCTGCTCGAAACGAAGAAAATGAGAGTGATAAGATGAGTGCAAAAGTGATGAGGATTATAGTTGAGAATCATCTTAAAAAGGCAGGATACGAGATGAAGTTTCTTTATATGATTCTTTCTGCTTTAGTTAATCCAGCTATTTTTGTTGAAGTACAATATCTCATCGCGTATCAACGAATCAAAGAAGAATTAGCAGATGGAAAGATGAAAGTAACAGAAGCGATAGATGAATTTCTGACAGGTATTAATTTAAATATTATTCCTGTCGATCAGATTCTTCTAGGAGATTTCTATACTAATCCAATACAATTACAACCTTTTATAATTCGTCTTGAGCGACTTCCTTACGACACCGCACGTTCAATCTATGCTGGGAAACACATTATTGATGGGAAGGATCAATTTGATTTTGTTCAAGCAGGAAAGACGAGAGTATTTATGTCAGGGAATGAAAAAGGAGTTTTGTATGATATTGATTGGACCGAAGGAGATCAAAATGCAGTTCAACGAGTTACATTCTATTATCGTCCTGATGATATAGAAGTAACGTTTGTGGGGGGAGTGTTTATGGGGAATGAAAAGGATATTTATAACTCAAACCGATTCTCTCACCGTCGAACTTCTCTTATAGGAGATGAATGGAAGTCAATCCCCATCTATCCATTTGCAAAAGCGTATTATGAACCCATCGATCCAACAGGACGATTTGCATATGGTAAATCAGGAGCATTTAAAGAGTATTGGGATGATAAAAGTATAAATCATGCATATGGACTTCTTCAAGATGGAATGACACTTGAGGTAATTAAACCCCTTTTCCTTTCAGGAGTAGCGAAGGTAGATAATATTGTCATTGCTCCAGGCGCTACAACAGGAATGCCTATAGGAGCGTCAGTAACTCCATGGAGTATGAGTCCTAATTTAGGAGCTGCCATACAAGTTCTCACTCAGAATGAAAAAGATATGAGTGAGAGCACTCAAGACAAAATAATGTCTGGGAATCCCACACCTGGAATTACTGCAACACAATCTATCCAAGCTCAAAACCAAGCTCAATTATTCTTAGGAGTATTTGGGTTAATGATTGCTGATCTTATAAAACAAGTAGGAGAGCTCACAATCGACTGTATTGTTCAACACACCCTTCAAGGAGAAATAGATGCTTCAATTCCTGAATCGCTTCAGATTAAATACAAGATGATTCTCGCTAAATCAAAAGATAAAGGACGAGATGTAACGAACCGTATTTATTTCAAGAGTGAACTTCTTGGAAAGAAAATGACTCCTAAACAGAAAGAGGAGTATGAGTGGAAGTTGTGGGAGGATAAAGGAGGAGAGGATCAAGATGTGTACCATGTGAATCCATATAAGTTTGCTCGTACAACTTATTCAATGACAGTCGATGCCGATCAAATAGTGAATCATGCAATGGGGAATGATCGTCAACAAAAGATGTTAAAATATCAAATGCTGACTCAACAATTCGTCTATCCATTTACTGATCAGAAAGCTGTTGCTGATGAAGTCATAGAAGAATTCTCTGATGGAGATCCAGATCGATTAAAATCAAAACAAACAACAAATGATATGATGAATGCTATTGGAATGGGACAACAAACTCCTGGAATTCCTTCTCCAATGGGGACTGCGGCCGGTCAGCCCCCACAACTTAACACAATGATGAAATAAATGAAATGAAAAAGAACAAACTTCCTCTTCATAAGAGGATCGCTACAAAAAAGAAAGTAAAGGTAACTTATTAATTAATAATTAAATTATGTACCCATGGGTCTCAAGTGGTTCAGTCCACAAATATAATCGTGCGATAGCTCAGCTTCAGAAAGATAAGAAAGAAGTTACAGAAGAAGCAGTAAAAGCACTGTATGTTAAAATGGCAGGATTATTAATGGAAGAAAAAGTCGAAGAATTAGTTATTGAAAAACTAAGAATTGGCGAACTTCGTAAACTTGCTGAAGAAAGAAATATTGAATCTGAAGGACTTACTCGCGAAGAATTGATTGCTGTCCTCTCATAATATGCGACTCTTAGTTAAATGGGCTCTTAAAATAATTCAACGAGCTGATTTAACTATTGAAGAACGAACGTTATGCACCGGGATGGTGTTGCAAAAATTGGAGGCTTTACCGCTTCGTGGTATAATCGAAGATAGTGATGAGGGTATTCTTATCAACGGCAAACAGTTGAACATTGAGAAATTGAGAGTGCTCCGAGAGTCAGCGAAAGCAGCTCTCGACAACCAAGCATTAAATCTTATAGGAGAGCAGGTAGTTTGGATTGCAATTCAACGAGGAATTCATAATGCGGATACTCCTGAAAAACTTTACTTCTACCGAGCGGCTATATGGTTTAGTGAACAATTGAAGGCACATTTACAAATTCTCACTCAACAAAGCCCTGAACTTCCCAGATCGGAAGATTAATAACGCAACGTAGGCTAATTTAATTACGATGACCCCAGAAGAAATTGCAGAACAAGAAGCCGCAACTGCAGCGGTCGAAGCAGAAAAAGCTGCTAAAGCACCTTCACAAAAGAATGAGCGTAGTGAAAAAGAGAAAGCTGAATTCACTTTAAGAAAGAATGCGGAACGATTAGCAGAGTTAGGTGGAGATCCTGCTGAAACTCTAAATATTCGTCCTCAAATCAATCTTAATGATGAATTAGATGATGATAAACCACTCACTGTTAAGGATTTTCGAGAGCTACAAAAGAAAGACGCACATAAAACGTCGCTTCAGTTGGCCGAAGAACTTCCTGATAATGAGCGTGATGAAGTCAAAACTCTTCTTGAAAATCGAATTACTCCTTCAGGTAATGCTGAGGAAGATTTGAAACTAGCGAGAGCAGCAGTTAATGCTATTCACAATGCTCAGATTGCAGAACTTATTAGCAATAGAGTTTCTCCAAAGAAAACTGCTGCTGGTGGGAGTGCTGATTCTAAAATAGGTGATGAATTTATCCCTACTCCTGATGAAGTACGATTTATGCAACCTCCTTACAACCTAACTAAAGAACAAGTCTTGGCAGCGCGTAAGTAGTTTTTTGTGAGGGATTATTCACTTAGTCCCTCAAAATGTCTAAAATATTTACAATAGACAAAGGTCTTCCACAGACTTGGGCTACTACCTACGTAGTGGCTTCAGGAGCAGTGGGCACTATTGCAAATGGCACTCCAACGAAATGTGTTACCGCAGATGGTAGCGTCGCTGGTGCTGTTGTTCCAATGGTAGATACTGATGGTCTTGTTACTGCAATGCGTTTTGCAGGATTGGCTAAAACCACTTCTACAGACACAGTTGCTGCTGCAGGTACTGTCGACACATTCGCCCCTGTTCCAGGTCTTCTCTACCGTGGCTTTGCAAAAAGCTCTGGTGCTGCAGACACTCAAGCAGAAATCAATGCTCTTATGGGCAAGAAAGTGATCTTCGATCTTACTTCAAGCGACTGGACTGTCGATACAGCCGCGAGTGACGCACTTGTTAATTGCGTCGTTATTCAAGGTGGAATCCCATCGGCCTCAGAAATACTCTTCGTGTATTCTCCAAAAGGTACGATTCTGGATACTTCAACCGCAATGTAATCCCTGAACTATGCCCGGACTAAATTACAACTCGTCTCCCAATCTTGAACTTGTCAAGACCTCTCTTGATAAACTTCGAGATAATGCTCTTTTAGAGCAGACGACAAATGGGAAAGCAACAGCCACTGATTCAGTAGTCTTCACTCAGTCGGATGCTGATCGTGCGGCTGTTGTTACATCAGTGCTTGGTGGTGGTGGGTACTTCAAGAAAACAGTTACTGGTGTTGCGCAGGATATTACTGCCAAGAAAAACGCAACCAAGACTGCTTTCACTCCGAAGACTACGATCATTGCTGAATTCAATCAGGATATCTCAATCAGTCGTTCATTCATGCAGGATCAGCAGCACGAAGCGGTTGCAAAATCGGTTCGTCAACAGACTCTTGCATGGACAGCGACTCGTGACCAGAATGCATTTAGTTACTATGCGTACGGATTTGGAACAACTCTCTCATCAACAATTGGTGATTCAGTCGCCCTCTTCTCCGCATCACATGTGAATGCAAATGGTGATACGATCGACAATCTTGAAACAGCCGCTATGAGTGATACTGGTCTTAATACAACCATCATAACTCTTCGTGCTCAGAAGAATCAGACCGGAGTTATCGTTGGCTACGAACCAGCATTCCTTCTTTGTGGCTCTACTCTTGATCACGATGCTCGTACAGTTGCGAAGTCGGTCCTTCGTGCAGGAACTGGAAACAACGACCTAAACTACTTCTCGGAAATGTATCCAGGAATGAAGGTGTGTTGGAATCAGTTTATCGACAACTCAGGTGCTACGAATCAAACCACGATGTACTTCGTTGGTGCGGCTCAGCACGGCGTTGTTCGATTCGAACGCGAAGCCTTCTTCTCTACTTTAGTAGATTGGCAGACTGATCCAAACGATATGTACAAGTATAAACTTCGTGCTCGTGAGGAAGTTGATACTATTGAGTACACAGGTCTTGTTGGTTCGAGCGGAACGGTGTAATTATTAAAGCTAATTGCAATCACTGTATGAACTTCAAAGAAAATGCAGTCGCCGTGATTGCTTTAATAATCGCAATCATCGGACTGTTCTATCCTCAGATTAGTCAGACGGTTCAGAGGCTTGGAGGGGTAACTAATTACGACGAAGTTGATGCAACGGCCATTAAAATTGGCGGTACAAGTGGTAGTCGTATTGGACCCATTATCTCAAGTACTTGTTCACTCATCGCAACATCTTATAGCGTTGCAGCTACAACCACTGTTGCTATGGATTGTGCAGTAACAGGTGTTGTTTCAGGTGATATTGTCTTCGCACAATTTGCGACGACTACTCCAGCAGCAGGAGGAAACTCCTGGGTTGTTGCTCAAGCATCTGCGTCTTCTACTTCAGGATTCATCACACTCAATGTGGCGAACTGGACAGGGAAGACTACAATGATGCCAGCATCAGTTGCTTCTTCAACACAGTATCTTGTTATTCATCCCGTAACGTCAGTTCCAGGACTCTAGTTCTTTCTTCCCTTCCCCCTCCCTACTCTATAGTGATTCGGTAAGGGGGAAGATGAGGACGGAACCCTCAATTAATAAATTATTATGACATTAAATCTTAAATACACGGCAATTTTCGGGCTTGTTCTCGCAGTTGTTTTAATGTTTTCGGTTTCGTTCGTTAAAGCCAATCCTTCGTTCTTTATTAGAAGTGGCAACGGAACACCTTCTATTCCTGTTGGTTATTTGTCTCCAGGGGCCGCAACCACCACTATCACAGCGTTTGATTTAGGAGTAGGAGGAGCTCAAGGCGCTGATAGTGCAATTCTAACTCTTCAGTTCACGGGCTCAACAACACCATTCAACAGCAGAGTTGCTACAACAACATATCAAGTCGTGCTTGAGTATTCACAAGACAATTCAGATTGGTATTCGCTCAACGCAGTTGCAACAACCACGACTCTTGGATGGCAAACAGTTCAAGGAGTATTGATTGCTTCAACAACTCCAACAAAGACTTATGTAACAGTACCAACACCAACGCGCTATGTGAGAGGCATCATAACGATTCCTGCAGGAAGCACCAATGGGTCTGTGTGGGGCGAGTTTATTGCAAAAAGGCAGTCTAATTAAACTACTATGGCCTACAAAACAGTGGCCAACTTACGGGACTCAGTAAGCGGAATGTTGCAGGGATTAAACCTAAACAGCGTTACGAACCTAGACACGGCGTTTGAACGCACGGCTCGACAGCTGTGTATTAAATTAGACATTCCAGAAGCAACTCTGCGAAATGATTTAACTCTATATGACGGAGTGACAGACTATCTTGCTCCAACCGACATGTTTGCGTCAGCAATTATTGACGTTCGTCCTCAAGGACAAGAACGATGGAGAGGAGACGGGGTTCAAAAAATGCCTCTCGCTGAGTTTGATCAAGAGAAGGGATGGGTTACGGGAACAAAAGTAACAGTTGAATACGACAAAGGCACAGGTGTTCTGAGAGTCGTGTCTCCTGCCCCTACGGCACGCATTGAATTGGATTCAATGACTGAAACAACAGGCTGGACAGCAGCAGGATCTGCGTCTAGTCTTACTAAAGATTCGACAGTGTTCTGGAAATCTCCTGCTTCGCTGAGACTTCTTCTTACAGGTGCGTCAACAGGAACACTCACAAAAACAATCTCTTCTGTAGATTTAACTGATTATCTAAGTGTCGGAGTTGGATTTCTTGCATTTCGCACTCCTTCGGGTTCCAACCTAACTTCAATTGAGCTTTGTATAGGCTCTGATGCGTCAAACTACTACTCTGTAACAGTAACAACAGGGTTTATTAAAGCTTTCACTTCAGGGGATTGGATGCTAGCTTCGTTTGATCTCTCAACAGCAACGACGACAGGATCGCCAACAATCACAGCGATTGATTACGCACAAATCGTAATTGTCCACGGAGCGACCTTGACAAACTTCTATGTAGGTGATTTGTGGATATCGTTGCCATCTCCTCATACTCTTATTCATCAGACATCAGCGATATTTCGTCCCACTGGAACAACAACACCTCTAAACACAATCACTGACAATACAGACGATATTCTGTTGAATGATTCAGCATATGCAATCTATGAAATAGAATGTGCCAACTCTATTGCTCAACAGCAAGGCGGCTCTCTTGCAGATTCGCTTATACAAGGATTTAAAGCTGATCTCGGAGGAGTTTTGGGTAAATCACCTGGATTAATTGATATGTATCGAGCGGATAATCCTAGTCAAGAACTCAGAACAATTGGTTCATACTACGATGTATATGGCGGATAAAATTAAAGGACCTGATGATTTTGAAGTTGATCTTGTTTCTTCGTTTGGCTCGTATGTATCTTCAGTAGATCCTACAAACGCAAATCCAAGAGTGTTGGTAAAAGGGTCTGAGAATGTGTATAAAAAAATCTCAGGAACAATCGCTAACCGCCCTGGACGAAAACTCTACGACGCCACTTCCGACGACACGGTCGCCAAATGTGATTCGGGATATGTGTGGAATACTTCTCTTGGAGAAATCTATCCAATTCGATGTGCAAATGGGAAACTTCAAGTTGAATCAGACGTTACAGGATCACGAGTATGGTATGATCTTCTCACTTCCCTCACTCTAACTCGATTTGTATTTGATACGTGGTGGAATAACACCGACAAAAAAGACACTCTTCTTACAGTGAATGGAGATACTCAAAAACTCTACTCATGGGGAGGAGGTTTTGCTCTGTTTGTATCATATTTAGGAGGAGTTATTACTCTCGACAGAAATGCTGCAACAGCTGGATTCTCCTCAACAGGTTCTGTTACTATAAACGGAGTCGATTACACCTACACAGGAATCTCAGGCTCCACCCTAACAGGAACTTCAGATGCATCGGCTGCTGTGTTAGATCAAGTAGTGATGGAGAAGATTGTAACAAAAACATCATTCTCTTCTGGTCCAGGATCTACATATGTGTGTGATTTTATTCGGGTCGTTGCGAATCAATGTTATTATGGTTCATATACTTCACAACTACTTTTTATCTCAAAGAACACTGATTATACTGATTGCGCTCATTCAACTCCTCGTGTTACCGGAGAAGGAGATACGGTTATTTTAGACTCTGTAGGAAAAGGAATAGGAGTTCGAGGAGGAAGTGCTCATGTGTTCTATGGAACTTCATGGCTTACTATAATTTCATTCAATCAAATCACTGTTGGATCAACTCTAACGGAACAAACCTTAAGTGAAAAAGTACCACTGGGAAACTTAATTGCGGCGCAAGCACATGAATTCATTGATACTCTTTCAGATAATATAATCTACCTCGACCAAGCAAACCAACTTCGTTCATTTGGATCATTTAATAACTCAAATACCGCGAAAGCCATTCTTCTCTCTCAAGCAATTCAAGAAGAACTCGCTCAAGAAACTTTTACTCTTGGTCAGTTGCGAGTTGTTTCAGATAAGAGAGGAGATTTAGTATACATCACCTCTCCTAATTCTGGGATTACATATCTTTATCAAGAAAGAAGTGGCCTCAATTCTTCTGGAGAAGCGATCTCAGAAAGATTCTGGCAACCTCCTCAATTATGGAATGTGTCAAGAATCGATTCTCTTAATGGAAGAACAGTTGGTTTCTCAAATGCAAATCCTCAGACTTATTATCTATGGGATACGAATCAGTGGCATGATGATGTACCCAACGCGACAACACCTTATCAATCCATTGCTCTTTTCTCATATCAAAACGGAGGAAGGAGGCAGGGAAAAATAAACTTCAATAAAATCTATTGGGAAGGGTACCTTTCACAAAACTCTAATCTATATGGAGGAGTGTATTTTGATTATCAAGGCTCAACAAGACTTCTTAGTCCTATTATTAACGATGCGACCTCCCTCCTCACTTCTAAGATGATATTTAGCGGAACCACTCCTCCCTCTCTCGGAGATTCATCTTTAGGAGATAGTCCTCTTGGGGATGGATTATTAACAGACGATCAAGCTCTTCTACCCAAATTCAGAGTTATTACCGGAATTCCCCAAGTAGATTGTTATGAATTTGCTTTAATGCTCTATTCAACAAATCTTGATGCGAGGTGGGAGTTATTAGCACTTGGAGCCAATATCAACCTTTCATTTGCACAAGCGGTTGAAATTCAGAAATAATTATGTTGTATACTAATCTTATGAAACCACTTCTCTCAATACTAATCGCAGTCGGAATCGCGTTTGGAATTCTTTCTTTCCTACAAACCACTCCCCCTACTCTTGAACCCTCCTTAGGAGTTTATAGCCCCACGGGAGGAGGGACTTATCGTCTTCAATCTTCTGTAACTGGGACTCAAACCACTCTTACACTCACCTCATTCAAAGAACCAATCTCAAACATTCCTTATACAATGTCATATTTGAATTCTGATATTGAATATGCAACAATTGAACCTCAAACAACAAGTAATAAAGAGTTTATTTCATTCTCTGGCATTACTCAAAATGCCGACGGGACTGCTACTTTAACTGGTCTCACGCGAGGACTTTCTTTCTCCTATCCATTCACTGCTTCAACAACCTTTCAACAGTCTCATGCAGGTCAGACAATTCTTATCCTTTCAAACCCTCCTCAACTCTATAACAAATTCTACAATCTTTCGAACGTCTCCACTTCAACAAATATCCTAAACTTCTCCTCAACGACTCCTCCTCGTTATGATCAAGTGGCGGCTCAAGGAACTGGAACCTATATCTCAACAACTTCAGAACTCGCTTCGATCGCGTATGTGAATGCAATCTCAATTGCTGGAGTTTCAAACGGTACGACAGCCGTAAAAGGTATTTATCAGACCGCCACAGGACTTCAAATGGGTTCGAGCACAGCATTAGGATCGACTGGAGCGTCTCTCGCACTCACAAGTGCCAATGCTACTGATACTCCATCAGTGCCACAATCAGTAAGTGGGAGTAAAGCGATTATTTCTCAAATCACAGGCTATCTTCGCCAATCATGGCTCAATCTTACTGAAGCATTTACTTTCTCAGGAGGACTTACTTCTTCGGCAACAACAACAATTGCAGCAAGTAATGTGAATAGCAATTGTCTAAAACTCAACACGATTTGTTATCAGTATCCTTCGACTCAAGGCGCAAGCTCCACTGTTCTCTCAAATAACGGAAGTGGCGTTCTGTACAATGTTCCAATGCCGTGGGCAAAGATAGGAGAAGCATTATTCGCAGGAGCTGCAACTACCACGCTCACACTCACTTCTACAACAACAGCTCAAGATTTGAGAGTGGTCGTTCGAGGTGTTACAAATGGATCAACGTGTCTTCTTCTCATGCAACTCAATCCACACACAACAACTGGAAGTGGAGGGAACTACACATGGAATTCACGCACAGCCGACGCAGCTCAAGTAGGAGTAGGTTCTGTGAAAGCTGTTCAAATTCTAAGTGGAACATCAGCGAGTGATACGGTGTATGTAAACTTGGATCTCACAAATGACGCTACAATGACCAAAATGATGACATGGCAAGACACATTTACAGGAGCTGTCAATCAGTGGGGCTCTGGATACTGGACTGATAATGCTGATCAGTTGAAATCACTAAACGTAGGACTCTCATGTGGAAGTGGAGCAGGAACAATGACGTCTGGTCGAATCACTGTGTACGCGAGTCAAAACTAACATGCCTACCGCATATCAAAATCCCTTAGAAGCCTCACAAGGATTAACTTCCGCATTTAATCCTACGACCACTCAACAGAAACAATCGATAGCATACGCCGCTTCACTCGTTCCTACAAAAAAAACCACAGAGCCTACTGTCTTAGGTTCTACAAATATCGATCAGAAGAATCGAGAGAATACAAACAAAATAAACTCAATGCTTCCTCCAGGACAAGTGGTGGGTCCTGATGGAATCGCTCGGAACGCTGATCAGACATTTGCTGAAGCAGGTTCAGATGCGACTCCTCAAATTGGAGAGAATGGATTGCCAACTGGAATGTACTCTTCGGGAGGCATAAACTACGCTCTAGGTCCTTCTAATGGAAAGATTTCAAGCGATCCTAATGTTCAAAGGATTCACGATCAATTCACTTCTTTAAAGAGTGAGATGGATGCCACAGGCGCCGCTTTGATAGAAAATATCAAGAATCAATTTGCAGGCCTCGTAAAACAACAAGAGCAAGCGAATCGAAGTTCGAATGCAGGTGTCTTCTCTCTCCTTCAAAGAGGAGGTTCGCTTCAAACAGGTTCTTCAGAAGGGATTATTCAATCTCAGGTCTCATATGGCCTTCAACAGATTGCTGATTTAAATACAAAAGAACAAGGAGCAATTATTGCAGCTAAACAAGCGATGCAGAATAACGATTATAAGATTCTTGATAAACAACTCACAATTGCTCAAGAAGCTGGTAAGGCAAAACAAGAAGCGGCTCAGAAGATGAGTGATTCTATTATAAAAGCAAGAGAAACTCAAACAAAACAACTTCAACAAGCAAGTCGTGATTCGGCGATTGGAGGATTAATGGAGCAAGGAATTACTGATCCAAATCAGATGTTGAATTATTTAAATTACGATGATGAGGGGAATATGATTGGTGATTTTACTGCTGATGAAATTGCGAAAACACTCAAGAATCTCTCAAAAGAAGTGGGGATCGGACTTGACAAACTCACTGGTGAAACCAAGAATTATTCCATACTGAAAGACATTCCTGGGATGCTTCCCACAACTATAACTTCGTTAGGACAATATTTAAAATGGAATCACGACCTCACTACTTCTAAAACTGCTTCTGAAGTAGGAAATGGCGCTCCTACAACTTCAGATCAATTTTCAAGAGAACAAATAGCTCTCTCAGTAATCCCCACTCAACTTCGAAACTCCGACACAGAACTAAAACGCTATCTTGAAGGAATTAGACTAGGTCTTAAAGAAGGGAAAACTCCCTATCAGATTGCCGACGAATTAATGGGGTATAAAATAAACAATCCTACTCCATTTTCAGATAGTATGCGTCAGTATATCGCTGTTGCAAATCTTTCTGGTCCTGAAATAGGGAATGTGGCGCGTCTTCTTAATTCTGGTAATGAGGCGGGAGCTATTGCAGTTGTAGAGAATAAAGTTCTTCAAACTCAGAAACAAAATGATCCAGAAGCGTTTGTAGGAGAAGCAACACCTCGCTACTATTCAGAGAAAGTCGCTCAGATTAAAAAGACTATTGAGGATGCTGGATTAATGGATGCAATTGGTCCACTTGAAGGCACAGCAGCGACTGTATTTGGGAAACTTCCATTTGGACAAAGACGTGAAGCAGCTAAAATTCAAGCTCAAATAACCAATCTTGTCGCTGAGATGCGAAATCATCTTTCAGGCACCGCTGTTACGGAATCTGAAAAGAAATTCCTCGAACCTCTCGTTGCTTCTCTTTCAGATAAGAAAGGTATTTTCATTAATAAACTAGATGAGATTTCTAGTAATTCTCTAACGCGTTATAATCAAACTAGAGCCTCTGGAGGTCTTCCTGAATTGAATGAGGCTCAACTTCTCGATAAATCAAAGCGCGTTTCTTTGTATGGAAGTGGAGTGTCTCAAAACAATAGTATTGATAATGAAGAAACAGCTAAATCAACAATTATTGAATATGGTAAAACCAATCCTCAGAAACAAGCGGAAATAAAGAATTTGATGGCAAGTGATGAATATACATTTGAAGATATCAAACAGATCTTAGGGATATAACATGCTTACTCCTGAACAAATCCAAATGGCTCGAGAGAAGTATGGAATACAATCCGCACCTTCACCTATGACGACAAATAGAGTTGCTGAATTAGACACAGCATGGGGAGCGACTCCTATTCCTATAGACACAAGATCGTACGGCGAGCGAGTAACTGAAAAAGTTGGATCTGATATCGCGACACGTGTTCCAAAGATGCAAGAAATCCTCAATCGTCCTGATACAGGGAAAGTAGAAAAAGGAGTACAAGCATTTGGACAAGGAGCTGGAATGGCGGCTCATACACTAGAAACTACTCTAGGAGAGGTTCCTGGTGTTAAACAAATTGTAGGAGCCGTAGGAGCTGGTATAAACTGGCTTGCAACCTCTGATTTGTCTCCCATCAAACATTTAGGAGATTTGATTGGAAGTAGTGAAACCCTCCAAGAAGCCGTTCATTTATATGACACAGATAAGAATTTTAGAGATACAGTAGACGGAGTAGCAAATATTGCTCGACTTGGAGGAGATGTTTCTGCTCTTGTAGAAGGAGGGAATTATGTGAAAAATGTTACTGATAAAGTGATTGCGAATGTAAAAGCTCGTACAAAAACACCTCCACCACCAGGACCTGATGGAGGAACTCCTCCAACTCTAACTCCCAAAACTCTTATAAAAAACATTAAGAGCGACATACTTCCAACAACAGATAGAATTGTGAGTCACGAAGTAACAAAAGCATTAGATCTCACTCAAGGAGATGTGAAAAACATATCTCTTTCAACTGGGAATGATGTGGGTGAATTTATCGCAAGAGAGAATCTTATTGGTAAAAATGTCGCTGAAACATCAAAAAATCTTGATGCTTTTTATAAGAAAAACTACGATGCGGTTAGAACTGAAATAGGAAATGTTAAAACAATATACGAAGCAGAAAATGTACCACGCTACACAGAAGCTCTTACTGAAATCAAGAAACAAATTGAAGATGTTCCAGGACTTCAAGAAGCAAACACAGAAATAGACGCTCTCTTGAAAAAATCGCAAGTAACCCTCAATGATGTTCAAAGAGTAAAAGAACTTATGGACGAACACTTCTCTCTTTACAAAGCTACTGGCGATGTTAAGGAGGGTATAGCAAAAAGTGGTCTAACTAACATTCGTAAAGATTTACGCTCTTTTGTTGAAGACGAAGTTAAGGCAAATACAAGCGCCGATATCAGAGTAATGAATAATAACGTCTCTACAGCACGATCTATCTCAGACGCTATCGAAACTCGTTCGACGCGTGGACTAACTCGCTCAATGATATCGACTGGAGATATCGTAACATATCTAGCCGGTAGTGCACTAACTCCAATTGGAGGAGTACTTGCAGTGATTGTAAAAAAGATCTATCAGAGTCCTTCTTTCAAGTTAAAATTCGTACAATGGCTTGATGGATTGAATGATGCGCAAAGAGCTAAAGCTGTAGAACAACTCAAAGAAGGAGTTGTTCCTAAAGAAATTCAATCTTTGTTGCCAGAATCTAATGATCTGCTCAAAGTTTCCCAAGAATCATCTCCAGTGAACAAGTCGGAGATAAACTCAAACACAGACACTACAAAAACCGCGATTCCTGCGAAGAATGATCTCATACCTAATAGTGTACGGGATTCTGCTTCAAAAGTCAAGGAAATTCCCACAACAGAGAAAAAATAATATGATCCGCTCTCTCTCACCACTCCAAAGAAAACAACTCACTCCTAGTCCGATAGATCTCTCTTCATTATTTACTCAATACAAAGAATTAGAGAATCTTCGCAGACAAGTTTCTGAATCACATTCTAAATACATTAAAGAAATAGAGAAGAAAATAATTCAACTTGAACAAAAAATTCAATCAGTAAAAACCCCCATGAGGGGTGATAGAGGGCTTGATGGGAAAGATGGTCGAGACATTAATCACACAGAAGTCGTAAAAGATGTTCTTAAACAAGTTCGACAACCAGAAGATGGAGAGACTCCTACTATAGATTATAAGAAAGTAGCCAGACTTGCTTCTCAACTTATCGAGCCTCCCAAACCTCAAAAAATAGACGAGAAGTTAATCATAGAGAAAATCTTAGAGTCTCTCAAAGAAGGAAAATTAAAACTCAACATCAAACACATCGATGGATTTAAAGAAGGATTAGAGCAAACAATCGCTCCAATACGAAATCTTGCAGCAGGATTTAGAGGAGGAGGAGATACAGTTGCTGCAGGAAGTGGGGTAACTATTACAAATACTAATGGCGTGAAAACAATTAGTGCTACAGGAGGTGGAGGATTCACTGCACTTACCGCTACCGAAACTCCAAATGGGATACTTCAAGTATTTACTTTCGCAGCAGCAACAGCGCAACCATCTTATCTAGTAGTGGATAATGTGTGGATGAAGGCGATTTCAAAAGCAGGGACAGTAAACTGGACGTGGGATGCAGGAGCAACACAAGCAACTTTTCAAAGTGGGTATGCACCAATAGATGACATCTTTGGTATTGTATGATTAAAAATATGTATAAAAAGATTCTATATGTCCTCGCAGCGATTCTACTTCCTATTCTAGCACTCGCAGCTCAAATATCTGTCCCTTCTGCTCCTAGTTCAAACTATGGACTTATCTCAACAACAACTGGAGCATACGTTGCTTCCTCAACAAGTCTCTTAATAGCTGGATCGGGTATTACATTCTCAGGGGGTATTCCAAGAATATTTGGACCATCTATCACCATCTCCTCCACAGGCGGCTCTGGCACCTTCTCATGGACACCAACATCCTGGGGCAACTCAACTTCTACCACTCTCGGGTTCTTAAACGGCTTTCTTTCTACAGCTTCTTCTACAATTTCATACCTCGGTACAGGTGGTGTGGCTTCTAATAATGGTCGCCTCTATAACGCCGCGACAACAACTTTCAATTCACCTCTCAACTACGCTTCTGGTGCAGTTACTCTTTCTACCGCAGGTACATGGTCAGGTCTTGCCGGCACAGCCTCCGCTCTCTCTCCAGGAGCTAACATAAATAACGTCGCATTCACTGGTGCGGGGAATATAACCATCTTCGCCGCGTCCTCAACTCTTCTTGGCGATGTTAATACGTTCACCAACGCACCGAAACTTGGCTCTCTGTCAGGATTTATAGGTGGCAATTCAGGGAATCTCTATGGCTTTGCAACATCAACCATTTTTGGTGTGGGAACGCCAGGTTATGTATGGTCATATCAAAATGGTGCAGCAGGATGGTACGCAACATCAACGAGTGGTGGAGGCTCTGTGACCGCTGTTACCGCGACTTCTCCTATTTTCTCTTCAGGAGGAGCAACTCCGAACATTACCTGGGCAGGGTTGGCAACGACAACTCAACCAGCCATATCTAATCTATTAGTATCCAACGGAGGAGCTGGAGTATTCGGAGTTGCCACCACGTCAGTGACGTGTTCTGGCAATACAACATGCTCTACATTTTCAGTCATAGGCCCCTCTCCTATAACTATTTCCTCCACGGGCGGTGGTACAGGTCTCTCCACGACTTCACCAATTGCGGGCAGTAATCTTCTCGTGTACTCCGCAGCGGGCGCGGGGGCAGCCTACGGAGCGGCTACATCCACTCTCACTACCTCGGGTCTTCTATCCATAACAAACGCACCATTCATTATTGGTGCTTCCGGTGCGGTCGTATCTATAGCCGCACAAGCCGCTAATACAGTCATAGCAAACGCTACAAGCGGCTCAGCAGTGCCAACAGCAGTAGCAACCTCTACGTTCTTCGGCCAACCAACACCAGGATCCGTACTCGCTTTTCTTGGGGGTAAATGGGTCGGAGCAGCGACCTCAACACTCTCCACAATCTCAGGCACACTCTCGACAGCAAACGGTGGCACTGGGCTTTCAAATCCAGGTGGCTTATCAGCTGGAGCGGTGCTTGAGTTTCGTGGGTCAGGTGGAGTAACTGCGATAAGTGCTGGTGCGCAATACTCAGTGCTTCAAAGCACCGCCTTAGGTGACGGATTTACGATAGGAGCAGTCAACCTTGCACAAGCGGCAGCAGTGACGGGTGATTTGGCATTTTCAAACCTTGCTCAAGTTACTGCAAATAGTGTCTTAGCAAACAACACCAGTGCGACAGCAGATGCTAGGGCGGTGGCAACATCAACCCTCTACGGACTCTCAACTGGCGGCATGGTACTTGGGTGGAGCAATACTCTGGGAGGCATAGGGTGGGTGGCTACATCAACATGTATTCAAATAACAGGCTCGTCTGCACTGTGCGATGGTGATGATGCTACTGGAGGGGCTGGTGGTGCGACATTTGGGCAATCATGGGAAATCGTAGGTGGATTCCTATCTCCAACGACAACAGTGCCGATAGCGGTTACTTCGACAGGTACGAGCACGTTCGCTGGACCTATATCGCTGGCGGGGACAGTATTCGCCACATCCACGGTAATTTGTATCTATCCAACACACTGTCAGTATCAAACAAATCCGAACAACGCCACGAACACCGCAGCGACTATCAATCAAGCGATGACGGATGTGAGTGGTATGGGTGGAGGAACTATAACGATGAAAGACGGTACGTACATGATTGCAGACACGCTACAGATTCCTTCGAATATAACGCTTCAAGGAACGGGAAGTACGACCATTAAGGCGGTGGACAATTACTCGCCTACTGTTTGTGTCGCCTATGAAAGAGGCTCATGCTTCATCACACACACACTGCTCACAGGTAAAATGGTTACCGCGACGTCAAGCCCTATTTCGAATATCACTATCCGAAACATTACTTTCGATGCTAATGGGTTGAATAAGGCTAACTTAACTTCCGATGGGACGCAGCAAGCCATCCATATTATTTCAGGCACTAATGTTCATTTTGAGAACAATACTGTCATCAACTCAGTGAACTGGAGTGTGTTCTTTGGAACAGTTACTAATTTCTGGATTGAGGGCAACCGAGTTTTTTCAGGTCAGAATACAGCGTATGACCAAGCTGACGGTATCCATGTTCGTCACGCGAAGAATGGTGTTATATCGAATAACGTCATATCCACAAACGAAGGAGGGAATGACGGGGATGATGCTATCGCTGTGGTATCGGATGAGTTTGGTGGCACAGCTACGACGACTACTAACGTCATTGTGTCCAACAACGTTATTAAATCGTCAGGTTCACGGGGAATTCTGGTCGCTGTCGCTGGCCCTGATGATGTTACTGATGTTAAAGTTACGAATAACACAATTTCAAACACGTTAGGGAACGGTATCTTGATACAAAAGATTGGAACGGGTGCTGGTATATTTAAAAATATCGACGTGAGCGATAACACGGTAGTTAATTTCGGTGATGCAACCCACAGTGCAAATGGTATTAGAGCAGACTATACCTCTACAACTAAGTATGCGTTCGACCAGATGAGTGTAAATGGGAACACTATACGACTCTCTGGTAATTCCTCCAGCAGTGGTATCAATTTAAGGCTCAAGGGTAACGGACTATCAGTAAACAATAATAATATATCTCAAATTATATCCTCGCCCGGCATTAGAATTGGTGATGCGTCTGCTCCAGTAAAAGACTTGACTGTTGTCGGCAACCGTATAGACATTGCTTCAAGTACCAACAACGGGGAAGGCCTCATACTGTACGGGACAGCGCGCGGTGTCATTACGGGGAATACAATTAAAGGGAATCTAACAGGAACTACTTACGGCATAATTCTCTACGCCAATGCTACCGCTGGTAACGATGCTGTTGGTATCGCCAATGCAGAACCATCAGAATACAACCTGGTGGCTGATAACAACATCTATAATTTTGACAATGGCATTGCTGAATTAAACAACGGAGCCAACCCTGATAACAACTCATTCAGAAACAACGTCTATAACACCACTACCGCACCCCTCACAATGCTCGGTAGTCTCACTGGTATCTTTGAAATGATTGGAGGATTCTTCGGTATGGGTACTACAACTCCAGGGACATCGCTTTCTATTGGAAATACAGGTGCAAACACGATTAACCTCTCAACCACCGCCACTTCAACCTTCGGCTCAGGACTCAACATCCGCACCGGCTGTTTCGCGGTGAATGGTACTTGTGTCGGTGGTACAGGAACAGTTACAAGTATCGCCACAAACAATGGAATTACTGGCGGTACTATAACAACTTCGGGGACAATAGGATTAGCTGCTCTAGGCTCCGCAGGAGTCCTCGGAGCTGTAACCGCTACTATACCGACAGTTCAAGCAACTACAACCCTCTTCGGGGCTCTCGGAACGCCTGGGAGTGTCCTCATGTCCTCAAATGGTTCAGCGGTGTGGTCGGCGACATCGTCAGCAGGAGGGGGAACACCTAGCGGTTCGGACACACAGGTACAGTTTAATGACAGCAGTTCTTTCGGTGGGGCTGTGGGATTCGTATGGAAGAAGCTCACGGGCTTCCTCGGCATCGGCACAACAACACCGTCCATAGGTGTTACGACTATCGCTTCTTCAACAGCTCCGCAACTTTCATTGTCTGCTGGTGCAGGACTTGCTCAATGGGTCATGCGAAATGCAGGTGGAAACCTATTCTTCGCTACGACAACGGTAGCTGGAACAGCAACTACAACAACATCGGCTCTCACATTAAGCGGTTCTGGTAAACCAGGACTTTCGATAGGAAGCTCAACACCAGCCGCTACGCTCGCGGTGATGACTATTCCAGCGAACTTCACAAACCAATTCATGGTTGGTTCATCAACAGCGACGTCGTTCACAATCGACAATAACGGTGCAATCTTTGCTCCGAAGACTCTGGGTTCTGGTGCGGCTCAAACGGGCTACTGGTGCTATGACGCAAACGGACAACTTATCCGAGACACAGCAGTGTGTATCGTCTCTGCACGGAAGTTCAAGAAGGATATTACAGCTCTTAATGTTGGACTCTATGATTTGCTTCAACTGCAACCTGTCTCCTACCACTATAAAGACCCAACCTTCGGAGACGGATTACTCATGGGCTTCATCAGCGATGACACGCCCGACTCCCTCAAAGAGATGCTCGTAACCAAAGACTCGAATGGCGACGTGCATGGTTTCCGCTATGACCAACTCACATCACTCATAGTGAAAAGTATCAAGCAGATATATGAGAACGTGCTTGACTTAATCGCATGGAACAAAGACCAGGATGAAAGTCTCAAACGATTAGAAGCTGAGAATAACGAACTGCGACACCGCATTGAGGTGTTAGAATCTAAATTATGAAAAATACATTTGTAACTCTGGTGATTTTCTTCACACTGTTTGGAATGGCAAAAGCGGCAACAGAATACTTTAACGGCAATCCGTGGTCTGGTCAGTGGATTGATACAACATCATATGGTTATGGTATTAGTTCCTCGACACCGTGGGCGCGAGTGTCTCTCCATGCAAACGCAGTAGACGCATATACTACACTGTTTGCTATCGGCTCTTCAACACCGACAGCCACCACGACACTATTTTCAATAAGCAATACTGGCACCGTCAATCTCTTCAAAGGAACAACATTAGCTGCCCCTCTAAGATTGAGTGAAGGAGCAACCACTACCACGGCAGTAGACGGAGAAATTGAAATGGATAGCAATACATTCTATGGAACGACAGACGGAGGGAATAGGGGCTACATTCCTGTTCGTCATTTCATCCGCGCAGATGCCACCCGTACTTTCACAAGCAACACCAGTGAGCAAGCGATATTCACTTCTCCTGCGAACGGACGAATAACACTTGAAACGGGTCTGTATAAGTTTGAGGGGCTGATTCAAGTCGCCTCAATGTCTGCAACAAGTGGTAATGGTGCTGTAGATATTCTCGGAGCAGGAACGGCTGTTGTAGGCGCATGGTCATGGGCTGCTGTTGGTAACGACGCTGCTGCTGGAGCTGCAGGTGCGGCTGCTGGCGGTTCATGGATGCAAGCACAACAATCAGCTGCGAGCATTGTCACAGCAGGAACTGGTACAGGACTGTCGGTTAGAGTACGAGGAACATTTGAAGTCACAACCGCAGGTACGATGATTCCATCATTCACTATGGTGACGGCTGCTGCCAGTGTCTTACAAATCGGTTCGTATATGATGTTTGAGCGCATTGGAGGAACTACCTATACAACCGTAGGTCAGTTTAACTAACATGACGAAAATAATTGTCGGAATTATAGTTACTGCAGCATTTGGAGCTATTCCCGTGACAGTAGACGTAATCCCTGCTCGGCATATCACAATAAGTGGGACAGGATGCTTTGAACGTCTTATTGATGGTGGTGTAGTAGATATGACCGAACAGCAATATGCTGCCCTCTCCCAAAAGAACGCACGGCCGGTTATCCAAGCGTGGTGTGGAACGAAATTCGATATTCAAGAACGCCAGCCAAAGATCGGAGATTATTGGGATACTCCTGAAGGGACGAAATATTATTTTGATCCAGATAAAAATGAATCTATTAATTTGGATATCACTAAAGGAGAATTTACCGTTTCGAAACCATTATATGAATTGCTTACACCAGTCGCCGAAGCGGCTATTTCAATAGGCAATACTGCCAATAGCGGCGTTCTAGCTGCTGTAACTAGTACGACATTCGCCATCGATAATAATAAGGAAGATGTTATTGTCTCTGTCACTATCCGAGATACTCGTACCGCTGATACAGCAACAGCAACATATGCGGGGGCTGCTATGACTTCTGATAGAAGTGATTTATATACAGATGGTGATACCTCAATTGATTTACGAACTTATATTTTCAGAAAAACATCAGCTTCTACTGGTTCAAATAATGTCGTTGTTACTTTTTCAGGGTCGGTTGACCACGCTGGTGCATACGCACTGGCCGCTGCTGGGTTAAGTGCTACAGGTCAACCTGACGTAACTAATAGTGCTAGTGCCGACGCTACCGCCGGCACTGATCCGTCCGTAACATTTACTACGACAGTGGCGGATACGCTACTTATTGACGCTGTATATAATAAATCCGGTACAGACCTAGTTGCTGCAACAGGACAGACAATAGTTGCTCAACTCGGTGTAAACGCGGGCGGAGATACAGCATTAGCTGGGTATGAAATACTATCCGCCTCCGGTTCTCAAACTTCAACTTACACTGAAACCGTAGACGATGACTGGTTAATAACTAGTGTTGCATACGCGGCGGCAACAGCAGTTGCAGCCTCTACCCCCACTGTCCAAATCAACGGCCAGGTCAATCTCAATGGCCAGATGTCTATATGAACAGTATCCACACACTCGAACGCCACTATAGGAAACAGCAATGTTATAATAGGCAATACGAGTGTAATTATCCCATGACCCTCCTCCGCACTATTTTAGTTTTGGTACGAATAGGGTGGAATAATGTGCGTGGGAAGTACAACCCAACCAAAGGCGAAGTATCAGTCACCGCAGCCATCATCGGTTCTGTTGGTATGGTTATTGTCGCGATTATATCCTCATGGGCTACTTCTAACGCCACCGTTTCAGACGTGAAGACACAGGTTGCTACAGTCATCGAGCGAGAAAATAATCATTATGAAGAAGTGCAAAAACAACTTATGTTTACTGCTTCAGCTATCAATTCAATAGATACCAACTTAAAAGCTCTTCTCGAAGCACAAGGAGTTAGACAAGCTATAATAAAGAAGCCATGAAAAACTACGGACTCATAATTCCACCAATAGAAGCTGAGGATTTAGTCCTCGGAGGTTCTAAAAGCCTCGGAGGTCAGGTGCTCGTACCCGATGGCCAATGGGACGCCTGGCTCCCCGAGCCCGAAATACAGAACCTAAACGGTATCGAACCCTCCGCGTGCGTATCGTTCAGTCTCACCAACATCGTAGAAATAATGGAACGCCAAGAGTTCAACAAGACCAGCAACTATTCGGATAGGTTCCTCGCAACCGCTAGTGGTACTACTCGTAACGGCAATAGCTTAAAGACCGTCGCGCAGACTCTAAAGAACAAAGGATGCGCAGAGGAGAAAGACCTGCCCTTCGATGCGTCTATAACTACCTTTGAGAAGTTCTACGCTCCTATACAGGAACGGATTTATGCTCTTGCTCTTGTGTTCAAAGCCGAATTTGCATTCGGATATGAATACGTCAATCCTACTCCTGACGCTCTCATGGAAGCTCTTAAATACTCGCCCTTGCAGTTTACCGTCTACGCATGGGTACAAGACGCAGATGGTCTCTATTATCGCCCTACGGGTCTACAGGACGGTCACGCAACGGTCTGTTATGGGTATAAGAAGAACTACTACTGGCTTATATACGACTCCTACGACTCGGGTGGAGTGGTCTTAAAGAAACTGCGTTGGGATGCCCTACCACAACAATGCCAACGGGTAACGCTTCACAGAAATGTGGTAGTAGAGACGGCCTGGACAAGATTTATAGCCCAGTTACGCGCACTATTCAATCTATGAACTGGTTCCTCTCTTTCTTCCAAGAAGATAGGGAGTTTGGAGTTCAGAGGTCGCCGTTGTGGCCGAGTATAAGGAAACAACATCTTAGAATAGAATCATTCTGTGCGGCGTGTGGGACGGATAAAGATTTGGCCGTGCATCACGTCATCCCCGTGCATATAGACGAATCACTCGAAGAATCAGATAAAAATCTCATAACCCTCTGTAAAGTAGACCATCTTCTTGTCGGGCATCTGAATTCATTCTTTAGCTTCAATACCTCCGTCCGGAAAGACGCCGCAGCCCTTTATACGAAAATATTAAACCGACCATGACACCTCTAGAAACACTCGGAGCAATACTACTCACCGCATTCGGCATTGCCGTGGCACTCTTCAGACGATACTATATGCCGTCTATGCCTTCAACTGACCACCTCGACACATTCCCACCAGAGCCGTACATACCAAGCTCTGTACCGCCTATAATGGCCCCTACAGAGACAAAAACACCGCCTGTGACGAATAAGACGGAGTCGAATCTCCTATGGGATACCAAGGAACATGTGAGACATTCCGTAAGGGTTATTTGTGATGAGGAGGGATTGGACTTAGAACAAAAGGACACCATGTGCGCGACGATAGGTGCTGAAAGCATTGGGTATAATATTAAAGCTATTAATAAGAATTACATAATAAAGAACGGGATAAAGATACTAGCTAGTACTGACTTCGGTCTATGTCAATGGAATGACTACTGGCATGGGAAAGAGATATCTCCTGAGGACGCTCTAAACAATCCTGAGAAAGCTGTGAGACTTATGTGCCAATACTGGAAACGTGGTCAAAGAGACTTATGGATTGCGTATAAGAATGGCAGTTATAAACAGTATCTTGTATAAAAAATACTTCATGATAGACTATGAAGGATGACAACTAGAAACGAAGCCGAAAGGAAACGAATTAGCGATACACTCAAAGGCAAAGGAATAAAACCTTTACAAAGGTACGATATCACAGGGAAAAAGCGTAGCTCAAAATGGTACGCAAAGTTTATGACGACTTTGAAAAATAAATGGCCGAAGATGTATAAATACTGTCTAAGCTGTAATAAAAAGTTTATCATTATTCCTGCTAGGGAAAAGACTGCAAAGTTTTGTTCTTATTCTTGTTTCCACTCTTCAATTAGGAAACCGGAAGAGTGGCACCGCGCACGTTATATGAAAGATGCAGAACTTCGACGTGTTAGAAAAATAGATGGTGGAGGGTCATTCACCGTGCAAGAATGGTTAGATAAATGTAAAGAGTTTGGTGACCAGTGTCTCAAATGTCATAGGAAAGAACCAGAAGTAACTATATGCGCCGATCATATTATTCCTATCTCAAGAGGCGGCTCAAATGATATATCAAATATACAGCCACTTTGTCGATCTTGTAATGCTAGGAAGGGCACGAAAACTATAGATTTAAGAACTCCATAGCTAAAAGATGCGGTGTGGAACAGTTATCAACACCACGGTAAAAAACCTGTTTGTTTAGGTGTATACTAAGCAACATGACTACACAATCAATATTAGAGTGGATTTCAAGAAGTTCTGCTAACCCAGAGAATACGTCTTTAACCCTAAAGAGTCTTGCGGCATTATTGGTTCTCTTCGGCGTAGATAGCTCAATAACTGACCAAGGTGTCGGAAGTATCATGAATATCATAACTGGTGTCGGTATGATAATCAGTGCCATCACCGCCCTCGTAGGCATCGCACGCAAAGTGAAGCTCGGACGGTGGAGTGCTCCTAAATCCTACTCAACCGACGTGTAATTCTGCTTAACCCGACAGCCATGGGGCTGTTGCTTTGGTTTGCGATGTTTGCCTCGATACCATCGAGCGTATTAACGGTGCCTATAACATATGCGCAGGAAATTGTATGGACGCCAGAGATGGTAAAAGATTTGGCAATAGCCGAGTCCAGGAAGCACGGACTGAATACAAAACGATTCCTTGCCGTTATTGATTGTGAAAGCCGCTTTGAACCTAAGGGGCAAAGCAACCATTATAAAAATGGTGTTCGTGAAAAGAGCTACGGAGCGGTGCAAATCTACTTACCAGCACACCCTACGATCACAAGAGAGATGGCTGAAGACCCTAGTTTCGCTATTCCATGGATGGCTGAACAGTGGGATAAAGATAACGCAAAAATATGGTCATGTTATCAAGATTTGTTTCTTTAATGATTCAGGCAGACTCTCCCAAGTAACCACTATCTTCTCACTAAAGAGATTGGCTAACTTACGGTGTAAAGCTCTATCCGCATCTCGCTCTTTCTTCATCTTTAACTTACAGGCAAAACACCGAGCATGCGGCACGCTAGACACTCGCATAAGAAGAGTATCGCAGGATTCGCACTTGAGTTGTATATAGGCCATACGCTAAGTATACAATAAAAAGAGAGGCCATTGAGTTTATCAACAACCTCTCTTGGCTCACTTCTTAACTTTAAAGTACCTCCCATTCGTGTGACACCAGATGACCTTACGTTCACCGATGTACTCCACCAAATGGGAGTTCATGCACTCCGTGCACTTTGCCCATTCGCCTGTCTTGATTACTTTGTCCATGATTTCCTCCGTGTCTTCATGTGCGGGCAACCCTTCG
>ERZ1292625.902-Hain-H41-01um-R1-902-length-39849-cov-6_pt1 | contig 39849 bp, 39 predicted proteins | sample MGYA00564400_ERZ1292625 | MGnify/ENA primary metagenome ERZ1292625 (study PRJEB36523, sample SAMEA6512639) | groundwater metagenome | collected 2019-01-08 | study: AquaDiva: Metagenomics assemblies of 32 groundwater samples
CAACCATCTCATCACCGCGATCAATGAAGCCAGAAGTCGCGCAAATCCACAGCAAGCCTAACGCAGGAGTTTAGTATATGAGCGAACTACTTTTCGAGACCAACACCGCCGGTGTTGGCGACATGAATGCCTTTGAAATTTATCCGGACGGTGAGTACGTGGCGGTCATGACGCGCGCCATTCGTGAGGCTACCAAGGACGGGCAGGGCTCGTTCATCAAGTGTACCTATCAGATCATTGACGGTCCGTATCTTAACAAGGTCTACATCTCGCGCCTCAACCTGTGGAACAATAACGCCACGGCCGTCGAGATCGCCAAGAAGGAAGTCGGCGCGCTGCGCAAGGCTCTCGGCCTGTCTGATACTGAAGCCGATACGGCGAAATACGTCAACCGGCCTCTGATCCTTGTCCTGAAAGTCAAGAACAAGAAGGTCAATGGCGTGGCTACTGCTGAAGTCGAGCAGGTGCTGACCAACATCAAGTCAGTCAACGGTGGCCAGACGCAGCAGCAGACACAACAGCAACAGCAGTGGCAACCGCAAGCTCAACAGCAGCAGGCAGCGCCTGTCCAGCAGTGGCAACCGCAGCCTCAGGCCCAACCGCAAACGTGGGGGCAGCAGCCACAAGGCCAGCCGCAAGGCGGCGCCAAAATGCCGTGGCAGAAACGATAAGTTACCGAGCTCGTGGTTTAGGGGTTGTCACGAGCTAACTGGCGGCGCTGTTTTCCGCGAAAAGCGGGAGGGCGCCGCCATCTTTATCTGGGGGATCAATGACCGTCACCAATCTGTTCGACACGACGTCGCTTGGCGATCCTACGATCAATCTGGCTCTCAAGGGCCTGCAGGAACGCGAGGGCAGGCGTTCGCCATCTCGCAGGCTTGGTGGGTCGTCCCTTGGTCAGGAGTGTGTCCGTAGCAGCTGGCTGGGCTTCCGGTGGGTGTCGCCTGTAATTGTCGACGCTACTGGCTTGCTGGCTATAAACGACGGCCATCGATCCGAGATTGTCATGGCTGACCTGTTGAAAGGCGCCGGTGGTGGTATCGAGCTGTGGACCGAAGACCCAAACAAGCCCGGTAAGCAGATATCATTTGAACTAATCGACGGTCACTTCGTGGCCAAGTGCGACGGCGTGATCCTCGGGATACTGCAGGCGCCCAAGACGCCACACATCTGGGAAGCAAAGGCGTGCAACGAGAAAAAATTCAAGGCGCTTAAAGGCGCCATTGATAAGCATGGCGAGAAGAACGCGCTCAGGGAGTGGAACAACGTCTACTTTATTCAAGCGCAAATGGAGATGCACGGCGTCGAGCTGGATCGTCACTATCTGACGGTATCGACACCGGGCGTCAGGGAGATCATCAGTGTCCGAACCGAATATCAACACGATGTCGCATTGCGCGCCATCGAAACAGGTAAGCGAATTGTTTACGACACCAGAGCGCCAGCGCGAATTAGTGCTGACCCATCTTTTTTCGGCTGTAAATTCTGCGATCACATTGGAGTGTGCCATGGCAACGAATTACCGCAGGTCAATTGCAGGACATGCGCCTACTCTTCAGCAGTTGAGGGTGGCAAATGGACTTGCGGAAAGTGGCAGGTTGGCATTGATTACGATACGCAACGCAACGGCTGCTTTGCTCACCGATTTAATCCAGAAACAGTACACGGAAAAGCAATCGACGTGAAGGAGAATGGTGATGTTCACTACACCATGGCAAACGGGTCGCTATACGTGGATGCAGATAAACCAGACCGTCCAGCCACTATTAATATTGGTGCCTGATGAAGGAGCTCCGGTATTTCCAGAACGACGCTATCCACAGGACGTGGGAGTGGTTCCAGCAGAACGACGGCAACCCGTTGATAGTCCTCCCAACGGGTACAGGAAAATCGTTGGTGATCGCGAAGTTATGCGAGACCGTGGTCTCATACCCAAACGAGAACGTCCTTGTGCTCGCGCACGTCGAAGAGCTGATTGGACAGAATTTTTCCGAGCTGATCGAGCTCTGGCCAGAGGCTCCGGCCGGGATATATAGCGCCGGTCTCGGCATGCGCGACGTATCGAAGCGGATCACGTTCGCTTCGATCCAATCAGCATTTCGTCGAGCTGGCAGCTTCCGTGTTCCAAGCCTGATCATCGTCGACGAGTGTCATCTGATCCCGCGCAATGCTGAGACCATGTATGGTAAATTCTTTGCCGCCATGCGATTACGTAACCCCAACGTCAGGATCATTGGCCTGACGGCGACCCCGTGGCGCATGGACAGCGGGAGAATGGACGAGGGCGACGGCCGCATCTTCGAGGGAATTAGCTATGAATATGGTATCAGGCAAGCGATTGACGACGGCTTCCTCTGTCCGCCCATCTCAAAAGACACCACTATGCACCTTGATGTCTCCGGAGTTGGAACGCGTGGGGGAGAGTTTATTCCCGGGCAGTTGGAGTTTGCTGTCGACACAAGAGAAAACAACGCTGCGGCTGTTGATGAGATCGTGGCTTTTGGCGCAGATCGAGCGGCTTGGCTTGTTTTCTGCAGCGGCATCGACCACGCAACTCATGTCAGAGACCTTGTCCGAGAGAGAGGGGTAAGTTGCGAAACTCTTAGCGCAGATACTGACAAGCTCGAACGTCGCCGTGTCATTCAGGAATACAAGGCCGGACGTGTCAAAGCGTTAACGTCGATGAACCTTCTGACCACCGGCTTCAATGTGCCGCAGGTCGATTTAATTGCATTGCTGCGGCCGACAAAGTCACCAAGCCTGTACGTGCAGACCGTCGGTCGCGGTACTCGTCCGTACCCGGATAAGCGCAACTGCCTCGTGCTGGACTTCGCCGGTAACGTGGCGCGCTTCGGTCCTATCGATAACGTGAACGTGAAGAAGCCGGGTGAGGGCGGGGGCGACGCACCTGTAAAGATATGCCCGGAATGCAAGTCCTACGTCCATGCCTTCGCCTTGCGCTGCCCCGACTGCGGTCATGTGTTTCCGGAGAGAGAAATAAAAATTACCAATTCCGCGTCGACGGCGCCTATAATATCGCAGGTCGATAGCAATATATGGGAGAAAGTCGATGGCGCGACGTACAACCGTCACGAAAAAATCGGAAGCCCGCCAAGCCTCAAAGTCACCTACCATCGAGGCTTCTCCACCTTCAACGAGTTTGTCTGTTTCGAGCACCCCGTCAACGGATTTGCCAGAAACAAGGCCCGTGGCTGGTGGCTGGGTCGTGGGGGAGGTCTCCCTATTCCGGAGACTGTCAGTGAAGCCATATCCAGAACCGGCGAAATCCGCCCTCCAACCGACATCTGCGTCAAAAAGGAAGGGAAATACTGGAGCGTTGTCGCTCACCGGGCACAGGGGGATATGTCCAACTTGCTGGCGCGAGGGCCGGAGAGTTGGCCATTCGCCACGCCTAACAGGTAGCTCTGGACCAGATGTCTGGTTCTGTTCAATGAAATGCTGGAGAGATAAAATGATGGACAAGTCGAAGATGGAAGCCGAAAGCGTCGAGCATGCTGGCCGCAAGGGCGGTGAGTTTGTCGAGCGCCTGATGACGAATACTGGATGTGGTTCTGACTTTACGACATGGACGCCTGAAGTCTACGCGGCATTTGTCGAGGAGATCGTCACCGGTTTCGTCGAGAGGATGCTCGAAATAAAACTAGCCGCTGACGAACATCCGCCGTTTTAACGACGCGTCACACGGCCACCGTCTTTCATCAGCGCCATCTCACCGGCGATAACTCGACGCAAGACTTCTTCAGGGGACAGCCCCTTTAATTTAGCGGTAATGCGAATGCGATCTTCAAACACTCTCACGAACGGGTCTTCGCCGCTTGATTTCAAGCCGGTCAAGTCTCCGCCTCCAGCCCATGCAGCTGCCTGCCCCTGTGCCGGTGACATGCCTTGTTCCTTAGCTAGGTCACCGTACATGTTCTCTATGGCCGCATACTCGTTCGGACGCGGCTTGGCGTCCCAGAAAGCTGGACGGGCGACAGCATCGTCCATAGACAGTTCCCAGTTACCATACATTTCGCGCGGTCGTGCGGTCATGCCCTTCTCGTTCCCGATCTGGGCGGTTGTCGCCAGCCAGTCAGGGTCTCTTGAATGCAAAGCCGCAAGCCTTGTGGCATTGCTGTCGAGAGTGACCGGCTGTTGGTTGCCCATCAAATTCTCGACGAAGCTAGCTGGCTTCGGGTTGCGCAATTCATCCCAACCTTCGGCCATAACGCGATTGGCGTTCATCTGATGGAGCTTCTGCGCAAGGTGACCGTATGGAGCCGGATTACGATCTCCTACCTTTGGCATATTACCCTCAAGCGCCCGCTTTCTGTAAAAGGTCGCGTTCCGGATATTCTCAGGAACCTTGGAGCGCGGACTGGAGGCCGCGACATAGTCCATCAGCGTCCTGAACGCAGTGGCGCCTTGGTCATCACCAAGCTGGGCGACAAAAGCCTCACGAAGCGGGGTAGTGTTGTACCAACCCTTACCGGTAGCCGCGCCGCGTTCCATGGCCTCGGAAACGCCGCGCCTTACCTTAGGGTTTTTGACGAGCTTGAGCGCCCGGTCGCTGACACCACGAGGAGGGGCGTAACGCTTAAGGGCGCGCTGCTCGACTTCTGGGACGGCATCAAGATTGGTGTCTCTGAAAACCCGTGGGATGTTGGATATGTCTACCGTGCCCCTTGGCATGCGGCTTGTGACGTGGGCAATCTCACCATCGAGCATGCTAAGAGCACGCTCAGCGGCCCTGACAAGCCCGCCAGCGGCAAACAGGCGCGGCTCGCGACGGTTGCCCCCCTGACCACCGGGACCGGCCACGCCAGCCGGGTTAAACTCCGAGCTATTGGACAGGGTCTGGGTGAACTTGGTGTACTCGGGGTGCGACGCGATCTCTTGGCTGATCCGGTTAAAAGTCGCCTCATCTTCAGCTCTCGCGAGCGCTGACAAGGCTTTCGTATAACGGTTGAGGACTTGGGTTCGGACCTTGCCGTAACCCTTCTTGATCAACAGGGCGCTAAGGACGCCGGGTAGAATGCCCCATACGCCGCCCTCGCGGTATCCCTCGTAACCACCGGCGCCACCAATACCGACGTTCATGGCCTGAGCCTGCGTCGCCCGCAAGACCGTGCTGGAATTACCCGAGATAGTATCCTTAAGGAAGCGTCCGACTTTGGCGGCGTGAGTGTAGCTTTCTAGTTGCTTGGCGCGCTCTGGCCCAAGGGCCTGCCACATCTTGCGGCGCTGTTCTGGGTTCTTGATGATCTGAGTGATACTGGCAGTATCCGGCAAATTCGCAATCTTGTGTACGTATGACGCGGCCCAGCCACGAGCGAACAATTCTTTCTCCGCCGGTGTTAGCTGCTTATGCGCGGCGGCGGCTTCAGCGGCATCCAGAGCGTCCATGTTCTTGAATGCGTTCATGCCCATATCATGCGCATCCTCGGCGCCGAAGAATTTTTTGGCAGTGCTGCGCGCATTGCCGTATTCCGGCACGCGGCTGTCGAGGGCCGAAACGAGCTGGTTCTTAATATTGTTGAGGCGCGTCGCCTCGTTGGTCATTTTGCCGCCCTCGCCCTTGGCGCGCTCTATTTGGTCATCGAGATTTTTCTTTACCTCGTCCCAGAACTTAAGACCAACACCAGCATCTTTTTGAAGTTGACCGGTGTCATCGAGAACGCCCTCGAAATTCATCAGGTGGTCGTCACCCTTGGTGAATACCGGCTTCATCACTGGCTGTTTATTGCGAATAGCTTCGCTTGGAGAGGCATCAGAGACTTCCTTAATAGCCTTCTGCACCTCCCTCGATCCAGTCAACGAACGAACATCATCGTCCCATATGTGCTGAGCTCCGGGGGCCTCTTCAGCCGCTTTATAGTTGGCTTTGTTCTCGTTGCGCGCCTTGCTGCGCAGTGCATCGAGAGTTGTCTTTGGATTTAGATCGGTGTCGCCAAACATCTTGGATATTGTTTTCGTGGCGCCTTCAGCCTGACGCTCCTGACGCGACTGTGCGGCGGTCAGCAACTCTGTACGAACTTCGGGGCTTTGTGTTGCGGCGGTGTCTAGCAATTGACGCGTTTCCGCACCGCCGAGATCAGACACCATTGGACGTTGGCCGGATTGCTGCGCCGCAGCGACGTCTTCTGCGTTGAGGAAATTGCGCTTCGCTGGTGTATCACCTTTGGCGGCGTCTATGGCGGCTTGCTTCTCGTGGGCAATGCGATCACGGACAGCGGCGCTGATGAAATCTTTTTCAGCGTTAGCTGCGGTTGGCACTGCCTTGTTAAGAGCCCATTTTCCACCGCGCCAGATAAGCTTTCCAGCTGGTACCGCAAGGCCAAACCCAGCACCGATGGCGGCGTCTTCTCCAACATTGTCAAGACGCTCTCTTACCGTTCCGTCCTTGCTTAACGCTCCATATGTAGCGTTACCTACCGCGCCGATAGCGACAGGCTTGGTGACGCGTCCTATGGCTTTTCCAATATTCACCATCATGCCCGGAGCTCTGGCGCTCAGCGCTGCCGCTTCCTCTGGGGCGGCGGCTCCACCAGTCAAGACAATTGGAGCTGCCATACCAGCGAGCTGACCGGCGATGTCTTTTATAGGATGTTCTTCTTGGTAACGATCTCTGTCTCTGTTGACGCGGGCTAGAGACTGTTGGAAGTTTTCTCCGACACCTTTGGGGCCGTCTCTGAAATGGTTTAACATAGCGTTAAAAGGAGCGCTAACTCCAGCGGCCAACTCACCAGAACCACCAAGCAAAAAACCCTCGCTTGGAGAGCTGTAGAACCCGTCTCCCGGCATAAAGTCAGAGAATGGCAGGTATGATGCGGCGTCAAATTCTTCAGCCTTACCACCAAGGTCTTCCTTACCAGCGCCGGGGTTCTCATACCCACTGTCGCGCCCACTCTCAAGCCATGGCTGGCCGGTCACGCCGGGAGCGTGTTGTGTTGGTTGCTTAAAGATTTCCCAAGGCTCCGGTTGCTTACCGGGTTCGCCTTCTGGCTTAAACGCTTCCCAAGGCTCCATTATTTCTTAGGCCCCCAGCTTTTCGGATTTGATGGGTCGCCTCCGAGATACTCACGGCCATACAGTACATCTCCCACAGTTCCGGTAAAGGACGCGGCTCCGCCATCATCAGCAGCCGCAGCAGCTGGAGCTCCCGCTTTGGTGCCGGGTCTATCAATCTCAAACTCACTAACGTCGATACCGTTCTTCTGTAGGATTTCCTTGCTGTGAGGCGTGAGGAACTTAAATTCAGACGGCTTGCCCATGGCAGATGTATACTGGCTCTTAATCGTATCAATACGCGAGCGTAGCAAGTCTTTGATGATGGTCTCGACTGCCGAGTTAAATTTAGCTGGCGTAACGTCTGAGCCGAGGTTGTGACGCCACTCCTGAATGGATTGCATGTCGGTCGCGCCAACGCCCTTGAACACTTTCGCGAGTTCATTGGCCACGGCGTCAGCTGCCGAGTTAAAACTACCCAGCGCTTTCTGAATTTCCTCGTCGCCGGTCATATCGGCGGCGGCGTTTGCCGTTTTATTGTACCACTGGAAGCGCGTGTTGTTGAGCTTCTTAAACGCCTCAGACATGGCGTCGACGTGCTGAATAACGAGGTTCGATGCGTTAAGCGCGTTGGAATATGAGCCAGATGTAACTGACTTGCGCATTGCAGCGCGGGCCTGATACTGCGTCATGTCGAAAGACGGATCATACGCCGATACAAGCGCGGCAATTTGCTCGCGCTCTCCGCCACGGAGTGACGTAACCTTTGAGATGTCCATCTCATAGTTGGCAATCTTCTTTACGAGATCACGTATGTTTGGCGGAAGTGTCCCAAGGAATTGCTCTTGGCTATTAGGATCGGGAACTCCCTGATCATTTGTCTGAACTTGAGGCAAATCAGAATTATTGTAAAACACAGAACTCGTCTTGGCAACGCCAGCTTTTACCATGTCGGCTGCGCTATTCCACAGCTTTTGACCTTCAACACCAGCGTACTTCTGCGGGTTCTTCAGGCCATCAAGGTAAATACGTTTGTATGCCTCCTCGGCTGATCCGGGTTCTTCCGTGGTATCTTCAAACGGCGAATGCTTGCTGAGCTCAACATCCGCTAATGCGTTCTTGTTACCTGTCAAGCTGTCGACGAGTTGGCCCTTCTTGTTGTAGACATCCATTGCATCAGATGCGGTTTGGCGTGTCAGCGTCCCGTGCAACGCATCGAGCCTTGCTAACTTTTCTTCGCGCGTGAGATTTATTTCGCGGTTTTTGTCCTGCGTATCGATTGCTGCGCTCAGTCCATTCGACATTTCCTCGCCGAAGTTTCCGGTTGATGTATTTTTCATCAAGCCAACGCCAAGGGCTCCAAGAATTGGCTTCTCGAATTTCGACTTGTCGCTATATAGTGTATTCAGCTTCTTGAGAGAGTTTTCTTCCTGACCAGCAGCTGCAGCCAAGCCGCTCTGGTAGTCACCAACGGCTTTCTCGCCGCCAGCCGACTGAGCCTGCAACAGTCTCTCGATTTGCTGGGCAATGCTTTCCATGTTATTGTCCGTTCAAGAGTTGATAGCTTGAGAGGGCCGTGCCGAGGGCTGAGCTGATCGGAGACGCCGAGAAATTAGTTCCCGGTGCCGTGCTGGAGGTAGTGGTACTGGTTGGAGCTTCAAAGCCCTTGCTGATGTTGTTAAGCCAGCCCAACTGGTTCTGCTGGTAGTCGCGCTGATCCACAAAGTCTTGATGCGCGAGATCGAGATTTGATTGCGTCTGCTGTTGCTCCGCCGCACCGGCTAGACCGAGAGCGTTGGTGTCCTTATACGTCGCGTCCTGCGCCATGGTAGCGAGCGCGCCCTCCTTACCAGCGGCGTTCATGCGCGCGACCGTATCAGCGTCGGACATGTTGCCTGCGGTTTGACCGATCTGGCCAAAACGATTGGCGTCGCTGCTGGCCGTATCTAGTGCAGATTGGTAACCTTGAGACAGGGCTTTATTCTGTTCGGCGATTACTTCTCCCTGCGTATCGCGAAGAGCTTTACCAATTTCGGCCATCTGGCCGGTCGATCCGTATTGTCCGGCGCGAATGAAATCTGAGTTGATCGCTGGCATGAACTTTTCGTTCAGATTGCGTGCGCCCATATCGCCAATGCGATCAACGACGTTGCTAATGTACGGGTTCATGTAATCATTGACTGTGTTATAGACGGGATTGCCAGCTTTGTCGAGCCACGGCTGCGCGGCTCCAGATGCGTTGGCCCCGGCACCGGCATCACGAGCCCCGCTTATAGCGCTATTGAAGTTGGCTTCTTGCGACCCTTGAGCGTCACGAATGCCCTGAAAGGCGTTGGTTTGGTCGGTGTTGAAGCCAGCAATGCGCGGTCCGTTGTACGCCTGATACGGCTGAGCAGCGATAGCGTTTGCCTTGGATGCGATGCCTTGCTGGAAGTCTGAAATCCACTGAGGAACGTTCGAGGTAGAAGTGCCGTATGTGGTTACCGACTTCGGGGCCGTTCCATTGAAAAGGAAATCTGTGATACTCACGTTACGCGCTCCCTAAATATTGTTCTACTGGCGCTGCGTCGGGGCTGATGTCTCCGTTTGCGAGAGCTGCGCCCTTGTGTTGCCTAATGTTGCTTCGGAATTGGTCAAGCCGATCAGCCCCCGCTTCCGTCGATCCATTGCCTAGAAGCGCCACTGTCTCGGCGTCGATAACGTATTCACCCTCACTTAATTTTGCGTCGATGTTGTCTGATCGACCGTGCGCGAGACCGCCGTCGGCCAGATGATTGCCGCTGAAGAAAGAGTTTTCTCCGTTGCTTTCGCCGTAATGTTCATAGTCTAGGGGATTGTTAGTTCTCTGTATTGTATTGTTCCATTCAGGGAGGGGCTTATTAAATTGCGCCTGTGCCTTCTTATCGTTTTTCTTGGCAGCTTTAGCAGCCTTGTCGTTTTGAAACGCAGAGCCAGCCAAGTTGAGAATGCCAGCTAAAGTAGCCAGTGGGATCGATCCGGTTTTCGAGCCTGTTGCCTTGTTCGGGCTGAAGGCGAGCTCCGCTGCAACCGCAGGGTACTTGGCGGCGTCTACAGCGGCGTCGGCTCCGTTGAAGCCGCCACCATTCAGGTAATCGGCGCCAAAGGCTCCAGCGGCGCCGCCAAGGCCACCGAGGAGAGCCCCGTCGGCCCCGTTTGTTAGATATCCAGCACCAGCGCCAAGCCCGCCAGCCAACAGCGCCTGCAGGCCAGTAGGCCCTAGGCTCTCAGCCAGACCGGGGAAATACCCGCCCACGGCCTCGCCAATGCCCGGGAGCAAAGCCCCAGTAATGGCACCGACAGCCGGACCAGCAATGCTCTTGAGGATTTTCCCCAATCCACCCAAGAAAAATTCTGGCATTCCGGTTTCGGGATTAATAGTCGGCTCGCCCCAGTTCTGGCGCAATTCATCAAATTCACGCTTGTTGATGTGAACGATCATACTATCGCCCATTCGACCAGCATCAGCTACACTGTTAGCAGCTTCCACAAGTCCGCCTTCCGCATAACGCCTTGGGGCGAAACCAGAATAAATCTTTATTGCTGTGTGGCGGTCTGCGTCGTTCATGGTGCTACCAATTATTGGAGTTGGTCATTATGTCACGTCGGATATTGAAGGGCGATGCGTCGTGGGTTTGACTGCTGTTTATCCTGTTTCCCGGCCACTACCGACACCGACATAGGCAACAGGAACGCCCATCTTGAAATCGCCGTCCGTGGTGTTACTTTCCCATCTGAAACGCATTTGCCTGCGCTCAACTTTTGGCCTCAGTAGTTGCTCGGCTACCGGTGCCGGACCCGGGTCAAAGTTTATTATTTCCGCGTCGATTGCCTCTGACCGGGAATTTGCGTTTCCGGTGATAGTAAGCGACATTTCGCCAACTTGAATAAAATCAGGCTCAACCGCGACGCACGAGATCGCCTTGTTCTTTGGTTCAGCTCCCAGCATTAGCGTGATGTCCGAGCTCTCGATAAACGAGCGAACCGGGTAAACCGTCGATCCACGGACCTCGTTTGCGCCGGTCTCGTGTTGCCAGATATTTGATAGTCCGGACGTCGTTGTAGCCCCACCCATAATTGGATAGCGATACAGATTACCGGGAAGACACCCGCTGCGCCCTTCGGACGGAAGCGGAGTATCGTACCACGTTTGCTCCTTTACATTGTAAATGGCTGCGTGTGAGCACTCTGTAGCTGATCCGTACGGAAAGCAGTGCCACACCTCGCCGAAGCGCTGATCGACGAACGAGAAGCATTTTTGTCTGTATATCGTGTTGATGTTTTCGAACACCCAGTCGGAGTTAAACGTGTTGTGTACTTCATCGACACCCCCGTTGGCATACACGAAGAATTTATTCTGCCCCATCCAGTGGAATGACCCATCACCAAAACCAGCGATGGCTCTGGATGACATGAGTGAGATGTCTTCAGCCACAGTGTCAAACGCCCAAGTCGGTGTGCCGCCGATGAACGAAGTGCGGATCAAGCTGTCGAGAGACCAATACAACCCAGACGGACCGTTGCCACCTCGAACGCTGCGACCGGCAACTAACTTCTGCGCCGTGATGTTGTTCTCTCCGCCCCCGACCGCAACCGTCATTTCATTGGGTTTATTTGGTCCGCTCCATCCAAAGTACCCGTCCGAACCGAAAAACGTTACGTATGGCTTCACAACACAAAAACCACCGCTGACCGGCGTCAATCCAGTTAATTCAGCCAAAGCAGAAGTTCCCAAGCTTGGACCGTAATACAGGCTCGACGCAGTATCGTTGGATATATCCAACAAGTTTCTCCCGGGATGTGCGATAAGTGTAGCGGCGTTATTTATGATCGGATCGAACATCGTCCCGAACTGCCACAGTTCATCGCCAGACATGGAGATTGCTGGCGTTCTGGTTACAGGGGCACCAGCCGATCCACTGTCGGTGATTGTCATCTGCCTAATGCTGGAATTGGACCCCATGTGCAGATAATGCGTGCCGTCGTTCATGTAGTTTTCAAACGAGCGTTGAATGCCATCTGCTTGCGATGTAAGGACGGAGTAGCCGCCTATCTTTCGCGGAAGACTGCGATGAAATCTAGTCCACTCTCCGTCAATCCAATTACCCGGCGCAGCGAGGCGTGTTCCATCACGTTGAATGCCGGGTTTGAAGCGCAATGGCAGTGGTTCGTAATTTGTCATACTTCGCCGATTAAGCCGTCTTGCCGTAAATGTAGAATGTGCCAGCGTCGAAGTTATCATTGGAAGGACTAAAGCGAAGCCGTGTCGTTATGCCGTTCTTGGTTGCCTCGGCGGCTCGCTTTCCCTCTGTTGACATAATCAATTTAGAGGTCGCGGCAACGCCAGTATTCTTTATGAATGCCATGACATCTAAAGCGTTTAAGGCAGATGAACTGCTGTTAAGCGGATTAGCCGTGCCGTAGGTCGTCCCGTCGTCAGAGATCGCCACGCGGATCGTTTGACTTGATGCGCTGTCGTGCGATACACCATCCACAACGATCCAAATCTCTTTGTAGGTCGCGGCGAGAGTGGCAGATGTCACGGTCGTTCCAGTACCAGCGGCAAGCGTTTGATCAAGCACCCAAGTGTCGGTCGCAGTGCCCGACACGACGAGAGCCGTTCCGTCAGCTTTAGAATAATGTTCTACAATAACGTTTCCTGAACCAAGGCTTCGCATGAAGGCAATATCGCCTTGAGCGGTTGTGACGTTTGCGCCGCCCGGAATAATCAGGCTTGTCGCGTTGTGGGTGAGAGTGCGGGCAGTATCGAAACGGACGCGGAATGTGCGCCCCGCCTTGTCTGTTGTGATACTGAATGAGGTGATCGCGGTGGTAGAGGTAATGAGATTGAAATAGCCGCCCTCGCCGATGGTTATTGCCGCGCCGTCCGTAATGTCCGCGCCCGCTTCCCAAAGTGCGGCAACGCTGTCGGGGGTTGACATAACACCCGAACTGGTTCCTGTAAGCTGCTCGGCTGTGGTTGCAGCTACCGTTGGTATTAAGACGTTGTCGTCATAATAGGCTGAGGCGTTAACGGTGTTGGCTCCCTTATCGCCGCCAGTAGCACCGGCTGTATAAAGACCAGCACCAATTATAACGCGATCAGCCTCTGTTCCGGCCAGCATAGTACGAAAGGCAAGGAGACCGTCTTCTGCCGCGTTTGTCGCAGTCTTAAGAACGGCTCTGATTTTTGCGTAAATACGAGACACGCCAGTAGATGAGCGTCCCTTGAAAGTCAACGGCTCAAGGATATCGCTGGCAGCTGGAGATGCGGAGTTGCGATCAAGAATAAGGCCTAGGCCCTCACCCGCGCCAGCGTCCGATGACGTGACTGTTTGGACTGCGGTAAATACGTTTGCGTCGCTCACGCCTACTGCGGATATGGTCGTGCGGACAGCTGCGGCGTCGGCGGCACCAAAGATAGAGATACCGGTCGCGGTTCCGCCTAAGTTTGTCAGCGCGGCGTTTGCGGTTGTTCCACCCGTACCGCCGTCCGCTATGGCAACTGGAGTGGCAATACCAGCGCCTTCGTCAGTTTCACCGGCGACGACATTTGTTCCATCGCTGTAGACGATAGCTGATTTTGTCTGCGTCACGACTACGCCTGTTCCGGCTGCTGTCTTCACGGTCAAATCAAAAGACCCGGTGGTGGCGTTGTTGATTATCCATTGCTGCGACGGAGTTGGCACAATGATATCGCGAGCACCCGTCAGGATACCGGTGAACTTGATTGCACTGTTGGCGTACTCAGCGGCAGAAAGAGTATAATCACCAGTACCAGCCACGCTGATTGCGGCGTATGAGAACGTAGACGTCACCGGCTCGTCCATTGGAAGCGTATTGAAGTTAGCTCCATCGGTTGAGACCAGAAGTCCCTGCCCCGGTAACATTGGGATGGTTGTGTCGACTGTATCGAACACTTCTGTGCCAGTGCGGGCGATGGTCAGAGTGCCTGAGCCGTTGTTCTTAAAAAAACAATACCAGCCATCGCCAAGAGTAGCGGCCGCCGCCAAAGTAAACGTTCCGCCGCCGCTAGTCCACACGACAACTTTGGCTCTGTGGGTCTCGCTGATCGCTGTAGAAATGGCATAAGACACGTTACGGGAACTTGTTCGAAGTTCGCCAGAGCTGGCCTCCAAACCGTTTCCGTCGAGAGCCGATGCGTCGACTGAGGACGATCCGGCCCCTCTCTGCAGATAGCCCCACGTCCCGGCTTCCGTCGTGTTTGTCTTGACGTACACATCGTACATGAGACCGGCGGCAATCGATACAATTGCGCCAGCAGCCGCGTCCTTGACTGATAAAGTAAAAGCACCTGTATTTTTGATTGACACAGTTTCACCGGAAGAAACAAGACGAGCGTCGGGCATCGTGATGTTTCGCGCAGCGTCAGAACTGATCTCCATGATTGAAGACGTCGACGGGCTCTGGCCGGTTGATGGCCAGTTCAGGATTGTATTGGCAACGATTGCCAGAGACGTGTAACTCACATCAGCTGGCTTGATCGCGTTTCCGCCAAATACGTCTGTGTATGTTGTCATGGTTATGCTTCCTGCCTAGACGCGGCGCGGTCAATAATTTTCTTTGTGTCGTCACCGGATATGCTCGACAGCAGCTTGACGTACATTCCCTCCCACACTGGGATGCGTTCATCACCCTTGAGAAATGGAGCCACCTCGCGAAGTGTCGCGTAAAGCAGAAGTTGCGGCCAATTCTCCGTGAGCCAGTTAGTCTGGTTTGTGTCGTCCAAGAGTGTCGGCTTCGCGAAGTAAATAAGTTCGAATGGGTAGTCGGCGTCCGGGGTTGGACTTATCAGAAAATGCTCATCGTCGTAGTCAGCGTAGAACAACGGTTGATCGGTAAGGCTCTCGTCAGGCCAAAACGTTCGGCAATATTCATAGGATCGAGGGAGGAGAGCGGTGCGCTTCGTCATTCCGACGCCGGTACCAAAGTTTATTGAAGTAGTGCGACGCCATAACTCTGGCTTTACAAGAACCGACGATCCGGTTGTCATTGACGCTGTAGCTACTTGACGGACGCCGGTTACATTCAGCTCTACCTGAATATTGCGCTCAGCGTTATTTATCAACGTCGGGAGAACATCATACACCGCCTCATCGGTCAAAGAGCCGCGCTCTACGTAAGAAGCGACGAGGGTCTTCAGGCTATCGAATGTGACTGCAGTTGGCATTATTTACCACCGCCGTAGTGCAGGATGGCCATGCTTGTCATAATCGCGCCGATAACGGCAACGGTAACCCATTTCACAACGGTCACAAAAACTGTCTTCTTAGCCAGCCGCCAATTACTCAGCAGCTCACGAAATTCCTTGACGTCAGCTCCGGCGTTCTCATCGCCTAGACCAATCCGACGCAACGCCTCTTCAGCACCGCCCTTAGCGGCCGCGTACAGGGAAGCGTCGAGCTGTTCTTGGGATATCAGTAATCCCCACTGTTTCTTTGGCTGAACCATCGCGAGTATCCATTTTTACTTTCGCCGCTCGCGCTGCATCATACCATTCAGCCGCAGTACAAAACCGCGCGCCAGAGCGCGCGGCCTATTATTGTGAATTACTTCGCTACAGAGGCAACCACCTTGCCAAGAACATCGGTGGCCTTGAAGCGACCAACTACAGCCATCACACCACCAAAAGCGGCGGACAGGCCAGCGGAAATGGCGGTTGGGTCTTTATTCATCCAGCCCCAATACGCGCCACCAAGACCGGCGCCAACAGCGGCAACACCGCCCCATACGGCTTGGGATGTATACCAAGCTTTTCCATCTACGTTTAATGTCATTTTCGTCTCCTTGTTTAAGTTAAAATTCTCAGGCCGCGTTAATTGACGCGATCCAAGACGCCTTCGTTCCGATGTTTACACCCGGGCACAGCTTGTGAGTTGTGCGTGGGTCTTCTCCATGAAACCTGAAATTATGGTCAGAGGCCTTGACCGCAAGCTGGTTGAACATGGTTTTCGCAACATGACGTGTCATGTCTCGAATTTGATCTGGGAGTTTTTCCTTGGCGTAATCACCAACGACCTCAATCCCCCAATAGTTTTTATTATAGCTCGGCGAATGAGTGCCGCGCATGTCGAGTGGACAGGCTACGTAAATCTTGTGCGGAAACACAAAAATGTGAGGGCCTGACACCCACTTCATGTGGATATAATTCACCCACCAATTGTCGATTAACTGCTCGGCTGTCCATTCTTTCGTGGCGCCGATATTTTTGTCCATGTAATCGATGACCATGGCCAAGGTCGGGAAGTAGGTATTGTGCAGGGTGACGCCAAGGATTGGCGTGCGCTCCTTGGTGATCGGATGTGTAAACATCCGTGGGTTTACCTTCTTCATGTAGGCTGTAAAGCCTTCCTTGTCGAAACCGATCTTGAGCGGTGATGCTGTCATTTATTCCTCCACCATGCTGTGGGCGCGAGAGCGGACTTTATCCACCCGTCGTGTCCAGTTGTCTTTAAAGCGTTCCCATTTCTTTGAGCTCTGCATAAGAGCAAGCCTCCCATCGCAAATGGCATCGATCACGACGTTGGAGTTGCGGGACTTCAGAGCCCAGAGGAATTGCGGGTCCATCTTACCAGATGACGGGAAGCGCATTTGCTTGCGCGCGGCGCGTAGTCCTCCGCCAACTCCAGAATTGACAACCAAATCGAGCATAGCGTAATCAACGCCAGACGGGAGAGTGTCAAATGAGATCGGGGTGAAAAACCAGCCATAGTAAATGTCCTCTGCATCGCCCTTATCGGCGTCGTAAATATTTCCACGCTTGAGGGCTTTCAGATCGGCGAAAGTTGGCTCAGCAGCCATCTTCAGGCGCTTCCAGACATCCTTGAGAGCAGTAAACGAGATGCCCATGTTGACAGCGCCACCGGGCTCGCTGTCACGCTCGGCGTATCCACCCTCGTGGATAAACACCCAGTCCATGACTTTTGATATATTACTCTTCATCATTTGCCTCTTTTGATATAGTTTTGCGGATCGTTTACCACCCCTGTCGACGGTGGTGGAGGGGTCAGGAAGCTGACCTACTCATATGCCGTCTCTGACGGGTAACTATCTGCTTCCACGTCAATATCCACGTCTGGGCGAATTACGCGCAGAGAGATGTTTTCCTGCTTTCTGGCTGGCAGCTTGTAGGGGTCGAGTTGATCCCTGTCTTCTCGGCAAACCAGTAGCCCCGGACTGTCTCCATCTGGGCGGAGCTCGTCAAGCGGAAACTTGCGCTGACACCGGTCGCACAGTCCAATGCCTGCTGACGTATGCCCAGTTGTGTCTACGTAACGGCTCATCTGGTGTACTGACTGATTTGCGGCTGAATGTACATGCTTCCGCCGTCATTTTCGGACGGCGCAATGAGGGCCTTAGCAGCTCTAGCGAATGGCATTATCTCTTCCGGTGTCTTCTTTGCGTCTGGAATTTCAGCGCTCAATCTCCACGCCAAATCCCACGATAACGCCCCCACCCAACGCTGCGGAATTTCAGCACGGTCTGTCATTTCACCGACATCCTTGATGTGGCGCTTACGCCACACCACGAGATGGTAATCCTCATGCGTCGCATCTGGAGCCAGCCAAAGGTATAGAACGGGGCCGTCAACCTGCCGGTCTGTCCAATAAGAATTAACCGTACCGGTATTCCTCTTGTTCGGTAGGGCTACGTAATCGTCTTGACCAATAACGGATAGCGTTCGCTCATTGCTGCCGATTGATATGCAGAGATCGGTTACCGGAAACGACACAGCCGGACTTGAGGTCTCGCGAACGCGGAAGTAAGCGACGCTAGCCGTGTCGGGCACAACTTCGAGCCAGTTCCACTTGCCGGTCACGAGAGCCTCGTATTCAAAAGCCGCGACCTGTGTCCACACGACGCCGTCTGGGGAGGTGTCTACGCCCAAGTTATAAACCCCGGCTGTCGATACCTTCAGACCAACGAATTGGGCTTCTACAGCCTCCGTAGCGGTAAGAACCCATGTCGGCGTAGTGCCGGTAACTGTGCCTGTGGTGACTGTGGCTTGGCGCAGCGAGACACGCTCGATGGAGACGGTGCCGACTGGCATGGTTACCGTTGGTACGCCCTCCTGCATGCCTACCAGAATGTGATCGTTGGCCCACAAAGTGACGCCAACTGTAACCAGCTCTGAGAGCGTCTCGTTCAACAGGTCTTTCGCGATCTCAAGATACTCGGCGGTGATCAATTGCGCGGGCACGCCCGCGCGCCTGAACGCCTTGTCGTAGATATGGCGAAGTGTTGGCAGGTCTTGTGAGACTGTTCCAGAGACGGCCATTACAGCTCCTTAGATAGGTACTTCTTCCCATGCGAGAGTGCCGAAACCGGTCACCGCTGTCAGGGCGCCCCAAGCAACAAAGCCCCCCGGAGGAATGACAAACAACCCGTCGAAATTAATCCACGACGGTGTAGTGGCATATAAAGCGGCGGCTGTGAAGCCAGAGCCAGCACCGACCAAGTAACGAGGAGTAGAGATGGTCGCAGCGCTATCAACCGTGGCAACACCGGCGGGGCCTGCGCCAATCAAGCAATTCTGAATGCCCGGAGATGCAAGTGGGGTCGTGTGTACTACGTTAGCTGCGGCTGAGTATCCAGAAAGAAGGTGCAGCGACGCAATGGCTGCAGGGGCCACGCTAAGCGCGTACTGACCGCCGAGAAGAACAAGGTTTTTTCCGCTAGCCAAAGGGTTCGATAGGCAGAGGCCTGTGTACGTGGTTGCCAGCGCGACGCTGACGGCTTGGGCACCGACGTTGGATGCGATGTAAACGTTTCCGCGAACAACCTGTTCGTAGAATTTTCCGTGAAGGTTAGATACGATCTGTTCACCAAGCTTGCCTTGGCGCAATCCAAATACCGGAGACGCGCCGTCTCCGGTGACCGATGGTCCTACTGTTCCCTGAGGTAACATTTAATTCTCCTTAGTTTTCCTGTCGAAGTACATCCAAATCAGTATTGAATTTACCATTCGACAGGGCGTTTAGTATAGACATTAGAAGCTCGTTTGCTACGGATATTTCAACCGGATCACTGGCCTCACGTCTCAATTCTTCGAGGTCGAACTGGTATTTACCATCAAGCGTAGATAGCATCTTTGATAGCAAGTAGTTCATCACGCGAAACTCTGTGATAATTGCTGTTGCCGCGTTTTGAGCTTCCGACTGAGTTTCTTCTATCGCGCTTTCAATCGCGTCAAGCCCGCCACCGTCTCCAAGAGCCTCGTCTACAAGAGCCTTGTCATCAGATGACATGAAACCGTGACTGTTGTGCGTGGCCACCACGTGTAAAGGGCCGCCGCCCCTGTTTCCGTGATTTATGTCGCTAAATTCTTCCATGGCCATACACTTACACCACGTGACTTTTTTGTACCATTACCGAGAGGCTTGACCGATCAATATTATTCTGTTCGTTTTTGCGTGTTATAACCGAACGATACCGAGGAAATCGGGCTAAATAAAGCCACTACTCCATGGCCCGACACGGTTAGGTATGTGCTTTCCTCACCGGCTGGACCAGCTACAAAATCACCCGTTTGTGATAGTATAATGGTTGTTGTCCCGTCAAAACCGGCCGGAGCCGAAAGGTTCCCACTTTGCGTGAAGGTAAGGCTTGTGTTGCCTGCGAATGTTGCAGGGGCATCGAGATCAGCGGTTTGGCTGAAAGTTATTGCAGCCGTGCCTGCCAGCATGGCTGGCGCTGTGAATGCCCCTGACTGGCTGAAGGCTAGTGTTGTAGTTCCGGCAAATGTCGCGGGCGCGTCCAAATCGCCGGTTTGCGTGAAGGTGACAGTCGTTGCCCCGACGAATGTAGCGGGGGCGATTAGTGCGCCGGTCTGGCTGAAAGTGATGGTTGTCGCGCCTGCAAAATTTGCGCCCCCGCCGCCCGCCGCCCTGATAACCGTAGGGTCGCCGATGACGACATTCTTTGCCGTCGCGTGGCCGGGGTAGAGATATATTTTAGTGGTTGCTATACTAGCAACGGGCAATTCCCTGACGATGATGTTCTTGGGAGTGGCGTGAAAAGGGTAAAGTTTAATTCGTTTCTGGTCGGCCATTTACGGCCTCATGTGCCATCGACGTTTGTTGAAGTCAGCGTGTTGACCGTAGTGCCCGCCGTGTCGGGGCTGCCCGGTTTATATGCGACGAGATAGTGTTGAACGCCTGCAATGGTTTCAGTTGGCAGGTCATAACTGCCGTCATCGCGCGACTGGACTTCCCCAACATAGGCATCCGTCGAGGTTATGAAGCCCTGTACATTTGCGCCTGAAACCGCAACGTCACTGGCATCGACAACCGTTCCTTTGATAAATCGCTTGGTCTGTGTGCCTTCGCCGTCACAGCTATATGGCTCAAACAGGTCAGGATAATTTAAGCCTCTAAAACCTTCGCCATCATTGCCGCCCCCGCCCATTCCGGTCCTGCACCCCCATGACCATAGGGAATACCAACGGTTTTTATCTTTCCATGTGCGGGGCGACCTCGCCCCGCCACGGTCCCATTTTGGGTGGTATTGATCGGTGAAAGCGCGGGGGTGCGAACCCGGCTGGTGCGCCATGTATGCGCCGACCGCAATTGTCCCATATTTGTTGTAGCAGCCCATTACATCACGTTCGCTAGTTCATGCCGTGCCGCAAGCAGTTTCTTTTCCGCCTCAGTGCCGACAAGCGCCGTATCATTGGCCGGAACGATGATCTTCCCGCCTTTATTGTGATAACTGTTCACCACATCGCGGGCCGTGTCGAGCATCAGCAGGGCAAACTCTCTGTCGGTGATCGAACCCTCCACCTTGCAGTTGCCCATGCGGTCCATTTCGACGATGATCCGGCAAACCAGAGTTGCGCCATGAATGTCATCAAGGCTTTGGCGCATGGTTATTCATCCACAACAAAATGAATGTCCACAACCGCGCTGTTAGCCGTAATATTCCAAGCACAAAGAGCCTGCCCCGCCGCTGGCAATACAATGCCGCGCGGGAAGGTATAAACCACCGCCGCCCCGACAAGGGCGGCAAGCGAGAAGCGCCGGAAGAAGTTCGCAGGGACCGTGGGAGCCGTGCCGAACGCCACCGCACCCTGTGTCAGACCCGTTGGCCTGCCCTCGTCTTCGGCAAGGACCGCAACGCCGCCTGTCAATGTTGGCGTGTTGGCGGTGCGCCCCAGACCAGTTACGCAGGCCGTGGCAGCGCCGTTGAAGTAGCCCCACTCCATGAGAGCCGCTTCATTTGTCGCGGGAGACAGGAAGGCGTGGGAAGCCGCTGCTATGGTCGTAACGGTCGTGCGTTGTGCAAGTGAGTAAATGGCCATTTAATTTTTTCCTTTAGTCTACCGTTGTCGTCAACGCGCCCGCCGCAAACGTGTTTGGCGTACCGCCGACGTTAATAACCTGTGACGTGTTAAGTGCGCCGGACACCGCGATCTTGGTAGCGCCAGCGCTTTCGTAGCCGACGCTGAAATGGGTAATCGTCGGAGTACCGACAGTGGAAGTTCCAAAAGTGACTGTCGCCGCGTTCGCAACCGAGTTGCCCGTAACCGTCCAGCCTGCGCCAGAGCGGGCGACACCTACACGCGCATAACCCGTGTAGGTGGTCTCGTTTGTACTTTGGTTTCCGGCCTCGCCGGGGTCGGCTGTGTGGAGGGCTACGTAAAGAGAGCCAGCAGTGGTTGAGTTTTGAATGCCAGCCGCATCACCGATATTCGCAATGTCAGTGTTGTTGAAGATAAGAAGGAGTATATCATTTTCAAAATCGTTAGAAGCTGACATCTTGACCTTACTTTACCGCTACTTCGATTGCTCGCTTTAATTCCAAGATAATGTTCTTGAGGAGAGCGTGATCAGCGTTGTGTGAAACTAGGCGGTTCTCCAGTTCTATTTCTCTGCTCGCTACGGCGGCCTCCCGCCTGATAACGTCAGCCAACTTGGCGGAAGCCAGACCAGCATCAGATAGCGCCTTGCTGTGCATGATCGACGCTTCAGAGACAAGACCGTCACTCTTCGTTTTTGCGTTTTTCTCGTACTCGGCAGCTTCGGAGCGAACAGCGTCAGACTTAGCCCTTGCATCGTTTGCAATTTTCAGGGCTGCATTGTTTGCTTTAGAGATAATCGTTTCAGATAGAGCCGTGTTTTTTTCAAGGAGCGCTTCAGCCTCCAGCTTGAGAGCGGAAGCCTTTTCCATAACTACCTTGGCGTTGTTTCCAAGCCCCAAGTTGGTGTAGGCGTTTTCGAGGGACTGCTTTGCTTTGGATAGCTCGTTCAGTCGGGCCTCAAATGCAGTACCGCCTATCATTGCGGCGTTTAGATCGAAATCGTTTCCACCAGAAGACACACCCATAATTACACGCTACCCGGAGCAGCTTGAATAAGCGTCATCGTCACTGAGCCGGTGCTGGCTGAGACGTTGAGGCGGATCGCTGTGACTGGAAATGCGTAATTGCCGTCGGCATTAGCCACCTTGGCGGTCAAGCCAGAGTTTGGGAACCATGTGGCTGAGCCGGGAGTGAATGAAGCGGACCAAATGTCGTCGAATGTGTGTTCGACTGTGTACGTGGCGGTGGCCGATATAACGCAACCAACACCCACGTTGAAGACGCTGGCGACGTAATCCATTGGGATCGGCACGCTGACAGCGACGCCGGTAACGGTAACGCGAATTGGGCGCATGTCAAATCCTTAAAAAATGTGCTGGCATGAACGCCAGAACTACTTTACCGCTCGTTCGCCGCGAACAGATAATCGACCGTCATGGTCTTCGCGACGGCCTCGCCGTTCTGGATACCAAAGCTGACCGTCAATTCCGTGTCTGGCAAGTACGTCGAGGAAGCTGACAACGATCCCTTGACGACACCATCAACAGCGTAATACACAGTGCTCTCACCGTCGAAATACCATGCCAACTCGATAAATGTATCGGCCACCATCGTCGCAATAGCGGCCACTGTGTTTGAGCCGGTTGTCGCGTCCTTGCGGACAAAAACATCGACGGTAGCGGCGCCGTCTGCCTTGAGAAAGTAAATTCCATCGGTGGCGTCAAGCGGAGTTGTGTCAGTTACTTGAAGGCCGATTACAAAATCAGACTGGGTTGCGTCACTGATCTTAAAGCGCGTCTTAAAGAATGCCTTTTTACCAGATGCAAGCAAGAAACTCTCTCCAACTTTATTGAAGAAATCGGCATCGTTGTCGGCTGCGTCATTAGTTACCAAAAGCGCGCCGCCATTTACGTCGGTCAGGGCTTCTGTCGCGGAGCCTGCACCGGCTTCTGTGGTCGTGATGACCCAGTCGTCTGCCTCGTAATATACGAAATCGTCGAAGAAGACATGCCACTTCGTCGGGTCTGGCATACCGAAGTCTGCCATTATGCTGTTGTCAGCAACGTTGTTCGTGCCATTTACAAATCGAGAAACTAGAGATTGGCCAATTGACATTGGTGTATTCCTTATGTGTGTTGATGATCCCCCGGGGGCTCGTACCCCGGGGGTAAAGTATTACATCAAGCTTGTTACAGGCCCGGTGTCGCGAAGAAGCAGCGAGGATCGGTCCAGCCAGTGGCATAACGCTCTGTGGCCTTGTACCGCACGCTGTCCGTCTCGAAGTCACCCTCCATCGAGCGTGTCAGCTTCCGGCGCATGATGATCTTCAGGCCGTTGTCCTTGTTCGCCGATGTCAAGATACCCCACGCGGTTGTCGAGGTCATGCGCGAGATAACTTGGGCGCCCTCGCTGAGCAAGTTCAAAGACTTGACAGCGTTGATGTCGTTATTCGCCGTACCCGTTTTCAGGGTAGACTTCATGATGACTTCCGCTTGGAAGATGTTGTTTGGAGAGATGATCAACTTCGTCGGCATCAGAGTGATCTTCTTGCCGTTGTTGTCGACTGCGTTCCTGATCTGGATCAAGAGCTGCTCAACCGACGTCTGCGACAAAGCAGCGTCGTTGGTCAGGCGGTTCGAGAACGTACCACCAACAATCGGGTGTGTCGTGGAGATCAGGGGCTTCCCGTCACCGCCGAGATAGCTGGTGTTGGTGAAGCGGTTGATCACGTTCGCCGTAACCGTTTCCTTGGTTTCGATCAGGGACTGCGCCAAGTGCTTGGAGTAGATTTTGCCGAGATTGATGTGCTCGCCGTCTTCGACGAGAACCTGCGTCATCGCGTAGGCGAGACCGTAAATCTTCGGCACGTAGCGCTTGGTGAACAGAACACCGCCGGACTGATAGGAAACCGGTGTGCCGTCGGGTAGCTCAGGAGCGGCCGAGAAGCCGTACTGGACATACTCTTCCTGATAGGCGCGGGCTAAGCCCTGCTGTTCAATGAAGATGCCTTTCCACTCGTCCTTGCGCTGGTCGTATACGCCATCGAAGCCTTCGTTAAGAATGGGCTCGACGATAGCCTTGAAGTCTGTTGACCTCATTGGAGTTGCCATGGTGAATTATCCTTTCCGGTCAACTATTAAAACGCGGTCAGAGGAGCGGCAGCGAAGGTATTCGCCAAGCGCACACGCACGATTGGATACGTGTCTGTCCAAGCATTGTCTTGATAGGGAGCAAGACCATCGATCTGGAACTGGCTCTCGGTAGAGGTCGAGAGAGTTGCAACATCGAGAGTTGCCAGTGAAATGCCGGTAAGGTCTGAACCAGTACCAACAGCCGTCGAGATCGCGATATGCGAGCCAACGTCGCTGACATCGGTCAGCGCGGCAGTGCATTGCGCCTCGTAAATCATGTTAGGGTCTTCACAAACCCAAGCAACGATTTCTGTGGCTGCGGTCAAACCCGGCCAGTAATTCGAAACGTTGTACTTGCCGGTGCTGTCAAAATATTCGCAGCCCATGAGTACGCCGTCGACACGGCCGGAGTTGGCTACGGCTTTTTGAATGCCGCCGCCAGCGACGATAACAACGGGATCACCGTTGTAAATCTTGGTTGTGTAGGACGCGGCGATTGGACGCTGCGCTGGCCTGACGATGCCACTCGGAGAGTAGACAGGACGCAGACCGAAAGCTGATGCTGTGGTGGACATAGTCCATACCTTTCAGTTAGGTGTGATTTATTGTTCGACCACAGCCAGCTGGCGTATTAGTCAAACGTTTTTGGTTTTGGTCGCTCTTGCAGCGTTTTCTCGATCTCGTCGTTGCCTTCGGAACTTTCGACATAAGTCTTGGATGACTTGGCTTGGTTCTGGACCTGCTTGACGTCTTGGACCAATTTTTCATCCTGACGATTTGGCGCATCGTGATGGTTTTCCATCATGTAGGCCTCGTACAGATTGTCCTTGATCTTGAACGCCAGCATTTCGTTGATACCGATCAGGCCAGCATATTCGCCGGTCTTTAACGAAAGCTTGTCGTAGTTCCATCCCGGGATGTCCTCGCGAGTGACGGGTTCGTACCCAATTCGCATGCGGAACATTACAGTGTCGGTCTGGCTAGTCGTAGTGAGCCAGCAGGTGTGATAGCCGGGTATCTTTGGAAGGTCCGGCAGTACGTGCTGGAAGCTGCTCATGCGGAATGCCTCAATACGATCTGCGTCCGTCATCTCCCGATTTTCCGTGATGTTGCGATCTAACATCGCACGACTTGTACGGTCTTCAGGCTGGTCGTTACGGAGACGCTCTTCGTCTACATTGCCGCGTGGTTCATTGGTCATCATGCTACTTACTCCTTCAGCAAGTTGAGTGTTTATTTTGCCTTTTGCGCGGCATCGTATGCCGCGTAATTCTTGATCATCTTCATGCGTCTAACCGGGTCATCCCAGTCTCCGCTTTCGACGAGTGCGTCTTTTCTGGCTTTCGACAGAACGAACGTCTTTTTCCCTGATCCGCTACGGTCGCCGCCGGTATTCAGTGGCGGTTCCTTGCGTCTCGTATCCTCAGTGAAGCGGTGCGGGAGACGCTTCTTCAAGCGTGTCTCAAGCTCACTCCAGTAGTCGTCATCACGGGGGTCTAAGCCCTCGGCCTGAAGACGCTTGTCGATTGTCTGTGCAATCGCGCTATCTTCGTCGGCCCGCCCACTCGGATCAATCCAAGTATGACGCGTGACAAATGCCTTTGCCTTTTTCGCAACCTCTGGGTCTGGGCCCTGTCTGGTTGGCGCCTGCTTTTGCCGTGGCTCTTCGCTCAGGCTGGAGAGGCGTTCCTTGATCTGTTTCGCCGTGTTGTACGCAGCGGCTGCTTCGTCCTTGGCGCGAGTAGCGAGTACAAGACCCTTGCCGTCGCCTTTAGCGGTGGCTTCTGCCATCGCCTGCTCAGCATACTCATAGCGCGATTGAGCGGCGCTCATACGCTGGTCTACGTCGCGAGCTTCGCGTCCGAGAGTGTGGTTCTCGATAGAACCCAGCCTCTTGTTGAGCTCTGCGTTCTGGCGCCGGAGGTCGTCTACCTCATCTCGGTTCTTTTGCTCGGCGCGCTTCTGGCGCTCCTTGCGCTTCCGGCGCTCTTCCTTGCGGCGCGCTGAGCGCTGCTCTGGGGTTTCGCCGTCCTTGTTTTCGGTGTCGTCGTCGTCGTCATCGTCATTACGGAGACGCTCATCCTCGACTTCCGACTTTTTCTCGCTGGTGGTATCTGCGGTGTTTTCCGCGCCCTCCTCAACGATGACGAGTTCTTCCTCGTCTTTCTTTTTGTCTTCTTCGGCCATAGCAAACCCCTTCGGTTAAGCTGTTGTAGTAATTAGATAAACGCTTTCATGGCGAGCGGGTCTCCCAGCACTTTGCCAATCAAGTCGAGATCATTGAGAACTGCGAAGATCGCCTCCTCACCGGCCTCGCGACCGGGAATTTTTACTTCCCACTTGTCTCCGCCGTGTTTAGGTACACGGACAAAGTCACCGGGAGCTGCCCACGCGCCTTCGGGCCACGGGGCCTGATCGGTTCTGGACTTGAATGCCAGCGGGCCAATTGCGATTACTTTCGCGACCTGCGCATTCCACTTCTCTGCTTCTCGGACCTCGTTCGGCAAGTAGATGTTGCCCTTGGTCTTCTGCTTGGCGGTCCTGAATTGAACCACTACTCGCGATCCAAACGGCTGTACGCCCGGATCAATTTCTGGAAATGCCTCTTCCAGCAAACTATAATCAGCTTGCACGTTCTTTCTCCTCATCTCCCGCTTGAATTGACAGCAGGATATCCCTCGCCATACCTAGCCCCTGATACAGGCCGGATACTCGTCCATACTCAAAGCTGGTCTTTTCGACTGGCTTCGTTAACGCGTCGTGTGAGATTTTTGTCATCTCGATATCGAGGCGTTGTAGGTACTTTTCCATGTCTACCTCTTCTGACTACGCAGGACCATTAGTGGCACTGCTGACTGCCAAAGATTTTTTATTGCGGGTTAATTCCCCCTCCGGTTTTCATTGAGGTTTTTTCGCCGCTTGCGATCTCGGCCTTGACGATGGTCATGGCTGTTTCGTTATCTGCTTCATTTATTTGAAGTTTTACTTGGTTGGTCTGATCTGTGCGCTGGCTCTCGGCCGCTTCCACAAACTGTGTCGTGGCTTTGTTTTCCAGCTGTTCAGCCATGAACTGCTGCTGATCCTGAGAAAGCTGCGACTGCGCGTTTGCGTTTTTCTGGTCTATCTCATGCGCCTTGAGAGTGATGTTGGCGCGGTCATTGGCCAACGCTACACCGTCGTTCTCAAGTTTACGTTGAGCAATTTGAGCATCCATAGCGTCTTTTTCACGCTTCTGTTGCGCTGTCAGCTGCGCCAATTGCGCCTTATGCTGCAGCTCCATTTGCTGGGCCTGAGCAGCTTGCTGGCTTTCCTGTTGAGCCAGTTGAGCATCTTGCGCATTCTTGGCCTGAGCCATCTGGGCATCCTGAGCATCGCGCGCGGACTTGCGCTGAACTTCCTGAGCGGCGACAGCGCTTGGGTCCATAATTGGAGGGGGAGAGTTGGCTTTGATAAACTCGATTGCCTTCTGTATAACCGGAGGTAGCGCAGCAAGCGTCTGGTTCTGACCGGAACCAGAGAGTATTTTCTCGCTATACTTGAGCATGACGTCGTCGAACTTGTGGCTGACTTCCTCATCTTGATCCATCAGTTTCGAAATTGGAATTTGAGCTTCCTCACTCGCCATCTTCTCGACCATAGACACATACCAGAACGCCAAGTGATCACGAAGATGGCTGACGATAGCGGGGATGAATGTCGGCGCCACGAGCGGGCTGGAACCGAAAATTGGATTAAGCATGTAGCCCATGTGAGTGGAGATGTGAGCTTCGTGGTTTTGCTCTGGGAACACGACAAGCGAATTGCCCATCGTAGCCTTGACGTTCTCGTTGACTGCGTTGTCTCGCATCGGCTCCTTGGCCGGGTTCAGCAACTCGTCTGGCGCTGGTATCTTTGCGTAGTCGAGAATTAATTTCTCAACACGCCGCAGATTGTACATTCCCTGTTGAAGGTTTGTCGGTAGCTGAGATCGTGCCGCAATGAGTGCGATCTGGGCTTGACGCTGGACTTCGGAGAAGATGTTGGGATCGGAAACAGGAATGACATCCATCGCGCCTTGGAAGTCTTTCGGCATGGCGACGACTTCGCCAAGCTCGTCTTTTTCCTCTTGCGAAGTCATATGCTTGGAGTTGATGCGATGGATGATTTCCAAAACCTGCATCATGGAATTGTGCAGACGAGCGTGAATTGCGGAGAATACCGTCATGCCCTGCTCGATGAGGGCAAGAGTAGTTCCAACCGGCATGTCGGTCTTTTGGTCGGCAATGCCTTCGAATGTGGTTTGGATCACACCCTTGCCAGCTTCGATTAAGAAACCAAGCAGCTTGAAAAGTGTTTCGGACGGTGGGTTAAACGGAAGCGGCATGAACAGTTTACGGATATCGTCAACTGTCGTGGAGCCCTCAATAGACACAATCTCAGTGGCTTTTGGAGATAGCTTCTGTCCGCCCTTCATACCACCAGCGAGCTTAACGCCACCGGGCATGTTGTTGATGTGGGCACTATCCAGCAACGCACGCAACGCACCTGTCGCAGCTCCAGAGATGGAGCCAATCATGTGCGTAATACCGATAGGTGAGGCGCCACGCCACGGCACAAACGGGAACTCCACAATGTGCGAGAGCTCTTCATCGTTCTCGTCTTGCTCGTCCCAGTTACGGTAGACGGCGAGAATTTGCTTTGTGGTCTCGTCTATGGTTACGACGTAGGGACGGAACTCGTCCTCTTCCTCAATGTCGAGGTAACACGTGGTTTCATAGATCAGGCGTAGGCCGTCGGAATTGTACGGATCGGCCGTCTTGCCTTCTATCTTGTGAGAAGCTTCAGCGGATTTGGTTTCTTCGATTGTGTCTGGGGCTACAACGTCCACATCGAGGTACACGCCGCTCTTGACGTATCGTTGATATTTTAATTGTGTGATTTTTCGTGCGTGCGTCTTACGTTCGGCGCTCATGAACGAAGATGCGGCGAACGGATAGATAATATCGTCAATCGGGATAAATTCAGATGTTGGGCGCTTCAGCTTGGCGTCGTACGACACCTTCATGTACGCAGCACCGCCAAGAGGAACCTGCGTTAGGGTCTGCTCAAGCTCGGAGCGGAACTCTTTCATTTGCTTCGTGAGCTGCCAGTTCATGTACTTGGCTTTGCGGCGGCTCTTCTCAAGCTTGTCTTTTGTGGTAGTGCCGGGAATGTGCTGCTTCACCGGTCCTGCTGCCGGGAACAACTCCTTCATGACGCGCGCAGAGAAGTCTACGCAGACTTCTGTTAAAAGCGGATGGACAACTTTCGACGCCCCCTCGAAATCAGCTCCGCCCGGTGCTTCGTCTCCCAAGCCTGTACGCTTGATGCCTTCAGCGTAAATTTCGTCGCGCTTCTTGCGGCTTTCCTTGTCCTCATCGATAAGATCGATCAGCTCAACGGCCAGCGCCTTCAGATCGGCAGCATCAAGCACACCGTCAGCCAAGTTGGCGAAGTGTTCAGCAGATGCTTCTATGTTCGCTTCTTCCTCAAGCTCGACGATGGCTCCGCCGTCTGGCGTGTCAACAATACCGCTTTCGTCGCCCTCGATCTGGTGCTCCTCGCCCTCGTCGGGGTTCAATGGATCGGTCATGTATACTTCCTGATTTAATGGAGCGTGCGTTCTCCCACAGGCGTCAGTCTACAGGAAGGAGATAGGCCGTTGACTGGACCGATTAGTAGAAACGGTGCTCTCCGCCTTGGCCGTAGTTCTCGAAGTCAGTTGGTAACCCCAAGAATGGAGATGGTGTCCACGAGGTATCTACGTTTTGCCCGGTGTCTGGCGGCGCAGTCGTTCCCCCTCCAGCGCTGCCCGGTGGCCATATACCGCCATTTGTCGGGCCTGTATTGTCTCCACCACGATCATCGCGCATTTCGTCCCTTAGGTGCGCGCGGGCTATGGCTGACGCTTTCTCGTCGGGGTTCATATTGTTCCAGCGATCCATATCTTCCATGGCAAGAGAGCCAACAGACTTACCAAATACCTTGGCAATTAAATTCAACTGACCCGCAATAGGAACCTTACCAAGAACACCGTCTATTAACGCGCCGGTTACTTTGGTTCCTGTAGTGCGTGGGATGGTTGGCATGCCGGTGCGCGACAGGCGGAGATTGTTATATTTAGCCCACGCGGCCTCGTATTCCGGTGTTCCGGGCGGCGCCGGTTCGGCGCGCTCCATACTCTCACTAGGAACTCCGGACAAGCTCTCCCGTGCTGCTTGCGCTGCTGGGCTGTAATCGTTAGTTGGGTCGTAACCAAAGCCCGGACGAATGCCGGTTTCTGCCCAGCCGACTGGACCACGGAAATCTCCAAGGTAATCCTCCGGCGTTTCCAATCCGGAGAACACATCGTTGTTATCGATTATGTTTTGAATGCCGTCAGGATCGCCGTACTGATCGGCACCAAGTGCGCGCGGCCTGTCTGCAGGAGGAGACACGAAGCCGTAATTCTGTGGCTCATATGAAACGGGTGTGGCTGGTGCTGCTGGAGCTGGTGAACGCGAGCGCACAGCTGGCTGACCAAGTACAGATGGAGATTGGGTTACTACGGTGGTGTTAGGCTGCTGGAACGCTGACTGTTCGCGCTCAGTTTTATCTTTTAGATTACTGAATGGGGCCATGGTCATATCAACCGCTGCGGCGGCTTCGAGTGGGTTTTGAGAGGGTGATTGGAAGCCATAATTTTGAGCTCTTATCTCTTCTTCCGGAGCAGAGAAGCCGTAGTTTTGCGCATCCAAGTTTGGATGAGCGATGCGCATCTCCTCTTCACGCTGAGCCGACAAATCCAGTGAACGACGAGCGGCATCTATAATGCCATCAAGAGTAGCTGTCTGTCCAAGACGACCAGCAATAGACGGGTCTTGCGGATAGTCTGGACCCCATACATCGATGTTTTCTCTGGCTGGCGGAGCTACACGTCCAGCAATAGACGGGTCTTGCGGATAGTCTGGACCCCATACATCGATATCTTCACGCGCAGACGGAGGCGTCGGTTTAGGCTGTGGCTTTGGGATATTGCTTCCAAACAACGAATTTACTAAATCAACAGCAGTCCCGGGAACGGCTTTGATATCGTTTATCGCGGCGGTGACGTATGGCTTGGATATGCTGGCTACAGTTGTTTTAGGCGGTGGCGCGGACGCGGCCATCGTAACGGTAGGCTGCTGACCGGCAGCAGTATTGGAAGAGACAACGCTGGCCGTGCGCCCGGGATCGGGATTGCTGAAAGCGTGCGGACCCAACACAGTCTCGCTGAAATTTTTACGATCATCTGCCGGACCCCACGACGGCTTCCCCATAGATGTGGCCCGGTAGTTGGTGGCATTATTAACGGCGTCCGGAAGACTTACGCCAGTTCCAGCGGTACGCTCTTTCAAGCTCTGTATAGCATCCTCGTATGCCTGCGTGGCGAACCCAGCCTCTTGATATGCCTCATTGCCCTCAGGACCAACACCATTTTTCGACACCCTTGGCTGATCGAAGCCATTTGCATCGAAGCCCTTCAGCACACCCTCTGGAGTACCGCCATAACTACCGTTACTATCCATCAGTCCCAAACGATTAAGACCGACTTGGTTGATGGCAGCTAAATTGACTTCATTAGCATACTGAGAGCCAAGCTCACCGTAAGCCGTGCGCGCCATGTCGTTTGCAAATTCAATAGCCGAAACAGTGTCAATTCCGGTGCGCGACTGGATATTACCGACAGCATCCATTAGGGCGCGATCAGACGTGTTCATTTTATTTACAAGGCCGAGCTGCTGTGCTGACGTAGAGGCAGTTCCCAGAGGGTTTCCGAACGTACCGCCTCCGACACCGCCTCCGCCGTTTATGCCGCCGCCGAGGCCGCCGCCGCCGACTCCGTCGACTCCGCCTACGCCGCCTTCGCCGTCTCCGCCACCTCCGAGGCTGCTGCCACTCGGGGCATTGGCGCCGACGCTATCACGCATACCATCGTCTCGACCGTTGCTTTGAGACCCTTGCCCACCGCCACCGTTTCCGGGGCTGTCATGCGAGTTATTGCTTTCACGACTATCGTTCTGCGTGCCACCTCCGGCCTTTGTTCCGCCGGTTCCGTATCCGCTGTTATTGTTTCCGCCGCCGTACTCTGCATCTGGCATATTAGTATTCCTTAACTTCACCGCCATCGCGAAAGCCGCGAGGCGTCTTGCCTGTAGAGTATTCCGACTGCAATGACTGTAAGTTATTTAGGAAGTCTTCGAGAGACTTATTGTCGTCAGAACCAACGTATCCCTTAAAGTTTCCGCTGTCCCAAAACTGTGCGCGGTGCCTAAAGTTCTCGCGCATAATATTTTCCATCTCGGCCTGACTTACTTGAAGGTCTGTCATTCCCTCTACGGCATCACCCCCAGTTTGCAGCACCTCACGACGCTTCGCTTCAAGCTGATCCTGCGTATAGTATTTTCCCTTATATCTGTCCTTCTTGGCCTCATTGAGGTCGTACTGGTGCTTCGGCCCGCCGAACTTCTCCTCAAGAATTGCGATGCCCTTAGGCTTGAGCAACTGCTTCATTCTCTGGACTTGTGGTCCGCGAGAGTTGGAAATGAACTGATAAACCATCGCCTCGTGAGCGGCGTCGTACCTGTTTCCGTTCTCGTCAAAGAACTTGATCGGCGTATCACCCTCTTCCCACGCCAGCTTTCCGGCGTCCTCACGACTACCGTATGCAGCCAGCTCAGAAGTGGAGCCGCGCACTTGTGGCATCTCGTTGAACGTGCGGATCATGTCCGGGTTTGGATCAATGCCGTGAGTTCTGATCGAACCGCCTGATGCGTCCGATAATGCCTTGATCAATGCCCCTTCAGACGTGCCGATGTCAAGGATGTCGCCGCCGGACTTGCCGTATGTCTTCAATAGAGACGATCCAACCGCGTTCTGGACCTCGTCGAAGCCCGGGATACTTGTCTTGATGTGATTGTCGAACCGTCCGGAGAACCGGTCACGGAGAGCCCTGAAAGCGGCTGCGTCGGGGCCAAGCTCAATAGCTGGATCGTAGTTCTCAAGGCCGCGCGGCTTGTATTTATCGCTCTTGCCAGATGTCACATCGGAGAAGAAGTCCTTAAATTTGCGGCCGTCACCCTTCATTTCGGTGCCATGGACAACATCATCACGCACTGTGGCGTCTGGCATTTCACGGAAATACTCCCGACTGAACGGCTTCCACTTCTCTGCGTCAGGGCCGAACAGGTCGCCCTTGCCGGTGTGATCAACCTGTGCGATGGCCTCCTGCCGGAGCTGCTCGCTAATCTTGTGCGCTTCCTCTGGCGTGAGCGACCGGTTCAGATGGCCGACAAATGTAGGCTCTGTGGCCGACTGCGTGACGCCGTGCTTGGTGACTTTGACGCCGGTGCCTTCGAGAGCGCGCAGGACGTCGTCAGGCGACAGCACCGATCCGTCGTTGACGTTGAGGCCGACATTGATCGTTGGTTTGTGAGACCACGCCTCCGCGACCTCTTCGAGACCTTTCTTGACCAATCCGCCACGCCCGTAGAGCTGCGGCTCCGGAGCGCCAGCAGCGTCAAGCTCATCTTGTAACTCGGCTGGGCTGATGCCCATCAATCCAGCAATGACGAATAGCGGGAAGCCGGACTTCAAAATCTTGTCGCGCATCTCCGGCGTCAGTCGAACGCCTTGGGCGCGAACAGCGGAATTTCTTGATACGCGAGGGCGATACGCTTGATGTATTTTTTTACTGTCCTCTGGGCTAAGCCCCCTCCACCACCGCTCAAACTCTACTAGATTGTCTGGGGATGGCGGGTCAAACCCAAGCTCTTTTGCAACTTGATACTGTATAGCCTCTGCTTCTTTTCCAAATATCTGCTCAGTTCCAGACACTAAATCAACCGGCTCGACTTCAGCCGGAGCGACATGCTTGCGCATGACCTCTTGGACGCGCTTCGGCATGATCTGGTCGTAGTATGCGACATGACCCTCACCGCCAACCGGAAAGTTGTCTCCGGCGATGGATTTCATTTTGTATTTACTTTCGCTGTCTCTGGCGTTAGAAACAGTTGTCTTTACCCATTTGTCGTAATGCTCGTCAGACATGTCTTTAAAGATTTTGTTATCTCTGAGTTTTTTCTCAAGATCATCTGCTGAAACGCCGCCAAAAGGAACGGTCGGACCATCCCCAGCATCAGCGCGTATCTTGTCGGCCAAAGCCTTACCAACTTGAGCGTTAAGTTCACTGTCGCGAACAAAGTGACTTGACGGGCTGTCTGATCCCTTTTTAAACACGTTAAGTTCATATGTCGGCTCTGGGTCTGGCTGTACGGTGTAGCCCGCCCGCCCACCGGCAATTGTATGCGCCCGTTGCTCGCTGTCGGTATCAGCTATAGGACTTCCGGTATCGTCAAATACATGCCATCCTCTTGGCTCCTCGACCTTTCTGTACTTTATCTGATCAATGAACTTCCGCATGTTGTAGCGGTCAGCCACGTCAGCGCCGTGCGGCCACGCAAAGAAGTCCGAGCCATCGCGAGCGGCCTCAGTCAGACCACGCTTGACAGCGAGATCGGTCCACTTGCTGGTGTTGTCGACGAACGGGCCATCCGGAACGGCGCCCTTTGATGCGCGTACGGCATTTTGAATTTCAATATCAAGTAAGCGAGCTTCCTGCGCGTCTGGATGTGCATTAACAGCGGCAATAGTCTTGTCCCATTCTTTTGTATTATCAACTCTCCCGGCTTTAAGAGCCTCTTGAAACTGAAGAGCGCTTATAAACTTACCGTCGGTATTTTTCAGCCACGCGCTTTTCTGAAGATCGCTAACTCTGTTTCTTTTGCTACGCAGGTCGGCTTCGTCCAGCGGCTGATTAAACCCCTTATCGCGGCCCTTCTGAGCCCAGTCGGACTGCGTCTCATCGGCCAGCGTGACGCCCTCGCCCTTTGGCGTCTTGTAATTTTTGACGCGCATGTGAGCGACGATGTTTGGATCGTCAGGGAAGTGACCGGTCTCGAAGTCGTTGACGTGCGGCCGCTGGCCACCGGTTCCGGGTATCTCTGGTGGAGGGCTCTCGTTCTTCATTAGGATTTCGCGGTAGTCGCGTCCGCCCTTGGTCTGCCAGCCGCCGTCGAATTTTGGCTGCAGTCCGTCTTCGGTCATTCCGAGATCGCTGTAGGCACCACGGCGAGCCTCGTTCTGGTTGATCATGCTGTTGATGTTGTCAGCATGTTCATCCCACAACTCTTCTTGAAGCTTTTCACGGGCAGCTGTGGCTTCTTCCATCGTGGCGTATCTGTCATCCAGTACGCCATCTCTATAAACACCAAATACCCTGCCATCGTCAACGTCGTCAGGATCGATCTCATCAATGAAGGCGCCGGGGCTTTCATTGTAACGCTCAAGCTTCTCTACCTGCTTGTCGCGAGCAGCATTAAGAGCGTCCTCGAATGTTCCGCTTTCCTCAAACTTATCAGCTGCACGCTGACTATACTCACGCTCGCCCAGCTTGACGCGGTTCTTTTGTAGGTAGTCGACAAGTTCCTGCGACGCGATGCTGTCACGATCCTTCAGCAGATTGTCAGCTCCTGTCCACTTGAGCTCGTCAGGCTTAACGCCTTGCTTAAGCAACATCTGGTGGAACTGCTCGCCGGTGCCTTTTGGCATGGGGAGGCGTTGCGCCTCTTCAAGCGCCTTGCTATAAAACCACAGCTCATCGAGTATGCGCGGTATTACCTTCGCAACATTTGGCGCCACTTATTTCCTTGATTAGAATTTAACGCATATTCCATCTTTGCGGACGTATCGGGTCGGAATACGTTGATGGATACGGACCATTAAGCGGCGCAGCGGGCGGCGGAGGAGGTGGTGGTGGTGCCGTCGACGTTACTGGAGGCGTTACTGGAGGCCCGCCCCTCAGTCCGGTCCGAAACCAGTCACGCATTTGAGTTTTGAAATCCGATACGTCTGGTCTTGGGTTGGATGCCAGCCATGTTTTGAAATCTGGGGAGTTTGGCTTCATACCTTCCGGTATAGAAGCGCGCCAAGTCTGTAACGCTTCAGGGACCGCTGGTCGAGGGCCTCTATTGTAGCCCCAGCCTGTTGAGGGCGGCGGAGGAGTTGTGCCCGGTACTGGAGGGGTCACCGGTGGAGTTGGAGGGGTCACCGGTGGTGGGGTCCATCCCCAAAACGGATGCTCGCCGCCTTGTCCATAATTCTCGAAGTGCTCAGGAAGCCCAAGGTATTGCTGGAACGCGCTGACTGCGGCCGGGTCTGGAGGCGGTGTAGTTCCGGTCGGAGCAGGGGTTCCCACCCTAGGTCCGGGATTAAAACCACCACCGGGCCTGTTACCGCTTAAACTGGATAGCCCGCCTTCTCCAGCTCGACCGCTGTCACCGCTGCCACTTCCGTAGTTACCGGTGTGCTGACCGCCACTACGATCTGTCCAGTGTGTTTCCTTACCAAAGCTGTCGCTGGTTTTACCTGAGTCATATGTGGTCATTGGGGTGTCCTTTCTAAGCGCAGAGAGGGGCGGATGTTACCGCCCCAGCCCTTGATGTATCTGAAGTCTTGTTATTTCATTTTACGTATGGATACGCTTTGGCGTTATTGAGTTTTGTTGGCTCTTCAACGCCCTCGACGGACGCCGCGAAGCCAGCCTTGCGGATCATTTCCTTGGCATACTTGATTGGAATGGCAAAACCGATAGCGGCGCCGCGCATGCCGCCGGTTACAGTGCCGATCAGCTCGCCCTCATCGTTGAGGATGGAACCCCCGGAATTTCCGCCAATAGTTGTGGCCGAGTGCTGGAACAGCCGCTGCGGCGCAGTACCTAGACCAAAGTCCAGAGAGCGCTCTGGGGCCGCGATAATGCCTTCCGAAATAGAGTTGTCAAACTTAATAGCCGGATTGCCGACGGCAAAGACACGAAGTCCACGCTTGTATTTGTAAGTGTCTGGAGCTAACTTGGCAATCATCGCCGGGACAAAATCCTCGTCTGTGATCTGCACCAGAGCCACATCGTTGTTGACGTTACTTCCGACAACCTTGGCGCCGTACTTCACGGTCGAAACGATCTCGTAATTCTTGACCTTGTTCTGCCAGACCTCTAGCGGCACCTTGCGGCGCTTCTTAACTTGCTTGACTTCTCCAGTCTCTGGGTCAACGACCTCCTCGGTATAATCTTCGTAGTTATCGGCAATACAGTGATAAGCCGTCAAAATCAGCCGATCCTTTTTGCTGATAATAGTGCCGGAGCAGACGCCGTTCAGTACAACGTTGGTTTTTTCAATCTGCTCGTTCATCTTGTCGATGTCCCACGCCCGGGACGGCGTCGAGATAGCGGCGATTATCCCCAGTGCCAGTAAGGCACCAAATACTAGTTTCTTCATTAGTTTGGTCTCCCCTAAATTCCGCTTGAAAAAGCTCGTCTATCACGAGCGTTTGGCACCGTACCCCCGTTGTCAGGTTAATGGCAACAAAGAACGTGCCGGACCCCATTAAAAATACAAAAACCAGCAATTACAGTAATTAAGCGTCATATGGATTGCGTTTTGGTTCCTTGGCGACAACTTTCTCTTCATCGATGTCGATGATGTCCAGTTCCTGCTGCGTGGCCACTGTGATGCCGAGATGGTTGATCAGCAACAGCATGGCCTGCGTCGTGCTGTCGACCCAGTCGTCGTGCGTCGTCGAACCCGGGCCAATGTAGCTGCAAAGCTGCGTGATGACCGGGTCGCACCAGTTTCGCGGCTTGCCGACATTAGCAGAGCTCTCCGGCACATAGACAATGCCATTTGCAAAAAGATGGCTTACCAAGTGCAGGCGCGTCAGCTTCGACATCATGCCGGGGTTATAGCGATGGACAAGTACGCCCTCGCGCTCCATGGACTGAGACAAGGAGATACCGGAGCCCTTGGCTTCGATCACCATGATGTCGGGCTTGCGGCCCTTGGAGACTTTCCTGTTATTGATGTATGAGGTCTCAAGATCGCCCCACTCTGACTTGCTCTCCTTCAGAGCTCGGACACGCAGATCGTCGTAGGATATGTGGTCGTCCCACGCATCCAGCATGAGGATGCACATGCGCTTCCGCTTCTCGTGGTAGAACACACCCCAGATCGTGCAGGCTGTCGGGTCGGCCGTCTGCTTCTTCTTGTTGAAGTCTTCCTCGGTGAACGCAGTGTCGAACGATACCGCGATGTAGATAAATTTCGGGAGGGGCTTGTCGTGCGGCCACAGCCTGATCGTGCTGCGGCGAACGAGACCGTTGAGCTCACCATCGAGAATTTCTGCATTGATTTCCTGACGGCCGAGAGCCGTGCCTTCCTTCTCGCGCAGCTTTGCAATGAACTTCGGCGACAGGTTCTTGAAGTTTACGTAAGACGGCGCCCACGTCTTCACGAGACTGCCCTTGCCAGCCTTGGCATTCAGCATCTTGATGAATGGCGTTGGCTTTGGCGTTGTCGATATCAGCATGCGCGGGTGCTGGCCCAGACGCATGGTGTACTCAATCATCTCGTAGGATGCCTCTGGATCACTCCATGCGGCGATCTCGTCGATCCAGCCGCCGTGATACTGCGGGCCACGGAAACGCTCGGGCTCGTCTGCCGACAGCCCTTGAATGATGGAGCCGTTGACGAGATGCATTTCGGATGCGGAGCTATTCCACAGACCGCCGGTAGTCGTGCGCTTGACCAAGGCGTGCGGGATCACGTTGATGAGACCGCTCTCACCCTCGACGCAGACGCTGCGGAGATCGTGTTTCGTTGGTGAGGCTACGAGCCAGCGGGTTCCCGGGTTATCCCACGCCCAGCCAGCTACAACTTCAGCGGATGCCCGAGTTTTGCCGGAGCCACGACCGGCAAGCAACAGCCATTCAGTCCAGTCTCCGTCCGGCACTTTCTGAAAGTCATGGGCAATACTAGCCCAACGCGCCTTCCATTCGAGAGCTATTAACTCTTCTAAAGTGAGGGCCTCTAATTCCTTCGACGTGACATCCAATTACTTCTTTTTCTTTGTTTGTTCCTCGTAAGAGCGAAAAAGCTCCTGAGTTATATGCTGCATTGCGTAGGCCTGAAATTCCTTGCTTGGACTAGCCTCTCCAATATCGTCGCAGTGCCACTGGAAAATATGTGCGGCCTCATGAACGATCATCGACAGAACTTGCGACTTGTGTATGCCGGGTGGCTGAGTTAGGCAGACAATCGCCATATCAGGTCCGATTTTTTGGGTAAAATGGTGGACCCGTGCGCCGCCTCCTTTATTAACCCACTCAGAATGATTTTTCATTCCTAGTTTTCGGACCTCCTTCAGGAAGTCATCTTCACTCAAGCACAGCGCGTAGCAACAGAACAGCGTGTGAATATCTCGCCGCAACCACTTCATGTGCGC
>ERZ1292625.903-Hain-H41-01um-R1-903-length-39834-cov-13_pt1 | contig 39834 bp, 60 predicted proteins | sample MGYA00564400_ERZ1292625 | MGnify/ENA primary metagenome ERZ1292625 (study PRJEB36523, sample SAMEA6512639) | groundwater metagenome | collected 2019-01-08 | study: AquaDiva: Metagenomics assemblies of 32 groundwater samples
ATGGGAATGTATTGACCATTGGCACCGGTCATGGAGCCAACACCCGGGTGAACATTAACGCCACTGAGTTTGTGATCAACGACTCGGCGCAGGACTACAACGTTCGTGTCGAATCGGTCACGAACCCCAACCTGTTTTCGCTGGATGGCACCGGCGCCGGCGCTGTCGGCATCGGTATCGCCAACACCACGGCAGGCACGCTGCTTGTCTCATTGCCGTTGACATTCTCCTCCGTGACGACGGACATCACCTCTGCGGGTGACGCCGACTTGAATCTCAATACTACCGGCGCAGGCATCATCCAACTGGAAGGTCCGACCACCGTCACGGGGGCCACAGTCCTCAACGGGACGGCGGCCATCAACGGCACAACCAACACCAACGGCCTAACGGTGATGGCGGCGAGCATGGCATCGGGGGATTCTTTGGATCTCCGCTGGGGCGAGGTCGATAACAGCTATCAGTCCGCCGTGTTTAGGTATGTCAATGGCGACGGTGTGGCCAGTGCGTCAAAGATCATGTTCTTTAACGGCGGTGAAGCGTCAGGCTCGCTTGACGGTATCACGATCGTTGGCGGCGGCCAGGTGGGCATCGGTACTTCGACACCTGGTGCGACTCTGACGGTCGACAATGGCTCAGTTGCCGAAAGCATCTTCATTGCTCGTGACGCCACAAGCGCGGTTTTCACGATCGCCAACGAGGGAGCCGTGACTTCAACGTCGACCATCACTGCGACCCGATTTGATATCAGCGCGACGCAGACCGAGACGTGTGCGGCGGGCGTGAAGGCGCTAACACCAACGTCGACGACCATTCAACTCGACGCCAATGCCGCAGCGTGTGCCGTGACATTTACGGAACCGGCTGCCGCGTTCGTTAATGACCAGATCAGTATCTACGTGTTCAACACTGGTGCTGGAGCCGTGACTTTCGTTGATGATGCTGCTCACAACGGTCCCACTGCTTGCGTAACCACGGGTCTTACCGCTGATGGGGTTTATACTGTTCAATACACCGATCTCGCCGATGATAAGCTGTTCGGTGTAGCTTGCACTCAGAACTAAGGAATAAATGAACACCACTAATGTAACTCTTGGTTTATCAAGTTCATTTCTACCTATAGCAATGGCAGCCGACGCAATCCCTCTTCCTCCTGGTGTACCTTGGTGGGCAGCGCTACTGATGGCTGCATTAGGTCCTGGATGTGTCGGATTTCTACATCTACTTGGTAAATCACTGATGCTCGCTGTTGCTGCATACTTTCGTGCTCGTGCTCTAGGTATGAAAGAGCGAGCTATTAAAATGTTATCTGATAAAGATAAGTCAAATGATCCAGAAGCTCAGAAACTACTTCTTTCAGCTAAAGCTGAAGAAGGCGCTGCTGAGGCGTTAGAGAACTCTGCAAACAAGACAAAAGGATAAAACAATGGATATTCGAGTAAGTTCAACTGGGCAAACTGCCGCTTCATTCTTAGGGAACGCAACTCCTGCGTTCGGTGAGCTAATCTTAGCCGGCGCTACTGCAAGCGTATTTTCTACCGGTTCTTCGGCCGAGGTCTTTGACTCTGCCGTCTCCACCTCTGGTGGATGTGTAGCTGGGGCAGCGTTCGGCGTAACTCAGACTATTTCTACTGGACTTTTGACTGTTGTGCGTTCTGGTGTTTATGAGGTTTGTTTGAATTTGGCCGACTACGCAACCACGACCGGAACCGGTACCGTTGCTTTCGGGGTGCAGAAGAACGCCGCTGCAATCACTGGTGACAATGTTATGAATCTGGTTAATACTGCTACCACTGCTCTACGTATGTCAGGCCAGATCAAGCGTTTCTTATCTCTAGTTAAAGGTGACACCATTCGTTGCGTAGTTACCGCCGCATCCACGGTTGTAACCGTTACGAGCGGGACTCTGTACATCAAGCAGGTTGCCGATAGCATCACTGACAAAGTTGTAGGTGCGTAAGAATGGATACCGTTAAGCTATCTCGGTTATTAGATATTGCACGTAAGCAATTAGGTGTAAAGGAAGAGACCGGCAATAACGACGGTGAACCTAGCCGACGATACGCTGGCGGAAGAAAAGAACCCTGGTGCGCCCACTTCGTGGCGTGGCTCTATCGAAATGTCAATTCAGGTATCCCTGGTGACATTATCCCAACAGAGAAGCAACATAACCCTTTAGCGTCCGTTACTTTCATGGAGCAAGTCTTTAAGGATCATGATTGGCACTATAGAGAACCTAAACCTGGCGATGTAGTATTTTTTGCAACTCGTGGTCAAAGCGACGCAGGACGCGGTAGACATTGCGGAATAGTCGAAATGGTTGATAGTAAGCATTTTTCGACCATAGAAGGTAACTTAAGTAATTCAGTAAGGCGAGTGACCCACAGTCTAGATAGTCTACGAGTGACTGGTTTCGGTCGAATGCCATAAGGGAAACAAAATGACTGTAGGAATTGGACACCAAAACATGGATCCGACCGGCTTTACCGGTCTAGTACGCGAAACGATCCACTGGCCCATTGCTCAGGATGCAGACTACTTTACTTCGGCCACCTCTGGCGGTGCGCAGGGCGCTTTCTCTATTGCTACCTCAGCTGTAGGTGACTCGGTATTTTTGTCAGCTGAGGCCGCCAAACCTCTTTATTATGGTCGGAGACCTCAGGCAACTATGACCGACGCCTCAGGGACTACGCTACGGGTTACGGTTCGTATTACCGGTAAGCGGTTCGGACGTCCTGTGGTTCAGGACATTGCTTGTGTGACTTCAGGTACTGCTGTGTCAGGTACCAGAGTGATTGACGAAGTTACTTCGATCAAGATTATCTCGATGACTGCTAACGCTGGCTCCGATGAACTAGTGGTTGGTTTGGATAGTGAGTGGTTAGGACTTCGTCAACCGATCAAGAGTAAGAACGATATTAATATGGTTTATAAGGTTTCTACTGTTACTCCTGATACAGCTGGACCTAAGACCAAGAGCGACATAACTGCTGCTATGGTTAATGTTGTTGACTCTGCAATTGATTTCAAAGCACTTTATAGTGCGGTTATCGCAGTGACTCATACCTACCTGGTGGAGTACTTCTCCGCTGGTGGCCCTGCGTCGATGTTACGTGTCGGTAAACGACTTGGATAAATAATAGGATAGTAATATGGAACCCGTAGTAACCACTGAAAAGCCGGCTGAGCAAGCTCCCGATCTGAAGACTGAAATGAAACAGTTCTTAGAGAAGGAAGAAGCTCCAGCTGAGAAGCAGGAAGCTGGAACAGAAACCGAATCTGATAAACCAGATGAAGAAGCCAAAGCTGACGAGCAAGAGGAAGATTCAGAAGGTGAGAAAGAGGAAGATTCTAAGGAAGACGAGAAGAAACGTCCAAATCGCTATCAGAAACAGAAAGCCAAGATTGACGCTCTCGAAGTCATGGTTAAGAAGCACTCCTCTGATGTTAATGAAGCTGTTAAGATTGCTAATATCTATCGTAACAGATTCAAGCAAGCTGTTGAACGTCTGCAACAGATAGAGCACCAGGTTAAGAGTGGGCAGTATCAACCGAATGCCCACGAAGAAGAAAACTGGATGCTTAAATCTAGGCAGCAAGAGGAAGGCTATAAAAAGGAAATCGAGAAGCAGCAACAGCAGGAACAAGCTAAGCAGGAGATCCTCTATGCTAAGCAAGAGATGGCTGAAGGGTACAGATCGGAAGCTTTAGGTTTAGCTAAGCAGTTTGGGTTAGTTGGTCCGCAAGGTCAAGAGTTTGCTAAGAAGGTACTCAAAGCCTATGCGTTTAGTCTCAAAGCTGGTGAATCGGATTCCATGAAGGACATTGCGTCCACCCTGGCGACTGTATCCAAGCAGAAGCGCCAGGGACAGCTTGAAAGGGAGCACCTAGATAATAATCGAAGTGCCCCGTCACCAATAAGAACAGGGACCGGAAGGGTCCCTTCTTATGATCTTACTGGTGATTATGATAAAGATCGTAAACAGATGAAAGCTTTCGTTGAAAGTTTGAAAGGTAAGTAGAAAATGGCTATTGAAGCACACAGTATTTCAGCTCTAGTTGGTCGATACACTAATAGTGTCGTAAATGAACAGGCTAACGAAGCCGCCCCGTTTGTAGGAAAGGGGATTATAAAGAAGGTTAACAAGCCTGACAAAGTAGGCGTGGTTAACATCAAAGCTGGCGAACTAGCTTCGGCCAAGTTCTTGGCTGACGGTGGTACTCTACCGACCGGCCGAGATAAGGCTCCTACCCAGGGTACTTATCTTCCTGTTGCTCTATTTGAACGAATTCGTATTCCCCGTCTAGCTGCTAGCCTTGCTAGTTCACTAGAGGATGGTATCGATATCGTCAAAGAGCAGATGGATACCGCTGGTAACACCCTAGGTCGCGTTCTTGAACGGGGAATCTTCGGTTCACAGATCGGTGCTCCTACTGCTACCGTTTCTGCCGCTGCCACTACGTTTACCGTTGCCGATCCCTCCCCCTGGCGTGTAGGAATGGGTTTCGAGGTCTACAATAGCTCAACCGCTATTGAAGGTACTTCTGAAGCTACCATCCTTCAGGTGGTTAAGGTCGACATCAGCGAAACGGGTGACTCTACGATTACCTTTAGCGGTTCAAACGCTGGCGGTAATGCGGTTCAGTGGGAAACTACGTACACCTTTCACCTTCGTGGTTCAAAGGATACGAACGCTATCATGGTGTCACTATCAGACGTCTGCGGTACCTCAACCCTATACGGTGTTGCTGCTACCTCAAACGAATGGTACGGAATCACTGACTCAACCTCACAACCCCTGACGGTTGGTTTGATGCGTCAGTCAATCACCAGTGTGGTCCGTCGTCGTGGTAAAAAGCCTAATTACTTCGTCTGCAACCGCAAGAACGAAGAGCGATACAGCAACCAGCTAATTAACAACCGTCGATTTATGTCTGGTAAGATGGACGCTGTTGGTGCAGCTAACGTTGAAATCGAAGGTATTCCTCTATTCCTGACGGAAAACATTGGCGACTCAGAAGCCTTGTTCTTCAATCAGGAAGACGTGAAACTACATGTGTTCCGAGACTTCTCACCCGACTTCGACGGTAAAGCGTCAAAGGGTATGAATGCCGGCGCCATGATTGTTTCAGATACCGAACTTGTGTACGATGTTCAGGTTTGGGGTGCATTCAACGTGCGCGCTGAACGCCGTAACGGTTGCATGCGCTTCAGCGGTCTTAACGGATAATTAAGGAGATAGTGTGATAGAGCCTTCAAACGCGGAACTAATCCGTCAGATAAACAGAGAAGGAAAGCGCTGGGGGCTTTCTCACATGATCTCAGCTTTTGGTGAAGTATTGGTAGCAGAAGAAGTGCCATGCAAAATCGATTTGGGTAACGGCATTTGCATAGTAGAGACCGTCAAAAGAGACGTAACTGCTATGTCTACTAGTTACCCATTTTCTTCTATCCTTAAAAATAGATTTACTCGAACTGATCGAATTGAATACTTAGGATTAGAAATAAGACATGAGCAGGAGAAAGCCGCCCATGCAAGCAAGATGGAGCCTATGCACCATGAACTTGCTCAAGATATAAGAGCGTTGGCTAAAGGCCGACAGAGATTCGGGGGTAAATAATGACTACATTATCAATTGCTAGAGATATTGTCGAAGACCACCTGGATGATTCAGATAATGATCGTTGGACCACAACTCAAATTGATAGAGCTTTAGGACAAGGTTTGTCCCAATGTATCGATGAGTATCTAGCATCAGGAGGGGATAGATTTGATGAACTACTGGATACCACTTCTACTACCTCTGGCGTGGCTGACTTGTCTACTATTGATCCTTTGGTTATCAAAGGTGTTACCATGCTACAAGGGTCTCGATACTGGCCAATCAAATCATTCAAACTGGAAGATAAGAACATCATTGATGACACTGCCAGAACGCTACAGATACGTTACGTTCGGAAGTTTGTTCTACCGACTACGACAAGCCATGACATTGTTGGAAACGGTGCCACTTCTGCTAATTCTTGGTTGGCTTTCGATAACTGGATTTGTGCAAAAGCTGCACTATTCTGTTCGGTCAAGGATGCTGAGCCGAGGCCAGAACTACGAGCGATCGAACAAGACTTAAAGAAGTCCATTATGCAACACACTAAGGTCCCGAAATCCGTTCCTTTCCCTATTCGGAAACCGTATATCCCTCAGTGGTTTGGTTACGTCTGGCACCAGAACGCTAAGGATCTAATACTGGTGAAGCAGTGGTAGAGCAAGCTGGTGGATTGCAACGTAGGCGGTTGTCTTGGCAGCAGCCTTTACAATCTAAACAGAATCAAGTATATGTGTATAGTGAAACTGAACTCCTAGCAGCTTTATCTAATCTCCCTCTACTGACTGGAGATTGTTACGGGAAGTCCATAATCGTTGCTGCTAGCATTCAATTAACCAAAGCAATCTTATTGGCAGCTGGGAGATATGACGGACTAACGATATTATCACCAGGTAGAGCAACCATTAATTGTCAAGCCTTCGCCATTACTATAGCAGCTTCAGACGTAGTGGTGAGAGACCTAGATTTCCTGACAGCTGGAATCTTCACTATATCTGGTGCTAGATGTGAAGTCTCCGGAGTTACCTTCACTAATTTCAAGGGATTTTCCATCTCCGGTGCTGACACCGTCGTTTCTAACATATTTAAGATGTCCGGCGCTACCGGTGCTGGCCCAGCCTTCACTGTAAACGCTTTCGGTGTATCAATATCAAACGTCAAGTTGTCAGTTGGAACTGCCGGGTTCACAGATACAATAGCGCTAGGCGCCAGTGCAGGAGAATCTTCGTTCAGTCTCATCAAGGTTCCCTCTGGTGCTAGCACGACCGGTATCCTGGTATCGGCACCTTCAGCCGTATCTAACATTAGTGTATTAGATTGCGTTGATTTATCATCCGCAGCAGTTGACTCAATACTAATCAGTGGTACTTTCTGGGTAGTTCGAGGGAACTATCTACCGTCTACTGCTGTTATTCGCACTGGGGCATCGGGCGATCACGCTGTAATTCACGGTAACATTGGAATCGGATCTATAATAACCACTGCCGGAATTGGCTTCAATACCATCGTAGGTAACGTGGGAGTTACCACGATAACCCCTGATGCTGCTGATGCAGTAGGATTAAATACATAATGACTAGAGTAAGAGTACAGACTTTTGAAGATTCAGCCGATTCTGCAGTCACTGGTGATGTGTTCCTACGTGATACGGCAAGCTCTACAGGTGGCGCCTGGACTGCTGTCGGCGCCGCAACGTCTGTGTACAAGACGGCTGATGAGTCTGTGACGTCGTCAACGACTCTGCAGAATGATGACCATCTTACCATCAGCGTTCTGGCTGGACGGCGATATTTCTTCTCCGGTGTTTTGTTCATGCATGTCGACGGGACATCAGGTAGTAAACTTTCTATAGGTGGAACTGCCACGTTTACTACTATGAAAATCCAAGCGAGTGTTTGGGATAGCCTAGGAGCCCGCGATACCTTCCGAATCACAGGCACGGGTGATGTAGTATTCCACACCTCGGTTGGAGGTGCCGATGATCACTATTACGAACTTCAAGGCGCGATCGAGGTCAACGGTGCTGGCACCATTTTGGTGCAATGGGCGCAAAACTCGTCGAACGTGAATGCATGCACCATGCAGAAAGCATCCACAATAATACTAACCAGGATGACGTAATGAATATAGATATCTCATCGTGGGATAAAAGAAACGTAGGGGCGTTGCCTAGCGGGGAGCTTGTTGTCAGAGAGGTACTGGAAGCCCCTACTACCGTATTTAGTACCTCCACTGCTTTGAAGGCGTGGACTATCAAATGTCAAAGCACTGATACTGTTTGGCATTATATAATAGGATCTAGTACATCATCTGGGATATTCGTTCAAGTAATTGATGAGAATTTCGTAACGATTCAGATCTTCTTATATAATTCCTTTGATCTGCCTAAGGATATAAGCCTCTCAGTAGTGGAAGATCAGTTAATGATAACTAGTCCGGATCTTCCTTCTGTATGGGGAGTAGTAGGATCCGGATTAATTTATGCTACTTCACAGACATCAGCTAACACATTTACGACAGTGCTGGAGAATATCCCTCAGGGTATCTCTGTGTCGTGGGCCGGGCGCTGCGTCATTGCCACCAGAGAGACTATCTTCTTCTCTGATGCCTTGTACCCCAGAACATATGTCGGATTTAACTCCGTAGATCCCCCTGGCGGATCCATATACGGGCTACACGTCAACTCTGGCGGGGCTCTGATCGTCTGCACCACTACTGGCGTGTACGCACTGCCGGAAGACGCAGCTGCATCGGGCCAACTGGTGGTAGGTGTATTTTCCAAGCTTACAGATTATGAATGTGTTAATTATAAAACTACCTGCTCCTGTAAAGGAAGAGTGTACGGGTTAACCAAAAGAGGCTACCGGTTAATTGACACTACTGGCTCCGAAGAAGTTATCCTAGACGAATCGGTCCTATCCGTTCCGCTCCTTACTGGTGCATCAGCTGGACGTATCCATGTTAATGATTACAGGGATTGTGAAATCTTCCAAGGTCATGATGGGGTTTACGTCTACTTTGCTAATAAGTATCTCCACTACACCGATTTTACCGCTAAGATGAAAACCTGGTGGCACTCCTCTGACGGAATCTTTGTAAACTTTGGCGGTACTGGATTTGAGAACGATGGAACCGAGATATTGTTTCTTCGTAATCCTTCATTCAGAAACGGTAACAACTCAGCCATAGAGGGAGTAACCTTCGCTCTGGTAATGGGAAGAATGGAGTTACCTTCTGATCTCTCACCTGTGATTAGGCATGTGACTTTCGCCTCCGATTCATATCGACCGTTCAAGTTCTTCATAAGAGGGGACATGAAATCGCTAATACCTAAGACTTTCGCCCCGGTTGTTAATACAGATACTTGGGAAGATGCTACTGCTAATGAGTATCAGGAACCTAGAATTCAGTCTAGGCAAAGTGATTGGTCTTTGCGAGGAGATGACTTAACATTTGTTTTAGGTGTTGAAGATCACCCATCTAGAATCCCTACTAGTATGGATGTGGTGTTCAAAGGTCCAGGGAAGAAAAGGCCCACCTAATGTCATTAACACTCTTAACTGGAACTATTAGTTCTATTGCCCTTAACAATAACTTTGTTGATAAAGTCGCCACAATCAACTCTAATAACACCAATGCCCAGCTTTCTCTAAAAGACTTTTCTTATGATTTAGAAGTGTTCGACTTCTCAAATACATCCACTGCCGGACTGGGGATTTTAGACTTCACCCCTCCTGATGATGTCGAGTTGCGCGTAATCGGATATTCTATATATTCTGCAAGCGCAGTACCCCTTTTAACTCTTACATTAACGACAATAGATATAGATGGGACTGCGGCTCCCTTATATCTACTCAATCAAACTATATCCATTACTAATCAGTCTGTAGTTGGTGAGGCTGTAGCAACCCGAGATGACAGACAAGATTCATCTACTACTAAAATCTTTCTAAAGAAAGGTGTTACCTGTCGTCTCCAGTTAACCAGCGCCAGCGCTACCGCAGCAGATCATATAACTATAACTCTATATTGTAGATCCAGGAGAAGGAGAGCATAAATGAAAGCAAGAATTCCTTTTACATTTGACTCCTTGGAAACCCTTTCTCCTAAAAAGCTGATGAGCAACTTTCAGAGAATGGCCAAAGATGTTACTGACATGCAGGCCCAGAGATATGTCTACAGTTCATTCGTATTACCATACGATCTTATAAGTAGTGCTCAATCTGCAATTAGCCGTACCTTCAGAATACGTGCGCCTAGATCCTACACCATTGTAGGGGTTGAAATACAGTACTATCAAGCAGCTGGAGTTACATTAACTCTAACATCTACCGCGACTGGATTCAATACAGTAACTTTAGCATCAGTCGCTCTAGCTACTCGTGCTTATACGTATAAGGTCCAGAACTGCAACGTTGCTGCTTTAACTGAGACAGATTTCGTAGTCGGTGTAACAGCTGGAACTGTGGGAGCTTGCAAGGTAATAGTTCACATCAGGAGTAGTAGGTTCGCTTCAGCACCAGTGGAATACAAACCGTCTCAGGTGATAAGTATCAGTTCTGGTGAAGACCTTTCCGCTTCCAACTTAGATGCAGAGTTTGTCGAAGTTCAGAACGCGGTTGTTGACGACACTGCTAACCAGTCTGACTTACGGATTCAAGTTCTATCGAGACGATCGGTAGTTAGTCCTTTCCCCTCTGACGATGACAGAATTAGACTGTTTAGTTCTAAACGCACACTACATAGTGCTGATGTTTATGTTGTTGCTGCGGCAACGAATGACGCAGTTATAACTATTATAGATGAATCAGCAGGGACTGTAGGCACTGCAACAGCAACAGCATCTGGTACAGGGTCTTTAGCGAGGACCACAGTGTCTATTGCAGACACACAAACCAAAGATGACCCTGACGATTCCGCTGATGATTATAAATTGATTTTCAGTAGATCAGGTGCTGGTGCGGCTACTATTGGATTGATGTACTCTGTAATCTACTATACCTAAGGAAAACATGGCAAACTTTGAAGACGAAGACGATGATCCGGCTATGGAATTAGCCAATATGCAAACCCCTAAGAATACGATGGCTCCAATCGTGCCTGCTACTAACGCTAGCCGACCGGCTAGCAGTTCACCAGGGGTTAAGCACAGTAATAACCAATCTTCTGGCTATACTATTCCTCCCCCTAGTTCCGGTTCTTCCTCTGGTGTACCTCCTACGTTTGGAGGAAACCTCCAGAGTGGTGCCAGGGGTGGTCAACGTGGTGTTGGTGGACCCGGAGCATTCCAGCCTGGTGTGAATCCAACTCTGGGCACCGAAGGTTCTAATCTCGCCCCTGGTGTAGCTCCCGATTCCTCTGTTGATTCACTTTATGATGAAGCCCTTCGGAAACTATTAGAAGGTGGACCTAGGGACACTGCAGGTGAAGAGGCTCTACTACGTGAACAGATGCTTAGAGATGTTGGATCCGGACAAGCTAATCTTAATGCGCGTATGGGTGCTAGCGGATTCGGTACTAGCGGTGCTCTTTCTGCGCTAGGTACGGATATGCGATCTAAGGCAGCTTTCGATGCTTCTAAATCGATTGAAGGTGTCCGATCAAACGCTCGTGATGAATACGCTAGAGATCTACAGACTGGCCTAGGTGCTGTCAATCAAGATCGTGCGGCTGATATAGAAGAGGCTAAGCTTCAAGCTTATATCGATGCAATGAACGCTGCGTTTGGTCCTGAGGAAGGTGGCGGTGCTACTCCTCCTGGTTCTACCGCTCCTCCTAACCACAACACTGGTAACTTCACTAATGATCAACGTCGAAACCTTCTTGACTCCAATAACGATGGACAGGTTTCTACCGAAGAAACAGCAGGCTTTGAGTCCGGTGTAGAAGAAAGAGCCCCCGGTACTAAAGCTAGCAGCGACTGGTTTAACTCAGGGAAAGAAGTATCAGACATGCCTATAGGCACCCCTGATGCAAACTCCGTTAAACTAGGCGGTGGTACAGACCGAAACGGGCAGCCCAAACCGGAATACTACTACAATAAGACTACTGGGCAGCTATTCAGGGCAGCATAATGGTATATAGAAATCCATATCTCCGTTTAGATGAACTAAAAACCGCACGAGATGACGAACAGTTTGAACGAAACGTTCAGACTTCACGCCAGTTTGCCGAGATGCCACTAGCACTAGACAAACTGATGAAAGAGAATGAATCTAGGGCTCAAAAGATCGAACAACAGAAGTTCGAGAATAAGTCTGCTACTGATAAGCAGGCTGAAGTAGGTCGCGCTAACTTAGCAGGTGAAGCTGAGACCAATCGTACCAACCTGGCGAAAGAAGGTATCGGTACGGGTAAGGTAGAAGTTAGCAAAGCTTCTGAAGCCCGAAGGGGTAAGACGGCAGAACAGAAATCTTCCGACAAGGTTCTAGAGGATGTAGCGTTTGGTCGAATCAGTACTACACCTGACTTAGACGACGACGCAATAGTCGACTCAATCCTGGCGCAACCCGGACAAGAGGGATACAATCCCGATCAGGTATCAGCAGCTGTAGCTCGTGCTCGTATGAGAGTACAAGGTGAGAAGTTTAAGCAGGATACTACTAACGAAAAGCTTGGTATGGAGAAACAGCGCATCACTGATGCTAGAGCAAGAGCCAATAGGCCACGCGCTCCTGCTGCCCCCAGACCTAGGTTCGTAGGAGAAGCTTTCACTAATAAAGTTGGTGAGATGCGCTCCCTTCAAGCTAAGGCCAAAGCTATTCTTGATGAAGTCGAAACTATCGATGATTCCAAGATAGGCTTGCTAGAGGATCTGAAAGAGAAATACGGTAGTATCGTTGGTATCCAAGACAACCAAACTAGAATGCAATATGCTTCTTTGTTTAACAACATCTTGAAACTACGATCAGGTACTGCAGTAACCCCCAATGAACTAACTCGCCTAGAGCAGGAGATTCCCTCTTGGCGAGCTGGCAGAGGAGTAATTGCCGATTCTCTGGTGAGAATGATTGAAGATACCGATCGAGATGTAGAACTGATGGAAGAGGTTCAAGGTTCTTACGGTAGAACGTTAACCCCTAGTCCTCCCAAAGGTAGCAGATCTCAACCTGCTGCTAAACCTCCTACTCCTCGCAATCCAGGAGAAAGAACTAAAGCTTGGGTAGGTAGATTAGTTTCTGCGGGATATTCAGAACAAGAAATTATGAAGATGATTTCAGGGGGTCAATAATGGCATTCTCGCCGGAATTCTTGGACATGCTCGATAAAATCGATGCAGAAGAAGAACAGGAGGAAATGGCTCAAAAGTCAGCAACAGGACCTCAAGGTGTTCGTAACCAATCTAGACAGAATCTCGCCAGGGTTCGCCAGAACCAAGAAGATGAACTAGACGAAAATTCTGGTATGCAGGGCTTTGTTAACGACCTCTCTGAACTGGGTAACCAGTTCGTTAGAGGTACACCAGTTGGTTCTTGGGTTGATGAGGGTGTTGGTGCTCTATATGGAGAACAGGGTAAACAAGACTACCTCAATGCTGAACAGTTAAAAGCGGAGAGTGCTGATAATCCTGTCACTGCCCCTTTAGCTAACTTAGGCGGAATGTTAACACCTGTTGGGGCTTTGGGCCCTGGCGTGGCTAAGAATGCCGCATTGGGAGCCGGCCTAGGCACTATTGGCGGTGCAGGTATGGCAGAAGGCCAAGGGCGGGCCGGCAACGCCGCTATGGGCGCTGCAATAGGTACAGGATTGGGCGCTGCCGGAGGTTATATAGGAACAGGTGGAGGACAAATTAAATCCCTGGCTGATAAAGTTAGCGGGTTCACTTCTAAATTCTCTATCCCTCGCAAGGGTAAAGTGTTGGGAGTTAATTACGATTTCTCACCCTCGGCACAGTCCCACCCTGATGTATCGTTACCGACGCGAACTACTCCGGAGGTACCGCCAGAGTACGGCGGTAGAGGTCCGATAGAGACGTCTCCTGTAGTCGAAGATATTACAATGGGTGCTGGCCCATCTAATCTGACTCTTAATCGTAGGGGTCCGTCTCCGGAAGATGTCACTGCTCCGTTAGGTCTGGAACAATTAGCAAACGAACAATACCCGCCTATAGGACCATGGGCAGGAGAGGCTGATAGTCTCGCTGCGCAAAACCTGATGAAGTTTAATATGGGACAAGAGCAGCCGATAGCTTACAAGCCTCAAGGTGAGCAGGGAACTGCCCAAATTGAGCAGTTGTCTCCGGCAGAACTAGATGCTACATGGCCCAAAATAAATACTCCTAGCGAAGCGTCTACTTCTGTTATGTCTAAGAGTGCTTCAACTGTTCCTGAACCTACCCCCGAGGCTCCTCTTCCTCCTCCACCTGTTCAAACCCCGGAAGAGATAGCCGGGTTAGAAGCAATGATGAGGGAGACAGCCCAAGACTGGCGACCTCAGATGCAACAGGAACAAGGGGTGTATAATCAGTTTAATCAGATGTTAATGCAAGATCCTATGTTTCAACAGCTGCAAGCTTTGATGAGTAGGAAATCTGCTCCTCCGTCGGCCGACTACATGCCGTCAACTGGCAAGAATAAAGTTGGTCAAGCAAAAGCAAGGGAAGCTAAAGATAAAGGCGAACCTGCACGTAAAAAACCACCGAAGAAAAGACCTACATTCGGAAAATAAAACGAAAAAACCCACCTTTGCAGGTGGGTTTTGTCGTTTCTAGGGTTGATCATCATCAGGTGGATTCCAGTACGTAATAACATCTTCTTCACGAACAACACAGATATCAGCAGCAATCTTATCTCCAGCGGCGGAGATATGCAAACAATGGTGTCCCGGTTTAAGTACCATTACATGGGGACCTACGTCTAGTACTTCAAAACAAACAACTAGCTTCTTACCGCTTTGTCCCGCTAGTGCTATCTGGCTTGACAGTACTTGCTGTACTTCCTTCAGGATTACCCGGTTTCCCGTTGGTCTCATCAGGGGTAGGATTGGCAGGAGTCCGGCTTTGTAACTGTGCATTTGCATTCCACTCCACTAGTAGTTCCCACTCTTTACCTAGCTTGATATCGCTCATCTTCCTGGCGATAGAAATACGATCCGTAAAGAGAGAAGTTCTACCAGAATCTAGTTCGTCCAGTGGACAGTTTAACAGGGTCTGTAGTTCTCGGAAGCTAGTCTCAAGCAGGCCATAATTGATCATCGCTATCAATATAAGTTTCGCGTCCGGAATAATGTCCATTCCAAGGATCCTCTCCACGACTTGAGGAGATAAACCCGTACTTCGATACTCTTTCATGATGCTCCGTTTCCCTGTCTAATTCCTCAACCAGGCCCAGTTTTATCAGGCTGGATAAACAGGTTCGGCTGACTTGGAATGTTGTTCCTAACTTGCTCGCTATGTTGCTCATTAGCAATGGTCCGTTCAACAGAAGTTGCCATAGTATCGCTACTTCCATCCTCGATAAGCGGGATTTGTTGATTCTTGTCTGCATGCTTCTTTTCAAAAATTCTCATGAAGTTGTGTAATGGCATTATTACATTTACGAGTAAGCTACTGATGGGAAACACTACCGCCCCATTAAGAGCCATCCACTCAGGCAGTGACATAGCCACAGTGTGAGCCCCGCCGTCGTTACGGCATATCGCGATAGGGGTTTTGCTCCCGCACGCCTTGGCAGCCTGCCCCAGAGCTTCCAGCGGGCGGGTTTGGGCGCCCCGCTTGACCTCTATCCAATACTGAGGAAGATCGTCTAATATCACATCCGGGCAGGTAGTGGCAGCTTGCCATTGGCCTACCCCACGTCTAGCCCTGAACCCTGCCTCTTGGAAGATGTGGGCTATCTCCAGTTCCCCCGTTACCCCTTTGCGCCTCTGGCTCTTTCCCATTGTATTCCTCGATAGTGATATCTTTAGTCTTAGGATTCACTACAAATCGACGATGCTTTTTCTTAGGGGTTCGGTTGCGGGTTTGATTCTTCATCTAGCTCCACAAGAAATGCGAGATTACAGAGGCAATGACTGAGGTGCTTAATACCAGACTCAGAATCAACATTTTCTCCTGCCATGTAAGCAAAGAGGTGACGAAAAGCAGCGTCCTTATACCTGGTGAGATCTTCACACTTTCGCCAGTTGTTGGCGGAATACTTCTTAGCACCATATTCTAATACCCTAGTCAATTCTTCTACAGCCTTCAAAGGAAGGAGATGGTACTTCCTTTTCCCATCGTCAAACTTAGTAAATTCTTTCTTAGGGATAAGCTCAAGATGAGTGACGAAAGTTCTAGCGCAAGCGCCTGTCGGGAAAACAACCAACACCTCATCTGGTGAAATAACCTCTACAATCTTTCCAACTGTAGGAGTGTTTCTAATGCGAACGTGATCAAATAGGTTTAATGGACACTGACTCGGTTCCATCTTTACACTCTCCGATGATTCCATCACTGAAGTATTCGGGACAATCTCGTCGCATGATTTTGAAGAGGGCCACGGCAAGTGTTCTTATCTCCGCATCGGCATGTTCAGAGCCGCGCATATTGATGATGTGACGAAGTGAACGAACATTAGCAGACCAAACCAATTCGGTTTCTAGACCGTTCTCGAGATACTGGCGTGCGGCACCTCTTGCCTGCTTCTTAGCAGTAGCCTTGTCTACACCCTTCTTTTCGAGATAGGCTTTGACCGTCTCGTTAATCTTGATGTAGAGGTCTCTGTTCTGATTCTTGCAATACGTCATTTGAGATGTTAAATCAGCGAATTCCCTGGTGGGAAGATCAGCTAAAGCTGCTGTGCAAAGAGGATGCTCAACAATATCGGAAGTTGACTCATCAACGTATCTAGTGCTACGCTGGCTAATAGCAATACCCACCCTATGACGAACAAGCTCATGTGTAAGACCCCTACTAACGCCACTAATAAGGAAAGTGAATTGGGCGTGTTCGAGTACAGAACCGTGGCCCACATCGATAAGATGCTGATGATAACCAGCGCTGCCCCGACCAATCCCAAGACTATCATAGCATATCCTGCCTGCATACTCTATTAGGTCCGGTGCGTCACTAGACCCGCGTAATTGATCCTGCTTAGCGCTGTACATCTCATCTATGTACACTAGTTCCGGTCTACATATTAGCTTAACTTTCATTCATAAACCTTAAGCTTCTTTGGAAGCATATGCTTCAAAGGGTCCCACTCCTGGCGTAGCTTATTAATGTCTATCCCCTGCTGATAAGATCCAGTGTCGAGTCCATATAGTTTGTCTGGGGCAGTAACTGACTCAAAACAGATTTGAGCAATAACAGCCCCAACAGGCAGAAATATGGTATAAGGAGACACATTAAGTACTTCGAGAGTCCACCGGTTGCAGTAACCAACATCGCCCCAGCCAGCGCACAGGCAAGCAGTGAGACCAAGTCTTGCAGCTGTTGAAGTCGCTTGCAGATAGCTGGTAACAGCGTAATCTCTTCCGTTACATAAGTCTGTGCTATACCGCTTACCGGTTCCACCGGCAAACTCTCTGGTGTGGGCAAGGATTCTTTCCCCTGGCTTAATCTCAATTTCACGAGAATGCATCTCCACGTCGAATAATACGTCAAATGGCATATGTTGATGAATGGCATCAGGGGCTGTGACGGATTTAGTGGACTTATAACGAGCAATAGTATGCCCTACAGTCAAATCGTAGGATACGTTACCTAGCTGCTTTTCATTGAAAGGGTCAATGAAGATACTACCGTTCGCGATACCTTTTTTAATATCGACGTCACTTAACAGCATACTTGCTCAAACCTCCCCAGGAGCTTCCTGTCTTTACATCAGTGGTCATCGGGGTACAGAACTGTGGTTGATCATGCATTATCCTTTGAGCCTCTGCAATGATATCTCGTGATGTCTCACTTTGTACCTCGGCCAAGAATGAATCGTGTATCTGCACTCTAAGCCCAAACTCCGGTAACTCTTTGTGGAGTTTACACATTGTCCGTATAACCATTTGCCCGACTCCACCCTGGATAATTTGATTGAAAGCAGTGTGGGGCTCACTATCCCGCTCATTGTAATTGCGTCTTCGCCTATTCCAAAATTCCACGAACATCCGGCTTGAAGCAACGTCTTGAGCTTGTCTACTAGTCCTCTTGTATCCGGGGTAGGTTTCATTGTATTTATTCAGGAACTTCTGAGCCTGTGCAACCGTTACATTTAGCTGCTCTGCCAGACGTTTAGCCCCTGCTCCATAGATTGTAGCGAAGTTGATGGTTTTCGCGGTCTGCCTATCGATTCCTGCAGCATCAGCTACCGTCTGGTGGATATCCTTCCCCTGACGGATCGCGTCGATAATCGATTCTTCCTTGGTGTAGTGAGCAGCAACCCTGATTTCGGCTTGACTGTAGTCGATTTCAGCGAATATCGTGCCCGGCCTCGCCACGAAAACATCTTTAACCTTCTGTTGTGGCGAATACCTCGGAACCGCCTGTAGGTTAGGATCCGCACAGGAGAAGCGACCACTAACCGTGCCTGTAACCTTGAAAGATGGGTGTATAACCCCTTCTTTGTCCATCCATTCCGTTCGATATGGACCATAATACGTGTTAACGGCTTTACTCCACCAGCGGTGTTCCAGAATGTCGGAAACTCCAGCTTTTGATTTGTGGAGAAGTAGCGTCTCTTCCTTGGAATCTGGCAATCCAAACCGTTTGGCAATAGCAGAGGGAGATGACGGGTTGAGTCCCTGATTTGACTCCCTAATACGCCTCTCAAGTAGAAAAGAAGCAAGTCTAGCTTCGCTCTCATGCGCATTAAGAATGTTACTGTCAACTAGCAACCCCTTAAATTCCATCTCAGTGACTACGTTAGAGAGGTAGTTTAGCTCGTCCCATAACTCCCTCAGATGAGTTGGTAGCTTACCCTCCAGAAGGTCTACCATCTTCCACGCCAGGATGGTATCCTTCTCAGCGTATGGCGCTACGAAGTCAGGAGGCATTCTCCACATCTCTGCCTTATCGTATCCCCAGGAGCTTAACAGGTACATTAGCTCCTGTTCCTCTTTATCCGAGTCCTCTCCTAAGAAGTCTTTAGCGCAAGCCTTTAGGGCTTTACTTCGATTCTCGTTATAAAGATAAACTCCGAACATGCTATCAACTACCGGAGGCAGTTTCTTCATTCCTGCATTTAACAGGAAAAGCATGTCGAATTTAATGTTATGGTTATCTATGCGCCTGCTATTAGAAAGAATATCAAGAAGAATACGAAGGCTATCCAGTACAAGATTCCTTCCACCTGTGTGATTGTAAGGGAAGTAGAAAGTTTCTTCTCCATTATATACCGCTATTCCAGCTATAACAGCTTGCTTGGGTATTGAGTGACTATTGAGGCCAGTTGTCTCCAAGTCAACAGCTAGCCGAGGTCTATTTGATATCTTGCTGATACAATCAGCAAAGTTGTCGTGTGTTACTAGCATTGGTAGCCGGTTGTTAGGTACAGCCGGCTAAAACCATCAGAATGGCAGCGAGTCATCCTTGACTACAGCGCCATCCTTGTGAGGTAGAACCTTGTCTACCTTACCTTGCATTTTACCGTTATACTCTTCGAGCTTGATCTGGATCATTACTCGACGCCCGATACAATTCCTCTTCACCAGGGTGGTCTTCTCACCCTCTTTGCCTAGGTCTGCGGCAATGATTGCCTCTTGAGCTTTCCACTTACCTTCACCACTGGTGACAGTGTAATGCTTGATAGTCCAGTTATTCACTGATGGGACTCGGTAGGTCCAGGTAATCATCGGATTACCTGATGACTTAGATGTTCCGAATTCGATAGTGGAGATAAACGCCTCTACCTTTTCAGCCTTCCAACCGTTGAACGACTTCGACTCGGCATTCAAGTCAACTTCAAAAATCTCATCTTCGGGAATAGCGGTTGCGTCGAATTCAGACATTAGTAGCCTCTAATAGTTTAGTATACAGAACAGCTAGATTGGGATTCTCGATCTTATCCCCAATCATCTCTTGAAACTTCTGATTCCGAGTCTTGGCCCGAATCACTCCCATTTCTCTGGTGAGGAGAATTCGATTTCCAGACTTTGGATCCAAACCCAAATACCATACAAAGTTAACAGCAGCCATAAGAGCTTCAGACACAGACGCAGTAAGAGCGGGACCAATTTCCACAAGCTTTTTTGCATCTTCGGGACCATCAAATCTAGACTTAGCAAGGGCTGTGATAATGACGTTCAGTGGCATATCTCTTAGCGCACTGGCCACTTTCTTAAGCGCTTTGGAATCTTTCCCATAATCAGGCTGAGTAATCTGATTTTTCCCCTTGGAAATATCTTCCAGATTATGGACTTGTAGTTCGGTAGCAGAGTCAATAACAACAGTCTTAAATTTGGCATATTCGGGCTGCTTAGCAACGATCTTAAAAAGAATATCCTCAAGTTCCTTAACAATGTTGCCTGTGCTAACTCCCGATTCATCGATTCCAATTTCGGCAACTGTTACCTCTCTATCTGCGATGGAGAGAAGACCCTTATCTATATTGATGAACAGGACATCGTTAAGCTCTGGATGATCTAGACAGCTAGCCGCTAGTGTCGTCTTTCCTAAACCAGGCTTCGCGTAAATCAGTGCTTTCAGGTACGGTTTCTGTTTGCTCTGCTTGTACTGCTTGTACAACTTGATCATTAATATCCTTAACGGCTTTAGCTATCCACTTCATCAGGATACTAGCAGGTTCGATAACCCTCATACTACACCCGACGACATCTGAGGTAGGCACCTCAAATACCAGTCCGCCTATTTCATAGGTTAGGATACCATCTTTATATTTAATCAGTGTAGCTATCTTATTAGCTAGAATCTCTGGTAGTCTAATCTTCTTCAAATTCCACCTCGAATACCTTCTTTTTCTCGCCTTTAACTTTGTACTTTGTTTGCATCAGGAAGTCAGTATCACCAGATTTGGCCTCTGAAACACAGTACTCCTTGAGGCTGCAGAACCGGCAAATCATGTAATCGTAACACCTGGTGGTCCTGCTCTTCCTCTCCGCTATCTCTACTGCGGTAGGAATAATCACCTCTTCCCAGATCTGATCTACCTCTGATGGATTCCTGTAGGTCCTGGTGCTATCTAGGTCAAACCAAGTGTGCTTCTCTACTTTAGCCTTCATATCTAGGTACAGACCGGGATCGTCACCTTGCTTCTTTACAAAGTCAGAGTAGACTTCCCAAGTCGTCATCAAGTCGGCTTTGGAGATCTTCCCCTTCTCTGTTAGCTTAGGAGTTTTAGGGGCAAAGGGACGGATTTGAAACTGCTTGGTTCCAACAGTCTCCAGACCCATGCTCTTCCTAATTAGACCTTGGTAAAACACCATTTGTAGGTTTAGCTCTTCAGACCACGGCTCTCGAAATTGCTTCCGAAACTTATGATCAACTACCCAGTAACCTCCGTCTTGCTTGTCTTCGACAATCCAGTCTGGAGTACCAATGAAGTCAATACCTTGACTGTGGAAGTGCTGGTGGACCTCGACGAGCGGGCCCCTGGTGGGGTCTGTAACGGTTACAAGGCGTCCGTTGAGCCAGTCATAGGCTCTTTCACCCACTATCAAGGCTTCTACAGCTAGGTCTCTTCCAGCCTGTCTATCTTCTGGCGAGTCGATAGACTCCTCAGTAAGAAGCCACAACTCGTCAATTGCCTCTTTGGCAAGTTGTCGATTTCCATTAGTCTTGATAAGTACTTCAAGTGCTTTGTGACCAAAAGTACCAAAAGAAATAGCGCTGTGTTGAACCCTTGGTTCAATCCTTTTGATGTACGAAAGTTCATGGTATTTCCGACACTTTAGAAAAGTAGCAATCTCAGAGTAGTGGATTTCCATTATTTCCAATCAGCAACATGCTTCTTCAACCTATTTACTGCATTGATCCTGTTAGATCGCCGTCGATGTAGCTCATCATTGGGAAGATCTGTATTCTCTGAGTCATACACAGATACATACTCTTTCCCTGTGAGAACATTAAGCGCCAGCCTGTTGACCTTATTGCTGAGGTCCATCATGGCGTAATCTGGTTGTTCTACCGAATGGAGGCCTAAGCAGTCTTCCCCGTCGTCTGACTCCATACCCCTGGCGTTTAACAAATCCTGGGTATATAACGGCTGGACTACAGAGGTTCGGTCTGATTGTCTTTGCTGAAGCTTGATACCGAGGAATTTATTCATGTATCCCCGAATACCCTTCTTAATTGCCATCTGTACTTTAGTACAGACCAAAGCAGGAGAATCGGTATCCAGGATCTTTACTTTCATCAGGGATATAGCAGCCTCCTGATATAGGTCCTGTTCATGCCCAGTCAGAGACTTAGTCCTGGCAAGGTATCTGTTGATGATCTTCCAAATGGTCTTGTGATGCTTCAAAACTGTATCTTGTAAGACTTTTTCCATCCGGGCCTCTTTTTCAAATCAACTTTACGACGAACTAGATTCTTCTCGAGCAAGGTATCAAGTTTCTTAGTAACCATATTAACGTTCTCGTCCCCTAGAGCATCAGAGATTTCTTTAGCTGAAAGGTAGTCTACCTTCTGGCTGAGAAACTCCATAATCTGCTTCTGGGTACAGCCAGGCTGCTTCTCCTTAAGGAAGGGGTTAGCATCCGACTCTTGGCCAATGAAACCTTTATCTTCCTTGGGCTCTGGCGGTTCAGGCTGAATTAGCTCACCCTCTTCAATCTCTGAAGAGTCGCCGTTCTTAGCATCTACTAGACCTTCAGCGACTGAGTAGGTAAAGCCTGTTTCAGTGTTAATCTTGAAGGATAGGCAAGTCTCCTCTGGGTTACCTGCAGCCTTAAAGTGACGTTTCACTTTAATAGAGGTTTTACCTTTGGGGAAAACTTGCCACCCTGTTTCCAGAAAGGCGTTAAGAAACTGCGAACCCCAAGCACGCTGACGATCCTCGTTTGCACCTTTATTTGTGTGATGTGCAATGACGAACGTACATCCAAATTTGTCACGTAGTTCCTTAAGTAGGAACATCTGCTGAGTGGACTTGGCCATGTAGTCATCTGTGTTTGCAGCTGAATAGAGTGGATCGAGGATAACAAGCTTAGGGCGTATTTCTTCAATGGACTTTACCAGACCTTCCATAGCTGACTTGTCATCAAACTTAAGCTGCCGATCCGTATGGATATACAGAGGGATATTCTTCGGTAGGTCCAGTGTCATGGACTCATCAGTGGATGTAGAAATCATCTCCACTACTTTACTCTGGCGGATGACTTCTATCCGCTGTGCGGTCTGCCCCGCCCAATCCTCCTGTTGGATAAGGAAGACGGGGCCTGTAAGCTTCACAGGGTAGATACCCAGGAACTTCCCACCGATGGCTGTAGAGACCGCTAGGTCAAGCAGCAGCCACGTCTTGAATGTTCCTGGTGGAGAGATCAGGAACCCGATCGTCTTATCTGGCATCCAACCTGGAACAATCCAGTCAATCGGTGTATCTGCATATGTTCGCATGAATTCGTCAAACTCCTGCAGCTTAAACCGCTTGTCACCGACATATGATAGGTCATCAGTGTGTTCAGAAGGCTCTATAACGGGAGAGAGTTTTCGACGAGAAGCTGTCTTATAGACTGAATTAACCGAAGTCTCAATCTCTTTGGCGTCCAGCTTGGTAGAGTTTCGTTGATTCCAAAGCTTAACAATTGAAAGAGCGACATCTTTTGGAACTTCTTTTGATGCGAAGTATCCCGAAAGACTAGCCAGAGAATCGTTTTTCTCTCCGTCCCGTGCGCCGAATTCCAACAGTGAAGAGATCCACGAATTGGAGGTTTTCTGTTCTTTCTCATGAACAGGAGTAAGAATCTCACTAGGAAACGGGGCCGGTTCCCCTCTAGAGACCCATACATATGTTCGCTTAGTGTCAGGATGAATAGAAGGAGGCGCAACGACATAGCCCCCGTCTCCCTTGACGTCAACCCCTGGAGCCGGATGAACATTCTCTACTACTCCCCCTGGGTGTCTGTAGTATAGGTGTGCCCCACCATTACCCGTGAGCACATATCTATCAGTAGGAAACTTGTTAAGCCAATCAGATACAACCCCGCCATTGCGAGGATCAATGTCCAGAACGACAATCCCTGAGATCTTGCCACAGATGACTCCGATATTGAATGGCTCTTTGAACCATTCTTCAATTTGAGAAGAAGAAGCCCGCTCTCTCTGGAAGTTTTCCCAGAAAAATCCTTTAATGGGCTTCTTTCCAATCAGGGGAATAAGACTATACCCTTGATTATACAGATCGCGGGCTTCTTCGATCATCAGATCACTTCATCGGTAGAATGTTGTTTGATGTAGTCCATCAGGAGCCAAGGATACTCCCTAGATATAAGTTCCTTCATGTGCTCTGTCATTGATTGGGACGAGAGAACATTGCTTCCTTTCCACTGATCGTAGGAAGAGAGGAGAAAACTCCGCCAGTTCAGCGGCTCTTCGCCATACTCCAGCTGAGTCTCTATATCCGTATCGTTCTGCATTTTCCGCATTAGCTGTATATGCCTCTACTAAGATTTTACGGAAGTGATCAATTACCTGTAGTGTTTCTGGCGTTAACTTCATTAGTAATCCGGGTTAGTGGACCGTGACTAGCAAGGAGTGCGATAGCTTCTTTAAGCTCAGTCTCCAATTCAAGCCACTTAGCAACGTATAGCTTGGATTTCTCTACGTCAGCCACCAGTGATGGAGAGTTTAGAGTCTCTCCTTCTCGCATCATCAGCTGCGGATTCTCAATTGCCTCTTGGCCTGTCTTCCGAAAGTTGATTGTGCTTTGAAGCACTTTCTGCAGAATAGTGATAGCCCCTTTCACGTCTTCACCTTGAACTTACGAGACTTGAACTGTCCCTTTACAAAGGTATTGTAGGAGTTTCCCACTGATGGAGAGGTCACTACTTCCACAAATATAGAAGCGGGTACATTGTAGTATCGGTATCGATTCTCTTGAGTCTGAATCTCAAACACTCGGGTAGTACGGTCATACGCAATATGCTTCACAAAGGAAGATGCTTCGTCAGTCTTGATGATGTTGTTAATACGGGCGTTGCTCATAGAGTCTCCTTGACCTTATCTGCGGGACGTACAATCAGGCGAACCTTATCCTTGCCTTCCTTAGTCTGGAAAGGATGGATAAACATCACAACCTCTTTGAGATTTATCATGGTATCTTCTTCGGTGGAACGGATAAAGAAGTACTGTTTTCCGTTCTTATCAGTCTTGGCGTAGCCGAGTAATTCAGTCATAGTACCTCAATTGTATTTTCGATTAACTGTGTCTTTTTCACCAAGACCTTCGTAACAATTTGATCTACAGGATCGTTGCAGATGACATCTGTAACGATTACACCGCGTGTTTGTCCGATACGGCACACACGGTCTTCGGCTTGTTTATTCATCGCGGGAGTCCAGTCCCTATCAATGAAGATGACTCTGTGTGAAGCCGTCAGAGTAACTGCAACTCCCATTGCCCCGATGGTCCCGACCAAGACTCTACACAGTCCGGATTGAAAAGATCTCGCTGCTTCTTGCCGATGAGCAGACGAGCTTTCTCCATCAATAAGCAATACTCCGTCACCCTCAGCAAGTAGTCTTGCTGTTCTGCGAAAGCAGGTGAAGATGACCAGTTGCTGGTCTTCGGCGAGTTGTTTGATGTAGTCGAGACAGGCTTTTGCTTTGGCTTCCGAGACTTCACGCCTCCAGGTTGCGATGTGCTCTCTGCCCGTGTGGAACGGGTTGATATCTTCTTCGGAGATTTGGATTTGGCTTTTGTAGTTTGTTTCGACTTTGTAGGTTTCATATCTCTTCGTTGGTAGTTCGGGTAATACTTGTTCACGCTTGCGGCGTAGAACGTATGGCGCCAGGGGTTCCATAGCACCAGGGAGAGGAGTGGACGGGAATTTAGTTACCTTGACGAACTTAGAGAACTGTACGTCAAAGCCTCTGAATAGACGTTTGAAGTTAATCCAAGTCTTATACGTTTCGGGAATCAAATCCAACGAGTATAGTAAACCCCAAAGATCTAACGGGGAAGTTAGGACGGGTGTTCCTGTGAATCCCCACACTGAGCCACAACTCCCGCTTACGTAATGGGACAACGATTGTAATCGCTTTGAACGATCCGACTTTGGAGACTTGAACATGTGGCATTCGTCTACCAATACTTGCAAGCCACTTGGACATCCAAGTATTACGCTTGGGAAGATGTCCGGGTTTACTATTACTAATTCCCCTGGTGTTGGCCACTTGAAGTTCTTTCTTCCTGTAATGGTTACAGGCTTGAGATCGGGACGAAATTTAGCCGCTTCTGTTTCCCAAACGGACTTAGCCGCTTTAGGACATATCACCAGGGGTGGACGGGATACATCTATCGCCAGTAGACCTTGGGCTGTCTTGCCCAACCCAGGATCATCAAATAGGAAAGCTTTAGGGTGGGATTTAAGGAAGTCAATCCCTAGTTGCTGATAGGGAAAAGGAGTCATACTTGAGCCTCCTTTACCTTTCGGATAATATCCTCTACCGTTTCAGAGACCGGGAATAGAACGTTCTCCCAGATTACAAGAGAGTTAGCTCTACCTCTTTCGTACTTAATCCAACGTAGACGATCATCTACTGGGAACTTAATCCAAGTTTCGTGAGAGTATTGAGTCCAGACTTTGTTGAGCGTAATGAACATCAGACGAGTTTCAGCTGGTACTTCTTCCCATCAATCTCCACTACCTTACCTTCACAGGTATTTGGATGTTTCCTTTCCATTGAGGAGAGGGCGAAGAAGGCGAGGGAGAGGAGGGAGAAGGAGAAGGAGAAGGCGAAGGCGAAGGCGAAGGAGTCAACCACCTTTTCATCGCAAATAACAGAATTATTCATCTTCAGTTTGCCACATGAACGGGTGAAGGTATAATCTTCACGCTTCAGTTGTGACCACCCCCTCTTACTTCTCTCAGCATTCGATTTGTCCCAATGCTCTTTGTTGCAAAGGTACTCAATACCTTCTTCCATTGAAGAGATGTTTTCGTTAATCGAGTCAACCAGTTGTTTTTCAGTAATCACATTTTCTCCCATTGTCCATAAGTATTCACATACCAGTGATTAGGTATATGCTTGCAATGAAGTTGACAGTTAGAACAGGGCTTAGCGCACAAGGGCTTGAAGACCCCTGTACGGATGTCTGCGGTATTGAACCGCGAAACGACCAAGGTTGTCGTTTTGCGGGTACAATTCACAGCTAGATATTCCGCATGCAATCCATAGATAGGCGGAATCTTAAGCAATCGATTAGTTTTGTAGTTGATTATTTGCGTGTTTGGTGTGATCCACGCCGCGATCAGAATAAATCTATCGTGAGAGTCATGTCTGATAGAAGCAGCTGCCAATTTATACAGCCGGTAGAAGTAAACTCCGATTCATACTGAAATCTCGTAAACAACTTCGTCAGGTAAGACCTCTCTTGAGAGAGAGTCTTTGGCCTTTTCATAGTTTAAAAATAAACCCTGATATTGCCAACTAAACCAAGATTTCTTCTCCACACGGTAAAAGAAACTATCATATCTAACATCATACTCTTTAACAATTCTGTACTTAGTCATTTGGGACAAACCCACTTGATAGTTTCAATTTGGTATTCCGATTCAGGTATCGGAATAATCAGGAAATGACACATTAGAAACTTCATCATTATCTTCTGGATAATAGTCAAAAACATCTTCTTTGCAGTCATCAGAGGGAACATACGGAATATCCTCCTGAGTGATTACTTGTCCTGTTCCTCGACATTGGATACAGGTTGACCACTCGGTGTGTCCTTCTCCGGATCCGTTACAGGTGGAGCAGATAGGCAATTCTCGAGGCATATAACTTCTCCTACGTTGATGGCATACTGATGTGTTGCGCGGTAACATCTTGAGCAGTAGTTCATGGTCCGCCAGGTTGGAATCGAACCAACGACAATTCGCTTATAAGACGAACATTCTTACCACTGAATTACTAGCGGAAATAAGTGTGGGATTAGTTGTCTCACCCACTATGTCCTAGCTCGGTCGGGATTTACCTGGTGGTGATCAAGCCCAGTTTGTCATCCTCCGCTGTATAGGACTACAGTTGTTTGCTACAGATACTGTATCTGGGGTAGTGCCAGAGGCTGGATTTGATACCAACACTTTAAGGGTCTCTAGGACCTTGCTTCTCTGATTGAGCGACTCTGACATAAGTCTCCGTCTTTCCGGAGCGTCACCGATCATTATACCTACTCATCGGGAGTTGGATGCGGGAGAAGGATTCGAACCAACATTGAACGGCTTATGAGGCCGGTGCCTTACCATTAGACTATCCCGCAATGTAACCCTATCCAGTAGGGTTATTGGACTCAGGCTAGGCTGAGAACCAAGGTCTCACCGACTCGCGTACAACGAATCTTTGATCCAGCAACACCACCGATACCCTTGGTGCTGACGAAGATACCGTTACGCTTATCTGCCATCACCTCACCTTCACCGAGACCAGCTGCCGAAGCAACCGAAGAATCCTCTCCAGCAAGAGCGCGGAGAGCCTTGGTGAAAGCAGGGTTACCCTTGTTGGCTTCCACAGCTTCATCTAGCTTACCGAAACGCTTAAGCGTACGGAGATCACCGATGGTGTATTCTGAACGAGGACCACGGGGCTTGCGAGTCTTGACTTCATCTGACATGTGTAACTCCTGATGTTGTTGAGCGGCGCGCTCATACTTACTATATACCCTGCGGAGAGGCGAAACGTTAACCCGTGACGTAAGAAAATTCTGGCACAGTCTTTGCGATCTCATAACCTGTAACATTACACGTTGAGAGTCCGAGGAAGCGAAGCTTTCGATCCACCAGGAGTGATCGATCGGCGAAGATAGTGCCGAAGTCATTCGTCCAGCCGCGAACTTTCACTTTTTCACCAGTGGTGCGGTCTTCGTACAGGAAACACCAGCGCTTAAGCTTGAGAGCATCGTCATTGTTATTCATTAGATCACATCCCGGAGAGAGGTTTTGCTAGACTTGTGGCTCATAATACAGAGGAATGGATACAGTGTACCATTCCTAGCGAGCATCAGGAAGTTATCTCGTGTAATCGTTACAGGTTCCTTTTCCAGTTTAGCCAATGCGATTTCCCTACCATCCTCCTTAGTGAGGTGGTCCTTTGGGTTAGCCACAGTAAATCCCACCAGGAGGAAGCCAGGTTCATCAGCTTGCTTTACCGCAGCTGTACCAGCGAGCTTTCCTTTCTTATCAAAGAGACCACTAACGTGATGGAAGTGTCGAAACCTAATCCTCACTGACATTGATCCTCCAGTTCAAGAATACGGGTAGTAAGATTGGTGACAGCATCTTGAGAGATCTTCTGCATCTGAGTCAGTGAATCAACAGCCGTGTTGAGGACATCGATGCATGAATAGTCAGGCTCGAAAACCAGCGTGTTATTGTTCAGTTGAGCTGCTTTCTTACCATCCCGTGCATAGATAGTCACGTCCTTATACACAGGCTCCTTGAGGTTAGGGTTAACCTGTTCAAACACCAGATCTTCAGGTTGGTTACAGGACATCAGGAACAATAGAGGAATTAGATACTTCATGGCAGTTCTCCTGTTGCTACGAAACGGATTCCATCTGTGATATCGAAGACACCATCGGGACGAATAAACATTTGCCTAGCACCATGGTACATTACTCGTCTAGCACTCTTCACATAGACACGACAAGCGGAACAATCATATGGGACTCTGGTTGAGTTAGTGAATACGGGATCATCGTCCCATTCACCGTTACGGGTGTATACTCTCATAATTCTCCCTCATTGGTGAACTTGACCTCATACATCGCGCGGATTTTTGCCGACAGGGCACCCCTTATTGCTGGCCCGACCCTCTGCATCTTCGGCTTCGGACCTCGTTTCTTTCCTCCGGCGGATGAGGAAATACCTCGCCTGCGTCTCGCAATACAAACACTGACAACAGAGCATCCAACACGTTCGGCAATTACTTTGTCTGCAACCTTGCCAAGGTCTTCCACGTTGTCCCAATCGATTGGGCTACGCCCCGATTCTTTCATTTCTTCTCCAGTTTAGACACACGTTCCACCAGGATTGAGATCTCAGAATCCCCGAGTGGTAGTTTACCTAGCGCGACTTGAATAGCTTTCACCAGTGGGAGGAATGGACGCATGTCTGGGTGATTCTTCTCTAGCTCCACCAGGGTGAACACGTCAGCCCACGTAGACATAGGGATCTTAGGGATTCCTTCCTTTGGTTCTACTTCGTCTCTGACTGCTCTAGCAGCTTGTGCATCTTTTCCCTTTCCTGATGAAATGAGTTTCTCGGCTGCTTTTGATTGTGTTTGAGGTGCAAGGTTCCGCAAGCTAACAGCAGCTGCAATCCCGAGACTACCTTTCCTGACTTGGTCTTGTACATCAGGAGAGAGATCGAGGAATTGGACATACTGCCTCACTTTTGAATCAGAGCAATTAGCATCAAGGGAGAGTTTCTTGACTGCATCAGGGTACTTTGCGCCAGCTGATTGGAAGGAGTCCAGGACTACCTTGAACATTAAGCCAAGCGAGATAGGATCATCTTCCGCTCTGTGGCAGTTAAGGGAGATTTTGGTACGAAGACTTTCAAGATCGTCGTACCGGTCAACAATAATAGGCAGAAGCCACGGTTCGTCACCAGTTGATTCTCGGAGGTTGTTGGCAGCCCGAAGCGCCAATGTACGTCTGACGCCGTCGATAACTTCGACAGCTTCTCCTTTAGACTTCTCTCGACATGCAACTGGTTGCTTAACTCCATGTAAAAAGACACTGTGAATCAACTCCTCATCGCCAGGGTTAGCACCAAACTCAAGAGATCGGTTATCAACCCGAGCTTTCTCGATATCACCAGTGGGATCGCGGTCTACACCGATGATGATTACATCAGAGGGATCTACTGAAAGCTGTTGGGGCATAGAAACCTCTACTCAGGTTTGAACATTCGACGCAGGTTTTCATCTCGGTACTTTCGTGTTGGATCTTCTTCGTAGGCTTGCATCTCCTTATCTTGGAGGGTATCAGGACAGAGCACCAGTGTCTTGTCGTCTTCGGAGAGCCAGCCGATATCCGCATAGCCTGGATAGTAGCTACACCGCCAGGCTCCTGTCATATCCCAATAGGGACCGAGCACTCGATACTTCGTATCGTGGTCTAGACTCCTGAGAACCATACCGGTCTTGAGAATCATTCACGCTCCTGCTTAAGTTTGAGTAACTTGATTTCCGCTTCTAGTTCTTTGACCTTCTCTAGAAGAGTCTCAATGGAAGCTATGTAGTAGTTGATCTCGTCTTGCTTAGTCAATGGAACCTTTCCGATTACCCATCTTCCACTCGATATGGAAGTCTTTGGGTGAGATGTCATGTCGCGCAGCTAACCCTAACGCCAGTAGTTCTAGGATTCCATCAGGAACAAGATGGAGGGAGAGGTTCTCTGGGAGGTGGTGTTCGATTATCTTATCTTTGGTGAAGATCTGAAATCTCAAAGGTTCTCCTCGATCCAGTCTGCGATCTCATCGAAGGATTTATCTTGCTGATCATTCATTGCCATCAGGAGTGCACTAGCATCGGCATCTACCTGGAAGGTGTCTCTAGTACTGTGGAGACTACCTTCGCACCTCTCATCGATGAGCATACCAGCCTCATTAGCCAATACACCTAGACAGCAGTACCCATTAGGGGTCTGAAGAAGGTGCTTTCCTTGCTTGTACCTTCCAGAGCGGAGCGCTTGGCACCAGGATTCTTTGGTAGGTTCATCCAGCTTTGTGTATTCAGACATGTTTGCTCCTAATAGGTTGTAACGGTTGCACGTCGTGAGAGGGCAGGACCCTAGGTGGGCATGGGACGGGACTCAAGTCTCGCCAGGATTGATCGTGGGCTTAGGGAGGGTACCTTCTGCGACCCAGAGGACGCCGTCCGCCAGGGAACAAGGAGAGGCGAGGCGCCTTCCAGACCCATATGCGGTAGGTACCCAGTAGGTACGAATACCGTACCCATTCCCGTCTACACCAGTGGAATAGACGATATCAGCAGATACGTGAGATAGCCAAGTATAGACGCGCCTAGTCATCTTCATCCTCTCCAAACTGGGGACCGTTATAGACACCAAACTCCTCGCGTTCCCATGGGAGATTGTAGTTATTCTCTTCTTCATACTTCTCCCGTTGGAGAATCAGGAAACAATCGTGCCACTCGTGGCAATCCTCACACCTACACTTCTTCTTTGACCATGCATACTCTGTGCCATGGGAGAAGGTACCTTTGACTGTGATGTAGGTTCGAGTAGCTAGGATCTCCTCCTGATCAACCTCCTCCTTGGATTGCGCGGCTATCTCTTCCATCAGGGAAGACTCGAAGTATTCGAGGATTGCTTCGGGTCTCTTGTATCCCTCTTTGTCTAACCGAAGCTTGAACCTTCGGAGCAATCTCCTAGGATTCTTAATAGGTGGTAGTGTCATAGTCCATATTTCTTTCTATTCCCGGTAGGTGGAGTCTAGGAAACTGTCTTCCCCTCTACTACGTAGAGGGGGAAGGACATTTTCCGTAGAACTCCACCTAGGTTTCTCGTGTAAAATCAAGCACTTAGGGGCTACGTCCATTTTCCTCTCCTAGATTTTCGTGGACATCCCACTGGTGTTCCCAGATTCCTCTGGTGTTTCAAGGTCTTAGGGCCCGAGTGAACGCCATTCACTGTTCCTGAAAATGGACCCGAAAACGTCGTGAACGGCGTTCATTCCATGTGTAGGCCCATGTAGGCAACCCTCTCATTCCTCTTGAACAGGCTTACCGTCGTCAGGTTCGCACCAGATATCGATGATATCACAGTCAATCTTATTCAATGCCTCAATAGCGTAGGCTTTGGCTAAGTCTCGGTTGATCGATTCACAACCCATCACAACGGTAACAGTGATCGTCCATTCACGCATAGGAACCTCACAGACTTTCTAGGAAATCGATATCCCGATTCATTTTCTCTAATGAGTAAATGAGAGGAGACCGGTACACAATCTCAACTCCTGACACTCTGGTGCTCCAAGTAAACCAGAAGTCTGTCAGCATGTTGTTATGGTGAGTCCTAACCGTACCACCTTCAGGGATATCCCAAGTCTGGGAACCTCTAGTGTCAGGATCAAACCAGATACTTGACTCTGCCACGACAGGGCAGATCAACCATGCTTTCCTAGCGGTCGTTACCTTATTCTTGTCAAGAGTGATCATATCATCCCTCCCATTCACACTTTTCAATGTAATGCGAACACATCATACTGAAATATTCGTAGCTGGAGAAGTCTCCTCGGTTCCAAGCACTATCGGCAAGCCTAGCGTAGCGGCGAACAACGTCGAAGACGATATCGTATGCCATCACACACCGTCCTTAGACGTGACAGGGGCATCCTGAGCGGCTTCTGCGGCTGCTTTTGCCACCTTAACCTGGCGAGGAGTGAGGTCATCCATGTAGCTGGAAGCATCCTCACGTGCTTTCTTGAGGATTACTTTGATAACTTCAATCTGTGCCAAGCACGATTCTTCTGTCTCCATACAGCTAACGAGGCCTTCATCACAATCCGTGAGAAATGACACGAAGGAAAGGGAAGCGCCAAAGTTACGTCCAGCCATGGTATTCTCCGCTGCTAACTAGCTAGGGTTAGTCCTAGCTAGTATGGGAGCGGTAATCTCCCTTGTGTCATCCGATACGATAAACCTTCTTCATTGTCTGCTTGCTCAACTCCACAAACTCTGCTTTAGGGTAGAATCCTCCGTTGTGAATCCATTCTGCCAGAGATTGGAGCTTTTCCACTACCTCATCTGCTTTTTCCGCATCAAAGGTGGAATCAAAGGTAGCGAGGATGTCTAACAAGGTTTGGTTGGGATCCATCTCACACCGCCTTATTGATAACAGAGATCAACTTGTCTGCCAAGCTTTGAGAACCGCAGCATGCGAGGAATGCGTCTGGATCGCTGTCAACGTATTCTGACACTGCGCAGCAGCCGTTGTTGTCAATCTCATACGTAACAGATCCGTCATCGTTGTCTGTGATCAGGGTAGCCTCTTCGAGGAATGAGCCATCATATCCCCGATCTGCCAACCATTGCAAGGTATATTGTTCTGTCTCGTCGAGAGTGATCTTCATCGTCATGCTCCTAGTATCGGCGGGATCTATTGGGACTTGAGCTTGATCTGTCTCTTTGTTCTAGAGGCTGACACACCATGCCATGAACACGGCCAGTGCAGCAGTAGCGGTGAGCACAGCGCCGGAGATTACGTAGAGGGAGATTGTGTCGTTCATGTTCCTATGTATTCCACGATGCATGCCAGTGCCAAACGGCGTCCCATTGCCAAGCCTAACCATCTCCTCGTGTGAATCCGGTGTGTTTGCCACACATGATGCACTGCGTCTGTGTGGGCGCTGTGTGAATCGTAGCTAGCCTCATCCCTTGCCTGTCACGGGAAAAGATCGTGCCAATCCGCGTCCGTCTTAGCGGATGCATGTCCGTTGATTCTCGTGTCAACCGTTGACGTTGGTGTCAATGCGCCGCACCGCGTCATGCCGGACCCATGACAGGGTGCGTCATCTGGTGCCCCGCTATGGGACAGTTGACATAATGTGTGTTATCGAACATACCTATACCTGTCTCACCCAACCTTGGCACTACTCTTGCTAGGGGCCCCCCCCCCTATGGCACGACTGGAGTCCCAAGGGTAGGGGTAGGTGGTCCCTAAGGTAACCTAGCCAAATACAAACAAAAGGATTACGCATCGCGTCAAGAAAAGGAGGCGCACTCCCTCTCACTCCTGGTGTTAGCATCCGCACACTTCGAGGTGTATCCAAAACTAACGATAGGTAGTTCATGAAATTTACCAAGTTCACTGATTATGCAGAAGCAAACGGTGTAACGGTTACAGACAAGCTCCAACCGAAGCCTATTGAAGAGCCTATGCTTCCTCTACTAAAGAAGCAGTTCCTTCTTTTCTTCGAGCAATGTGGTCTCATGAAAGAAGCCGCTATATCCATTGGCGTAAACGCAGGGCAAATCCTCACCTGGCGGATGGACGATCCCGAGTTTGCCGAAGATATGGATAAAATTCGCGATCATAAGGTTATGCCTCTCATAGAAGATGCCATCATGGAAAGGTGTCTATCAGGTAAATCTGATCTTCTTCTCATATTCATGGCAAAAGCCAATCGTCCAGATAAATACGACGATAAAATGAGAGCACCTGCTACACAGCCAGGCATAGTTATCCAAATCCTTGATGTAGATAAGACAAAGCTGGCGGATACTTCACAGCCTGCCCCTAAGGCATTACCACTGGTGATAGATGGCGAAGAAGTCCCCAAACCAGAGTAATAAAATCCTGGTGAATATGCCTTGCCTCCCAGCGCAAGGAGATCTACTCAGAGCAACTAACCCACTGGTGGCATTCGTAGGAGGTTTCGGAAGTGGAAAAACCCGTGCTGCGGTCTATAAAGCACTCCAACTCGGCTTTCTTAACGCACCCTGTTCTGGATATTTCGTTCAACCTACTTACACGATTATTCGTGATACAGGTATGGAAGAATTCAAGAATATCCTTGGGGAATTGGGGATTCCGTACAAGCTCCATACAACCAATGCTATTATTAGAGTTGCCGATATGTTCGATATTCTTATGCGCTCAGGCGAAGAAGCAGACAAAATAGTAGGTACTAACTCGGGTTGGGGAATAATAGATGAGCCAGGTAAGCAATCAGAAGAAGTCGGTAAGAATGTACTGGCCCGTATACGCGACCCTAGAGCGAAATTACACCAATTGGTTCTTACTGGAACTCCCGAGGGATTCAACTGGTTTTATGAGTGGGTCAATAAGCCAAGTACATATGTCGTCAGGGCGAAGACCACAGATAATCCCTTCTTGCCTAGTCATTACGTCGAGTCACTGAAGTCAAAGTACACTGATGAAGAAATTCAAGCGTACATCAACGGAGAATTCGTAAGATTTGAAGGTGGTTGGTATAAAGTCCGCTCAGAAGTGTGGCCACCTCTCAGAAAAGAAGGACTACTTAAAATCTACAAAGAACCTCCCTCAGTCTCTAATCAACTCATGATAGGAGTTGATACAGCTGGTGGAATGGGCAAAGACGCAACTGCGATAGTCATGATTGATAAGCGAGATAAACAGATCGTAGCTACCTGGGTATCAAACTCAGCCACAGTAGATCAAGCCTCCACTGTAGTTCAATCCCTGGTGAAGCAGTATACGAAGAACTACTCCACAGACTATCCAGGATTCTACCGTCCACCCTCTGATGATATCCCTCAACTCCTGGTGGAAATGAACGGTATAGGTCAACCGATGGTTCAGGACCTTCAGAAGAAAGGTATCACTGTAATCTCTGTTAAAACTACAGAAGGTTCCCGTTATGCTGGCCTTCTCGAAGTAAAGAAAGGTGTAGAATCTGGTATTCTACACGGTCCAGAAGAACTAGCTTCAGAAACAGAACAGTTGGTAGTAGAAGATGGTAAATTCAAAGGTCCCAAAGACCTATCCATGGCGATTGGTTTTTGTCTTCGTCATCTCGAATCTAATCCTTATAAGCCTCCAGTTTTATCTCAAGAAAAAGTATTCAAAATGAAGCTCTCTAAGAGCAGAACGGTAGGATAATGCAACAAGATCCATACAACAAGTGGGTTGGTAAATTAAAGCCTGATTACTCTCGAATGCGTGCCCGTCCTCAACAGGACGCCGCTGCTCAGAAAGCCTCTGATGATAAGATGTGGTGGGCTAATGCCTCACCCTGGATGGGTTCTGCCTTAGGCGGCATTGCTGGCGGTGCACTAGGCGCAATAGGCGGAGGTTTAGCCGGACTTCCAGCTGGTGGTGTAGGCGCAATCCCTGGTGCTATCACTGGTGGTATCTCTGGTGCTGGACTAGGAGCCGGGGTAGGCAACCAAATCGGTACTGGTATAGGTGCTGGATTCAAAGCTGATGCAGAACGCCAGTTGGATCCTCAGAGAGAACGTGCAATGCGAGAAGAAGCCTTAATGATGGCTCTTCAAGGATGGGGCTAAACATGGCACTCCCTAAGAAAATCAAAGATCGAGTAGCTATCATAGCTCTCCAAGATGCAGCTGATGGAGACTTCGGATCCGAAGATTCAATGGAAAAGGACGAGAAACCTCTTAAACATCTCTCCTGTCCTAAGTGTGGTTACGAAGGTTCTGAAGAGGAATTTCAAGAAACGGAAGAATAAATGGACGACAATGATATCCAACTCCCGTTTCCTAACCCTGATGGAACCCAAGCTGACTCGCAAACGGTTAAAGAGTTAATAACCGAATGTGAAGACCGGGTTAAGAATGTTTCTCTCAAATACTGGGCTCAAGCTCAGTACAATGAGAGAATGTGCGTTGGAGATCAGGAACAAGTCCTAACTAATACCTGGCAAATCGGAGATGATACTTCGTGGCCAGATAAAATCCCCTTCAACGCTCGTAACTATCTCCGTAACCTCGAACTAACTTGGTCTTCCCGCATCCTTGAAGACCGGCCTAATCTCAAGTGCTATCCTTCTGAACCTGGCTCCGACTTAATCCGTGCACAACAGTGTGATAAGATCCTCGAATATGTCCGCCAAAATCAAGATTGGGATGATCTCTGCTTCTCTGCTGCCAACCTGGTGCAAACTCATTCATGCGTCGCAATTAAAACTGTATGGGATCCTCTGTATGGTCCTGCATCTCAGGGTATACCAGTATATGATGAAGCAACCGGTATTCCCCAGATTGATCCTCAAACTGGCCTTCAGGTTAGGGAACGTGTTGGTGAACCGTTAGGAGATGTCCGCTGGGAAGTAGTCTCTATCTTCGACTACGGCACTGATGGTTCTGAGAATGTCGAAGATTCTAAGTGGGTCTACTTCATTAAGTACATCGATAAGTTCGACGCTGAACAGCTAGTCAGAACTGCCGGAATCAATGAGCCTCTCTCCACTACCAAATACATGGATAACTGGGGAGTAGAGAAGGAAGGCGTTAAAGTAGTAGAACTTTGGTGGCGCCCTGATTACCGTTTCCCTGATGGACTATATGCAATCACGGTAGGAGATTATGCTCTACAGGCAATACCCTTTCCTTATGGTCATAAGGAACTTCCTATTGCTGTGTGGAAGTGCGGTCCTCGGCGTGGTTCTCCTTACGGATCTACTCATGTGGACGATGCGGTGTATATCCAACGTACCATCAATGAGATAGTAGCCGCTATGTCGAGACAGGCTAGACAGATTCGAGATGTCAAGCTAATCGGTCCTTCTTCTGTCATCGATGCCATCGAAGAAGGCAACCACATGATCAAATGTGATTCAGTGGAGCTAATTAATGCAACACGATATCTCGAATGTCCTGATATGGCTCGTGTACTGGTTACTAGTCTTGAGGACAACGTTAAAGCTCTCTTTGCCATCTTCGGTCTTAACGAAATGCTTACTGGTGCTGAGTCTGCTAAGTCTGGCACTGCTGCTAAATCCATTGCTTATCTTAACAAACTAGATTCAATGAAGATGGCTGGCGCTTCTCGTTCTCTCTCCAAGGCTATTCTCAGAACGATGCGCCAAACTCTTAAGCTGTACCAACAATATGTCAAAGCGCCCCGCATTGCTCACATCACTGGTGATAATAATCTATATTCTGCTCTCCTTTTCACTTCCGCTGATATATCTGGCGTTGATGTTCGCATAGAGCCAATCTCCGGTTTCTCCAACATGAGAGCAACAATGGTGGAGAATGCGAATACACAAATGCAGCAAGTGGGACCAACTCCGGATCTCATGTCACAAGCTAAGACTGGCTTACCACAGACGGCGTTTGATAAGTCACAACGGGAAGTGGTACAGGCTGAAATCCAAGCGATTCTACAAGGTCAACCAGTTGAACCTGACTCTACCATCGACGGAAATATCGCTGCAGATGAAATCATGGGCATTATATCCAATTACCGTGGTACTCCATACGAAGCTGCCCTTAAACAACTACTTATGACGTATATGCAAGCTTCTCAGTCTCAAGCTCAGCAACCTCAAGATATGCAACAAGAAGGATCGGAATTAAATGGACAATAAACTGAAATGGGGATTCCCTCTGTTCCTCTTTGCTGCCATCCTGGCGGTAATTTGGTCTGGGCAATCTCAAGCTCTCTCCGACCCATTAGGAACTTTCCGTTCCTTTGAGAAGTCGTGCGGCACTACTGCTGCCCCTCTTTGCTCCGGTGCTAATTGTAAGATCAAAGCCGGCAAGTTCTGGGTTAACTCTGCAACCCCTGTGTATATGGGAGGGTCAGACGTAAACACTGGTACTTTAGGTATGCCTTACTGCACTGACACTGCTACCTGTGTAGCAGCATCCGAACCCATCGACGGCAACCTTAACGGCCTCTGGTGCAAAGCTGGTAGCTCTGTAACAGTGGATATTATAGTAGGTAACTAATGAATAAACTACTAATATCAATTCTACTATTGTTTGCTCCAGTTGCTAATGCTGCCGGAGCGTTCGGCGCCTCAGCACCTGCAGCTGGTGTAGCTGCAGGTTCCGGATGTCTTCTAGCTGGCGGTGCTGATTGTGCTATGACTGGTGATGCTCGTTACTCTGGTGCTTCTAATGGTACCTGTTACGAAGACAATGATCAGTGCATCGACTCTGATGCGGCCGGAGGATATGAGTTTCACGACGAGCTTGGCAACACTACATTAACTCTGTCGACGGCCGGCCTACTGACGATGACCGGAGGACTTACTACCGGTGCTACTACGTGGACTCTGAACGGAGACGTAGCAGTCGCACTAAACGGTGGAGTCAACGGTTTCAATTTTGACTCTAACACTATGTCAATCGACGGACTAAACAACCGTGTTGGCATCCTCAACGCAGCGCCCACTGTTGAACTTGACGTTACTGGTGCTGGTGCATTCTCTGGTGCTGTCACGTTCGGTGCCAGCAATACCTATCAGGCTAACGACATTACCGATGCTGACGTTGTAGATACCATTACTGCATCCAGTTACTTGCTTCTAGCTGGTGGCACGATGACTGGCGATATCATCAGTGGTGCAGGAGTCGACATTGGCATCGGCACCACGCCCACGGAGCGGCTGCACATCTCTGGCGTTGGCACCCAACGGTTCATCATGGATGAGACCGGCTCGA
>ERZ1292625.906-Hain-H41-01um-R1-906-length-39811-cov-74_pt1 | contig 39811 bp, 60 predicted proteins | sample MGYA00564400_ERZ1292625 | MGnify/ENA primary metagenome ERZ1292625 (study PRJEB36523, sample SAMEA6512639) | groundwater metagenome | collected 2019-01-08 | study: AquaDiva: Metagenomics assemblies of 32 groundwater samples
TGTCTATTCTAATGCTGATTTGAAAAACCTTAAATCTGTAGGTGGTTATTTGTATGTCTATTCTAATGTTGATTTTAAAGCACCATTACTTAAATCTGTAGGTGGTGATTTGTCTGTCAATTCTAATGCTGATTTTAAAGCACCATTACTTAAATCTGTAGGTGGTTATTTGTATGTCTATTCTAATGTTGATTTTAAAGCACCATTACTTAAATCTGTAGGTGGTGATTTGTATGTCAATTCTAAAATTCCAATAAATGTCGCTAAGAATTTATGGAGTGCAAATAGAAAGAAAAATACAAAATGGTATATTTCAAATGAAGTTCCTGAATGGTTAATAAAAAGGGTTGCTACAAAATCCAATACTGAATTTAGAATCAATAATCTTGTATTTAACTTTGAATGGTTTGAAAAGATAAGAAAAGATAAATTGACAGCAGAAGAAGTATTTGCGATAGACAATATAGAACACAGAAGAATTGCCTATGAGTTTATGGATAAGTCCAAAATGAAAGCATTAAAAGATTATAAGGTTTTAGATGAAGGAATAGACGAAAAAGGGAAACCCGTCAAAATAATTTCATTTAACATCCAAAATATGAAAGAAGATTTAATCTTTTATAATTGTGTAGATGCTTCAACGGGTAGAGAATACTTCTTACAAACAGATAAGAAAACTTGGAAAGAAGCGAAAGATAGTAGTTTTGGATTAAAAGATGTTAAGTGGGTTAATGAGTGGTAAACAATTATGAAGAAAGAACAAGTAATGAAAGGAATTTATCCAAATGGCTGGGAAGATTGTATGGCAGTCAAACTTCGTGAATTGGAAAATCAACTTGATTTAGAAATTGAAAGTCAGCAGAAATGGGGAAACGAAGCTGTGCTATCAATAGAAAGTTTTAGAAAAATTGCAAGACATATTTTAACCCCCCCATATCAAGTATGAAAAAAGAAAGCTATAAAATAGTAGAAGGAGGAAAGATAACTTTTGAAATGCCAGAAGTTACTATTACTTATTTTGAAAACAAATTTGAAAGACACGCAGAAGTTATGGCGGAACTTTTGTCAAGAGAAATAATGAAACCAGAGTTCTCAAAGCAAATGGAAGAAATTGTTAAAAATATGGCAAATAAAATTATGTCAGTTTTAACCCCCTAATATATTAATATGAAGAAAGAAAAAACATTCCACTACACAAACCCAGAAATGGTTAAATATCTATTGAGTAAAACTCCTTATAGTGGTTCTGTTTTAGATGCTGGAAGTGGGAAAAATAAGGTATGGTTTAATGAATTAAGAAGTAAAAAATTTGAATTTGCAAAAATGACAGATAAAGAATGTCCACACGGGAATTATGTTGGTTGGTGTGATGATTGTGAAGATAAAAATAAAATATATGAATGTGAAATAGATGATGGTTGTGATTTTTTTAAGTGGGATAAAAAAGTAGATTGGGTGGTTGGTAATCCACCTTATCACGAGAGTTGGTTATTTACAGAACAAGCTCTTAAAGTGGCAAATAAAGGCATAGCGTGGCTCTTAAATAATCAAGCGCTTAATTCTCATTTTACTCCTGCAAGATTATCTAAAATGTGGGAACTTGGATTTACTTATAGTAAAATAATTGTGGTTGCTGATAAAAGATGGTTTGGTAGATATTACTTTGTAATTTTAGAAAAGGATTGTAATAACTTTATAGAATGGAACAGAAAAACTTATTAACTAAAGTCCACACCTAATTTCTAACCACAAATGGAAAAGAAAACAATTAAAATACCAAAAGATTTTTATAAAAAACTTGATTGCCAACCAATAAAAGTTCCAACAATTCAGTGTCTTCTTTGTGGTGAAATAATCTTGGATACACCAACTAATAGAATTAAATTTACTAACCACAACCTAACCAATAAAATAATATGAAAGAAGTAAATAAAATGAACAAGAAACATTATGGTATTCCCTTAACTTTAAAACTACTCGTATTTGGGGCAATTCTAAAATCGCTTACTCTGTCAAAAGTTTAGTTTTTCTTGCCCTATCCGTTGATAAAACCTCTGTGAAGTAGTTTTTAAAATCGTTATAAGTCAATTTTGAGAGCTGTTTTTTAATGGAATACAAAAAAACCACGAATTACAATGTCCGCTTTGTTTTCGTGGCTTTTTTCTTTTTGGCTTTTATGATTTCATTTGACAATCATAGCATAGCGACTCATATCCATCTTTTTCGCTTTTGCATATTTTACAAACATCATCATTTTCACCTTTTTGACTTTTGCCCTTTTCACTTCTATAATCGCGTGAAGTGATAATCGCGTCCATTTTGGGTTCCTCTATATCTCCAACGTTGCAATATGATACTCTAACCATATAAAGCAACTTGTTGCCTTTGTAAAAATTGGCTACAATATCTTTGTTATCAGTTATCTTTTCACTTTTGCCGTTGGCTTTTGTTAGTGTTGCGTATAGTTTCATATTTTTTATTATTTAATTGTTAATGAGCGGACATTTTGAGCATTGCTACTCATTAGAGAATACAACACATATTATATTCTCTGTCAATAGCAATCTATTAAAAAAACAAGGTTTGTAATGTATGATAGGTGATTGTTCCAGCAAACAAGTTACCTTGTGGTGTTTGTCCATATAAGAACCAAAGACAGAAAAAAACAAAATCAAGAAGTAATGTCCCGGCTACAATATAAAGAATTGTTTTTATTGTTTTCATAATACTTAAAGTTTAGAACATAATAAAAAAAAACATAGTGAGTTATACACAGCAAAAGAAATATGGCTATAAATAGCCGTATTTTAACATATAGGAGAACAAACCAAATAAATGTCAAGAGTATCACTTGACATTAAGTATCAAATATGATATAATACAGAGAATATGGAAACTAAATTAGACAACACAAATACAGATGTGTCAAGTAAGATATATAAAACAAAAAGACCAACAATTAAACAACAACGTGCGTTCAATATAATGAATGAAAAGATTGTTAATGGTGGTAAAGATTTAAAAAAGAGCGTAATACTGCGTGAAGCTGGTTATAGTGAAGCAATAGTAAAGAACCCAGACAGAGTGTTTAATAGTTTGTATTTTCAAGTAGCATTATCACAGATAGATGATAGAACGATATTGAATAAGATTGAAGAGATAGCTTTATCGGAAGACAAGAGAACAGCATTAGAAGGTTGTAAAGAGATTATGAAATTAAAAAGTAGATACCCAGCAACATCAAGAATAAATGATTTTAAAGATGAATTGAATGATGTATTTGAATAGAGAATAGGCGGAATAAATACTCGTGTCATTAGAGATAGTGAGAAATATAACAGAAAGTATAGTTGAATATAGTAGTATTATCTTCTACTCATTATTTTATAACATTTCCTCTTAAATAAAATTATAACACACATTTAATAGTAGGGGGGAGTATAGTCAAGTTAGATTTAGTTTAAATATAGTATATTACCCCCCTACAGGAAAAAGGTAAAACTAACATACTTGACTTATAAATAAAAATGTGTTATAATAATAAAAAGAGAAACAAAGAAACACCCTTTAATATTTTAAGAGAAAATAGATTGTCTGAATGTTTAATTGTTCGTTATATAGTTTAAAGTTTCGTTTATCCTTTACCCTCTTGTGAGAGGCGATAGGAGTGTCGGGTGTGCCACACTCTATATAACTTATATTAAAGTTTAGTAGATGTGTATTATATCATAATTCAATTTAAAAGTCAAGTCATTTATGAAGATAGGACACAGAAAATTAAGAATGTCAAGTGGAAACCAAAAAAGAGAAAAAAATAATAAGCGATACCAAACTACAAGATAAGATTAGTTGGAGACCCCATCAGAAACAAGAAGAAATTTTACTTGCTGTTAATGCGGGATTAAGACAGATTGTTGTGTCTGCGGGAAGAAGAATGGGAAAGAGCAATTTATGTGCTTATATAGCCCTTAAATTTCTTTTACAACCAAATAAGAAGATATGGATAGTAGCTCCGACCTATGATTTGTCCCAGAAGGTTTTTAATTATTTAGTTCGTTATTGGGCAAAAGTAGCTCCTTCACAAATTAAAGGTGTTTCATATAGACCAACTCCGAGAATAAAGACGGCTGGTGGTTCTATTTTAGAATGTAAATCAACAGAAAATCCAGCAGGTCTATTAGGGGAAGAGTTGGACTTAATCATTATGGACGAAGCATCTCGTATTCCACCTCGTATTTGGGAATCATATTTATTTCCTGCGACTTCTTCAAGACAAGGACAAACCGTTTTTATATCAACACCATTAGGGAAGAACTGGTTTTATCATTTGTGGGTAAAAGCAAATGAGAAAGGGGGTGCGTTTCAGTTTCAATCAAAAGACAATCCTTATTTTAAGATGGAAGAATGGGAGTTAGCAAAGAATACATTACCACAAGATGTTTTTTCACAAGAGTATTTAGCACATTTTCTTGATGATGCCGCAGCAGTATTTAGGGGTATTAGAAATGTGATAGTAGATAATTGTTTATCTGACAGAATCCAAGACCATTATTATATTATAGGAGCAGATTTAGGAAAACATCAGGATTTTACTGTTTTAACAGTTATAGATACTCTCAATAATAAAGTGGTTCATATAGATAGATTTAACCAGTTAGACTGGAATATACAAAAAGCAAGAATTAAATCATTAGCACAAAGATATAATAACGCAAGAATTATAATTGACTCTACGGGAATAGGTGACCCGATTACAGACGACCTAAGAGCAGATGGATTAGTGGTAGATGATTATTTATATACAAACAAATCTAAAAAACAAATGATAGAGAAGCTTATGGTTTTTATTGAGCAACAAATGATTTCAATACCAGACAATGAGATACTGATAAATGAAATTGAGTCGTTTGGTTTTGATATTTCGGAAAATGGTCGCACCATTTATTCAGCTCCCCAAGGTGGACACGATGATTGCGTGAACTCACTTGGTTTAGCCGTTTGGGGTTTAGTAGGGTCTCCAATAAAAAAGAACGCCTTACAACAAGAATTAGCAAAAGTTAAAAGACATAATGTCAAAAACTATATATGATTATTGATAAAAAACTTATAGGTCAAATCCAAGAAGAAATAGAAGATTATAACAGGAAGCAATTAGATTTTGCTCCTTCTTATGCTCCTACCCAAAAAGAGATTATAGACCTCATTGATTATTATTGGGTAGATAAATTTAAAGATGGAGATGTTTCAATATCTGGTTGGAAGAAAATGTTTTACAACATAATTCAATTTCCCTCTCTTGTTTCTTCAAAAATGATAGACCTTGATACGAAAGATATTAGAGTAATAGCAGAAGATGGAAACTCATACTATCCCGCTTGGATATTTAAAAAAGATTTAAACTTTTGGATGAAAGACAAAGAATTTGGAAAATTACTTAATTCGTTTGTTTATGATTTTCCTAAGTATGGAAGTATCGTAGCAAAGAAAGTTAAAGATGAAATATTTAATGTTCCAATGAGAAATCTGTATATGAAGACGGATGTTGATGAATTATCTGATTCTCCTTATTTAATTGAAGAACATAAATACACTTCATTTATGTTAAAAAAACAAAGTTGGGATAAGGATACAATAAAGCAAGTAATTGAAGAAGAGGACGATGAAGATGAAATCTGTATTTATGAAAGATTTGGTGATTGGAGTGATAACAAGAATTATCATATTATTTCAGAAACAGGAATAGTTTTGTATTCTGGAAAAGTAGATAACATAAATCTTATTTATAGAAAATTAGATTGGGATAAAATTAAAGGAAGAATGCTTGGTAGAGGACAAGTTGAAAAATTATTTGAAACACAAATTCAAATGAACAAAATAGAGAATTATAGAACGGAGGGATTACACTGGTCTTCTAAACATTTATTTCAAACAAGAGATTCTACATTCAATAAAAATCTTACAACAGATGTTGATAATGGAGATGTATTATTTGTTACTTCAGAATTGACAGAAGTAAATAATTCAGAAAGAAATCTTGCGGCTTATGGAACTGCGGAAGAAAGATTAGACAAAGTGAAAAGAGAACTTACTTTTGCTTATCCTGAATTAGCGGGAGAAAGACCGCCTGCTGGAACTACACTTGGAACTTCAATCATTCAAGCACAGCAAGCTTCGGGTTACTTTGACCTAAAGAGAGAAGAATTTGGTATGTGGTTAAAAGATATAATCATAGATTGGGTTATCCCTACATTTGAAAAAAATAGAAAGAATGCACATAAACTTATGTTATCTGAATTTAATGATGAAGAACTACAAAAGTTAAGAGGTCTATTCATTACATATCATTCCAACGAGGAAATAATGAAGTTCATTACAAAGAATAAAAGAATCCCAAGTCAAGAAGAAGTAGACCTATTAAAAGGTATTACAGAAAAACAAATTAAGAACGCAAAAGACTTGGATATTCCAGCAAAGTTTTATGACAACATTAAATATAAAGTGGATGTTGTTATAACAAACGAACAAATGGATACCACCGCAAAACAAGGAGTATTACAGACCGTATTAGGACTTTTGTCCACCAATCCAGCAATACTTGAAAATCCAAAGACCAAGAAATTATTTTATCAGCTTCTTGACTTATCGGGAATTTCACCAATAGACCTTCAATTAGACGAGGTTGATACTAAAATGGATATGGCAGTTCAGTCATTACAGAGAGGTGGTTCATTGGCAAAATCGGTTATACCCACAACTCCCTCTTTACAAAGTAATCAAACTGTGATATAATAGTAAAACAATATGAACTTGACAGAAGCACAAAAGAAGTTTATAATAAATAATCGTGATAAGTTTCATAATTTATTTCAAGACCAAACTCTTGCTTTAATTCTTGAAGCATCACATTTACCACAAGGACAAGAAAGAGATAACAAGTTAGCGTTGGCTCAATCACTTCGTGATTGGAATAAAACAGTTGAAACGCTTTCTGACCCAGAAAAGAAAGAAAAGGACAATTACATTTAATATCAAACAAATTGATATGTCGTGGTTTTCGGAACCATTAAAACCGAGTTTATTAGTCGTAACCATAACGCAAATAATATATGGAACCAAAAGATTTGGGACACAGAATTATTGACCCCGAAAATACTTCTGACCCACTCGCTGATTTATTTCCAGAAGGAGATGAACCAGAAGGAGATGACCTGACTCCAAAAAAACAGGAACCTACCAATCAGGAACCCGCAAAGGGTTATACTGAAAGGGAGAAACAACTCTACGCAAGATTAAAAAAAGTAGAAGACGAAAAGAAAGCTTACAAGGAAAAATTCCAATCACTTCTTAATGAAGATGATATAAAACAGAAGCTAACAGAAAAACCTGAATCTACCGACCCTTATGGTCTTGCCAAAACAGTAGCCGCCTTGAAAAACTATGATGATGTTGAAATTGATTTTGCATCAACACTTGGAAAGGCAATGAGTAAATCTCCGCAAGAGGTAGTCAAAACACCAGAATTTAAATTTTGGTTAAAGGGGAAAAGGGACAAGGACTTATTAGACGATAATATACCTTCACCTAATTCTTCTTCTCCTTCTCTTGGTCTCCCTAACTCTGACGAGATAGGAAAAATGAGCAAGGAGGAACATCAGAAACTTGAAAAAGAGTTTCAAAATAAAAGAAAAGGTAGTGGGTTTTAACAGTTTATGACTTTATCACAAACATTTACGGCATTTACCCCCGAAATTTGGAGTCCAAAAGTTAATTACTTTTTCAAGAATAAACTTGCGGCAGCTAAATTCTTTGATGATTATTCATCAGATGTAGCAGACGGAGGAGATATAGTGCATATTCCTTTTATAGCAGATAATTTCACACCAACAGCGATTGCAACTACAAATGGTGCGGTTACTTCAACAAACCTTTCTGACACTAATAAAAATATTAATGTTACAAATTGGTATGGAGTAGCTTACGATTTGACAGATTTCCAATACGCACAGGTTTTGAAATCCTACAATATAAAGAGCAAATATGCAGAAACAATGGGTTATTCATTAGCGAAGGCTTTTGATACGGCTCTATTGGGTCAGGGTTCAAACATTACACCCGTAGTAGGAAATTCAGCAACGAACTTGCTTTCTTCTACTATTGAAAAGGCTTTTGGAATACTGACTTCAAATTCAGTTCCAACTTCGGAATGTGTATTCTTTGTTCACCCAAAGACATATCAGCAAATTATGGGCATACAGAAGTATTATGATGCTTCCCAATTTGGGAAACCATCTCTACCTCTTGGAGTTCACGACTTGTTGTATGGTATTCCAGTAGTTATCACACCTCAAGTTCCAAATGGGACGGCTGGAACAGAGGGAGGTTACAGAAACCTATTGGTTCACAAATCAACCCTTGTGTATGCATTTGGTAAATTACCGGGTGCTATGGAAGGTGGAGTAAGAATCCAAGAAAAACCATCAGAAAACTTGAAAGTAAGATTTATCGGAGATATTCTCTACGGTGTATCTTATATTAGAGCAACAGGTGGCATTAGAATACTTGACAAGACGAGATAATCGTTGTGCTTGGGGTTTCTATTCATTTTGGTTACCCCAAGACAAAATGAACACAACGACTTATCCACACTGTCAATCTTGACAATTCTTTGTTAAGTGTGATATAGTGAATATTATAATTAAATTTAATAAATTGTATAAATAAATATGAAAATTCTTTACTTGGGAAATTTTGGAAACAAATTTTCTGACAAAACAGAGGAACACATAAAGTTTGCCTTTGAACAACTTGGTCATGAGGTTATTACCTTTGAAGAAAAAGAATTTAACACACAGAGGTTATTGTCTATTAAGGCAGACCTCTTTTTGTTTCATAAAGGAGGTGAAAACTTTGGTGTTGGATTACCACGACTAATTGAACTTCTTAATAAAATGACTATTCAGAAAGTATGTTGGTATTTTGACAAAGCGTGGAAAGGTAGAGAGATTTGGCTTGATAGAGTTACACCATTTGTTGATTATATGTTTGTTACTGACGAAACTTGGGCAAGAAGAAGAAACTTTAATAATGTTCGTATTTTAAGACAAGGAATAGGAAACGAAAACTTGAGTAAGGGTAAGGTGGTAGAAAAATATAAAGGTGATACTGCTTTTGTTGGTGCTTCTTATGGACAAAGATATTCTTTCGTAGAAGCATTAAAAGAAGTATATGGAGGTGGTTTTAAAACCTATAATAATGTTTTTGGTAGGGACTTATATGATTTATGTGCTTCCACTAAAATTTTTGTAGCACCATTATTTCCACAGGACAACTTCTATTGGTCTTCAAGAGTTTATATGATAATTGGTTCGGGAGGATTTCTATTACACCCCAAACTTGAAGGAATAAAAACAGAGTTTGAAGATAAAAAAGAAATTGTATATTACAGAAATGGTAGAGAATTAAAAGAATATATTGATTATTATTTAGAACACGAAACAGAAAGATTGTCAATACAAGAGGCAGGTTATAAAAAATGTATTGAAAACTTTACTTATTTAGATAGAGTTAAAAATATGTTAGGAGCAATAATATGAATAGAGAGATAAACAAAGATGAATTTTGGAAAAAGAGGTTAGAAGAAGCGGGAGAAAACATACGCTTGTCAGTATATACCTGCCCCGAAGAAGATTGGGAAATAATAAATCAAAAACACAAAGAGGTTATTCAAAAATTAGTAAGCGGTAAGGTTTTAGATGTTGGTTGTGGTTATGGAAGATTATCTAATTGGTTTCAAGATTATACAGGGATAGATGGTTCTCAAACATTTATTAAAAAAGCACAAGAATTATATCCAAATAAGAAATTCCTATATGTAGATGTTTCACGAGGAACTTTATTTAGTGAAAAAGAATTTGATTGGGCAGTATGTATTTCTTTGAAAGGGATGGTTATTAAGGAACTTGGAGAAGATGTTTGGAAATCAATATTGAAGGAATTAAAAAGGATAGCGAAAAAAGTTTTAATACTGGAATATTCTTATTTAGATGATTACGAATTACTATGATACAAACATTAGTTAAAAAACAAAATATATGATAATTTCTTTTATTGTTCCAGAACCTTCTTTTCTTTTGGATTTAGTTAAACCGTTAGAAGATTTAGGTCATAAAATACTTTTAAATAGATGTAATGATGAAGTAGATGTAATCATCTGTTGGTCTATTTCTGTTTTAAGAGACGGTCAGAATATCAAAGAAAGATTCCCGAATATCCCTTTTATATTTTATAACTGGGATATGTATCATTGGATAATTGATAATCCAAGAGGATATGACTGGAAAGGTTGTGCGGAGTTGATGAAGATTAGTAATCAAGTTTGGGTTCCATCTGACGAAGTAAGACAAAGGCAGGTTGAGTTCTTTGATGTTCAAACACCAACCGTAACCATTAAATCTTTTGCAAGATTCTTTGAACCTACTGTTCCAGTAGAAGATAAACACTATTTAGTTAATTTTATGAGAACTCAACCAGATAAATATATGGGTAGGTTTGAGAGAGCTTGTGATGAACTCGATATACCGTATATATCAACAGACCACAGTTTTAGTGAAATAAGATTCCAAGAAATACTCACCAAGTGTACTGCCACTGTTTGTCCATTCTACGAGGCATCAACGGGAGGTCTTACAGCAATAGAAGCGTATAAGTTTGGTAAACCAGTGATTATGTCTGACTCCCCTTATATGGGAGGTAAAGAATACTTTGGAGATAGGGCTATCTATTTTAAACACGACTCATACGAAGAATTTAAAAGAGTTTTAATGGAGACATTTCAGAATCCTCCAAAACTAAATATATCAGATTGTGAAAATTTCTGTGAACAATACAAACCAGAGGTAGTCGCCAAGAGAGTGGAAGATGTATTAAAATTATTATTAGAAAGGAGGTAATTAAAATGAAAACAAAAGAACAATTAATAGAGAGATTAAAACAGTACAAAGGAATTGAATACCTTTATTTTGACTATGGGTATATTGCTTGGCAGGTTTCTACAGGAGAAAATGTTGAAATTGTATTTATTGAAACCAAAGAATTTAGGAAAGGTTACGGTAAAAAATTGATACAAGAAATGTGCAAAAGAATTAAACCCTTCAACTCTGTCTTCGTGTTCAGAATGGCTTCTAATGAGAATGCAGGTAAATTCTACAGAGGTCTTGGTTTTAAAGAACACATAGTCCATGGATTATATAAAGTTGATGCTGTTATGGGAATTATTAGTTTTAAAGACCTTGGGGACTGACTATCCCCAATTTTATGAAAGTTCCAAAAATTTTTATTTATAAAAAAATTAACAATAAAACTATTCCATATATTAGTGGTAAATTTGCGTTCTTTATGTTTTCAACCTTTGGTTATCCACCCGAACTAACCGAAGAAATTATAAATAATAACTTACAAAAAAGTGAAAAGATTAAATAATATAAATTTGAATATACCAGAGAAAGCAGATGAGATTTTTAATAGTAGATGGAAAGGAGAACTTCACTATATTGATTGGATAAGATTTAGTGAATTAGCAAAAGATTTTAAAGGTGGTAAATATCTTGACATTGGTTGTTTTAATTCTCCAATGCCTCTTTATCTATATCACGAATTTAAAGGTTGTGAAACTTGGGGAATTGACCACGCACCAAAATTGATTGAAACCCTAAAAGCAAGACACCCAGAAGTAAATTATCTTAATATGGATATTACAAAAGAATTACCATTTGAAAATAATTTTTTTGATTATATTGTCGCTGGTGAACTTATAGAACATTTAGAAGACCCACAAAAATTTATTGATGAGATGTATAGAATTTTAAAACCGAATGGTATTTTTGCTTTATCAACTCCTTTTGAAGAATTGGTTAAACAAGACATTGTTTCGGAGGAACATCTTTGGAGTTATAACGAAGATGATATTTACAAATTATTAGGTAATTTTGGTGATGCAAGAGTTCAGGTAATGCGTGATAGTATTACTTATTTTGTAGCACACGCAATAAAATGAAAATAGAACAAAATTGTAGAATAGGTTTAGTAGCAAGATGTGATGATAGTGGTCTTGGAATAATGTCTTTAGACCTTTTTAAAAACTTTATAATAGAGAAAACACTTGTAGTTACGGGTTCTTATGAAAATCATTATGAGAGATACCAAGAATTTGAAAATAGTGAAGCCATTATTTGTGAATTTGGAACTCCTATGATAGAAGAAATTAACTATTTTCTTAAAGATTTAGATTTGGTTATCGCAATAGAAACACCCTATAATTGGAATGTTTTTTCAAAAGCAAAAGAAAGAGGAATAAAAACAATTCTTATTCCAATGTATGAGTGGACACAACCAAATGATGAAATTCCCGCTAAACCTGATTTGTTTTTATGCCCATCTTCTCTTGATTATGATTTAATGCCTAATCCTAAAATTTTACTTCCAACACCAATAAACAGAAAACTTATACCATTTAGAGAGAGGACAGAAGCAAAAACTTTTATTTTTAACAACGGACACGGAGGTTGGGGTGGTAGAAACTCTCTCAATGAATTTTTCCAAGCACTACCTTTTATTAAAAGTGATATTAAATTTAAGGTAAGAACACAAGTCCCCTTTGAAGACGCTATAAATGACAGTAGGGTTGAAATGGAAACAGGGGATATTCCTTATGAAAAACTATGGGAAGAAGGAGATATTGCCTTACACTTACATAAGTTTGACGGACTTTCATTACCGCTTAATGAAGCAATGTCATCTGGTATGCCTATTATATCTATAAATCAGAAACCACAAAATACTTTTCTTCCTAAAGAGTTGTTAATTGAACCAGAAGCGACCACAAGAATTAAAATTTATCGTGATATAGATTTTTCTATTCTTTCTCCATTTAAAATAGCAGAAATGATTGACAAAGTAGCGAATATGTCGTCTGATAAAATAAAAGAATTATCACAAAGGTCAAACGAATTAGCAGAAAAATGGTCTTGGGATAATCTAAAACCTGAATATCTTAAGGTCTTTAACGAATTATGTCAAAACAAAAAATAGCTCTCATAACAGGAATTACAGGACAAGATGGTTCTTATCTTGCGGAATTTCTATTAGGAAAGGGTTATATAGTTCACGGAATAGTAAGAAGGTCATCTTCTTTTAATAGGGGTCGTATAGAGCATCTTTATCATTATGAAGATAGTGGTAGTTTGAAACTTCACTATGGAGATATAACTGATTTAGCTTCAATAATTTATATCCTACAAGAAACTAAACCAGATGAAATTTATAATCTTGCGGCTCAATCCCATGTTCAAGTGTCTTTTGATACACCTTGTTATACAGGACAAGTTGATGCACTTGGAACTCTAAACTTACTTGAGGCGGTTAGGATACTTAAATTAAATTCAAAGATATATCAAGCATCTACTTCTGAATTATTCTCTGGCAAATCTGCACAATGTCCTCAAAATGAAAAAACACCATTTTGCCCTAAATCACCTTATGGTGTAGCAAAATTATATGCTTATAATATTTGTCGTATTTATAGAGAGAGTTATGGAATGTTTATATCAAATGGAATACTCTTTAATCACGAGTCAGAAAGACGAGGTGAGAATTTTGTAACAAGAAAAATTACACTTGGTATAAATGAAATTATACATAACAAGAGAGATAAAATACACTTGGGAAATATAGACGCTAAAAGAGATTGGGGTTATGCACCAGAATATGTGGAAAGTATGTGGCTTATGCTTCAGCAAAATAAACCAGATGATTATATTATAGCAACAGGAGAAACACATTCTGTTAAGGAATTTGTAGAAGAGGCATTTAATTATGTTGGTCTTGATTGGAAGGATTATGTTGTTATAGATGAAAAATTCAAAAGACCAAATGAGGTGTGGGAATTGAGAGGTGATTATTCAAAGGCAAAAAGTATTTTAGGTTGGTCTCCTAAAACTACCTTTAAGGAATTAGTAGCAATAATGGTTAATTCAGATAACCCAAAAAAAATAATATGATACCAGTAGCAAAACCATCGTTTAAAGGAAACGAACTAAAGTATGTTAATAAAGCAATCAAAGAAGGTTGGATTTCTTCAAAGAGTAAATATGTTGTGGACTTTGAAGAATTGTTTTCTAAAAAACACGACACAAAATATGGAGTCGCTTGTTCTTCGGGAACAAATGCAATCGCACTCGCACTGAAATCTCTTGGAATAAAAGAAGGAGATGAAGTTATCGTTCCTGAATTTACAATGATAGCAACTGCGTGGGCAGTTTCTATGACAGGAGCAACCCCAGTATTTGTAGATTGTGGTTTAGATTTGAATATCAATCCAAGTAAAATAGAAGATAAAATTACAAATAAAACAAAAGCAATTATTCCTGTCCACATTTACGGAAGAAAATGTGATATGGATAAAATTATGACGATTGCTTATGAATATGGATTGAGAGTTGTAGAAGATAGTTGTGAGGTTCACGGAGTAAAACCAGTTGGGGATATTGCTTGTTATTCATTGTTTGGGAATAAAATAATCACTTCAGGAGAGGGTGGTATTTGTTTAACTAATGACAAATATCTTGCGGAACAAATGGAACATTTAAGGGGTATGGCTTTTAATAAAGAACATACTTTCTTACATAAGAAGTTTGCTTGGAACTTTCGTATGACGGGAATGCAAGGAGCAATAGCTTTGGCACAAACTGAAAAACTTGATGAGTTCTTAAGGAAAAGAAAACAAATAGAAAGTTGGTATGATGATGAACTTGAAAACTTCATAACCAAAAGACAAAACAACGCTGGAGAACTTAATTCTGACATATCTTTAATGCCCAAAAGAGATGTAGTTTGGGTTTATGATATAAAGGTCGCAGCAAGACATAGAGACGAACTCGTTTCTGTTTTAAAAGAAAAAGGGGTTGAAACAAGAGTATTCTTTAAACCTATGTCTATGCAACCAATGTATAAGGACTATTATGAAATTCTATATGCTTATAGAGCAAGTATGGAAGGGTTTTATCTTCCTGTATTTACAGATATGACAAAAAAGGAAGTCAAATACATTTGTGATATTATTAAAAATTATTTTAAACAAAAAGATGGAGAAAATTTACAACAAACAAAACCAAAAACAAATAAATCAAAGTAAAGGGGTTTATATTGCCGTTCTTAATCAGGGACATATTAGAATAGAACTGTCTTATCTTCTAACTGATATGACACACCAAAACAAGTATAGATTATATCTTGCTTATCCAGCAGAAAAACCTATTTCTTATAATAGAAATAAGATTGTTAAAGACTTCTTATCAAAACCTGAATATGATTATTTAATGATGATTGATTCAGATATTATTCCGCCATTAAACTATCTTGATTTAGTTGATTTTGATAAAGATATTATTTCAGGAGTTTGTTTTGCTTACATTGATAATCACATAATTCCTTTGGTAATGGAATACAACAAAAATACAAATGAAAAACCATTTGTTGTTAAATCATTTGAAGGAACAGAGGGACTTGTTGAAATTGATGTGTGTGGAACTGGAGCAATGATAATCAAAAGAGAAGTATTAGAAAAAGTAAAAGCACCTTTCTTAAATCGTTATGATGAAAATGGAATTAAGACAATGGGACTTGATTTTTCTTTCTGTGATAAGGCGAAAAAAGAAGGATTTAAAGTGTGGTGTCATCTTGATTTTATCTGTTCTCACTGGACGGGTGTAGATTTAAAAAATATGTTCAATGCCTTACAAACAAGAGATGAGGTTAAGGTAATGAAATTAAAAGGATAATATGAAAAAGAAAGTATCATTAATAATTGGTAATGGAGAAATTGGTTCTTCATTAAAAAAGGTATTAGAAAAAAATTATAAAGTTTATGTTCAGGATATTAGTTTAATCCCTTCTCTTGACAAATCTGAAAAAGTTGATGTAATGCACGTTTGTATTCCACCTATACCACAATTTGAGAGAGTTGTCAAGGACTACATTAAACAATATAATCCTAAATATACTATTGTTCATTCAACTGTAAAAATGGGAACTTGTAAAAGGTTAGGAGTTTATCATTCACCCGTTAGGGGAATACACCCCTATCTTACCGAAGGAATACAAACTTTTGTTAAATTTCTTGCACCAAAAAGTTTTTATCTAAAAAGATATTTCTCAAAAGTTGGAGTAAAAACAAGATTAGTAAAAGACACAAATACAACAGAAGCGTTGAAATTTTGGTGTACCACTTATTATGGTTGGAATATCATTTTTGAGAAATTATTATATAAGTGGTGCAAAGAAAACGATGTTGATTATGACATAATTTATAAAGAAACTAATACAACATATAATGAGGGTTATGTCAAGTTAGGTATGCCTTATGTGGTCAGACCTGTTTTAAAACACTTTGAAGGACAAACTGGTGGACATTGCGTTACTAATAATATGGCTCTATTTAATAGTCCTATCAAGGACTTCTTCTTGAAATATGATAAAACCTTTAAAATGTCCAAACTGCAAAAGGGTTCTCGCAAAGATAAGTGAGGGAGGTTTTATTGGCGGAATCCAAATAAAGTGTCCTAAATGTAAAAATTTAGTTTCTTTCCTCTTGACAAATGATAAAGAATTTGATATAATAGAGGGTCAAAGTAAGAGTGTCTATTAGAGTAATTTAATTACCGAAAGAACACCAGTTAATTTATTAGTTAATTGGTATTTTTTTTATGAAATTTAGTAGCCTTTCGGATAGTGCTGGTCTATGTCAAGATGCAGATTTTTGGGTAGGCACAGATACTACAAAATATTCTCTCGTTCATAAAGCAAGAAACGCAACAGAGTGGCTTAAAAAAGCTGGTCTTTGGGTTTGGGAAGCATCGGGAGTTTGGGAGTTTGATGACTCAAACTTAACGACACTTCCAGTTGCAACTACAACATTAGTTGATAGTCAGCAAGACTATGAACTACCAACAACAATATTCAAACTTGATAGAGTTGAAATTCTTGATAGTAATTCAAATTTTCAACGACTATTGCCTATTGATAAAAGTCAAATAGAAGATGAAGCAATGTCAGAATTTTATGAAACAGCAGGACTTCCTATCTATTACGACATAGTAGGTAATTCTTTAATGTTATACCCAAAACCTTCTTCCTCAAATGTAACACTGACAAATGGATTAAAGATTTATGTAGCAAGAGATATTGACCCATTTTTATCAACAGACACAAGTAAAGAGCCCGGGTTTTCAGAATACTTCCATAGAATTATATCTATTGGAATGGCGTTAGATTACGCAATAGCAAATGGATTACAGGATAAGGTCGTAATCCTTAAAAGAGTTTTATATGGCGACCCTAATGTTAGGGACGACATAGGATTAAAAGGTGAGCTTCAAAAAGCGTATGGAACTCGTGATAGAGATTTCAAGACAAGATTGAATATAACACCAGATAATCGTATTTAATAGTTAATAATTAAAATTATGAAAATAAATTCAGTAACACTAAAAGGAACTTATGATTTTATTCACAGAGATAAAACTGGAAGAATTATAGACCAATTTAGTGTTGATAACACAATAACAAGTGCAGCAAAAGCAGCATTGGCTTTGTTAATTCAAGGTAATGCGACAACTAAATATACAAGAATTGCAATAGGTTCTTCTGCAACAGCCGCTGTGGTTGGAAACACAACACTCGCAGCAGAGATAACATCACCATCATTGGCAAGAGCATTATCAACTGCTACAAGAGTAACAACAACCGTAACAAATGATACTTCAAATTTGGTTCACACATATAGTTCAACAGCCACTCAAACAGTTAAAGAAGCTGGAGTATTTGATTCTGCTTCAGGTGGAACATTACTTTCAAGAGTAACATTCACAGCAAAAAATTTGAGTTCAGGAGACACTCTACAAGTAACTCATAAATGTAAAGTAGCTTAATAAATTTGGTGTTATGATAAAAGATTTACTAATAGATAAAACACCGAAAGAAAAAGCAAGAATAAAAGAATAATATGGCTTGGACAGGAAGAGATAATTTTGATAGTTATACCACAGGTGCTTCCATAAATGGAGGGGCTGGTGGTTCAGGTTGGTCGGCAAACTGGGTGCTTAATTCAGGAACGGCTAATGTAGAGACTGTCGTTGCTGGAGGAATGGTCGGCAAAGCCCTCAAGTTAGTTTCGGGTGTCGCTGGTAATGCGAGTCGTACTTTGACAGCAGAATCAACAGGAGAAGCGATTTATGAAGTTCAAGCATCAGTTGTTACTGCGGCTACTGATACTCATTCTGTTACTTTGGGGGCTAATAATATAATTGGTCGTCTTGGCATAACTACAGCAGGGTCTTTTGAATTTTATAATGCAACAACTGCGGCGTACGAATCAGTCGGTACGATGTCTGCAAACACCAAACACACAATTAAAGTTAAATATGGTCATGTTGCCGATAAGTTTGCAGTTTCATTTGATGGAGGAGCGTATGGAGCAGATAAAGGTTCAAATGGTGTTCTAAATGTTAATAAATTTGATACAAATAACACCACAGCCGATGCAAGGGATTTTTGGGTTGATTTCATTACTCCACCACCTGTCAATTATACTTATTCCACTGCAGACACTATTACTCCAAGTGATATATTGACAAAATTTTTTGGAGTAAATAAAATAATTACAGAAACTACAACACTATCAGATATAGTTTCAAAAACTTGGTTAGCAACAAAGACATCTCTTGATACAATTACACCGACAGATACTAATACAACACAAACTAATTATTTGTCAAGTTTATTGGAGACATTATCATTAACAGATTTAGCAACAGTTGAGAGAATAATTTTATTAGATATATCAGACACGCTAACTCCAAGTGATAATATAAGTCAATTATGGGCGATAGTAACAAACCTGACCGATACAATTACACCAACAGATATATTGACAAAACAATGGATAACTCAATTCGCTACATTAGATGCGTTCACGATAAGCGATACATTAACAAAAATATATAATAGTCCAATTACAATTTCTGAAATACTAAATCTACAAGATTTATTATCGGCACAAGCAGGTTATCCAATAACAATTACAGAAACGACAACGCTAACAGACACCTTGACTTCCGCAAGTTATTTGTTTATTACGGCAATAGACACATTAACACCAATAGACACTCTAACAAAAAAACTTACTTTCGGAATTATTTTAACAGACAACATAACACTAATAGATAGTTTATTAGAGAGGGGTGCTTGGGGATTTCAAATTAAAAAAACTACGAGTTGGACAGATGAAACAAAGAACACAAGTTCTTGGACATTTGTTCCAAAAACATAAATTATGGGAGTATTAAGAACAACAAAAATCAATACATTTTATGGAGGATTATCTGATGATGTGAGAGAACAAAATCCAAACTATTTTGCTTATTCAAAAGGATTTGATATTTTTACTAATCCCCATAGATTAACACCGAGAGCTGATTGTGTTGGTGACAATTCTGTTCTTTCTACCAGTTCAACAATGACTACATTTTTTGTTCAAAATTTTGAATATGGAAATTCTGTTTTATATGGTTTAGGACAAAAAAATACAAGCAGTAATGTTATAAGAATATTAGAAAATGCTACCGCTTATTTAACAGATTGGTCTTTTTCAGCATCAGCAACTCAAACAACTACTGGAACTCCAGCAAGAAATACTTTTAAATACTATAAGGGTTACTTGTATGGATTAAAAGTTTCAGATGCTTCAACTTCACAAAGAGCAAATATTTGGAGATACGGAGATGTTACTTCTGGTGCAAAGGCATTAACAACCGCTTATGGGGGAGCAGATGTATTAACTATTGATGATAGTAGTTTATCAAGAACAGCACAGGGGATAATTGGAAAAGATGCTAATTTATATTTACCTTATGAAAATAAACTTGCGAGAGTAAATACAGCTCACGCAGTTACAGCGGCTGTTCTTACACTTCCATCAGATATAACAATCACGGCATTAGCATCTTATGGTTCTTATCTTGCTATTGGTTGTAAACCAATAGCAGGAAGTAGTAGTAATTCCAAGGTATATTTATGGGATATGGTTTCTGATGATATTACAGATATAATTGATTGGGGCAATGGTGATTTATTAGTTCTTGAGAATATAGAAGGAAGTTTAATTGGTATATCACAAACAAGTTCTACTTCTTATACTTTAGTTACAAAAACAATTATTCGTTCATATAATGGAGGTTCTCCCTTAATTGAGAAAGAATTACCTTATGGTAGTTTGAAACAACTTCAAGCAAAAATAGGAAATAAACTTTATTTTATTTTACTTTCCAATTCAACTTATGAATGTTGGGTATATGGAAGAAAAGGAAAACAATATCCTTTTGCAACAACCGTAGAAACAGTAATTGACACAAGCACCCTTTCGGGAGTATTTGCGTTAATAACGATTGGTGATGCTAAATACTTTTCAACGGGAAAGAGTTCAACCTATGGATATATTAGAAGAACTGATGTAGCAAATCAACCCTATGCGGTTTGTCAATATAAAAGTCAAGAATTTAACGCAGGGGATTTAAATAAAAAGAAAGCATTAAAATATGTAGCACTATCACACAGACCATTACCAAGTAGTGCTAAAGTAACAGTAAAATATGCTATTGACGACACATCAACTATGGCAATAGCATTTTCAAATTCAGTGGTTGGGTCGGTATTCCACGAAGCAACAAAATCAGAACATCTAAATCAACAATTCCCTTACTATAATGAAATTCAGTTTGAGGTAGATACAACTGGTTTTGCTGAACCAGTAGAATTAAAATTTGTAGAAGAAGAACTTTCCACATTAGAACCAAAATGAACGAAAAAATAAAATTATTAGAACAAGAAGTAGGACAACTAAAAGATGAGATTACTTCAATTAACAACAAAATTAACGAAACACAAAGGTCGTTTTCATCTGAATTGCAACCACACTTTCATAAGTCCGACAGGATAAATACGAAAGATTTAATTGGTGGCTTTCCAGTATTATCAGCAACTCCAACTTATGTAGCCGAAGAGGGTAAGTTTGCCATTTATGATAATGGCGCAACAAGACGATTGTATCTAAAGGCAAATCAAACTTGGAGATATGTAAATTTAACTTAATATGATTATAGAACAAACACCAGAACAAAAAGCACGAGCATATAAAGATGCAGGTATAACTCTTAATGCTTCAAATATAAAAGACCAACAATCTTATAACCAACCAACAGGAAATGTGGATAATCCCTCAAAGAAAATTTACGATGCTACTGCAAATTTACCAACTTCAGAACAATTAAAACTAAAACAAGCAGAACAAGAACAGCAACGACAAGAAGCAATTAAACAAGAACAGGCTCTTCAAACAGAAAATCAAGGAACTTTAAGTAAGATTAAAGATTTTATTACAGGACAACCTTCAAGACAAACACTATTAGAACAAGGACGAACTAAATACCAAGTTCCTGAACAATATCAAATGATTACTGATATGCTACCAGAAGTTACTACACTACGAGATAACCTTAATGCCTTACAAACAGAAGAAGAACAAGCGGTAAGTTCATTAGAAAATCGTGGAGAGGGTATCCCTTTGGGTATTATCGCCCTACAATCAGACAGAGTAAGAAGAAGTTATAATTTACGAGAAGCAGCACTTTCTGCTCAACTGGGGTCAAAAGCAGCGACTATAGAAGCAATTAGAGGTAATCTAACATTAGCAAACACCTTAATAGGACAATCTGTAGATGCTGTGATGTTGGATTATACACAAAAACTCCAAGATTATAATAATCTTTACACATATAACAAAGATTTAATTAGTTCACTTGATACTACACAAAAAAATATCTTAAACAAACAAATAGAAGATTTACAAAAAGAAGCAGATACAAAGAGAAAAACAGCGGAAGCCGTTGGGGGAATGATATTAAAATTCAACTCTCTTGGTGCTGGAATACTTATAACAGACACATTAGAAGAAGCAAATAGAAAGGCATCATTGGTTGGTGGTGAACTGGCACTCTATGGTAAGCAACAACAGTTGCAACAACAGTATGGTAAAACAACAACGAATGACCTTGGGTTAAGTTCTACTCAAATGAATGACCTTGCACAAGATTTAGCATTTTTAGCTGATAAAAAGAATTTTTCAGATAGACGAAGTGCAGAGAATTGGTTATCAACAAACCAAACTGCTCTTATTACAAAATATAATTTAGCAAGTTATCAAAGATTAGTTTCAGAATTAGATAGAATATTTCCATTACCGTCACTTACTGGAAAATCTATTGAAGAACAATTAGGAATAGGCGGAGTACAAAAACAACCACTTTCAGGTTATGCTATTCCAACAAAACCTACAAATATATTTCAAGGATTAGATTTATCAACAACAGATTGGTCTCAATTAGGAAAACCATCTCCAATTAAGAACCTACCAGTAAAAGAACTTGATTTAACAGGTGATATGTTTAGTAATTGGTGGCTTAAATAATTATGGCAGGGTTATCTCAAACAACAAATTCATCTTTGGGAAGTAGTTTTTCTTCTGGTTCTTCCCTTAACAAACAAGACCTTCAAACATCAAAGGGATTATATGACCTTTCTGTGCAGAGTGGTCTTGGAAAGGAAGCAGATAGAATAATTGCTACTCACTCTGGGGAAGAAAACAAGAAAATCTTTTCTGGTGGTTTTATTAGTGATGTATTTGATGTATTAAACTCACTGCAATATGGAATTACAGGAGTATTAAAAGGAAAAGGATTTTTAGAAGGAGTGAAAACAAGACAAAGTTTCTCTGATAAAGATGCTCTTGGTGATAATGGACTTCCGGGTGTTATAGCGGGTGTTGTTATGGATATAGCGGTAGACCCATTAACCTATATTGCACCTTGGACAATACTAAAAAAGATACCAGCAGTTTCTAAATTGGCTAAAATTAGTAGCGTAAAAATCTTTGGTAAATCTGTTGAAAAAATTGTAGATGTAACAGATAAATCGGGTAAAATAGTCCAGAAGGTTATACCACAATGGGAAGAAGGAACGAAAGTAGGTTCTTGGTTAGCAGAGAAATTTGCTTGGAGATTAGGTAAAGACCCTACTTATGTAAATGCTTTGGAAAATCAAATAAATGGAATTGGAGTTTCAATAGGAATGATTAAAGAATTGGTCGCTCCTATGATAAAATTAACTCCAGATACTGCAAAAAAGATACTGACAAAAGATACCACAGGAAGAGTAAAAAGAGTTTTATTAAAAGATTTGAAAAAGATATTAAGTCCCGAAGAGTTTGAAATTGTTGCTCCTATATGGAAAAAAGTAGATGAAATGGGTAAAGAACTTGTTGATTTAGGGGTATTAGGAAAAACAAAATTTGAAGAAAATATAGGGGAGTATCTAAAAAATGCTTATCTTGAATACGAAACAGCACAAAACAAAGGTTTTTTATCAAAAATTGGAATTAAACAAATAAAAAAAAGAAAAGAAGTAGAACATATTTCTGAATTTGGATTGACACAAATTGAAGACCCTACTTATGTTTTATTTAAGACAATGTTTGATATGAGTGGTCAAATAGAAAATGCTAAATTTGTTTCTAAAATAGATAATATCTTTGCTACTGATATAATGCAAGAAGGTTTTACTAAACTTTCAGGGACTAAACGACTTGATGTAAATGTAGGAAGAAGGGCAGAATTGGCTACGCAAGTAAAAAAAATAAACACAGATTTAAAACCTTTATTTAAAGAATTAAAATACACATTTAAAGCCGACAAAAAGTTATTGAGTGAAATTACAAAATTGGAAAAAGAATTTGCTGAGTTATCAGCAAAAAAGGGTGATGAATTATTTAAGTTTTTCAACGAAGGTATTTTGGTTGGTAAAAAAACAGCATCACCAAGAAAATTAGGAACACTAACAGAAGCACTTGAACCAATAGGAAATCTTGTAAAGAAATTCAAAGACTTTGATATTATGCTAAAATCTCCAACAGGAATTAAATTAGAAAAACTTTTTATAGATGGAGATTTAGAAAGAGCAGGATTTAAGAGTATGCAAGACTTTTTTGAACAAGTAAAACATCCATTTAAGGAAGCGACAGAAGGGGTGGTTATAAAGGAAGCTATTGCTGATGTTCCTAAAATAATTAAATTACAAAAACAAACAGAAGAATTATTAAGAAAGAGTGCTAAACTTAAAGAAATTGATAAGCGAAGTATTAACGATGCTTTTAGGTTTCTTGAGAGTGAAATTAGCGATTTAAGATTTGCCAAAGAAGATATTATAGAAGAATTGGGTTTATTAAGATTAGGTAATCTTGCTGGGAAATATGTTCCAGACAATATTGCTAAAATGATAGATGCGGTAGCACAACCAATTAAGTATGGTTCTCCTGAAAAGACAATGAGATTTTTCAAACTTGCAAAAACTATTTTCAATCCAGCAACTCACGCAAGAAATATAGTGTCCAATATGATATTAAACTGGTGGAAACTTGGTGTTGGACTTTGGAATATTAAATTATATGGTAGAGCATTATCACAGGTTCGTAAGGGTGGAAAATATGTTGATGAATTAAAGAAGGCAAAAGTTGGATATGGAATTGATACTATGGCATTTAACGAGTTGAAACAAACCTTAGGTAATCCAAATCTAACAATAAGAGGAACAAAGATTGGTAAATTGAGTGATAAACTTGTAAATATGTTAGGAGACTTTTACCAATCAGAAGAGAGTGTTGCTAAAATGGCGGCTTATATTACTAAAAGAGATAAAGGTATGAGTATTGTTGATGCTTGGAAGTTGGCAGAAAGTGCTACATTTAACTATGCACAAGTAACTCCTTTTGTTAGAAAATTAAGAACTTCAATTTGGGGTTATCCTTTTATTACATTTGGACTTAAAGCATTACCAATAGCTTTGGAGACTGCTGTAAAAGCTCCACATAGAATTTCAGTATTTGGAAAAATAAAAAATGCTATTGAAAATGCTTCTGATATAGATGAAACTATGAGAGAAAGAGCAAGTGAAGCCCCTTGGATTAAGGAAGGTTTTTATATTAAATTACCTTGGAAAGATAATGAGGGTAGGTCAGCATACTTTGACTTAACTTATATTATTCCATTTGGGGATATTGTTTCAGGACAACTTTTTGAACCACAAATAAAAAGAGATACTGGACAAGTTGAATCTTTAGCAGAATCTGCAATAGGTAAATTGCCAGTATTTAATCTTATTAAAGAAATAAGTAGAAACCAAGATTTCTTTGGAAATCAAATATGGAAGGAATCTGATACACAAGAAAAGAAATTATCTGAACTTATGAGACATCTTTCAAAAACAATGCTTCCACCCACAATAGCAGACCAAGTTCCGGGTGGTTTTAATAAAACAGGAGAAAGAGTAGACGTAGGTATTGCCAAAGCATTAGGAGCTTCCGCAGAAAACCAAGCAAGAAATATAAAACAAGAAATGTTAAGAAGTGTGGGGGTAAAAATACAACCAGTGAGTGCTGATATACAAGAGAGTTTCCAAGAATATAATATACAGAAAGCACTCAAAACATTATTAAAGGAACAATCTGTTGGAAAAGAATTTGATAGATTTTATATTCCTAAAGAAGAATAACCCCCCTTTACATTATTAGAAAAATATGATATAATTCTAACAATTATAACACCACGAACCTTTAAAAAAATAGCAGTCCTAAATTACCTAAAAAATAATATGACAAACCCAACAAATAGAGAATTGAAAATAATGTTAGATAATCTACACGAAAAAGTAGATAAAGTTTTAGTCCAAACCGAAAAAACAAATGGTAGAGTTACCACGATAGAAACTTGGAAATGGAAATTGACGGGAGCTGTCGCTGTTCTTACATTTTTTATAGGAATTATAGGTTGGGAAAAATTAAATTCTTTATTTAAGTGATTTATTCTTTACGATTTTAACTTTCTGAATGCTTATATGATTATAGACATCAGATTGATAAGGTTTGTTAGTTCTAACATACACAGATAGACCGATTTCTTCATCAACTATTTTATCAATATCTTCTTGGTCGGCTTGAACAAATAAATCACCTGCTTTTAAATCTTTACCTTTAACCTGTTTTAATTCAATTTTCATAACAAGTAAAGTATAACAATATAAAAAATAGTTGTCAAGAATAGTTATCCCCAAATTCTCTTGACAAATAATCAAATAATTAGGACAATATAAATATGAAACCACCAATCAAAAACTATATTCAGAAATATTATCCTAAAGGACAAATAACGCAATGGTTCGGAGAACATATTGAACTATACAAACAAATATTAGGATTAACTAAAGGACATAATGGAATAGATATTGTAGCACCTTGGGGAACACCTATATTAGCAACTACAACACAAACTATTGTAGAAGTCAAGGATACACCAAATGGTTATGGTAAACATATTAAAGCAATAGATGATAAATATGAATATACTTATGGACATTTGTCAAGTATCAGTGTTGAATTAGGAAATATAGTTTCACAAGGAACCGAAATCGGGAAAATGGGAAATACAGGTTTTGTTATTTCTGGTGCGACACCCTTTTGGAAGTATAACCCATACGCAGGGACGCACTTACATTTGGGAGGAAGAAAATTTAGAAAACGAGTTGGGAATGAAAGTTATAATATACAATACTCAAATGGAATACAAGGAACAATTTTAAATTATGATAATGGTTCTCTTGGAAGTATAGACCTTGCCCTTCTAATTGAATGGGATAATACCAATAATATTAGACAGAAACAATTAACAATTATTTCATTAGCAAATCAAGTTATTGCTCTTTTAAAAGGAATATTGCGAGTAGGGAAGTAATCACACACACAAATTTAAGCTTATGCTGAATATAAATATTTCGGTGCCTTCGGTTTTTACTTCCTTACTTGGAATAGTTCTTTATATAGATTTGTTCTTTGAAAAACTTTCACACACACTCATAATTATAAGGAGAAATAAATTATGAAAAAAAACAAACACCCTTCGTTAGAAACAGAACAATTAGAGTTGTTAATTCAAACACTTGATGACGACTTAATTTCTGTATTTCCAAACTTTACTCGTGGGCAACTTCGTAAAATGAAAAGGGACTATCTTAAAGAAAAAAAAGAAAATCCTGAATTTATTAAAAAGGAGTTGGAACAAGTAAAGTATGAACTTTCCTTAACTCAATTAGAACTTAAAGAAATGAAAGATAAGGGAACTGCTTTTAATATTCTTTCAGAAAAGATATTATCTGTAATTCCTAAAACTTCAAAATATCCGCAATTCAAACCAATTCAAACTAACATTTTGAAAAATGGGGAAGAGTGGGTATTGGTTATTTCTGATGTTCAGTTGGGTTCTACAATAGGAAAAGGAGAAACTGGCGGTCTTGGTGATTACTCATTTGAGATATTCAAAAAGAGAATTGCTTATTTAAGACAATCAGTTGCTGATATTTTAAAATATCATACCAATCCTCCAAAAGTATTGAGAATATTCTTTCTTGGTGATATTGTTGATGGTTCAACTATTTTCAAAGGTCAAAAAAGAACTTTGGATTTAATGACTATTGACCAAGTATGGCACGGAGTTGAATACTTTTCTCAACTTGTCTATGATTTAGCCAAGATGTTTCCTGAAGTTAAATGTTATGGAATACCGGGCAATCACGGAAGAATAGGAGAGAAAGGCGAAAACTGGTTAATGGACAACCTTGATATACTCGTATATCGTTTTATCAAAGAAAAATTAAAATACTCTGGTATTGACAATGTTTCTTTTGATATTTCTGATTCTTGGTATCAACTTGTATATGTAAATAATTGGATTTTCCTACTTGAACACGGAGATAGTTTTCGTGGTTGGGCTGGAATACCTTTTTATGGTGCAAGAAGAACCAAGATGAACTTCCAAGATTTACTCCAAGATTTTAAACTTGAATTTGTTTCCGAGAGTGAGGAAAAGAAACATAGAAACTTGACAGAAAAGTTTAACTATGTTGTATTTGGTGATAAACACCAACCCGCTATGTTTAACAATGTTATAATGAATGGTTGCTGGCCGGGTGGTTCAGAACTTTCGTTAAAATATATGCAAGCGGCAGGACTTCCTCAACAATGGCTCTTTTCTGTAAGTCAGAAATTTGGTATAACTTGGATGCGAAATGTATATCTTGATGAGCCAAACACAGACATTCGTAAAATAAAGATTTATTCTTAATATGCAAATACTTTATTACTTTCTAATTGGAGCAATACTTGATATTTTAGGCACTGCTGATACGCAAGCCGTTGTTAAACGAAAACCTATTTTATCAGGTATTGTTTCCTTTATTGGAACGGTAGTTGGCACTCTAATCATAGTTGATTTCGCCCAAAATGGCGACTGGTGGCTCACAGTATCGTATATTGGTGCTTATGGTATAGGTGGCTCAATAGGTGGTTCAGGAATGATAATTCTTGATAAAATTCAAAGAAAAAATAAAAGAAAACAACAACGAAAGAAAAAGGAGGTGTCCGATGGGACAAATACGAATATCTTGTAGTGTCATAATTTTCTTTATGATTGTAATTATCATAAGTGTAGTAATAGGAAATCTTTTAACCAAATGTATAGGAGGTTAAGAATGAGAAAGATTAGTTTTTTTCTCGTGTTAATGGTCAGCTGTTTGACCTTAAATCAATTTAGCGATGTTATAAAGAAACAGGGAATAATTGAAACAAAAACAGGTTGGGGTTCAATTGTTTATCTTAATAATCACTATTTGGTAACAGCAAGTCATCTCTACGAAGGAGATGAAAAAGCAAAGGTCTTTTTTGAAGGCAAATTAGACTCAAACCTGAAGTTCATTTACAAAAAAGACGATATTACATTATTGAAAACCAACATTGTTTTTACAGATAAACCAACGATAATTTCAGCGATTTCTGTAAATGATGATGTTTATTGGGTTCAAACAATTCCAACAACCTCTGGCTTTGAAAAACTTTGGTTTCAAGGAAATGTTGCGACAGTTAATGATAGTGTTGTTATTGTAGATAGGGCATTCTTTGCGGGTGCAAGTGGTTCGGGACTTTACGATGTAAGTGGTAATCTTGTAGCTATCATCAGTAGATATCAAACATTTAGTAATGGATTATCAATTGGTATAGCTGAAATTCCACGATTTCCTTTGTTCATTCAACAACTCATAGACGGAGGTGAACATTGAAAAAAATAAAGGGTTATCCGTGTAGTAAGTGTAAAAAACTTACAAACGGGACAATCCTCATTAGCCAATGGGTTAGTGAGAGATTAACAATAATCCGTTTCAAAAAAGATTGTTGTGGACAGGAGGAAGTTCGTTATATGACACCATACGATATGAAACATTATGTCAAAGAGGTGTAATATGGAACAATTAACCCAGTGGCAACCAGAAATCTTAATACGAGTTGTATACTGTCCAAAATGTAAATCCTTCCAAAGATGTATTATTTATAGAAAAGAGAAAATTATCTATCACAAAGTTCATATAGGAATTATCTGTCTGAACCAAGAATGTGATTATAGTTCATCTCATACTGAAAATGATACATTTTATGGAGAGAAGTTGTTTATAGCAGAAAGTCGTTATCTTGATTTAGTAAGTAGAGATGACGATGTAATTCCTCACGGTTATTTCTAAAGGAGTGTGTATGGATATAGTTCTTTCAAAGGTGGTTGAGTTATTAACTTTTGTTATTGACAACATACCACCTTTTTGTATAATATAAATATGAAAAAGAAGATAGTAAAGAAAACTATACCAGACAAAATACAGAAAAGGTGTTTTGTTGTATATGATGCTATTTTTAAGCAAAAAATACACATTTTAATAAATCACACTCCACAAGAATACGAAAAGTGGTTGAATAAAAACAAGGTGAAAGACATAGTGGTAAAAGAGATTGAAGATTTTACAGGTTGGGTTTCTGATTTTACGACCGAAAAAGGCACAACAGAACGAATAATTTTTATTCCTATTTTTAATTGGACGATAAAAAACCAAGGCACACTAATTCACGAGATAGTTCATATTATAATAAAAATATGGCAGTCAAATAATATTCCTTTTAATGTAGATACCCAAGAATTTCTTGCTCATTCAATAAGCAATTTATATGAAGACATAGCACATAAATTGTTAGTAGTAGTTGAAAAATAATATATTTCCTATCTCAATTCTAAATGAATTGGGTAGTAGATTTTCAGGTCTTAACTCCACTTTGGAGTTGAGATAGGGGATATAATTAGATAGTTATTTAACTTCAGGGAGTGTGGGACGGGTAGAATATACCTATGAAATGGTTTGAATCCAAAGTAAGACAGTCCTATCGCGGTCAAGATATATCACAACTTAGCAACTGCAGACACTCTCTGAAATTAGTTAGTTATTTAATATGGGTTTAGGACGAATAATGATTTTTGCCGAAGACACCTGTGGTAAAATATAAACTTTATTCAAGAGGACTAAAATAAGTGGTGTTGAAGTCTTAACCTAAATCCATATTAGATAATTAAAAAAATATAATTATGTCAGCAAATAATTTCATTTTAATAACAAAGAAAGACGACAAGTTTGTCGCTAAAATGCTTGATGCCGATACTGGTGGCGAGATGGATTTTATTTGTGTTGAAGACAAGTTGGAAGATACCATAAAAAAGGCTAACAATTATATGGAACACGAGGAGGTAGAGTATGGTTTGGAGATAAGGATATGAAAAAATACTTTGAAAAAATAGAAGATTGGATTTTTGAACACGATAAATTGTGTGAAATCTATCTTTGGATTTTACGCCCATTCCGTAAATTAGGGGATTTAAAAAGAACTATCAAATGGGGATTTCAAAGGATGTTTAGAGGTTATGATGATACAGCAAAATGGAGTTTATATGAATACTTAACTAAAATAATTATCCCTGTTCTTAAAAATTTAAAACAGAATGGTTGGGGTCATCCGTCTGAACTAAAAAACGAAAGGGAGTGGAAAAAGATTTTACAAGAAATGATAACAACTTTTGAAATCCTACAAAGAGATGACATAAAAGAACTTATTAAAAAGAAAAAGCAAATACAAAAAGGTCTTGGATTATTCGCTAAATGGTATAGAAACTTATGGGATTAGATAAACAAAAAATAATAGAACAATATGCTATTTATGGAGTGGCTCAACCTCAAATAAAAGAACTTATGAAAGAGTTAAATCTTGACGAAAAAGATTTCTATGAATATATGTTTGGACAGACCTGTGGACTTGTGGGAGATATACCAATATATTATGTTCACGATATTTTAAGGTTCGCCAATGGGTTAAAATGTATTGACTAATACAAAAGTGTCTTAATTATGAAAATTTTGAATTTGTACGCAGGCATAGGGGGTAATAGGAAAAATTGGGGTGATGAACACGACATAACAGCGGTTGAACTTGACCCACAGATTGCTAAAATCTATCAAGATTTCTTTCCAAATGACAAAGTGATAATTACAGATGCACATCAATATCTTTTAGACCACTTTAAAGAGTTTGATTTTATTTGGAGTTCTCCACCTTGTCCAAGTCATTCAAGAGTAAGATTTGCCAATTTAATTCAAAACAAACCAATTTATCCAAGTATGATTTTATATGAAGAAATACTTTTATTACAAAATTATTCAAAAAATAATAAATGGTGTATAGAAAATGTAATAAGTTTTTATGAGCCACTAATACCCCCCCAAGAAATAGCAAAACATTATTTTTGGACGAATTATTTAATTAGACACATTGAAAGTGAAGGAAGAGGTATGGGAAAAACTGAAAATTTAAAAGATTTATATACTTTAAAAGGATTTGATTTATCAACATTTAACGGAATTGATAAAATGAAAACGATACGAAATTGTGTAGAACCCGAAACAGGACTCCATATCTTTCAAGAAGCATTTAAAGAACATAAACAATTATTTTAAGATGAAAAAGTTTACCCTAAAAGATAGCGGAAAAAGACAAGATTATAAATCTGGTATGAGAAGAGATATACAAGAAGGAAAACCTCGTTATGATTTAATTGTCGGAGAAGGACAAAAAGATAACCTACTTAAAAGATGGGCGGAACTTATGGAAAAGGGTATGAAAAAATATGGATACAGAAATTGGGAGTTGGCTAATAGTGAAGAAGAACTAATAAGGTTTAAAGCAAGTGCTTACCGACATTTTATACAAACAATGAATGGTGAAGAAGATGAAGACCATTATGCCGCAGTTTGTTTTAACTTAAATGTTATCTTATTTTTGAAAGAAAAACTTGACTTAAAGAATAAATTGTGATACAATAAGGGGGTCGTTAATAAGCGATAAAATAAATTATGATAAACATATTAAATTTTTTAAAAGGAAAAAAGTCATATATTGTAGGTATATTGACAATTATCTTGGGGATTTTAAACGGTGATACAGAGACAATAATGTTGGGTCTAACGGCTATAACATTAAGGGCGGGTATTACTTCTTCCACAAAATAGTCAATTACCAAACAATGCTTAAACCTTATAGTTGGAATACTATAAGACCTATCTGATAGGGCATTACAAGTTAAGAAACGGCTTACGAAATACTTAATTTTTTTAGTAGTTCTCTTCGTTATTTGTATATTTATATTTTCTCCTACTGGAATGGTAGGACAAAAAGAACAGATAGATTTGACACTTGACGAATTGATAACTTTGTATTCTAATAAATACGGAGTATCATCTTATCAAATAAGAAGAACAATAGAATGTGAGAGCCATTTTAATAATATACAAAGTAATGTTGTTAAAAATGGTGTTAGAGAAGAATCCTATGGTGTGGCACAAATTCATTTACCGAGTCATCCACATATTACAAAAGAACAAGCGTTGGATATATCTTTCGCTATTGAATTTATGGCACAGGAATTAAAAAATGGAAGGGATTGGAAATGGTATGGATATAACAAATACACAGACGAATGTAAATCAGGATATTAAATTTTGTTTATATTGTGGGAAAACAATAAAAATAAATCCATCGTTTTGGTATAACAAAACATACCCCTTGTGTAGTTATGGGGGGTATGTTATACTTCTAATTGCTTCTAATTGCTTCTAATTGAGCGACTTCTGGCGAGGTTGCTTTTTGTTTATTCACAAGAGGTTTGAGTGCTTCCACAATATCCTTTTTTGGTGAGGGTTGTTTTCCACTCAACCACTCATAGGCAAATCGTATTTCAATCAATGGTATTCTCACACTTGCAACACTTTTACCGTCAATCCCTTCTGTGCAAACAATAACTGTTTTGTGGTTGGTTCCTTTTAATGTCCACCCTTCATTGAATTGAATTGAGGGAACAGGTTTTATTCTGTCCTCTCGTCTTGGATTTACCGATACATCTTCAATATAGTAATGTCTCATATTTTATTTTCAAAGAACGCTACACTCGTTCTCAAACTACATTATACCACACTTGTCAAAGGTTTCATAATTTCCACCCTTATTTATCAACATATTTTGGGATTTAACCCTTTAACCACAATACTCACTTTGTCAAAACGAGAGTTATACACAAGTAAATACAACACACCCTTGACAGAAAATGGTATAATGTTTGTTATGGCATAAAGGTCAAAAAGATAATTTAACGAAATTTTCGTTGTTTCAATTTGATGTGTCAAGTTTTACATATACGCAAAACACCCCTGCTCTAATCAAGGGTGTTCTGTTTTTTCTTTAACTATATAGGCGAATTAACCTAATCCGCACAAAGGGTTCTCATTATGAGAACAATTCTTAGAATATGCTGGGTGGCAAGATTCTAATTGGACATATTATAACACAACCCATATTTCTTGTCAAGTGCTATTATAGTTATAACACAAATCTAATAAAATGTCAAGTTTCGCTTCTTTCTTTTAATACTTTATAAATATAAAAACCTTCAAAGTTATTTGATAGGTTTTTATATTATTACTTAGATTTCTTTTGTTGCACCCCCCCTCCCCTCATTTAATTAAAAATAAATGAAGTTTGGAGAAGTGGCGTTTATTACTTGAGTTTCTCTGCAATTTAGAGTTTTGCCACCCAGCGTGTTAGATACTTTATTTTATGATGCGTTCTAACTATAAGCCCCCTACATCTTTATTAACTTGAGTGCCATTATATCATATTCAGTTCTGGAAGTCAAGCAGATTTTACTAAAAATAAGCGATACAACACAATTTTTAATTTTTGTCAAATCTCTTATATAAATATTCAAAGCAAAGATACCATAATGTATGTGCAGTTTCAATTAAAAAGACCCATTTTGTAGTTGCTAACAACTCTCCTGTATATAAAAAGAAAATACCAAAAGTCAATAACAAAGCAGTTATTCTATACCATAATGATTTCTTTAATATTCCATTTATCTTTTTCATACAATTATAATCTCTACTTTATCTTGTTCTCCTTTTTCAACATAGATACTCATTTCATTTACGAAATCAGGAGTGTCATCTTCTATGATTTCATTTGCTCTTAATCAAATCCAACCTTTAAATAATGATTTATTTTTACTAATTGCTTTATATTGTTCACTATCTATTAACAAGAGTTTAATACTTGGATAGTATATTTTCATTCTTTTTAATTTGGTTTTACTTTTATCATCCAACCAACCTTTCACTTCGTGATATTCAATAGTTCCATCATTGTTAAAAATTTTGAAGTCTGGTTTATAACTTCTAATTCCTCTTTTGATTTTTTCAAACCAAAAAGTATCAGTTTCATATTCCCAATTTTTGATTTGTTTTTGCTTTATTAAAAATTCTAAATAACAAGCATAATTCATTTCCCAAGAACTTCTCATAAAATACTTTTTATCTTTTGATTTCCACCAACCTCGTTTTGCCCTTGAATAAGTATTTGTTCTACCAAGAATACCTTTTTTATACATTTCTATATTTCTATCAGACAAACTTTGTCTAAATTCTTTTTTATTACATTTAGATTTTGGATTTTTCCACATTTCTTTAACTCTGGTTGACATTTCTTTTTTTACTTTATCAGAATGAGTCTTACCTAACATTCCTTTTGGGTGTGGATGAAAATTCCATTTATGTTGTTCAAAATATATCCAACATTTATTGGAACAGGTTTTTCTATGATTTTTAACATCCTTTCTTATAAATTCTTTTCCACATACAAAACATTGTCTTATTTTTTTTGACGGGGCTATAATTTTACCGTCAGTCCATAACTGTTTCATTAAAATAGATTGTCGTTTTCTTTGTTCTGGTGTTTTTATCATATTCTTGACATATTATTATTTTTGTGTTTGAGTTTAGTTATCCACTGTTTTACTCTTTACAAACATTTATAACTGATTATACTTATTGTGTGAGTGTGTGGTGAGCTGGGAAGTGCGATAGTTAAATTTGGAAACCTCTACAATAATTTTGAGAAAAAATACTGAGGGATATAATTTAACAACGGCTTCTTGGCTCACCGAAGGTTTAATAATAGCATTATATAAAAACTATGTCAAATCAAAATAGTGGAAAAAAGAAAAAAGAAACTAATTTTATTGATGGTTTATCAGGTAGAGAGGATTATGAAGTAAATAAGGAACATTATGATAATCTAAATCCTAAAGAAAATTCTAATGAACAAGAAGAGATAATTGAAATCTTGTGGGAAGAAATCCGTTCCTTATGGGAGGAACTGGATAAACTAACAATGGTTGTTAAAGCAATGTCGGATGAATTAAAAAAATACTTAAATGAAAATGGAAAAAAAAGATAAGTGTGAACTGTGTGAAATAATTTTAACAGACACAAATATATTTAATAAAAAGTCGGTAAAGAAACCAGAAAGATGTAAGAGTTGTGAGAATATGGAAGATAAAATGTCAGATACCTGTTGGTTGTGTAATTACGAGATACCCGCTGAAATGAAATATTATAAACAATACGGAAATCTTTGTCAAAGATGTAATATAAATATAAAACCGCCTAAAATCTATACATCAGATATGCCAAGTGTATTAAAAAAATATTTACTATCACAAAGATATAAAAATTGTAGAGTAAAATAATATGAAAGACATAAAAGTAAGAGATACAATAGAAGAATTACAATACTTGGAATATGCCAGAAAGAAATTCCCGATAGGTTTTTTTGCCGAAGCGGTAGCATTTACACGAAAAGAGTCGGGTGTTTCTATCCAAGATATTGCACTATGTTTCAAAACACAATTTGACGAAGCCGAACTTTCTACCCTTATTAAAGAATTATCAAACTAACCAATAAAATAATATGAAAGAAATAAAATATAAGTCAGCACAAATATGGGAAGAAACTTGGGAAATGGTAAATAAAATTAAACAAGACACCAATATAAGTTTCGCCAGAATAATACACGATGGGGTCGGTATGTATTATCAAGCAAAGTTTTTGAATAACTCCGAAAATGAAAAAGAATTATTAGTTAATCACGATAAAAAATTATGAAAAACAAATATCTTAAAATATTATTAAAGAACCCACAAGATAGAGGATTGATTGATAACTTTCAAATTCTCCTATTTTGGACACAGGTTAAAGGTCGTGAATTAAAATACGCACTTTATTTAGATTCAATACTATGGAAAAATTAAATAAAGAACAAACACTTTTGGTAAAATATTTAGCAACAGGAAAAGATGTTTATAGACGATTATTGGAGAATTTATTTGGCTATGATTTTGACAAAATAGATGGTTATGATGATGGGGAAGCACAAAGGGACTACAAGACCAAATAAACTCCGTATAAGTCAATTTTGGGCGAAATAAAGGGTATATTACAAGTTAATTAGATGCAAATTATGAATTATAAAGCAAAAATAAGAATACCAACAGATACTTATGCTTATGTTGAGTTTGAAGTTGAGGGTAACTTAGAAGAAATAAGCAAAGTATATGATGAAGCGAAAGCTGTTCTTGAACCAAAAGAAGGTGTAAATACGAAGGATTGGTCGGTTATTCGTAATAAATATTTTGATAGTGGAGAAGTGGCAGTTGAAGATTATGAAAAGTTATCCTACTATCAAAAAGGAATTATAAATGAAATTAAATTAGCTCGCAAGAGCAACAAATAATATGGAACTACAAAAACAACCAAAAAAATTAGGTGGTGCTTACGCAAGAAAAGAAAACTATGAATGGGAAGGAAAGAAGTTTGAGGCAGATATAAAAAATGGAGATATGGTCAAGATATTAAGTGGAGGCACAAAAGTTGAGGGGCAATTTGGAGAACAATTTGTTATTCAAATTGAGACAAAGAATGGAGTAAAAAATTTTACTCTCAATCCAACAACAAAAGATATTCTTATAGATGAGTTTGGAACAGAAACAAAACAATGGATAGGTAAAAATCCTATTGTTCTAACAAAAAAAGATACAATAAATGGAAAAAAGGTTGTTATTGCATACTTGACTACCAAAGATTATCAGATAGATGAGTATGGCGAAGTTGTAAAAAAAAGAGATGATGTAGAAACAATAGAATATCCAGAAGATGAAACTGAAGATATTCCATTTTAAAGGTCGGTTATTATTAGAAAAAGAATAAAATTATGCCAAAATTTAAAGTTGGGGACAAAGTTAGAGTTAATAGAAAAACATTTATGAATGGTTGGCTTGAAAGTAAAATTCCTATTGGAACGATAAGAGAACTTGCAGAAAGGTGTTTATCTTTTGATGGTGATACACCATATTGGAGATTAAAGGATTATCCAATCAGTTGCTATAATTATGTGTTTGAAAGTGACATAGAATTAGTGGATATGGGAAATGTTATATATCGTACTGATTATATAGGAGAATATGCAAATTATCCATTCTTCATAAAAGATTATCCAAATTATATGTTTACAACGGGGGAAATGATTTTAAAAGATAATTGCGAGAAATCGCCAAAAAACATTATGACAACAATAAAAGAGTTTGCAAAAAATTTAGTATTATCAGCAGATGAAAAACTATTAAGAAAACACGGACTAAAAGATGGTTGTGGAAACTATACTTTAGACGCAAGAGATTTATCTATAGAAAAACTAACATCTGATAATGAGAAATACTTGATTGATATTGCAGAACAAAAAGAGAAAGAAGAAACTAAAAAATAAACAATGGAAGAAAGTTTATTTAAAAAATATAAACTTGACAAGAGAACAACAAGACACGAACGAGCAAGTTTGGTTAGCGTGATTATAAAAATGGGCGGTAAAAATGACTATGGTTATTGGTTAGGTCGCACCAAAACCATACCTATTGACAAATTAAGAAAATATGTTGAAATATCAGAAAGTAAAGGTATCAAGTATTTTCAAGGCATTTTAAGAAACTTAAATGGAAAAAAAGATAAACAAAATAAGTGAGAAAATAGAAGAAAGAGCAAACCATTATCTTGACTTTGAAGAAGAAGTCAAAGAAGAAGATTTAGAGAGGGTAGCAAAGAAAAGAGATGAAGTTAATGAGTGGGTAAGAAAACAGTCTTGGAGTAAGAAGAAAGAGGCGTGAAATGTATCTTGTGCGACACTGAGTTCATTAAAAATATGGTGTGTCGGTGGGGGAAAGTAACTACTATTTACTTGAATATCAGATGTAAAAATGAATTGAATAGCATTATAGTAAATGGCGTTCATTTCAAAGCCATAGATAGCTACTATGCAGATATAAGATATTCGTTCCCCACAGGCACATCATTAAAAATAGTATAGAGAAATGTGGGGTGGTGGACAGTGAGCCATTAAAAACCTGCTAATATGAAAGGGTGAAGTTAAAATATATAATTTACGAATGGATAGAACCAAGATAATTATATAGGTGTGAGAGTCAACCACTTCTGTAAGTCAAACCTTACCCCCACAGCTCTCTATATTATTAAATTATAAGTAATAAATATTATTATGAAAACACAAGCATATAGACACGGAGAAATTTGTTTTGAAATTATAGACAAAATTCCCGAAGGATTAACAAAATCAAAAGACAGAGAACTATTAAAAGGTTCTCACGGACATCCTCATAGTTTTGATAAAGGTAATTTTTATCCAAAAATTGAAGACGAAAATGTATTTGGTTATTTTGAAGCCAAAAACACAACTCTTTTTCATTCAGAACACGGAGAAGGAAAAGGAGAATTAAAAAGGGCAAAACTTCTTAATGGGTCGTATAGATTAAGAAGAGCAGTGGAGTTTATTAACGGAGAACTAAAACAAATTATTGACTAATATGAAAAAATATCAAGAGAATTTACAAATAACGCAAGCAGATACAACCGACTATTCGGAGTTGGAAGAAGTAGGTGGTAATTTATATGTCTATTCTAATGCTGATTTGAAAAACCTTAAATCTGTAGGTGGTTATTTGTATGTCTATTCTAATGTTGATTTTAAAGCACCATTACTTAAATCTGTAGGTGGTTATTTGTCTGTCTATTCTAATGCTGATTTGAAAAACCTTAAATCTGTAGGTGGTTATTTGTATGTCTATTCTAATGTTGATTTTAAAGCACCATTACTTAAATCTGTAGGTGGTTATTTGTCTGTCTATTCTAATGCTGATTTGAAAAACCTTAAATCTGTAGGTGGTTATTTGTATGTCTATTCTAATGTTGATTTTAAAGCACCATTACTTAAATCTGTAGGTGGTGATTTGT